>ERZ808246.2633-NODE-2633-length-11005-cov-13.755890_pt1 | contig 11005 bp, 6 predicted proteins | sample MGYA00521083_ERZ808246 | MGnify/ENA primary metagenome ERZ808246 (study PRJEB31516, sample SAMN03275577) | gut metagenome | biome: mammalia-associated habitat; material: feces | host: Papio cynocephalus | place: Kenya | collected 2012-07-07 ...
GAGTATTGGGGCGCTTTATAAGTTGTGCGCCCCTTCCTTCACTCCTCACTCCTCACTTTTCCTAATCCCTAGGGCCTAGCCACTAGCTACTAGTCACCAGTCACCAGTCACCAGTCACCAGTCACCAAAACAGCATAAAATACAAAAAGGGTTATTACAAAGATATTTCCTACCTTTGTAATAACCCTTTTAACCTTTATAACCTTGTGGCTAACGGTATTTCATTATGTTAGATAAAAGCTCTCGGTACAATAATAACCTTTTACCAAGCGCTACACACGGTAATTGTCGCTAAGGATAGCGCTTCGCTTATTTATTAGCGTCTCTATGAGCAATAGCGGCTTCTACGAGGCCTTTGAACAGCGGATGCGGACGGTTTGGACGGCTCTTGAATTCCGGATGGGCCTGGGTGGCTTCAAAGTACGGATGGTCTTTGATTTCCACGGTTTCTACCAAACGGCCATCAGGGCTAGTGCCGCAGATGACCAGGCCAGCTTTTTCCAGTTCCGGACGGAGTGCATTGGATACTTCGTATCTATGACGATGACGTTCGTAAACGATTTCCTGACCGCCGTAGAGTTCTCTGGCTTTGCTGCCTTCCAGCAGTTTGCATGGGTAAATGCCCAGACGCATGGTGCCGCCTTTTTCGGTGACATCTTCCTGGTCTGGCATGAGATCGATCACCGGATAGGGGGTGTCTTCGATGAATTCGGAAGAGTTGGCATCTTTCATGCCGCATACATCTCTGGCAAATTCAATGACAGCGCACTGCATGCCCAGGCAGAGGCCCAGGAATGGAATCTTATTGATTCTTGCGTATTTGATGGTATCAATCTTGCCTTCTACGCCGCGATAGCCGAAGCCTCCTGGTACGACGATGCCGTCGATGCCTTTGAATACTTCCCGAAGGTCTGGTTTTTCTTCTTCCAGTTTTTCAGAATTGATCCAATGAATCTTCACTTTATTTCCAAACGCATAGCCTGCATGGGACAGGGCTTCTACCACAGACAGGTACGCATCGTGGAGCTGTACGTATTTCCCAACCAGGGCAATATTGACTTCTTTGTCGGCGGAAACGATGCGGTTCACCATGGACTTCCAGTCTTCCATGTCACATGGGGTGTCTTCCATGCCCAGTTTCTTCAGAACGATGTGGTCCAGTCCTTCTTCCTGCAGCAGGAGCGGCACTTCGTAAATGCTCTTAGCGGTCAGGTTGTTGATGACAGCTTCTGGTTCTACGTCGCAGAACATGCCGATTTTTCTCTTCATGTCGTGAGACAGAGCTTTCACGGTACGGCAAACAATGACATCTGGCTGAATCCCGATGGAACGCAGTTCTTTGACAGAGTGCTGGGTTGGTTTGGTTTTCAGTTCGTCGGCCGCTTCGATGTATGGTACCAAGGTGACGTGGATGTAAATCACATCATTTCTGTTCGGCACGTCCTTCTTGACCTGGCGGATAGCTTCCAGGAATGGCAGGGATTCGATATCCCCTACGGTACCGCCGATTTCGGTGATCACGATGTCGGCATTATCATTTCTGCCTACGCGAAGCACACGATCTTTGATTTCATTGGTGATGTGCGGAATGACCTGAATGGTGGAACCCAGGTATTCCCCTTTTCTTTCCTTGTTGATGACAGACTGATAGACTTTACCAGTGGTGACATTGGATGCTTTGGAAAGGTTTTCATCAATAAATCTTTCGTAATGGCCCAGGTCCAGGTCGGTTTCTGCGCCGTCATCGGTGACGAAAACTTCACCATGCTGGTAAGGGCTCATAGTGCCCGGGTCGATATTAATGTAGGGATCAAATTTCTGAATGGTGACTTTATAGCCTCTGTTTTTCAGAAGTCTCCCCAGGGAAGCCGCGGTGATGCCTTTGCCCAGAGAAGAAACGACGCCGCCGGTTACGAAGATGTATTTAGTCATGGGACCTCCTTAATGAAATATGTCGTTGCGGTTGGCAAATGAATGATAGGTTTGATATGGGTTTAAATAAAAGTGGAATGTTTCACGGGAAACATTTTATATCGGTGACTGGTGACTCGTGACTGGTGACTAGGGGTTGTGATGATATCGCTAGTGTCACAGCTGTTAGCTCCTAGCTACTAGCCTCTAGCCGGCTAGCAGCCAGAAGCTAGTTGCTAGAAGCTATGACGCTATCGGAATCACCGAAAATCCAGTCACTAGTCACCAGTCTACCAGTCACCTAAAGATTACATTCTTTCTGGTGCGGAAATGCCGAGGATGGTGAGGGCGTGAACCAGGACGTACTGTACGGCCGTGATAAGGCCCAGTCTAGCCTGGGTGGTTTCGCTGTCCACACCTAAGATGCGGCATTCTCTATAGAAATGATGGAACAGAGCCGCCAGTTCATAGGCATATTTCGCAATGCGCTGGGGTGCTCTTTCTTTGGCTGCCCCGGCAATGAGCTGGTGGTAGTTTTCCATTTTCTTAATCAAATCCAGTTCGCATTCCTGGGTCAGTTTGGTGAAATCTGCATCAGCAAACTGGCTGTCCCAGGTGACGCCAGCTTCTTTGGCCTGGTTGAACAGGCTGTGGATGCGGGCGTTGGCATACTGGATGTAGTATACCGGGTTATCGCTGGACTGTTTCTTCGCCAGATTGATATCGAAATCCATCTGGGAATCCAAGGTTCTAGCGCAGAAGAAATACCGTGCCGCATCGGTGCCGACTTCTTCCATCAGTTCCCGCAGGCTTACGGCCTGGCCGGTTCGTTTGGACATCTTGACCGGCTGTCCGTCACGAAGCAAGGTGACCATCTGGAGCAGCATGATTTCAAAGTCATCCGGGTTGTATCCCAGGAATTTCATGGCTGTTTTCAGACGGATAATATAGCCGTGGTGGTCAGCGCCCCAGATATCAATCAGTTTGTTGTACCCACGATTGATTTTATTTCCTACATAGGCAATGTCGGAGCAGAAATAGGTGGGAATGCCATTGGTACGAATGACCACGCGATCTTTGTCGTCGCCGTTCTTGGTGGTCCGGAGCCAGAGAGCACCGTCTTTTTCGTACATGTTGTCTTCGTCTTTCAGAACTTTCAGTGCTGCATCCACCTGTTCCGGATAGAGGGACCGTTCAGAGAACCAGTTGTCAAAGTCCACGTGGAATTCGTGAAGGTCTTTCTTCAGGTCTTCCAGCTTTTCGTGAAGTCCCAGTTCTTTAAAAATAGCCAATCTTTCTTTTTCGTCCATGTCCAGGTATTTCTTGCCGTCTTTTTCCAGAATGTGTTTGGCGGTGTCGATGATATCCTGTCCATGGTAGCCATCTTCCGGTACATCGCAGTCAATGCCGTTGAGCTGCAGGTAGCGAGCATTGATGGATTCGGCCAGGTGGTCGATCTGGCTGCCGGCATCGTTGACGTAGTATTCTGACAGCACGTCATAGCCAGCGGCACGGAGCAGGTTCACCATGGCAGAACCATAGGCAGCCCCACGGGCATGGCCGATGTGAAGCAAACCGGTCGGGTTGGCGGAAACGTATTCCACCAGGATGCGGTCTTTTTTGTCTTTCGGCAAATCCCCATAGGACGGGCCGGTTTTCAGAATATTTTTCAATTCTGTGTACACCGTATCTTTGGTGAGATAGAAATTGATGAATCCAGCCCCGGCGATTTCTGTCTTGGAAACCAGCGGTGTATCCAGATGTTTCACCACCGCTTCTGCAATCATGCGCGGTGCTTTATGAGCCGTTCTGGCCCACTGCATGGCCGCATTGGTGGAGTAATCGCCGAATTCTTTGGACTTCGGTATTTCCAGACGCTGTACAGGTGCATACTCTCCTTCCGGCAGTTCTCCTGCCGCTACGGCAGCGTCTTTTGCCTTTTCAATGATTTCCTTCAGCTCTTCTCTGACTTCCATGGATGTTCTGGATCCTCCCGAATTTCTACAATAATTTCATTTAAATGACTAAATAATCCTTTTAATTCCACGTCATAGGAAAGCCGCATCTTTCCGGTCCCGTCCTGGATGGTATTTTCAATTTCCCGAGTCACCGTGGAAATCTCCATAGCTCCCATAGGCGTCTGGTACAGGGACTTCGATTTTTTCCCTACGCGGTATTCCTGGTTCTGCAAAAAGTTGCCTTCCCGCACCAAGTTGACATGGTCTTCATAGATTTGGAGAGTGGTAGTGGTGCCTTCCATGCCTGCCAACTGGGTTTCTTCGTAGGTGACATACTTCATGCCGCCCTCTTCCCCATACAAGCCCGGCGTTTCCAAGGTGATGGTTTCGTCCTTCCCCTGCTCGTCACGCTGCACGGAAGTGACATTGATCATGACATGCTTTTCCAATACCTTCCCTCCTTTGTTTTTGTGCTATTCAGTTACGGCCTTGCGTCACTCATCATGATTTCGCTAGAAGTTACAGGTTTCTCAGGGTTCTAAGGTTTCTCAGGTTCCTCGAATGAGAATATAACCCATGAGCTCACATAAGCAAGAACTCTAAGTTTCTTAGCGTCTTACATATCCTGACCCGCTAGCAAGATTTCATCATAAGAAACGAAAATTTCACAAAATAGCACTTACAAATTTGCTTCTATTATATCATAGAAATCGCCCTTTTCTAATGGTTTCTATGAAATTCCAATACCGTATATTATAGCATGAAAGGAAAAGGGCATTCAATAATGAAATATTTTTGGTGACTCGTGAAACATGGCGGTAAAGGGTATAATTCTGCTGATTTCTTCGGTGAAACATTTTCTGCTATCGCAAGTGACAAGGTTAAAAAGGTTATAAAGGGTTATGGGGATACCGTATTCCCATAACCCTTTATAACCTTTTTACCCCTGTCGCTCACGATGAGTATTCTATGTTAGAAATAGAAAGAAGCAGAATAATAACCTTTTTATATATTGTTTCCCGTGAAACATAACTGTAGCGAACGCGGAAACGCCTAATCCCTAGCTACTAGCTACCAGTCACGAGTCACTAGTCACTAGTCACTCCTCGCTATGTACAGCAGCCTGTTCTTTATAGGCCTTCAGTTTGGCATCCCGAATGGCCAGGTAGGAGAAGTATTTCTTGGTTTCTGCGGCGATGACGCCAGAGAGGCCCAGCAGGGCGATCAGGTTTGGAATGGCCATGAGGCCATTGACGATATCTGCCAGGGCCCAGATGGCTTCCAGTTTCAGGAATACAGCGGAAGCCAGGACGAGGATGTAGCACACCCGATAGAGGGTAATGGTTTTGGTGCCGAAGAGGTATTCCCAGCATCTTTCGCCGTAATAGTTCCAGCCAATGATGGTGGTGAATGCAAAAAGTGTCAGCGACACGGTCAAAATGAAGGGAGCAAAGCCGCCATAGGTGGAAGCAAAAGCGGCCTGGGTCAGTTCGGCCCCATTGAGGTCGCCCATCCATACGCCGGACACAATAATGGTGAGTCCGGTCATGGTGCAAATGATGATGGTATCGATGAAGGTACCGGTCATGGAAATCAAGCCCTGTTCGGCTGGCCATTTGGTTTTGGCAGCAGCGGCCACAATTGGAGCAGAACCCAAACCGGATTCGTTGGAATAAAGCCCTCTGGCGATACCACTTCTCATAACCAGCATAATGCCAGCGCCAGCAAATCCACCGGCCGCAGCGGTTCCGTTGAAGGCCCCATCAATGACGAGAGAAATTGCATGGGGCAGTTCTCCTGCATTGTATCCCAAGAAAAGTACGGTAATCACGAAATACACAATAGCCATACCTGGTACGATTTTGGAAGCGGTCTTGGCGATGGATTTCAATCCCCCAAAGGTAATGATGGCTACCAGCACCGTAATGATCGCACAGGTGATGTAGGTAGAAATACCGAAACCAGCCTGCACGGATGCGGTGATGGCATTCATCTGGGTGGTGGTCCCATTGCCCAACATGGCGGTCATAACCCCAAAGATAGCGAATGCACAGGCCAGAGGTTTCCATTTCTTGCCCAATCCCATTTCGATGTAGTACATAGGACCGCCAGCCACATGGCCCTGGTCATCCACGCTTCTATATTTCACAGCCAGACAGCCTTCGGCATACTTGGTAGCCATGCCGAAGAACGCGGCCAGCCACATCCAGAAAAGGGCCCCTGGACCGCCCAGTTTGATCGCTGTCGCTACGCCTACAATATTTCCTGTCCCTACCGTAGCGGCCAGTGCGGTGCACAACGCTTTGAAACTGTCGATATCGCCGTTTCCTTTATTTCTAGCGAAGAAAATCAACTTCAAAGCCCGCGGCAATTTCAGGACTTGCAGCAAGTGCAACCGCAAAGTCAACCATACCCCGGTACCTACCAATAGAGCCAATAGCCACGGCCCCCAGACATAGCCATCAATCTGGTTTAAAATGTCTGCCAACATATGAACCCCTCCTACTCTTCTTAGACACGGTTCGGTGTCTCTCCTATGGAAACAAATGTGGAAATAAAAATGCCGGTTCTGGGAAATACAAAAGGACAGAACCGGCACCGTGAGATTTCTTCACGATTCGGCTCTGTCCTTTGGCCTGAGAGATTACGGCGTTTCCACCTGTGCCCCTTCGGCTCCTGCTTGCATCAGCAGCAGGGATCTCCAGAGTTATGTCCTCATGCAGTTTCGTGTTCGTCTGAACGCCTGATAGTGTTACTCCTTCGGCAGCCTCGGTTCTGTTCCCTCGGTCTTTTTCCGCATGTATCATCCATGGCATATGAAATTGATATATAGCAACGCAGTACACATAGCGAGTACACAAGTAATGAGTCACTGCGATAGCTAACTTGAGTTTAGTTAGAAGTGAGAAGTTAGAAGTGAGAAATGAAGGCGGCGAGCCCTCGCATTGCTCTTATACCCAAAGCTATTCTTAGCAAGATAACTTTTTATACAGCTCACCGATTTCTGTAAACGGCCTACTTTATAAAAAAGGGGATTGGGGCGCTTTATAAGTTGTGCGCCCCTTCCACCATTTCTAACTTCTCACTTCTAACTTCTCACTGCCTTTATTATATATAATTTTATAACCATATATAGTATCAGTGACTGGTAGGCTGGTGACTCGTGACTGGAATCGCTTTTCCTAGTCACCAGTCACTAGCCACTAGTCACTAGTCACCAAATAGGTTTATACCATCTGCTCAGTATCTTTTTCTGTGGCGTTGACGGAAATAGCTACCGCAGCGTCGCCGGTGATGTTGAGGCAGGTACGGAACATATCCAGTACGCGGTCAATACCAGCCACCAGAGCCAAACCTTCCATGGGAAGTCCGACGGACTGAAGAACCATAGCCAGCATGATGAGGCCTGCGCCAGGAACGCCGGCGGTACCGATGGAAGCCAGGGTACCAGTGAGGACGATCATCATCATCTGGTCAAAGGTGAGTGGAATGCCAAATACATTGGCGATGAAAATGGAGCAGACCCCCATGTACAGTGCGGTGCCGTCCATGTTGATGGTAGCGCCTAAGGGAAGAACGAAGGAAGCGATTTCTCTCTTGACCCCCAGTTTTTCCTGGATGTTTTTCATATTAACTGGCAAGCTGCCTGCGGAGCTGCAGGTAGTGAAAGCAATGGCCATGGCTTCCGACATGCCGCGGAAGAAGGTGATTGGGCTCATGTGAGCGGAAATACCGGACAGGGCGGAGTAGACGCACACCGCATGGATCACACAACCGATAGCCATGCAAGCGATGACCGACAGGAGCGGAAGCAGCACTTTCGGACCGTTTGTAACGACTACGGGAAGCAAAAGGCAGAACACACCGATTGGTGCCAGTCTCATAATCATAGCGATGATTTTGTAGCAAACTTCTGCCATGGCATCAAAGAAGGAAATCAGGATTTCCGATTTCTTGCCGCCCACAGAAATGATGCCCGCCCCCATGAACAGGGCGAAGATAATAATGGGAAGAATATCGGCTTTCGCCATGGAAGCAATCGGATTCGATGGAATCATAGCCACGAAAACCTGCATAATGCTCGGTGCTTCTTTGACTTTCGGTGCTTCGGCGGTGGGCAGTGCCATGCCGATGCCTGGTTCAATAGCCAGAGCCACAGCGAAACCAATGATAATGGCAATGGCGGTGGTGACCATGTAAATCGCCAAGGTTTTCATCCCGATGCGGCCCAGTTTCTTCATATCCCCCATGGAAGTCATGCCGACAATCAAGGAACAGAATACCACAGGCACAATCATCATTTTGATGAGATTGATAAACATGGTGCCAATCGGTGCAATCCAGGTTTTCACCGGCACCGCGGCTCCATCTCCCAGGAACAGCCCTACCACAACGGACAGTACCAGGGAGAGAAAAATTTGAACAGATAGATTCATTTCTTTCACTCTCCTACGCTTTTGCTTGTTCTGTATTTTGATAGTTCCATTATAGTTACATGTATACAAAATAACTAATAGATTTCTGAAATCATTTATATATTTTTATGCAATTTCATTTTAAATATATAATAAATTATATAATTTTTATTTTGTATGCAATACCTATGGGTATACCCTATTTTCATTTATAAATGGATATTTCTATAAAAATAACGGTTCCATTCACAAGAACGGAACCGTTTGTCTATCTCATATTTGCACAAGAGGAATTTTTTGATTCTAGTTGTTACATTTTATGGATTCATTTGTATCCATTACATTTTCACAGTGGCATTGGCTTCTTCTACAGCTTCTGCTTTGGCTGCGGCTTTTTCCTTTTCAATCACAGCCTGGAAGGAGAGAACTTCTTCTTTGATGACTGGAGAAAGAACCAGGATGGAGATCAGGTTTGGAATTGCCATGAGAGCGTTGGCAATATCGGACAGGTTCCATACCAGATCCAGGGTCTGGGTAGCGCCTACATAAACCACCAGGGAGAAAATCACTCTGTAAATGATGTTGTATTTGTGAGTACCGAAGAGGTATTCCCATGCTTTTTCACCGTTGTATTCCCAGCCGAGAATGGTGGAGTAAGCGAAGAGGATGATACCGATGGAAACGATGTAGGAACCAATGACGCCAATGTTGGAAGAGAATGCTGCCATGGTGAGAGCTACGCCGGTGAGCGGCTTGCCGTCAGCACCCATGGTGCCAAGAACGCCAGAGGAAGCAATGGTGAGACCAGTGATGGTGCAAACTACGATGGTATCAATGAAAGTACCGGTCATGGAAACATAACCCTGTCTTGCAGGATGGTCAGTGGTGGAAGCCGCAGCGGAGATAGCAGCGGAACCAAGGCCAGCTTCGTTGGAGAAGCAACCACGAGCGACGCCATAACGCATAGCGTTCATCACAGAAACGGTGATGGTACCAACCACGCCGCCTTCTACAGCGGTTGGATCAAAAGCCATCATAAGAATCAGGTACAGACCATGAGGAATGTTTTCAATGTTCAGAACGATGCAAGCCAGGCCAGCCAGGATGTAGAACACAGCCATGCCAGGAACGACCACAGAAGATACTTTGGAAATAGAAGTGATACCACCAACTACAACAGCCAGGGTCATCACAGTGAGTGCTACACCAACGATTTCATTGGATACACCAAAGGTGGTGCTGACTGCGGTAGAAATGGAGTTTGCCTGGGTCATGTTGCCGATACCGAAAGAAGCCAGTACAGCGAAGAGTGCGAAAGCGGCGCCGCAGAAGAGGCCAGCTTTCTTATTTTTGAAGCCGTTCTTCATGGCGAACATTGGGCCACCTTTCATCTCGCCCTTGGCATTGACTTCACGGAATTTGAAGCCCAAGAGACATTCAGAGAACTTGGTGGTCAGACCGAAGCAAGCGGAAATCCACATCCAAACCAGTGCGCCAGGACCGCCAGCAAACATAGCGGTGGCAACGCCGACGATATTACCAGTACCAATGGTAGCTGCCAGAGCAGTCATCAGAGCGGAGAACGGAGATACGTCGCCGCTGCCCACCTGGGTGGTACGAGATCTCTTAGAAAATACACTTTTTAATGCATATGGAAGGTTTCTCCATGTGAGGAAGCGAAGCTTCAAAGTCATGTAGATACCAGTTCCTACCAGAAGACAGAGCATGACAGGCCCCCAAACGAAGCTGTCAAGCTCACCTACAAGTTGATTGATCGATGCCATATCCATAATAAAATCCCCCTTGTTCCCGTAAACTATTGTTGTTGTACAGTAAACAAAAAATCGCCGCACTCAGTCTAGTGAAGAGACTGAAGCTGGCGATTCGATTCGTGTACACGAAAACGAGGGAGTTACCCAAGTGCCAGCCCTGTCCTTTTGCCTGAGAGATTCAGAGTTTCTACGGGTGAAACTCCTTAACACCTTCGGCGCCCGCATCTTTTCAGCGAGCCTCTCCAGAGTTGTGTCCGTACACAGTTTCGTGTTCTAACATGAACGCCTGATAGTGTTACTCCTTCGGCAGAAAACCGGATGGCTTTCGTTTTTCAGTGTACTTCATCCACCTTATGTAGTATGCGGCACATACATTGTGTCACCGAGCGTCTTTATTCTGAATTCCCAGACCCTCAAGTGATTTATCTAGATTATACACTAGAATTTTTGAATTGCAATACCCCTGATTTTTCCTATTTTGCTATTGTGAACCTTTTAGTATAATAAAGTATCGTTTCGTGCTATATATACGATATATTTTATATCACTCGCGACAGATATTTCATTGATAACTTTTGTGTATACACTTTATTTTCAACAACTTTCAATAGAAATAGTATTGTAATACTGTATCCTTATTAGTTTTCGTTTTTGATAGTCATTTCTAAAAATTGACCCAATCATAGATGGAGCCTATATTTTGTGACTTTGGAATGGGGAAAATGGGACGTGAAAGAGCAGTGACTGGTGACTCGTGACTGGTGACTGGGATTCGCTTTTCCGCTAGAGGCATGTTTCACGGGAAACGTGACTCTAAAGGTTATTGTTCTGCTGTTTACTATTTCTAACATAGAGCTATATAGATAGATGGCAGGGTTAAAAGGGTTATAAAAGGTTATGCACATACGATATTCCCATAACCTGATATAACCTTTTTAACCTTGTCGCT
>ERZ808246.2634-NODE-2634-length-10995-cov-3.377148_pt1 | contig 10995 bp, 10 predicted proteins | sample MGYA00521083_ERZ808246 | MGnify/ENA primary metagenome ERZ808246 (study PRJEB31516, sample SAMN03275577) | gut metagenome | biome: mammalia-associated habitat; material: feces | host: Papio cynocephalus | place: Kenya | collected 2012-07-07 ...
TTTAGAATTTTCTATATAATGAGGCGTACATATTAAATCAGTAATATTTTGTTCCTGCATTTTTTTTAATAAACATATGGACTCGTCTAGTGACTTGCTTCCATCATCTATTCCAAATAGTAAATGTGAATGTAAATCTTTCATTATTTTGTTGCTGGGTCTCCATAATAATCACTACTATAACTATAATGATAGCTATAATAACGGCTTCCTGACATTGGAACTTTATTTAAAATAACTCCATTTATTTTTAAATTTGCTTGATTAAATATTTTTTGTACTTGAGCTAAATTTTCCATTCTTGTCTTTTTTGCAGAAACAGTAACTAAATTAATATCACTTAATGTTGCTAATATTAATGAATCACTAAGACCAATAACTGGAGCACAATCCATTATTATTAGATCATATTTTGTTTTTAAATGTTCTAGTAATTTTTTGTTTTTTTCACTTGCAAGTAATTCTACTGGATTTGGTGGCATTGGTCCTGTAGGTAATAAATCTATATTCTTATCAAATGTTGGAAAAATATATTTTGATAGAGAAATATTTGGTTTGTAGTTTAACATTAAATTAGTATATCCACCACTTGTAACATTCATAACATCAAATATTTCATGTAGTCTTCCTCTTCTTAAATCAGCATCAATTAATAATACATTTTTCCCTTCTTGAGCATATGCAATAGCTAGATTTGAAGTAATAAAACTTTTTCCATCACCTGCTTCTGGTGACGTATTAATAATAATCTTTACTTCTTTGTCAAGAGAGGCAAATGCTATGTTTGTTCTTATACTTCTTATAGATTCAGCAAATAATGATTTTGGGTTTTTAGTTATAATTAAATCTTTACCTTTCATGCAATTACTCCTTTCCTACTTTTGGTACATTACCAATTACATTTAATCCTAGTTTACTTTCTATTTCTTCACTAGATTTTATTGTAGTATCAAAATAGAAGAATATAAATATTGTTCCACATGATAATACTAGTCCAGCCAATATATAAATTGCGTTATCTTTTAAGTAATTTACATTGTATGGAGCAAGTGCATCTTCTGCTTTATCAATAATTGATACATTGTTTAAATTATATATTTTTTGGATTTTCTCCATAAATACTTTTGCTATTTCATTTGCAATACTTGTTGCTTCTTTTGCATTAGCATCTGATACTGATACTTTAATTATTTCAGTATTGTCTACTGCATCTACTGATATGTTTGATGCTAATTCTGAACTAGTATAGTCTAATTTTAAATTTGAAATAACTGTTTCTAGAATCATTCTTGATTTTATTATCTCACTATATGTTCCAACAAGATTCTTATTTAATTGTTGTTCTGTAGTATTATAGGTACTTGAATCCTTATTTTCATTTACTAAAACTATAGTTGTACTACTTTTATACATAGGTGTTCTAGTTAAAATTGTAAATGTATTTCCTATACCTATTGCTAATATTATAGCTATAATTATCCAAGAAATTTTATTTTTAAAATAATAAAATAACTCTTCTAAATTAATCTCTTCCATTATTTTTTCCACTCCTCTTTCATAACGAATAAATTATATCATGCTAAAGATGATAAATCAATTAAAAAGTATTCTAAAAATATCTATATTTTTTAGATCATTCTTAAGAAAAAACTAGGAGTAATTTCCTAGTTATTAATATAATTTTTATATAATGAAATTCTTTTTAATACATTTTCTTTTCCAAGTATTTTCATGATACTAAATAAATCTGGTGACTTAAGTCTTCCTGTTACCATAACACGAAGTGCTTCACAAATGTCTCCTACATGGCCTTTATACTCTTCAGGATTTTTTTTGTATTCTTTTGGACTTCCAGCAAAACCATTACTAATTGCAAATTCTTTTACTTTGTTAAACCATTCTTCATTTGTGCAATCTAGGTCTAAATAGTTATTTACATAATCTTCAATTAGAGAAATATCATATGTTTTTTCTCCATCAAATTTAGAATAATTTTCTTCTTCAAACATCTTATCTATTGCATATGAGAATTCTTCTTTTACATCACTATATTTAGAAATATCTTTTCTTGGTCTTGGACCATCTTTTTCAATACTTAAGAAGTTTATCATTAATTCTTTATTTTCTTCTAGAAGTGTTGCATATTCTTTATCATATTTTTTTGCCCACTCTAAAGTTTCTTCATAAACTTCTTTACCATTTTTTCTTGAGAAATAAGTCTTACAAATGTTATTAAACTTATCTTCATCAAAGCTTGTTCCACCAATTGCCATTTTTTCGAATGTGAATGTAAAGTCTTTAATTGACTTATCTTGATTTTGCAAATACCACTCTTCGAAATTAGTGTTTGCAATAGTTGCTAGATAAAGATGTAGAGCTTCTATTGGAATACCACTTTCCTCATAGTACTTTGCTCCAGCCCATGGGTCTTTTCTTTTTGATAGTTTTCTAATTGTTCCTGTTTCTTTATCTTTAATAGTAATTGGAGCGATATGTGCATACTTAACTGGGTCGAATCCAAGAATTTGGAATAATTGATAATGAAGTGGTAGACTTGATACCCATTCATCTCCACGAATTACATGTGTTGTATGCATTAAGTGATCATCTATTGCATGAGCAAAATGATATGTTGGAGTGCCATCCTTTTTCAAAAGTACAGTATCAACGTCATGTTCTGGGAATTTAATTTTTCCTTTTATGCAGTCTACTACTTCTATTTGGTTTTTAGCATTACCTGGACTCTTAAGTCTAATTACATATTCTTCATTATTATTTAAATGTTCTTTTACTTCATCTAGTGATAAGTCTCTATCAACTGCATAAACTCCATATATTCCAATCTTCATCTTGTTTATAGCTTGTTCTTCTTTAATTTCATTTTGTTCTTCTTCTGTCATAAAACATGGATATGCTAAACCATTTTCTATTAAATCTTTTACATAAGTTTGGTATATTTCAGTTCTTTCACTTTGTTGGTATGAACCATAGTTTCCTCCAAATGAATATCCTTCAGTTGGTAGGATATTAAATCCTTTTAATACTCCTGTTATGTTTTCAATTCCACCTTCAACCATTCTTTTTTGATCTGTATCTTCTATTCTTAAGAAGAAAACACCATTTGATTGTCTAGCGTAAATCATATCACAGAATGCACTAAATAAGTTTCCTAAATGTACACTTCCTGTTGGAGATGGTCCATATCTTGTAACCATAGCACCTTCTACTAAATCTCTTTCCGGATACATATTCTCATAATATGCTCTGTCATGTTTGATATTTGGAAATAATAGTTCTGCTAATTCTTTTCTTTCTTCTTTATTCATTTTTTACACCTCTTTGACATGTTAGATTATAACATACTCATATTAAAAATACAAATACATAAAATCATATATTCCATCTTTTTTATTAAAAAAACAGTCAATAAAATTGGCTGTTATATCATAATAATGGCTGCCCTAGTTAGATTCGAACTAACGCGTAATGCGGTCAGAGCGCACTGCCTTACCACTTGGCTATAGGGCAATCACATTATCATTGTAGTATATTTTTTTTATTTTGTCATTATTTTATGACCTTTTTTCTATAAAAATAATAACTTAGTCCACTTATAAATGCTCCTATTGTACAAGCAATTATATCTTCCATTGTATCTATAACACCAGTATCTATATTATGTTGAAGATTCATATTAAATAAATTATCTATGCTGAACTCAAATATTTCCCAAATACATGCAGATGACAAGGAAATTGCTATTGCAAATAAAATATTAAAGAATATGTTCTTTTCATCATACTTATTAATTATTCTTAATACTTTAAGTCCTATTATAAAGAAATATATTCCTGATACAAAATGTGAAAGTGTATCAAACCAAGATATATATTTAAATAAATTTACGATACATCCTAAAAATTCAGCTATAAATATAAATATGTAAAATTCTAATTTATCTTTTTCATCTATTGTTATAAATCTTTTTAAAATTAATGGTATTAATAGTACAAAGTAGATTGCTATATCTGTTGGAACTCTTCCAAGTCTTCCTTGAGAGACTCTATATATCATTAAAGAAAATGAGGCTATACACATTACTATTAGTAAAATATAATTTATTATTTTTATTAATTTGTCAGTCATTTTATTACTATTATTGCTTTTCTTTTTCAAATTATTACCTCTTTTATTTTGAATTCATAAGTAATTTATAATAATTATAATCGATATCTTTATATGTACATATAATTATTTGATCAAATGCATTAGGGTTATTTTCTACATATTCATTTATTGCATTATAGGCAATTTCTGCGGCTTCCTTATTTGGAAAATTAAATTGTCCTGTTGCAATACATGGAAATGCTATTGTTTTAATATTGCTTTCTTTTGCTAAATTCAAGGCATTAATGTAGCAATTTTTTAATATATCTTTATCTTTTTCTTCTAACTTTTTATCAATTATTGGACCATTTGTTTCAATTATATATTTTGAAGGTAAATTGAAGGCTTTAGTAATTAAGCATTCTGCTTTTTCTAAATGATAATTTTTCTTACTCATGATTTCATTACAAGCAAGTCTTAATCTCATTCCGGCATTCACATTTATTTTATTATCTAAACAGTCATGTGATGGCTCAAAACAACCTAGTCCTTTTTCATTTCCAGGATTTACGATAGCATCACAATTTAATTTAGTAATATCGCCTTTAAAAAGAAATAATTTATCTTTTTTAAAGTTATTTATATCAATGATATTGTCTTTTAATCTACTTTGTAAAAACTCATCTTCTAATGATAAGTAATTTTCATCTATTTCTTTTGGTAATCTTATATTTACAAGTGTTTTATATAAATAAAACTTTTCGCTTTCATTTGTTGGTATATCTATTTTTTCTTCTAATTCATCTAGTAATATTTTTATTAATTTGTCTAAGTTATTCATATATACATCCTTTCTTATTACAATAGTTTAACATATTTTTTATTTTTTAAATAATCTTTTGAAAAATGTTTTTGGTTTACTTTCTTCTTTACATGTTTCATTTTCAATATATGGAGCATCAATAGTGTTCATTTCTTTGTAAACTTGTCTTGCTCTATCTTGTATAACTGATAAGCCACCTAACTCATATATAAATGTTTGTTGTGTAAGACTCAATGATAATTTCGCCTTGTCTAAGCCTAGTATGCAGGCACAAATTAAGAAAACATATTTTTTATCATCTTTATGTTCTACCATTTCTCTTATCACTCTTCTATAGTCTTGACGTTTTAGTGCTTTTTCATCTGTCATTACAGCATATAAAAAATTACCTATTTCTGGATTGTTCTTTAATATTTCCATATTTTCTTGATGAAATGAATCATTTAGTGATACTTTGTCTTCTGCTAAGTTATTAATTGATCTTTTTGGAAAAGAATTAGTTGACTGTAAAATATCACTTGATGAGTTATATACTTCTTGCATATCACTCTGGTGATGTCCACTATAAATAGATAATTCATTTGCTGAAAGACTTGCAATTGCTTCTCCTGATACATAGTTATATTCTTCATTTGATTTAGAAATTTTACTTATTAGCATATCAAAATCTTCGTCATGGTATGGACTATTTATAAATGTTCTATCTCCAATAATCCATAATGGTATTTGAGCAGAATGAGCAGTTTTTAACTTTTCTATATCTTTATAGAATCTTTCACTTTCTAAAAAATCTGTTGTGATTAAATTTTTAAATAAATGATACCAGCCATCTGCATTATCTATACTTACAATCTCTTCTACTCTTTTTAAATAATCCGTTGTTTTTAATAGATTACTATCAATTAAAATGCTTTTATCAAACTTTATTTTTTCCACATCAATATTTAAACTTAAAAAATTATTAATTTCTATCTCTGTTAATTGTCTTATCCAAGAAAATATTTCATCTTTATCTTCAAAATAATCAAATAAGTTATATTTTGCTACTTGAAGAAATATTTTTTTAGTTAATTCATCACAATCTTTTAATTCCATATAAATCACTCCTGAAAATATGTCTATTATACAACATAAAAAGATAATCTCCTATACTAACTTATCTTTTTATTAATGTTTTTTCTTTTGCGTCAATTGTTGTTTGTACATCTCTTACGTCATATTCTAATTTATGAGATGCATATTCTAATAAACAATTCTCACAATTATTATCAAAGAAACTACATCTATTATCATCGTTTGGTACGCATACATCATTTTGTTGCCACAAATCCACCATATCAAAAGGAGTTAATTTTCCTTCATTATGAATTTCTTTTATTTTTTGATCAGTTAATTTATCATATTCTCTTTTCATTTGAACTTTTATAATTATTTTTTCACATAATCCTTTTAAAGCAACAATTTGTCCTTTACTACCTCTTGTAACAATTGCCATTTGAATTAAGTCTTCATCTACATTTCCAAGATATTCTTCAAAGTATGCTTTAAACTCATTATAACTTTCAAATACATATACAATATTTTTTTCTGTCTTTTTAATTAATTCTTTATTTTCTCCATTTCTTAAAATGCTCTTTTCCTTTTTAGCACCTATAATATTTAAAAATAATGCTGTCTTAAAATCTAATCTTTTCATAGTAGTCCTCCTGCAATTATTATATAAACAACATAAAAAAATAAGCAAATAATTTTTATTTATATAGAAATAATAGTTTCTAATATATTTTAAAAATAATATTTTAATATTATTTGATATATAAATGTTTTAATGTATAATATTTTAAAAGGTTAATGGTGATAGTATGGAGAAAAAAGTAGTTATATTTGATTGGGGAGGCGTTATTATGCATAAGTCTCCTGTTGAGAATAATGATAAGCAAGCTATTATTAGAACAATTAGAAGTTTTAATCCTGCACTCTCTGATAATGAAGCTTGGAGTGTTTATATTAACACTTTAGCTGATGAATATGGTGTGTTTATAAGTAGACAAAATGATGAGGATAGTAAAAATAAATGGATAGAAAGACTTAATTCTATTGGAGGACTTAATACCACTGTTTTAGAGTTTTCAAATAAATTTATTATAGAGCACTTGAATGTTGGTTATTATAAGGAACTTGTAAATTATATTCATTCTTTGAGAGGAAAATGTAAAATAGGAATATTTTCAGATTTAATTTTTTGTTGTCTTCCTATTTTAGATAAACAAGTTGATTTGGATAAATTTGATTATATTTGGCTTTCTTTTATGACACATGTTAGAAAGAATGATGAGCTTGCTTTTAAAATTGTTGAGGATGATTTAGGAGTTTTACCTGAAAATATTTTATTTATTGATGATACTTCTGTTAATATTGAAAATGCTAAAAATAGAGGTTGGAATACATGTCAGGCTTTTGGGTATGAATTTGATAAAATTAAAAATTCTATTGATGAGTTTTTAGTTGATGATTTAAAAGAACAAAAAGTTAGAAGAAAATAAATAACAATACTTATTTTACAAAATTAAAAATGAAGGTTTTTTATCCTTAATCTTTTTGATGTTGACTCAATTCTATTGAGTCCTTTTTTTATTTAATAATAACGTAAGTGTACTTTTCTGATATACAAAAAAAAGCGAACAACTAAGTTCGCTTTAATTACATATTGGTAGCGCCGGAGAGATTCGAACTCACGACCTATCGGGTATGAACCGATTGCTCTAGCCAACTGAGCTACAGCGCCATTTCCAAACCGCATATTAATAATATCAAAATAAAATTAATTTGGCAATACTTTTTTTTAATTTTCTTTATATATTTATAATTTTGATATATAATAGTACTTGCTTAACAAGGAGGAGTTGTAAAAAATGAAAGAAATTTTTAAAGGAAACATCAGGAGATTTGATATTAAAAAGATTGATTTTAATGGTAGTAAAATTAAGATATTAGAATATGAAACTCCTATTGTGAAAAAAGATGCACTATTTTATGTAAACATGGTTGGAAATATTATTTCTTTTGATTATGATACTAAACTTGCAAATATTGAAGAAGCACGTGATATTTCTACATCAATGATTAAAAGCCCAGATCAAGACTTGGCAAAAGTTGGATGTATATTCTTTAATGAAAATGAATTAGAACATTCAGAAAGTTTAAATAGACATGATTTTAAAGTTTTAAAAAAAGAGTTTAAGAAAAAATATGATAATAGAAGAAAAAAATAAAATGTAGAGCAATTATTGTTCTACATTTTTTCTACATTATTTTTAGGTTTTAGTATATATTTCTTAGGGTTATCTACTGTTTCTTCTGTAAGTATTACTTCACTATACTCATCTGGCTTAGTATATACATTAAAATACGCTTCCCTTGTTGCGGCTTCAATTACTGTATTAAGACCTCTTGCCCCCGTTTTTCTTCTTACTGCTTCACTCGCAATTTTATTCAAAAATTCTCCTGATGATGTTAATTTTACGCCTAATTGTTTAAATATTTTTTCTTGCATATGTAAAGCCGATTCATCTGACTCTTTTATAACTCTTTTTATAGAATTAACATCCATATCATTTAGTTTTATAACATCAATTCTACCTACAAATTCTTTAGGAATTCCAGCTTTTTCAAAGTCTTCTGTTTCAGCCTTTTTCTCTTCACTATTTTTTTCTTGTTCATTTGAACTTTCCAATTTAAATCCAATTTCTTTTTTTCCTTTTAAATTATCATACATACTTTGGAATGCTCCACCTAATATTATAGTCATATTACTTGTATTAATTTTAACTTTTTGAGTTGATGTTTTTACTGATTCACATGCATCGTATTCAGTACCTTCAAAAAATGGTAATAAAGTATTTAATACACCTTTTCCACTGATATCACTATTCTTATCAGAGCCCTTTTTATCTATTTCGTCTATAAATATTATAGCATGCTCTGCTTTATTTAAGTCTTTGCCACAATTAACATATAATTTCCATAGTTCTTCTTCAATATCAGTTCCGACATATCCTGGTACAGTCAATTTAGTTGCATCAATTTTATAGAATGGTCTATCTAGATTTGTTGCAATCAAGCTCATTAGCTTTGTTTTGCCTACTCCTGTTTGTCCAGTTAGTAAAATACCTCTCTCCTTTAATTTTGGTTCTTGTTCTTTACGAGCAATTTCTGTTATTACCATTCTTGCTGGATCATCTTGAGCAATCAATGTCTTCTTTATGGCATTTAGTATTTTTATTAAATCTATTCTATCTGTGAAAATACATATCTCATCATCTTTTTTATCTTCACTTATGGCTTTTTCTTTTTCTTCTTTCACATCCTCAAATGTTTCTTCTAATTCTTTTTGTTTTTTCTCGTTTTTTAATTTTACAAATGATTCTCCTTTTTCTGAGGCTTCTATTTGTAAATTCAGTGTATCTAATAGTCTTTCTAAATTACCATAGTTTGTTTGAGCTGATTCTCTCATTTTTTTCAATTCATCAATAGTATAAATTCCATCTATTATATTTAATATTAAATTATCAAGACTTGCTTCTGGGTCTATATCTTGTGATGAGGTTGTGCTGGTTACATTTTGCATATTTTGAATTTCTGGTGGCATTTGTCCATTTATTAAACTTTCAAATTGATTTAAATTTATAGCAACACAGCTAATTCTTCCATCTTTCGTTTTACAAGAAAAGTATACTACATCTCTTAATAATTCTTCATATAATGGAATGCATTGACTTAATGACATATCTTGTCCAAAAAATTCATGTAATTGTTTTTTATCTATAATATTGTCATATGAGTATGGTATTTCACTATAGAATAGACTCTCATCTGACATATGTGCATATTCGTTACCATTTCTATCTATAAAACAATGTAATTGATTATCATAACTACCTGTTTCTAAATGATGAAAAGTATATAAATATTGATTATTACTAATATAATGTCTTTGTAGTATTGCTGCTACATATTTGTTTTTGTCATTATCTTTTTTCATATTGAACCTCCTATAATTTTCATTATAGTAATTAAAAAGAAATTAGTAAACTAATTTCTTTTAATATAAATATTTTTTATTACATTGTTGTTACTATTTTTTCAAATGCTGCACCTTTTTCTTCAAAGTTTTTAAAGTATTCATAACTTGCGGCTGATGGTGAAAGTAAGCAACTCATTCCAGGTGTTGTGTACTGAAGTGCTAATTTGTTTGCTTCTTCTAAGTTATCAGCATACTTTATATTTTTGTTAGATACTTCTTCTAATATATGACCTATTTTGGTTCCAGTTGATGGCATACAAATCAAATTTTTTATTGTACTATCTTTTAAAAATTCAATAAACCCTCTATAGTCTATTCCTCTATCTAGTCCTCCAAATATTAGAGTATCAACATCTTTTATTGCTTTTACTGCATTTTCTGTTGCATCTGGAATTGTTGCGATTGTATCATTATAGTATTTTATATCATGATATGTTCCGATATATTCCATTCTATATTTTAGACCTTTAAATGATAATATTACTTCTTTTGCTTTTTCTAAATCAAGATTTAATATTTTAGAAATTGTTAATACGAACATAATATTTTTTAAATTATGATCTCCAATTAGCTTTCTTTCTGCATCTTGGTATACTAATTCATTATTAATAAATACATCTTTTCCATTTGTTCTTACAGCATTTCCGAAAATGTTTTCATTATCAAATCTTACATTATATTTAGTAGATTTAATATCAAATTCTTGCATTTTTTTATTTAAATATTCATTATCATCTGAGTATATTGCAAAATCATCTTCTGTTTGATACTTAAATATATTCATTTTATTATTATGATAATGTTCAAGAGAGCCTGCGTGATCTAGGTGATCTTGGAATAAATTTAGAATTACTGCAATATGAGGACTATGTTTTACAAATTCTAATTGATGTGAACTCATTTCAATTACTAATGTTGAATTTGGAGTATAGTCTTCTATGCTATCTAGAACTGGTATTCCAATATTTCCTAATAAATAAAC
>ERZ808246.2635-NODE-2635-length-10994-cov-3.632782_pt1 | contig 10994 bp, 10 predicted proteins | sample MGYA00521083_ERZ808246 | MGnify/ENA primary metagenome ERZ808246 (study PRJEB31516, sample SAMN03275577) | gut metagenome | biome: mammalia-associated habitat; material: feces | host: Papio cynocephalus | place: Kenya | collected 2012-07-07 ...
CCGCCGATGCGGTGCTACTGACGGAAAGGGCCTCTCCTCCATCGCCTCCGGCGTCCTGACTACATAGCGTGCGTGCTGTCAGAAACTCGGCAAGTGTATGCCTCCCGTAGGGCGGCGCAGTGCATCACAGCAGGCCCTGCCGGACGAGCTTCTCGAAGGCCTGCATCTCATCGGTGACCCACTTATCCTTGTGGAAGAAAATCTGCCGATACATCGTCATGTCGAAGTCGTCCACCTTGATCTCGCGAAGTTCCCCACGGGCAATGGAATCCTGCACGGAGAAGGCCGGCAGGAAGGAAATCCCATGGTTTTCCTTTACAAGACGGATCAGCACCTCCGTGTTTCCCGTCTCGAAGAACGGATGGATCTGCATGCGCTCTGCCGCGAGATGCTGCTCCAGTGCATAGCGATAGTTCGCATCCTTCTCTGTAAGGAAGAAACGAAGATCCACGAGGTCGGCGAGGTGCACATGAGAGACGGCACCGATGCGCTTTTCGCCCGGAATCTCCATTTCTGGACTCGCCACGAAGATGATCGGCTCTGGCTCCTCCAGAATCTTGATCCAGTTTTTATCATAGACCCGGCGATCCAGGAAGTAGACCACATCGACGAGATTATGCTCCAGCATATCGGTCAGCTCCTTCGGAGAGCCGGTTTTGATTTCCAGAGAAATCTCCGGATGCTCATCATAGAAATATTTCACCACATTCGGAATCTTATACGTGAGCAGCGACTCAAGAGAGCCAATGCGGAGCTTATGCTCCTGCAGCGTAGAGTTGCCGAGGGCGGTGTGGACGTCATCGACGCGCCGGAGGATTTCATTGGCATACTGTAAGAATTCACGGCCCGGCGGTGTCAGCACCACGCGGCGGCCGACACGATCGAAGAAACGGGTATTGAATTCCTGCTCCAGCTGTCGGATCTGAATCGTCACGGCGGCCTGCGTATAGCCGAGTGCCTCGGCGGCCTTCGAGAAGCTCTGCATTTCAACAATTTTTACAAAAGAAGTCAGCTGACGTATTTCCATAGGAAGAAGATCCTTTCAGATAGAGAAAGCACCGTGTGCAGTGTCATGAAATCGGTGTGGTCCCTGTGGCGGGCACCCTTCGGCGCCGTGCAGAGAACTGTAAAAATGGTGCGGCCCGCGCCCCACTGGTCCCAAGGCTCCGTGATGGCACCTACACGGAATATTTCACGTGTGGTCTGTGCCCCTAAGGACGCGGCATCAGATGCATCATTACGCTTCATTATAGGTTCCGTGGAGCCTCTCGACAACAGAAATATAAAAATAATTTATCGATTCAATAAGGCTTATCTACGGAAATCCGTGCTTTCTTTCCTGCGCCACCTTGTGATCTCCGAATGAAGGTATTAAAATTCTTAATAGCAAATTGTTGAAAAGGAGAGCAGACGATGGATGTTTTCGATATTATCGGCCCGATCATGATCGGACCCTCAAGCTCCCATACGGCAGGAGCCTGCCGCCTCGGGCGTGTGGCCAATAAGCTGATGGATGGGCAGAAGCCAACACGCTGCGATATCCTGCTGTCTGGTTCGTTTTCACGCACGGGGCGTGGACATGGGACGGATCGCGCCATTGTGGGCGGCATCATGGGCTTCGAAACCGATGACATGCGGATCCGTGATGCGCTTGATATTGCGAAGCAGGAGGGCATCGAGATCCACTTCATCCATCAGGATCTTCCAAACGCGCATCCGAATACCGCACGCATCAGCTATTACCTGCCAGATGGGCGGAGCGGATTCGTGCAGGGCGCAAGCGTGGGCGGCGGCAATATCCGCATCGATAACATTAACGGCATGGAGGTGAAGTTCTCGGGCGATAAGGATACGATTCTCGTGCTGCACCGCGACGTGCCAGGCGTGATCGCCAATGTTACAAACCTCATGCATCTCATGTACAGCGACATTAACATTGGCGCCTTCCAGCTGAGCCGTCGCGAGCGCGGCGGGGATGCGCTCATGACCATTGAGGCCGATTCCACTCCACCCGAGAAAATCACGGCGGATATTCGACAGACCCCAGATGTCCTGAACTGTCTCCTGATTCATAAGGTATGAGCTACAGCTTTCAGGCAAAACGTACCGGTGCTTGCATCGAAGGAGCTTTCAGCCAAAAACGTACCGGTGCTTGCATCGAAGGAAAACGCGTTTAAACACAAACCATACACCGTGGATAGAGGAGGGGAAAATCCATGCTGAAATATGATTCCATTGCGGAGCTCGTTGAGGCTGCAACGAAGGAAGAAAAGAAAATCTCGGAGCTGGTGCTTGCCGATCAGGCGGCGGCCGCAGAAGCAGATCCTGCGACACTGTATGCGCGGATGGAGAAGAATTTCGATGTGATGTGCGCATCCGTCGAGGCGGGGGCGACGAAGGATCAGGTATCGATGTCCGGGCTGACCGGCGGAGAGGGTTACCAGATGTTTTCCTATGCGAAGCAGAGCGCAGGCGGCCTCTGCGGACGCTTCATGACGGAAGCCATGGCGCGGGCGCTCAGCGTTGCAGATTGCAATGCCTCCATGGGCCGCATCGTCGCGAGTCCGACGGCAGGCTCCTGCGGCATTCTTCCGGGCTGTCTCGTTTCCTTATATAAGGAAGGAAGAGCAGAAAAGCAGGACATCGTGATGTCCATGTTTACCTCGGGCGCCTTCGGTATGGTGATTGCGAAGAATGCCTCCATCGCGGGTGCCACCGGTGGCTGCCAGGCGGAGTGCGGAAGCGCCTCGGGTATGGCGGCCGCTGCACTCGTGGAGCTCATGGGCGGAACACCGGCGATGTGTGGGGATGCCCTCGCGATGGCCATCGCGAATCAGCTCGGGCTTGCGTGTGACCCGGTCGCCGGGCTCGTCGAAATTCCCTGCATTAAGCGCAATGTCTCGGGCGTGATGATTGCCTTTTCCAGCGCAGATATGGCACTCGCCGGCATTCGCGCCCGCATCCCGGTCGATGAGTGCATTGAAGCCATGCAGTCCGTCGGTGACATGATGAACAGCGCGCTCAAGGAAACCGCCGGAGGCGGCCTCGCCGCGACCCCGACCGGCCGAAAACTGAAAGAAAGGGTCTTTGGAGCGGAGGAGTAAGCATCGGCTTACTCCGGAGCGACCTCCCATCGAGCTGTGCTCGATGCCCGAAGGGCTACGTCTGGCATACCCAAGGCCAGACGTAGGGCCAGGAGGAGTAAGCATCGGCTTACTCCGGAGCATGCCGGAGGGCGAAGTCGATTTTACAAATATTTTACAGGCCGCTTTCCATACAGAAGCGACTGTGCTATACTAGCGAAAACATTGGACAAGTTCTGGAGCATATATGGGTATTTTATTTTGGCGAACAGAATAGAGTGATCCTGGACACACGGGGAGGAAATTTTCCTCTCTTGTGTGTCTTTTTTTAAGGCACGCCAGAGCGCATTCAGAAAAGGGGACTTTTATGAGTAAAGAAAAGATGAAAATCGGTGAAGAGGGCATCTATGATGCGAAGAGCCTCGGCACTGGCAAGGTGCTGATTCTCGGCTTTCAGCACATGTTTGCCATGTTCGGCTCGACGGTACTGGTGCCGCTCTTAACGGGCTTAAGTGTATCGACGACGCTGCTGTTTGCAGGTCTCGGAACACTGCTGTTCCACCTGATCAGTAAGAAGAAGGTACCGGCCTTCCTGGGCTCCTCCTTCGCCTTCCTCGCAGGCTATGCAGCCATCGCACCAAATGGTGAGCCAGATCTCCTTCGCTATGCCTGCTTCGGTGTAGGCTGTGCCGGTCTTGTGTACCTCGTGCTGGCTGCCGCCTTCCGTGCCTTCGGTGCATCGAAGGTCATGAAGTACTTCCCGCCGGTTGTAACCGGACCGATCATCATTGCCATCGGACTGAACCTTTCGAAGTCCGCGGTGGAGAACTGCTCGACGAACTGGGGCATTGCCCTGGTGGCCATTGCCATCGTCGTGATCTGTAACATCTGGGGCCGCGGCATGGTGAAGATCATCCCGATCCTCCTCGGCGTCATCGGCTCCTACCTTGTAGCCGCCGTCGCTGGTGTCATTGACTTTACACCAGTAGCCGAGGCTGCCTGGTTCGGTCTTCCGATTCAGTATGATCGTACGGTTTTCTCTCTGTTTACGGATGGAAGCCTGGATACCTCTCTGCTGATCACCTCCATCATCACAATCGTGCCGATCGCCTTTGCAACCATGATGGAGCATATCGGTGATATTTCCGCTATTTCCTCTACCGTAGGCGAGAACTTCATTCAGGATCCGGGCCTTCATCGTACCCTGACGGGCGATGGACTGGCGACAACATTGGCCTCCCTCTTCGGTGCACCGGCCAATACGACCTACGGCGAGAACACGGGCGTGCTGACGCTGACGAAGGTCTATGACCCGATGGTGATCCGTCTGGCCGCCTGCATTGCCATGATCCTCAGCTTCTGCCCGAAGTTTGCAGCACTCATCGAGGTGATGCCTTCCGCAACGGTTGGTGGTATCTCACTCGTACTTTACGGTATGATTTCTGCCGTCGGTGTGCGCAATGTTGTCGAAACGAAGGTGGACTTCTCCCAGTCACGTAATGTCATCATTGCGGCCCTGATCCTGGTGCTCGCCATCGGTATCAACTACTCGACCGCCGGTGCCATCGTGATTCCGCTCGGTGCCATCACCATCAACTTCTCCGGTATTGCGACTGGTTCACTTGTCGGTATTCTGCTGAATGCGCTCCTTCCGGGCAAGGATTACGAGTTCCATGAGGACAAGCCGAACGATACAGGCGTCGATTTCGAAATCGCACAGGGCGAGTCACTCGTATGGCAGCTTGCGAAGCAGGCAGGACAGGAGAACATGGTGGACGGTGGCACCACCACAGAGAAGTAGTGAAGATCCACGATTGCTACAGCAATCGTGGATGCCCCCGGGCGGCGAGGCCGTTTTGTCGCGAAGCGACAAAATCAAGCGACGATGCCCGCGCCGAAGGCGCATCTCATGGCATCGTCTCATTATTCAGATCCACGATTGCTACAGCAATCGTGGATGCCCCCGGGCGGCAGTGTAGGAGTCTGCATGGAGCAGACTCCGGAACGACATTCCACAGATCTATGATCTGTGCCCGGAGGTCTAACATCGGGCAACCATGGCCCGATGTTAGGGTGAGGACGTTTTACTACAAAAAAAGAGACGGTCGTCTGGCCGTCTCTTTTTTTGTGAAGTCTTCCAGAATTCTATGTAAAACCTTTGTAAAATCGCGGACAGAAGCGCATCCTTCGTGTTACAGTACGCCTGTATACAAAAGGAAAGCAGATCATATGGCTGTACGCATCCGAGCCATGGGCGTGCGTTGATGGCATGGGCACCGTGGATGCTGTACGGAAGGAAGTGCATATGAGGAAAGAATGAGGTGAAATATGGAAGAATTTACAAACGTTGATTTTAATGCCCTGAAGGGCTTCATTTGCGATATGGATGGCGTCATCTACCACGGAAATCAGATCCTTCCGGGAGTAAGGGAGTTCATTCAGTGGATGCAGGATGAGAACAAGGAATACCTGTTCCTGACGAACAACAGTGGCTATACGCCGCGGGAGCTTAATCAGAAGCTGGCGCGGATGGGGCTGGACGTTCCAGAGGAGCATTTTTATACGAGTGCGCTCGCAACCGCTGCGTTTCTCCGGCAGCAGGCACCGGGCTGCTCGGTGTTTGCGATCGGTGAGGCAGGACTGTTGAATGCCCTGTATGATGCGGGAGTCACGATGAATGATGTGAACCCGGATTATGTCGTCGTGGGTGAGGGCCGGGCGTATTCACTCGATACCCTGACGAAGGCTACAAACCTCGTGCTGAATGGCGCGAAGCTGATCGGTGCGAACTCAGATGTCTGTGGCCCGATTGAGAATGGCATTGCACCGGCCTGCGGTGCGCTGGTTGCCCCGATCGAGATGGCGACGGGCCGGAAGGCGTACTTCTGCGGTAAGCCGAATCCACTCATGATGCGTACGGGTCTTCGCCTTCTGGGCTGCCATTCGGCGGAAGCCGTGATGATTGGAGACCGCATGGATACCGATGTGATCTCCGGCATGGAAAGCGGCATGGCGACGGTACTGGTACTGTCCGGCGTGTCCACGCGCGAGACGCTTCGCACCTATGCCTACCGGCCAAGTCTTGTCTTAAATGGTGTGGGGGATATTCCAGCACTGGCACAGCGGACCGCTGCAGCCGAGGCATAAGGGTAGAAAAATAAAGACAGAGAAAAAGAGGGAGTGCACCGAAGCAGAAGCTTCGGTGCACTCCCTCTTTTGGTTTCGGAATCGAAATCAGACGTTTGCGCCACTCATCATGAAATCAACGACCTTCTTCATGTCTTCTGGCTCGGACACGATGAGATCGAGCTCATTGATGGTTGCCTTCGTGAAAAGATTTGCCGTGAAGAGCATCTGGGAAAGCTTGGACTTCAGATTGATGCGGTCGCCTTCCTTGGAAACGAGATATACTGCACCCTCGCAGCTGTCCAGTACCTTAAACAGACCTTCGACATTATTGACATTTACAAGCTTCATAACAAACCTCCTTTTAAGTGATTTTTCAAAGAGTGAAATTTTCTTACGGATGCACGAGAACTCGCCCAATCGTGGAGGTCTCTTTGTGTATCCTTTTTGTGTTTTCGACACATATTCGATACAGTGTTTATTTTTTCTGTACCGTGGAAAGATGATATAGCAGGTTGTACAAAAACACAAGTAAATTTTTGTATAGAATTCAGGCTTGCTTTATGGCGTTTTTCTTATACCACGCGGACAGACCTTTCGCCATCTTGTCAAAACTATGCTATACTGCTGATGAAGCAGACGTAAGTTTGTTTAATTATTAACAAAACAGGGGCGCATTTGCAAACAGACGAGGAGAAAGAACATGAAATTAGTCATTGGCAATGATCATGCAGCAATTGAGATGAAGAATGAGATCAAGGAATACCTCGAGGGAAAGGGCATTGAGATCGTGGATGTCGGCACCAACTCACCGGAGAGCTTCGATTATCCGATTTCCGGCTACCGTGTCGGAAAGATGGTGGCTTCCGGAGAAGTGGATGGAGGCATCGCCATCTGCGGTACGGGTGTCGGCATCAGTCTCGCATGCAATAAGGTGAAGGGCATCCGTGCATGCTGCTGCAGTGAGCCATACTCCGCAGAGATGAGCAAGCGCCATAATAACGCCAATGTCATCTGCTTCGGTGCACGTGTCATCGGCATTGAAACCGCAAAGCAGATCGTCGACGCCTGGATTGGTGCAGAGTTCGAGGGTGGTCGTCACCAGAGACGAGTCGATGAGATCATGGAGATCGAAGCGACGCAGAAGCTGAAGGTGGCGGACGAGGCCTGAGCCTCCTCGACGCCGCTTTCCTTCGGATCGGATGTCCATATTCGGATCGATCCGAAGTTTAAGCCTCCTCGATGCCACTTTCCTTCAGCGCGCTGAGAAAGCTCTCCGCATCGCGACTGGCAATCAGCTCCTTCGGGAAATGGACTTCCGCGAGGAGCTTTTTTGTTTCCTCAAATTTTCCGATGAGCGGGGCAATGTGTGCGTCCGTCGCGATGGACACCTTACACCCCACCTCGGCGCAGGTCTCGAGCAGCTTTCGACAGCGCTTCGTGCTGGCGGAACCGCTTCCCGGGAAGCTGAAGCTGTGCTCATTGACCTCGAGGCACTTGTGCATGGTCTTTGCAGCTTCTGCAAGTGCACGGTAATCGACGTCGAGACCCGTGCGGCCCACGTGTCCGAGGATGAACACCTTCGGCTTCGACAGTGCCTGGATGTACATCTCCGTCATCGCGGCGCTCGAGGCATGGTCCAGAAAGGATTTTCCGTGAACACTTGCAATTACATAGTCCATGGACCGGGTCGTGTGCTCATAGAGGGTAGTCGGATGCTTGTATGGATCGCCGACGATGGATGCCACATTCGGGATGTCCTCACCGAACAGCTCTCCGTGGAGTCCGACGATATCCACCTCGCAGCCTGCAAGGAGCGTTACCCCCATCCAGCTCCGTGGCCAGGTCGAGCGCGCATTCGCGAGATACTGGTAGTTCTTTGCATTGGCAGGATCCGGCCAGAGCATCGCCGAAAAATGGTCGGTGGAGGCCAGAAGCTCGAGCCCTGTGTCGGCCGCTTCCTTTACATTTTCCGCAATCGTGGAAAATGCATGGCGACTGTAAAGTGTATGGGTATGGGTATCACATTTGATTTCGTACATAACGATCCTCTCAGGAGACGGTTTGCAGGATACAGGCGGTCCTCTGTGCAGACCCCTTGCGATCACCGTCTCTTCAGTTGCCCGCAAAAAGCCCATGAGGCATCGTCTAAATTGCTTGCAATCATAGCACAAGTGCGCTAAATTGCAAATCAGGAAAAGCGGGAGCGAAAAGGCGCATTCGGCCTTCGGCAGGCGCAGATCCCAGAATGAAAAGACCGGTAGGACAGGCGCGGATGTCAGGATGAAAAGTCCGACATGACAGGCGCAGATATACACAAGAAAGGTACGGTATGGGAACATCTTTGGTTTCAGAAGGAAAAGTAATTTTACGAAAGGGCGAGGGCCGCACCATTAAGGCGGGCGGTGCCTGGGTCTTCGACAATGAAATCGACCAGTACGTAGGGACCTACGAGAATGGGGATATCATTCGCGTAGAGGATTTCGATGGCTTCTTCATGGGCTATGGCTTCATCAATCATCACTCAAAGATCCGGGTACGGATGCTGAGCCGTTGGCGGAAGGAGCCGATTGATGACGCCTTTCTGTATGCGCGTGTGAAGGCGGCATGGGAGTATCGAAAGACGGTCATGGGCGAGGATACCAATGCCTGCCGCGTGATCTTCGGAGAGGCCGACTGGCTGCCAGGACTCACGGTCGATAAGTATGAGGACGTGCTGGTAGTGGAGTCACTTGCGCTCGGTATCGATCGCCTGAAGAACAAGCTTCTCGAGGACCTCGTCGAGATTCTTAAGGAGGATGGAATTCATATTCGCGGCATCTATGAGCGAAGCGATGCTCCGGTGCGCAAAAAGGAAGGGATGGAAGCGTATAAGGGCTTCATTGGCCCAGAGTTTGATACGAACGTGGAAATCACGGAAAATGGCGTAAAGTACATGGTCGATGTCGTAAATGGGCAGAAGACGGGCTTCTTCCTGGATCAGAAGTACAATCGGCGTGCCATGCAGCGGATCTGCAGAGGCAAGCGCGTGCTCGACTGCTTCACACACATGGGCACCTTCGCACTGAATGCGGGCACTACGGAGGTCGAAGGCCTCGATATCTCCGAGCTTGCGATTCAGCAGGCGACGGCCAATGCAAAGCGTAATCACCTGGAGAAGACCGTACATTTCCGTGTGGCGGATGTGCTCGATGAGCTTCCGAAGCTGAATGCGAAGGGGGAGAAGTATGATGTGGTGATTCTTGACCCGCCAGCCTTCACGAAGTCGAGGGAAGCCACGAAGGCGGCCATCCGAGGCTACCGTGAAATCAATATGCAGGGCCTTAAGCTTGTGAAGGATGGCGGTTACTTCGCGACCTGCAGCTGCAGCCACTTCATGACCCCGGAGCTCTTCACGAAGACCATCGGCGAAGCCGCTGCCTCCGTGCACCGCCGCCTTCGCCAGATTGAGTACCGCACCCAGGCCTGTGACCACCCGATTTTATGGTCCGGCGATGAAAACTCGTATTATCTCAAGTTCTACATCTTCCAGGTATGTGACGAGAAGTAACATCGTTCGAGACAACAGACAGATTCCGCTGTATGCGGGCGAACACAGAATTCTGTCGAGTATAGTCGACAAAAGGAATATAAATTCGTCGAATATACTCGACAAAAATAACGCGAAACCGTCGAACATACTCGACAAGAATGGCACAAAACCGTCGAGTATACTCGACGGTTTTTGCTTTCTATAGTAAAATGGTGTTCAGGAAGGAGGGACAGATGAATCATCTGGTTTTAAAAACGGTCATCAACGACATGCACGAAGTAATTAAGAATGTGGACATTGTTGATCGTGAATATGTCTTTGAAAAGAATGTTAACTATGTGCTGGTAGGCCTCCGGCGTGCAGGAAAGTCAACCCTGCTTTATAAAATTGTGATGGATCTGATTTCTGAAGGAGTCGACTGGAATCAAATCATTTATGTGAACTTCGAGGATGAACGTCTGGCGGAATTCTCACTGGTGGATTTTAATGATCTGGTGGCAACGGCAGGAGAAATGACGAGTGAAAAGCCGTACTTTTTCCTTGATGAGGTGCAGAACATTCGCGGCTGGGAACGTTTTGCTCGACGGATGGCGGATGCGAAGGAACATGTTTACATTACGGGCAGCAATGCAGACATGTTAAGTCATGAAATGGAAGCCAGACTTGGCGGACGCTATATGACCATGCACGTTTATCCATATAATTTTCGAGAATATTTAGCGGCTTCAAAAGTGGATTGCTCGGAAGCTGCGTACCTGACAACGAAACTGAATGGACGCATTCGAAGCGCTGCGCAGTCCTATCTCATCGAGGGCGGATTTCCAGAATCCTTGATGTTTATCAATAAGCGAAGCTATGTGGAGAATATTTATCAGAAAATACTATATGGCGATATTCTTGCACGCAATGCGATTCGAAACCCAGAGTCACTTCGGCTCATGCTGAAAAAAATAGCGGAGACCATCACGAGTGAACTTTCCATTTCAAAACTGAGTGGTGCGATTCAGGCAGCAGGTGTAAAACTATCCAAGGATACCGCTGCAGAATATGTCAACTATGCAGAAAATGCGTATCTGATTTTTCGAATCACCAATTTTGCTGCGAAATTCTCAGAACGTGAAAGCGTACCGAAATACTACTTTTCGGATAACGGACTATTGAATCTGTTCCTAATCAATAAGAATAGTTATCTGCTGGAAAACATGGTGGGTATCAAGCTGCATCAGCAGTTCCAGGACCGTCTATATTACTTC
>ERZ808246.2636-NODE-2636-length-10993-cov-3.086945_pt1 | contig 10993 bp, 13 predicted proteins | sample MGYA00521083_ERZ808246 | MGnify/ENA primary metagenome ERZ808246 (study PRJEB31516, sample SAMN03275577) | gut metagenome | biome: mammalia-associated habitat; material: feces | host: Papio cynocephalus | place: Kenya | collected 2012-07-07 ...
GCATGAACTTTATAACCTTCTATTGCATATTGCGCTAAAGATGTTACAAATACAATAATAACAGTTGAATCTTTTTGCCTTAATTTTTCACTAGCTTCAATTCCATCCATATAAGGTAAATTAATATCCATAAAAACTAAATCATATTTAGATTTATATTTATCTAAAAATTTTACTGCATTATCAAAAATATCAATAGTTATATTTTTTTCATGTTGATTAAAGAACATATCAATATGATTTTTTAAATCATTTGACATCTCTATTTCATCTTCTACTATCGCTATCTTTATCATTCAACACCTCTATAACAATAAAATTATAATCTTCTTTAAAAAATAAAGTCAACCTGCATTTTTTATTGTAAAAAAATCAAATTATTTATAATTTGAAATACAAAATACAATTTAAAATGTTGCTCTTTACAAGTTCTTTACAATTTTTTACAGCTTTAATAAAGATTGATAACAATCATTTTTTTATTATAAAGATGTCCTAGGAGGAAAAGAAAAATGAAAAAATTACAAAAAGGATTATTTATTTTAATGTTAGGATTAACATTTACCGCATGTGGAAATACACCATCAAGTTCAGAAGGTACAAGTACAGGTGGAAATCAATCAACTTTCGATGATTCTAAAAATATTAAAGTATACACTCGTGATACCGATAGTGGTACTAGAGATGGTTTCTTTACAAAAATTGGTTTAAAAAATAATGTTAAATCAAATGAAGGATTAGTTACTGATATAGTTACTACTTCTGGTAATGGTGATATGGTTTTAAAAATTAAAAATGATGAATACGCTATTGGTTATATTTCATTGTCATCATTAGAAGAATCTTCATTAAATGGTTTAAAATATGATGGTGTTGAACCAACTGAAGAAAATGTTTTATCTAAAACTTATGAATTAACAAGAAATTTCAATTATATTACAAGAGTAGATTATGAAAGTGCTGAAAAGAAACAAATAGTTGATGCTTATGTAGCTTATTTATCAACAAAAGAAGCAAAAGCAACAATTATTGCTAATTCAGGTATTGTTAAAATTAATTCAACTGATAAGAGTTGGAATGATATAAAAGCAAATTATCCAATATGTGAAAAAGATAATTCAAATATTACTATTAAATTTGGTGGATCTACATCTGTTGAAAAAATTGCTAAAGCTTTATCTCAAGAATTTGCTAGTAAATGTGGTAATTTCAAACCAGAACATAACCATGGTGGATCAGGTGATGCGTTTAAATTCACTCAAGGTGCAGAAAAAGATTCTACAAGCAAATTAGATGTTGGTTTCTTATCAAGAGAATTAAATTCTTCTGAAACTGCTAGTGAAAATACATCTGGATTAATTTGTATTGATGCAATAGTAGCAGTAACAAATTCAAAAAACCCATTAAAAGAAGTTACTGCTGAAGATCTTAAAAATATTTATACAGGAACCATTACAAAATGGAGTCAAATAATCAAGTAAAAATATCACAAAATAAGATTAAAAATAAGACCACTTTAGACCAAATTGTTAAAGTGGTTTTTATGCTTATTGCTCTTATTTGTGCTTCAGTTATCGTTGTTGTAGTTGCGTTTATTTTAGTTGAAGGAATTAAACCATTTGTAACAACATATTTAATTAACGATAAACAATATACAGTTAATTTTTGGAATTTTTTAGTGGGTTTATCTTGGGAAGCAAAACCTTATGAATATGGAGTAGGATTTATTATAATAAATACTTTATATATTACATTTTTAAGTTTGTTAATTGCTATACCAATTTCTGTATTAACTGCTCTTTTCATTGTAAGAATTGCGCCTAAAAAAATAGGCTTAATATTAAATTATGTTATAGAATTATTAGCTAGTATTCCTTCAATTATATATGGTGTTTTTGGAGCAGGTGTTATTACTCAAGTAGTTAAAAATTTAGCATCTTTATTTCATTATCAAAGCGCTGGAGGTGTATCAACTTTATCAACAGTTTTAGTTTTAGCAATTATGATTATACCTACTATTACTATGATTAGTATAACCAGTATTAAATCAGTTAAAGAAGATTTTATTAAAGGTTCTTTAGCTTTAGGAGCTAGTAAAACTCAAACTAATTTTAAAGTAGTTTTAACTAGTGCTAAATCAGGTATCTTTTCTGGAATTATTTTAGGAGTTGGTAGAGCTTTAGGTGAAGCTACTGCGGTAACTATGGTAGCAGGCAATGCTAATTATGGTCCTACATTTAATTTATTTGATATTACTAGAACTTTAACTTCTACAATGTTAGCTAATATGCAAGAAACAAGTGGTTTATCTTATGATATAAGATTCAGTGTAGGAGTTATTTTAATTATCATTATTTTAATTACTAATTTATTATTAAATTTCGTTAAACAGAAAGTAGGTAACAATTATGCAAAATAAAAGAAAAATTAAAGATATTATTTTACAAGCTATTACTTACATCTTTTCAAGTTTTGGTATTTTAATTTTAGTAGCGATTTTTGTATTTATTTTTTCAAAAGGTGCAACTACTTTATCATTTGATATGATAACTGGTGATTACCATCAAGAAGTATACAATTTATCTTATGATGAAAAAAATAATACAAATTTAGAAGATAAAAAAATAGAAAATAGTTATTATTCTACTAGGTGGGGAATTGCTTTACAAGATGGCACTAATAATGCTGGTGAAAATGTAGTTTATGTTAGTTATATTGATGAAAATTCTTGTTTAAGAGGGTTGAAAGATCAAACAACTTCTTCTCCATTTGCTTTAAAAAAAGGATATATAGTTACTAAAATTATTCTTTTAGATGAAGATGATAATATGATTATTTCTATTAGTAAATATAAGGCTGAAAAAATGATTAATCAAATTAATAAAGGTGTTAGTATTACTGATATGCAAATTACCACTAGTGGGGGTGGTATAAGAGGTTCATTATTAACTACTTTATTATTAATATTTTTAACTTTATTAATTTCATTGCCTTTAGGAATAGGTGGGGCTATATATTTAGCTGAATATGCTAAAAATAATAAATTTACAACTATTATTAGAGCGATGATAGATATGTCAAGTGGTATTCCAAGTGTTATATTTGGCTTAGTAGGTATGTTAATATTTATTCCATTTATGAACGCTACTATTCATTCTTCAGGAACAAGCGTGGCTGCTGGAGCTTTTACAATGGCAATCATGTTATTACCAATTATCATTAGAACAACTGAAGAAGCAATTCATACAATTCCTCAATCATATAGAAGTGCATCTTTAGCGTTAGGAGCTAGTAAAACACAAACAATATTTAAAGTAGTTATACCTAATGCATTAAGTGGAATATTAACTGCTACTTTATTATCTATTGGTAGAATCATTGGTGAATCAGCGGCTTTGATTTATGTTATGGGAACTGCTATTAAAGATACAGTAGCAATAAATCAAAATTCAACTTCTCTAGCAGTTCATATGTGGTCAGTAATGGCAGGAGAAAATCCTAATTATTCTCAAGCTTGTGCTATAGCAATAATAATATTAATAATAGTTTTAATATTAAATATATCAGTTAAATTAATAAGTAAAAAATTAAATAAATTCGAGGTGAAAAAATAATGGATACAGTATTTAAAGTTGAAAATTTAGATTTATATTATGGAGAAAAACATGCTTTAAAAAATATCAACATTGATATTTATAAAAATAAAGTTACTGCTTTTATTGGTCCTTCTGGCTGCGGTAAATCAACATTATTAAGATGTTTTGATAGAATGAATGACTTAATTGATGATTGTAAAATCACTGGCTCAATTATTTATGAAAATAAAGATATTAAGCAAATGAATCCAATAGAATTAAGAACTGAAGTAGGTATGGTATTCCAAAACCCTAACCCATTTCCAATGTCAATATTTGATAATATTGCTTATGGTCCTAGATGTCAAGGTATTAAAAATAAAGCTATTCTAACTAAAATTGTTGTAGATTCATTAAAAAAAGCGGCTTTATATGATGAAGTTAGTGACCGCTTAAAAGATTCAGCTTTAAGTTTATCAGGTGGACAACAACAAAGATTATGCATTGCAAGATGTATTGCCATGAATCCAAAAGTTATTTTAATGGATGAACCTACATCTGCTCTTGATCCAATAGCTACTTTAAAAATAGAAGAATTAATGGAAGATTTAAAAAAGGAATTTACTATAATTATTGTTACTCATAATATGCAACAAGCAACAAGAATTAGCGATTATACTGCATTCTTTATGTTAGGTGAAATTGTTGAATATGCTCAAACAGATAAATTATTTAAAGATCCTCAAAACAAAAAAACAGAAGATTATATTACAGGAAGGTTTGGTTAAAATGAAATTGCAAGAAGAATTAGATAATCTCAATCAAATGATTATTAAAATGGCTGATGTTGTTGAAAATAATTTATCATTAGCTTTTTCTCTATACAAAAATTATGATGAAGATATTGCTTCACAAATAAACGATGATATTGTTGATTTACATGAAAGATTAGTCGAAGAAGTATGCATGTCAATTTTAATTAAAGAAAGATTTTTTGCTAAAGATATGCGTATGGTTATTGGTATTCTTAAATTGGTAGCAGATTTAGAAAGATTAGGTGACCATGCTGAAGATATCAATACTTTTTCAAAGAAATTAATGAACGAAGATAAACATCATTTTGATGATATAGATAAAGCTATTAATATTGCTATGAATATGGTTCATAATTCTATTGATTCTTTTATCAAAAAAGATTTAAGTGAAGCTCAACAAGTGATTTTAAATGATGATTTAGTAGATAAATTATATGAAAAATTAATTAATGAAATAATTTCTTTAGCAGAAAATCAACAAGTTTCTTCTGCTTTTGCAATATACACTACTCTTGTAGTAAAATATATAGAGAGAATAGCAGATCACGCTTCAAATATTGCTGAATGGGTTATCTATATTCTCAGTGGGTATTATAAAGATAAACAAATCTTTTAAGGAGTATTATGGGATCTATTATTTATTCAGTTGAAGATGATTTAGATATTGCAAGAATCATCAATAAAACTTTAACCAAACAAGGATATCAAGTTTATTCTTTCCCTGATGGAAAAAGTTTTATAGAAGCTTTTAATAAACAAAAACCAGATTTAGTTTTACTTGATTTAATGCTTCCTGATATGAATGGTAACGATATTATTAAATATATTAGAAATGATATTGAAAATAATGAAGTTGAAATTATTATTATTTCTGCTAAAAGAATGTTAATGGATAAAGTTGAAGGCTTAGATTTAGGCGCTGATGATTATTTAGAAAAACCATTTGATTTACTTGAATTAATGTCTAGAGTTAATGCTAGATTAAGAAGACATCAAAATAAAAATATTTTAGTATATAATAATTTAAAAGTAGATTTACAAAAACATCTAGTCTATTTAGATAATAATGAAATAACTTGTACAAATAAAGAATTTGATATCCTTACTTATTTATTACAAAGAAAAGGTCAAGCTGTATCTCGAGACGATTTATTAACATATTTATGGGGTGATAATAATTCAGATTATGAATCAAGAACAATAGATGTTCATGTCAAAAGTTTAAGAGCTAAATTAAATGATAATGATGGATCTCTTATACAAACAATTTATGGAATAGGATATAAAATTGGTATATGAAAAAACGTTTAATAATATCTAATATTTTAGTTGTTTTCTTTTCAATGATTGTTCTTTTATTTGTTTCTTGTTTTATTGTTAGTGAATCAAATTATCGAAGAACATCTTCACAAATTAAATCGTATTTAAATATTGCATGTAATATTTACGATGGTACAAATCAAGAAGAATTAAAATCTTATTTCTCTAATAATAAAAATATAAGAATTACTATTATAGATAAAACTGGTAAAGTACTTTTTGATACTGAAAAAAGTACAGAAGAAAATCATTTATCAAGACAAGAAATTACTTCTTTAGGTCAAGTAACATGTAGATATTCTACTACTTTAAATATTTCAATGTATTATATTGCCACAGAAGATTCTAATAATTATATTAGAATTGCTTTACCAGAAAATAGTGTTAATTCTATTGTGCAACAATTACTTATATATGGCACTCTTACTTTAGTAATTATATGTGCTTTAACTATTTTTGTTACAATTAATGTTATTAATCAATCAATGGAGCCGTTAAAACAAGAAATAAAAAAATTAGCAACTATCGTAGGTGAAGATGCTCCTTTAAATGATTCAGATATTGATTTTTTATCTCATCAAATTGATGATGTTCAATTTTTAATTAATCAAAAAATATATAATATCCAAGAAGAAAAAGCTAAAACCGAAGCAATTATTGATAATTTAAATCAAGGATTTATTCTCCTTGATGATCAACTAAATACAGTTTTAATTAATAAAATAGCTAAAAAATTATTATCTTATAATAATGAAAAAAATTATATATATTATATAAGATCTTTATCTGTTCAAAAAGCAATAAATGCTACTTTAAAAGAAAATAAAATTCATGAAGAACAAATTATTCAAGATAATAAAGCTTATGTTTATCAAATATCACCTTTACAATATCAAGAAAATGGTTTAAATAAAAATGGTGTTTCTATTTTATTTTATGATGTAACTGATCAATATCAATTACAAAAAGCTAAACAAGATTTTTTTGCTAATGCTTCTCATGAATTAAAAAGTCCACTTACTACAATTATTGGTTATCAACAAATGATTTCTGAAGGCATTATTGATACAAATGAAGAAATAATTGATGCTAGTAAAAGAACTTTATATGAAGCTAAAAGAATGAATCAAATGGTCATTGATATGCTTGAATTATCTTCTTTAGAAAGTGAAAAAATTGTTAATGATGAAATCAATAACTTAAAAGAGATATCTCAAAATATTATAAATTCTTATAATTTAAAATTAGAAGCTAAACATATTAATTTAACTACTTCTTTAGAGAATTTAAATGTGAAAATACCTCAAAAAGATTTAGTGCATTTAATTTCAAATTTAATTGATAACGCAATAAAATATAATGTTGAAAATGGTAAAATTGATATTTCTCTTAATGAAGAAAATAAAACATTTACCATTAAAGATACTGGCATTGGTATTTCTAAAGAAAACCAAGAAAGAGTCTTTGAAAGATTTTATCAAGTTGATAAAAATCGTTCAAGTGAGCAAGGTACCGGTTTAGGTTTATCTATTGTAAAACATATTTGTTTAAAATATGATATTAAATTAAAATTAAATTCTGAATTAAATAAAGGTACTACAATTACTTTAATTTTCCCATCTATTTAAAATAATCTAAACAATTAAGACTATAATTTTTTACATTATTTAAGGCTTTTGAACATGGAAATCCATCTACTAAAGCATGAGAAACTGTTAAATTAAATGATAAAATATATCTATTATTAATTAATTTATATTTACTCCAACAAATTCTAGGTACCGATAAAGATTCAACATTATTGTTAGGTAAAGGGTGTATCATACTAGTATATTCAAGCCATGGTACACAAGTAATATAATAAACATTATAATCTTCATTATTATATCCTTCACTTACATATTCTTCATTTTTAGTGTTTTCTATAACTTGTTTATTTATTTTATAAAATTCTTGATAATTATATGTCATTTTAGAACGGCAATTATCAAAATTATTAGTTTTAGTTAAAACAGTATATGTTGGATTAATATCATCATATAATCTTATTTCATTATTAACAATTCTTAATCTTAATTCTTCTACACCATTTAATGCATTCATTACAATAAAAAGAAAATTAATAAAAAAAGATGTTTTCGTTTCTTTTGAATAATTAACAATATTTGTTACATCGACATCAATATTAAATCCATAATCGGGATTGGAAAAAGTTGAAAACCACAAATATTGTTTTTTTCTACTCCATTTTTCTATATCTATAACTTTATACATTTTTATTTACCTCAATAATAATTTACTTGAAATATTTTTATTTAACAATAACTACATAAATAAATACTAATAATTAACTTAAAAACTATCTTATATAAGAAAAAAAACAATATTTTGTAATTATAATTTATTTTAAATACAATTTGACATTATTTTGTCAAAAATTATATTATTTAATCATGAAAAAGAAATATTTGTCTATTTTATTGTTATTATTTAATTTAATTAGTTGTCAATCTAACAATTATAGTTTAAATATGAATTATAATTTTTTAGAATGTACTAATTTAGAAGATGGTAATAATCAAAAAGCTAAAGTAATTGTATTATTAGGTCAAAGCAATGCTTCTGGTTGTTCAATTAGTGAATATTTACAATTAAATACTACCAAAGAAAAATATGAAGAATACGAAAAAGGTTATGATAATATTTTAATTAATTATTGTATTGATGATCATAGTTTCACTTCAAATGGTCAATTTACTAAAGTTGATTTAAATTGTGGATGTGGTAATGGCTTTTTTGGTCCTGAAGTAGGAATGGCAGAATTATTAAGTAAATCTTTTCCAAATGAAAAATTATTTATATTAAAATATACTATGTCAGGTTATTCATTAAATTATCATTGGCTTGATAATCAAAAAAGAGGTTCAATATATAAGCCTTGCTTAAAATTTATTAAACAATATATGGATAGTTTAATAACAAATAATTATGACGCTAGTATTGATGCAATTTGTTGGATGCAAGGGGAATCAGATACTACAATAGAAAAAGCCAATAAATATTATGATAATCAAGTAGCTTTTTGTAATTATTTAAGAGAAGATTTAAAAGAATATAATAAAAAAGAAATATATTTTATTGATGCAGGTATTTCTAATAGCCCATATTGTGAGCCTGGATACCCTATTATTAATGAAGCAAAATATAAATTTTCTTTATTATCAAATTATAATAAATATTTTTCAACCATAGATTTAGGTTTTACTACAACATTAGAACCAGATTATAATCCAGATTTAGGTCATTATGATTCTTTATGTGAAATTGCTTTAGGAAACGAATTTGCTAAAGAAATACTAAATATTTACTCTTCTAATAAGAATTAAATAATTTTTTGTCTTAATAAATAATTTAAGATATTTTTTTGTAGAAAAAAAGCTTAATTTATCAAACTAAGCTTTTATAAATCTAATCTTATTATCTATGTAATTTAAATGATAAATAATTTTTTAAAACTTCTTCATCAACATGGTCGGCATCAGGTGCTAAATAAGGGACATCACTTAAAGGATATGTTTTTGATCCCATTGTACCATCTTTCATAGGGAATGTTTCTACTACAACATCTACTAAATCAATATTGTAATAATGTTCTCCTCTTTCATTTGAATATTTTCTTGAAACTTTACCATCTTCAACATAATAAGTTTCATTGTAGGTATATCTATGCTTATTTTCTTTATTAGTATAACCATATCCTTTTGTTATACCAAGAGTACAATCACCAACTTGTACTTTTACCATAGTATTTTTTAATTCTTCCATAATAACCTCCTGAAAAAATCATGTTTATTATATCACACATTAAAATTAAAAAAATAATATTTTAATAAAGAATATTAACTTTTATCAATTAGATTAAAAACAATATATTTGTAATTTATCTAAAAATTAAAAATTTAATCAAGATTATTTTCATTATCAAATCTTTTTTTATCAAATATTGCACGTTCTTTATATACAAGGATAGGTACAAGTGTCATTTGTTGCAATGTTTCATAATTTTTTTGACTAACTTGTTCTTGACTTTCACATAAATTACCAAAGTCATCAGTATATTCAAATTTTAAATTATATATTGTGTAATTAGAAACACAACCATTATGATTTTCAGTAACTTCAGTTTCTGTTAAATCTATTATTCTACCAGTTTCTGGATGACCATTACGCACAACATCAAGTGATTTTTTGCCATCAATAATCATTTTAACACCATTAATAATAAAACCAATTGAGGCAATAATCATTATTCCTCCAATTAAGCACATAAAAACCATTCCAAAAATATCTTCTTCATCATGTGAATTAAAGCCAAAACTAATAACTGTTACCGCGATAAACATAGCAATTAAAGCAATTACTACCCTAGCAATACCACCAGTCATAGTGCCTCGATTAAATTTTTTCTTTTTCATCAAGCTACCCTCTTTTATATTTATATGAACATTGTATCATAAAATAAATGTTAAAACTAAAATATTTTAAAGCTTATATAAAGCTTATATAAAATAGAATGAAATAAAAAAGTATAAAAAAGTATTTTAATCATTTTTAACTTATATTCAAAATAAAATCTTCCTGTTTCTTGAATTGCACCAATTTTTTCATAAAATTTAATTGAAGAAACATTCCAGTTAAGACAACTCAATTCCAATTTCAAATAACCTTCTTTTTTATCATTTCTGAAAGTTTGTAAAAAAATTCTTTTCCATATCCTTGTCCACGATATTCTAGTTTTATAAATAAATCTTCTATATGAACATTAACATTAGCAGCAAACGAAGAAAAAATATATTGCATAACCTATAATTTGATCTTTTATTTCAGCTATAACCGCTGTAGCAATCTTCTTTTCAAAAAGCCAATATTTTAGCATTTCAATAGAGCCTATCATATCATTAGGACGCTTTTCATATAACGCTAAACCATTTATCATTTCATGAAGAAAGTTCATATCTTGAATGGTTATTTTTCTTATTGTTAATTTTTCTTTTTCCATTGTATCTCTTCTAAAAACAGCTTTGCAAAATTTATTTGTTTATATTTTAATTAATTATGATCTTTAAATATGTAAAAAATTACATATTTTATTAATTAATAGTGGCGGAGCGTTAGTAACGTAAATCAAATTTTATAAATCAAACTATTCCATCAAAAGTTTTGCCCCGATTACCGTCATTGAAATCTTATCATTTGCGTTCAAATTGCTTAAAATTGCAACGC
>ERZ808246.2637-NODE-2637-length-10992-cov-3.266344_pt1 | contig 10992 bp, 12 predicted proteins | sample MGYA00521083_ERZ808246 | MGnify/ENA primary metagenome ERZ808246 (study PRJEB31516, sample SAMN03275577) | gut metagenome | biome: mammalia-associated habitat; material: feces | host: Papio cynocephalus | place: Kenya | collected 2012-07-07 ...
GCGCTTGCGGAAAATGGCGTGTACATTTCCTCGGGTACATGGAGCCTGATCGGCACCGAAAACCGTGTGCCGATTCTCACAGAGGCGGCACAGAAGGCGAATTTCACCAACGAGGGCGGCGTTGAAAAGCGCTACCGCTTTTTGAAAAATATCATGGGAATGTGGCTTTTTCAGAATATCCGGAAAAACCTGGACAAGCGTGTAACCTATGATGAAATGATGCACATAGCGATGGAAAGCAGCTATGAAAAAACGGTCGATCCGAACGATCCTGCGTTTTCTGCGCCGGAAAATATGATCGACGCCATTCGTGAACGGTTAGGCGAACCCGATCTTCCGATCGGAGATGTACTGAAGTGTGTGTACCTTTCTTTGGCACATTCGTATCGCCGTGCAGTTTCGGAAATCGAGAACATCTGCCAAAAACAGGTTTCCGAGATTCTGATCGTCGGCGGAGGAAGCAAGGATAAGTATCTGAATACACTGACGTCCAAGATCACAGGCAAACCCGTGCGCACCGGACTGACCGAAGCAACGGCAAGCGGAAATCTTTTGTCTCAGATCATGTATGAACAACGGATTTCTTTGGAAGAAGCAAGAAAATTGATTGGATAAAGGAGAAAAACGGAATGACGCGTTTTGATTATGCAAAGGAAACCTATCAAAATTTCGGCGTGGATGCCGAAAAAGCATTGGAAAAGCTGTCCGATGTCTGCGTGTCGGTGCATTGCTGGCAGGGAGACGATGTGACCGGTTTTGACAGCCGCGAGGCTTTGACCGGCGGTATTCAGGCAACCGGAAACTATCCCGGAAAAGCAACGACGCCCGAAGAACTGATGGCAGATCTGGATCGTGCGTTTTCGCTGATTCCAGGAAAGAAAAAGCTCAACCTTCATGCAAGCTATGCGATTTTTGACGGTGACCCTGTGCCGCGAAACGAAATTCAGCCCTGCCATTTTGAAAAATGGGTGCAGTTTGCAAAGGAAAGAAAAATCGGTCTGGATTTCAACCCGACGTTCTTCTCCCACCCGATGGTGAAGGACAATCTGACGCTGTCCTCCCCGGACGAAACCGTCAGACGGTATTGGGTGGAGCACGGCAAAGCGTGCATGAAGATTGCGTCTTATTTTGCCGAGGAAACAGGCGTTCCCAGCGTCATCAACTTCTGGATTCCCGACGGGTATAAAGACGTTCCCGCAGATCGCATCGGACCGCGCGCCCGTTTCAAACAATCGCTGGATGAAATCCTGGCAGTGCCGTACGACAAAGAGAAAGTTTATGTGACGTTGGAATCGAAGGTTTTCGGTATCGGTCTGGAGAGCTATACGGTCGGCTCTGCGGAGTTCTGCCTGTCCTATGCCGCCAACAAGGGCATTACTCCGTTGATGGATAACGGACACTATCATCCGACCGAAGTGGTTTCCGACAAGATTTCCTCTTTGCTGTTGTTCAATAAAAAGATTGCCCTGCACATTACGCGCCCCGTTCGCTGGGATTCCGATCATGTGGTGCTGTTCGACGACGAGACACGGGAGATTGCCCGCGAGATCGTGCGCTGCGACGCGTTGGATCGGGTGTTCATTGCTACGGACTATTTCGACGCTTCGATCAACCGTATTGCCGCTTGGGTAGTCGGTGTGCGCAATGTGCAGAAGGCACTTCTGTTTGCACTTCTGCAGCCCAACGAGAAACTTAAAGAAATGCAGGACAACAATCAGATGACAGAACTGATGGTTTGCCAGGAAGCATTGAAAACCGCACCGTTCGGAGATGTTTGGGAAGAATATCTTCGCCGTCAGCAGCTGTCAAACGATTTCCTGCCCGATATTCACGCTTATGAAAAAAAGATTTTGGAGGAACGCAGATGAAAGACATTCTGACTGCCCCTTTTTTGACAGAAATGCGGCAAACGACCGCGAATATGTATCGTCTCGGCTGGGACGAGCGCAACGGCGGAAATATCAGCTATATGCTGGATGAACAAGAGGTCGGGGAATACCTTGATCTTTCCCGCGTCATCCGCACGATCCCCATGGGCTTCGAGGCAAAACCTCTGGTCGGAAAGATTTTCATCGTAACCGGTACGGGAAAATATTTCAAGAATGTAGACGGCGATCCCGAAACCAATCTAGGAATCATCCGTATTGCCAAAGACGGAACCACGGCGGAACTGTTGTGGGGTTATAAAGACGGGGGAAGATTCACCTCAGAGCTTCCATCGCATCTGATGAGCCACATGGCACGGCTTTCCGTCGATCCCAAGAACCGCATTGTGATGCACTGCCATCCCACCTATACGTTGGCAATGAATTATGTCCATGAACTGGACGAACGGAAATTCACGCATACCCTTTGGGAAATGTGCACCGAATGTATCGTGGTGTTCCCGGACGGCGTCGGTGTGCTTCCGTGGATGCTGTGCGGCACAAATTCCATCGGTGAAGCGACGGCGGAAAAAATGAAGCAATTCCGTTTGGTGGTTTGGGGAATGCACGGAATCTACGGTGCGGGAAAGACCATGGATGAGACCTTCGGCTTGATCGAAACCGTGGAAAAGGCGGCGCAGATCTATATGCTGACTGCACATCTTCCGCGCGTAAATACCATTCTCGACAGCCAGATGAAAGAACTGGCGGAATTTTTCAAGGTGGACTATCGCAAGGATTTTCTGAATCTGTAAAGTAAAACGCTGCGCGCCCGAACCGTTCGGTTCGGGCGCGCAGCGTTTTTATGAAAGGTTATTTTTTTTGAATTCTGTTTTCCGCATTCTGAATCAGATTGGAAAGCGAAGTAGAAAAATTGGGGTAAGACTGTGACAGCGTTTCCGTTGAAATGGCAAAGACGTTTCTGTCACGGATCGCATCGGCTTCGTCGATGTTCACTTTTTTGATCACCGCCGCGATATTGGTTTCGCAGGAATTCATCGCGCCGTTGATCTGCAGGGAGAACAACGGGGCAGAAACCTGGAAAAATGCGGGGTTGTTGTGCTCGTTGACCGTGTGCATATAACGGAACATTTTGTATACCGAAAGCATCAAATAGGCGGAAACTTCGTTGATCAGAATTTTGTTGTTTGAGCGGCGCAGCAGATCAAAAAGAATGTTCAACGAGTTGGCAATCAGCTTTTTGTTGAGCACGGGAATCATACTTCCGCGGAGCATATTTTCTTTTCCGACGGATTCCGGCTCGGGAATGTCATCGACATTGATCACCGAACCGTCGCGCACGGGGGAACGACCGAGAAGATAGTCACAGGAAACATCGTAATATTCAGCGACGCGAACAAGAAAATCCAGTCCGCATTCGCGGATTCCTTTTTCATAGTGAGACAGAAGCGCTTGGGAAATTCCGAGATCGGTAGCCGCTTTCTTCTGACTGATGGCTTTTTCTTTGCGCAAAAGCGTAAGAATACGGGGAAAATCGGATGGCATGGACAAAGACCTCCTAAGGAAAGGTTTGCAATTGAGAAAAAAGTATGTTATACTCAAAAGAGCGAAAGAAGATAGCCGTGATTCCAACGCGGCTATCGAAAAAAGTATGAATAATACCTACTGTATAATTATAGTACAGTTCCTTTCGTTTGTAAATAGAAAGTTCACAATTTGGTCGAGAAAAGAAAAGTTTTGTCGGATTGTCCAAAAGTGAGAGGGATTTTTTGTCAGAAAAATAATCGGAGGTGTACAGGATGATTACTTATAGATTGCATTTGATCCGCCACGGAATCGCCGTAGGGAACGAAGAAGGACGGTATATGGGACAGCGGGAGGATGATCCGTTGTCGCAGGACGGGAAAAAACAACTGGAGCGGCTGCGCGAGGAGTTTACCTATCCGCCTGTGCAAAAACTGTACGTCAGCCCGCTTTTGCGTTGTACACAAACCGCCGATATTCTGTATCCGGACACCTGGCAGCAGGCGCTGGAGGAGTTGAAGGAATTTGATTTCGGCAATTTCGGAGGAAAAAACATTCGGGAATTGAAGGATAACCCGGAGTTTTTGAAGTTCATCGAGGGCAAAACCGAGGACGGACGCGCACCCGGCGGCGAAAGCACCAAGGAATTCAATGAACGGTGCAAACGGGCGGTTCGGATTATTTTTGAAGATATGATGAAAAATAAAATCACCGATGTCGGCGTGGTCACCCACGGCGGTGTGATTATGAGTATGCTGTCGCAGCTGTCGCTCCCGCGCCAGAATTATTATGATTGGGCAGTCGAGAACGGCACGGGATATACCGTGCTGATGACTCCGGCAATGTGGCTGCGTGATGAAGGCGTGGAAGTATATCATAAAATCCCGTACCGTATAATTGAGGAAGAAAAGGGGAATACTGCCTTAGAATAAAAAATAGGCGGTGATGCGGTGGAATATCGGCAGGCATGGGACTTTGTCCGTAAAAAACGCTTTTTTGCGTGGGCTTCCACCGCATTGCTTTTGTTTCTGACGGTGGGCATCGCTTGTGCCGAGGGGCTTGGGCGCATGACGTTGACCGACCCGATGTGGCATCGGATTGTTGCCGCAATTTCCGCGGCTTTCGGCGCGTTTGTCACCGTTCCGCTGTGGTTTGGAACCAAACGGGTGTATATGACGGGCGAGGAACGGGACGTGTGGTACTTTTTTTCGTCGCCGCGACGGTATTTTCGGGCAGTGATGCGCGGGATCGTGCTGTTTTTGCGCTTTTTTGTTTTTGCGCTTTTGGTGATGGCGTTTCCCGCCGCTTTTTGGTTTCTGATGACCTACCTCAGAGAAAATCTTGGAGAGGGCTACGGCTTTTTTGCTCGATCCGTGTTTCTGTTGGCAGTGCTTGCGTTTTTGCTCGGAACCGTTCTTGTGATTTCGCAAGCCGTGCGGTATCTTTCGGTGCCCTATCTGTTGGCGCGTGATGAGACTATGCCCGTGCGGCAGGCAGCTCGGCTTTCGGCGCAAATGATAAAGACCCGCAAAATGAAAAAAGCGTGGCGGATTTTGCCGCTGCTGCTCAGCGGGATGCTGTTTTTCCCTTTGTTCTTTGTTTTTCCGTTTTTTCATGCGGTTTGCGCCGCTTGTGTGCAAAAAAATACTGACACCATCAGCACGCGTTTTTCATAAGATGAAGAAAACGCTTCGGAGGTGCCGACGGTGGCAGAGGGTATTTTCTGGATTTTTCTTTCCTTTTTTTCGGTTCTCGGGTTGTTCTCCTTTGTGCGGATTCTGCAAAATGCGTTCACGGCACGCGAAACGCAGGATACCATGGTGCTGATTCCTGTGAGAGGCGATGCGCCGTCTGCCGAGCTGAAAATCCGTGCCGTCATGTCGAACGGCTGGGACAGCGTGCTGCAAAACGGCGAATTTGCAGTGGTGGATGTCGGGATGGATGCCGAGACAAGGGCAGTGTGTGACCGGTTGAGTGAAGAATATGGCTTGGAGATTCTTTCCGTCGGGGAAGTCTGCCAACGGTTGCATACAGTCAAAGAATCGAGATAATACAAGCGCCTGCCATATCGGCAGGCGCTTGTATTTCTATTTAATAACCGTCAGAAGCATTTTGAAGGATTCCTGCCCGTAGACCGCGTGCGGATGCCCTGCGGGCATCACAATGGATTCGCCGGCGTGAAGCTCGTACTGTTCGTCGTCGATCGTAATTCTTCCGACGCCGTCCAAACAGACGATCATCGCGTCTCCGGACGAGGTGTGCGCGCTGATTTCCTCCCCCTTGTCGAAGGAAAACAGTGTCAGACTGACGGCATCGTTTTGTGCCAGCGTGCGGCTGACAACCTGTCCCGGTTGGTATGCCACCTGATCCTTCAGAACCAGCACTTCGGATTTTGAAATGTTTTTGATGCGTTCGCTTTTGTTGCCCGTTCTTGTGATTTTGACGTGTTCACTCATATTGATCGCTCCTTTGGTGATAGTATTTCCGATATTCCTTCAGTTATGAAAAATCACAGCACTTTCCGCATGAAAACAGCGGCTTGAGAGGAACCGTCCCTGAGACGGAAGGCGTCCGGGTGCGTCGCCATGACTTCAAAGCCCATTTTTCGGTACAGCGCCATTGCACGCCGATTGTGTTCAAACACCTCCAGCTCCAATTGCGCAGTGCCTTTGGCTTTGGCAATTTGGCGCTTCCGATGCCGAGATTCCAGAATTTCTTGCGCAGACCGATCATCACGGCGGCGCGGTGTTTGGTTTTCATCGAAGTCATAAAAACGATCTGGCAGTTTCCCGCCAGTTCTCCGTCCACGGTGCATACGATCATCAGTCGGTTGGGACTGTCCAGAATATCCTGAAGATATTTGGATTCGTCGTCCGCGGTAAAATGGATTTCTTCGGGGAAACTTGCCAAAAAGTCCGTTTCTGCACAAATTTCTTTGAGATAGTCGAGCATTGCCTGCCCGTCTTTTCCATTCGGAGCACGAAAAACGGCAGATTGCCCGTTTTTCAGAAGTACTTGCTTTTGTCGGTAATCCATCGATTTTCCCCCTTTCTTTTATTATAACACATTTGTCAATATGCGCGTCGGGCGTTGACTTTCAGAGGATAAAGCACTATAATAGAAGGAAGTAAACGGAGGTGGAATTTTGGCTCGTATTTTGTCCGGCGAAGAGCAGTATCGCCATATGATGGGAACACCGATACCGCGTTTGGTCACCACATTGGCGATTCCCACCACCATCAGTATGCTGGTTACTGTGATCTATAATACCGCAGATACTTATTTTGTCGCTCAGATCAATGAATCCGCTTCCGGCGCGGTCGGTATGGTGTATACCCTGATGGCGGTGCTTCAGGCAATCGGATACGGCTTCGGAATGGGTGCCGGAAGTCTGATCAGTCGGTGCCTCGGTGCACGGGATCAGGATTCTGCTGCAAGATATGCGGCAAGCGCCTTTTTTGCCACTATGGTAGTCGGCGCCGCGGCGGGATGGGGCGGATTGTGTTTTTTGCGCCCGATTCTCAGATTTTTGCGTTGTACCGATACCATGATGACCTATGCGGTGGATTATGCGTTTTATATTTTGCTTGCGGCGCCGATCACCTGTGCTTCTTTTGTCCTGAATAACATCCTGCGCGCCGAAGGAGAATCACAGGTGGCAATGTGGGGCATGGGAATCGGAGGCTTGTTGAACGTTCTTCTCGATCCGCTGTTGATTTTCGGATTGAACATGGGAACTGCGGGAGCGGCACTGGCGACAATCATCAGCCAGACGGTCAGTTTTCTGATTCTTTTGAGCGTTTTTCTGTGCGGAAAGTCGATTGTCCCGATTCGTTTCGGCAATATCAGCCGCCGTTTGAAGGATTACGGAATGATCATTGCGACGGGTTTTCCTACCATTTGTCGTCAGGGACTGGGCAGTCTCGCGGCAGCGCTGTTGAATATGCAGGCAGTCGTGTACGGCGATGCGGCAGTGTCGGCAATTACGATCGCCAATAAAGCGTATATCCTGGTGCGCAATATTATTCTCGGAATCGGACAGGGATTTCAGCCGGTGGCAGGGTACAATTTCAGCGCAGGGAACCGCAAAAGAACATGGCAGGCGTTTTGCTTCACATCGCTGGTCGGTACGGTTGTCTGTGTGATTTCCGCCGTCGCAATCGCCCTTTTCTCAGGAACGATCATGGCATGGTTCCACAGCACCGACGAGGTGGCGCGTATCGGCGAAGAAACAATGGGGTATGCCTGCCTTGTCATGCCGTTTATGGCGGTGTCCACTTATGTGAACCAGCTGTATCAGTGCCTGGGGTTCAAAGCCGCCGCGACGCTTCTCGCCGCGTGCAGACAGGGAATATTCTTTATTCCCGCGGTGCTGATTCTGCCGATTTTCTGGCAATGCCTCGGTGTGCAGATCAGTCAACCGGTGGCGGATCTGATGACGTTTGTGATTTCGGTTCCGTTTTTGATTGCATTTTATAACAAACATATTGTCGGGCAAGAGGAGATTTTATGAAAAACGAAAGACAAAAAATTGTGCGTGAACTGCTTCATGTCACTGACCGTGAGTTCACGGACGAAGAACTGATTCATCAGTTGATCGATACCAAAATTACCGTCAACTCCGAAATCGGGGGCAAACCCTCTTTCGGACAGCGCGCTGCAGATGCCGTGGCAAAATTTGCGGGAAGCTGGGCATTTATTTTCAGTTTTATCGGCGTGATGGTTCTTTGGATGGTGGGAAATATTCTGCTGGCAACCCACGCGTTTGATGCCTATCCCTTCATTTTACTTAATCTTGTGCTTTCGTGTATTGCCGCCGTGCAGGCGCCGCTTATCATGATGAGTCAGAACCGACAGGAAGCCAAGGATCGGGAGCGAGCGGAAAACGATTATAAGGTGAACCTGAAAAACGAGTTGATTATCGACGATCTTCATAAAAAGCTGGACGCTGTGCTTGAAAATCAGAAAAAAATTCTGAAGCTGATGGAAGAATCGGAGAAAAAATGAAAATCACCGTGATTCGTTCCGCCAGAAAGACATTCTGCCTTGAAATGCGCTTCGGGGAACTTCTTGTGCGTGTGCCGAATGCGGCAACGCAGGCGCAGGTCGATGCTTTTTTGGAAAAAGAGAAGTCGTGGATTGAAAAGCAGGAACGCCGGGCGTCCGAAAATGCCGGTTTTGTCTCTCCGCTTACCGGGGAAGAAATTCGGGTACTCAGCGATCGGGCAAAAACGGTGTTTGCCGAACGTGTCGCTTTTTATGCACCGAAAATCGGCGTCACCTACGGACGTATCACCGTGCGCCACCAGACCTCCCGCTGGGGGAGTTGTTCCGGAAGGGGAAATCTGAGCTTCAACTGCCTTTTGCTGCTTGCGCCGCAGGAGGTGTTGGACAGTGTGGTGGTACACGAACTTTGCCACCGAAAGCACATGAACCATTCCAAGCATTTTTACGCGGAAATCTCCCGTGTGTTTCCAAACTATGATGCTTGCCGTCAATGGCTGAAAGAAAACGGCGCACAGCTCTTGCTGCGCCTGAAACCCGAGGAGGGAGAAAAATGCTGACGATTCGTCCGTTGGAGGAAAAGGATCTATCCGCGTGCTTGGATATTTATAATTGGTACATCGAAAATACTACCGTGACTTTTGAAGAAACCCCGTTGTCCGAAACGGAGTTTTCCGCGCGGGTGCGGCGGATTCTCGCGTCTTACCCGTATTTTGCCGCCGAGCTTGACGGCAAGTTGGTTGGATATGCGTATCTTGATTGCTTCAATCCGCGCTCTGCCTATCGGTATACCGCCGATCTGTCCGTCTATGTGGACAAAAACGTTCATGCGGCCGGTGTGGGAACCGCTTTGCTCAAGGAAATTGAGCAATCGGCAAAAAAACAGGGCATTCGCCAAATTGTTTCGCTCGTCACTTCTGCCAATGAGGAGAGCCGACGCTTTCATGAACGCCGAGGCTTTCGCTATGTCGGGCGACTGGAGGACGTGGGCTGGAAAATGAACACCTGGCTCGGCGTGGACTTTTATCAGAAAGATCTGAAAACGATTGAATAGAAGCGGCTGGCATGGTATACTAATAATAGCCGCTTTTTGAACGCACCACAGGAGGAACGTTATGCTGGAGTTTATAAGAATTGCCGCCGCTGTGCCGAAGGTTTCGGTCGGCAATGTGGACGCAAATGTCAAAGAGATTCTTCAAAAAATCGATGAAGCCGAAAAGGAAAACGTGCAGTTGACCGTTTTTCCCGAACTTTGCCTGACAGGGTACACCTGCGGCGACCTCTTTTTTCAGGAGACGCTTTTGTCTGCAGCGCGGGAAGGACTGCGTGAAATTGTTTTGCACAGCCGCGGACTGAAGTCTGCGATTGCCGTCGGTCTTCCGTTGGTGATCAACGGAGGATTGTATAATTGCGGTGCGGTGATTTATGACGGGAAGCTGTACGGAATGGTTCCGAAAACCTATATTCCGAATTATAACGAGTTTTATGAAGCACGCTGGTTTGTGTCCGGCGCGGTGCTTTCCGCACGCAGTCTTTCGCCGGCAGAAGCGGGACTTTCCGAGGTACAGACGGAAGAAATACCGGTGGGAACCGGTCTGATTTTTGAAACGAAGGATTTTCGCTTCGGTGCGGAAATCTGCGAGGATTTGTGGGCAACCGTGCCGCCGGGAAGCTATCTGGCATTGAATGGGGCGGAAGTGATAATTAACCTGTCCGCAAGCAATGAAACGATTTCAAAACGCCGGTATCGCCGTGCGCTGGTGCAGCAGCAGTCTGCGGCACAGATGAGCGCTTATGTCTATGTTTCTGCGGGATGCACGGAATCGACGACCGATTTGATTTTCTCCGGTCACAGTCTGGTTTGCGAAAACGGACGGGTGCTTGCCGAAAATAAAAAGACCATTGATTCGGATTATCTGCTGTACAGCGACGTGGATCTCGGAAAGCTCCGCGCGGATCGCCGGAAGATCAAGACGTTTGCGCAGAGTGTGGCACAGTGTGCTTCTGCAATGGCGTGCCGCACGGTTTTTCTGCCGCTTGAAACCGTCGAAAATAATCTGAACTATTATCCTGTGAACAAACTTCCCTTTGTTCCCGATGTAAAACGCGACCGCGCCGAACGGTGTATGGATATTTTCGAGATGCAGGTCATGGGTCTGAAAAAACGCATGGAGGTCACCGGTGCACGCCCCGTGGTCGGCGTTTCCGGCGGGTTGGACTCCACGTTGGCACTTTTGGTCTGCACGGAAGCGGCGCGTCGCTGTAATCGTCCGCTGACCGATGTGGTGGGAATCACCATGCCGTGCTTCGGAACCACCGATCGCACATATAGAAATTCTTTGGAACTGATGAAAACATTGGGGATCACCTATCTGGAAATCCCGATCAAAGCCGCAGTGGAACAGCATTTTCAGGATATCGGTCATGACCGCTCGGTGCTGGATCTGACGTTTGAAAATTCCCAAGCGAGAGAGCGCACACAGGTGCTGATGGACTATGCGGGCAAGGTGGTCGGCACCGGCGATCTTTCTGAGCTGGCGCTGGGCTGGTGTACCTATAATGCCGACCATATGAGCAT
>ERZ808246.2638-NODE-2638-length-10989-cov-19.121822_pt1 | contig 10989 bp, 9 predicted proteins | sample MGYA00521083_ERZ808246 | MGnify/ENA primary metagenome ERZ808246 (study PRJEB31516, sample SAMN03275577) | gut metagenome | biome: mammalia-associated habitat; material: feces | host: Papio cynocephalus | place: Kenya | collected 2012-07-07 ...
GCATCACCGTTCCGGCGCAACGGCATCACCGTTTCAAGGCAATTGAACACCCGTTTCGGGCGTTCCGGGCGGGCAAAACGGGGGTTGTCGGCCGGGTCGCCCGGATTCTTAGGGGATATCCGACTATTTCATCATTGATTTCAACAGGAAACGCAAACTAACGGACAATTTCGCGTCTGGAAGCGATCCGATCTCGTGCCCAGGGGAATTTTTTCTCATCGGCACGAGAATCTTTTCTCATGGGCACGAGAATTCCGTCTGTTCGTAACGCCGCGCAGCCGGACAGGACAGGGGGCTTCGCCGGCACGGTTAATCCCGACCCCTTCCCGCCCCGGCTCCGATTCCAGCCTTTCTACTGCGATTTCCAGAATTACCGCTTCGTGCCGATGATGCGTCCTTGCGCGTCCCGGTAGGTGGTCTTCCCGGAGCGGTCGGTCGAAGAGGATCCTTGTATTCGCCCCTGCGCGTCGCGATAGGTGGTCTTTCCGGACCGGTCGGTCGAAGAGGAACCCTGGATGCGCCCTTGCGCGTCGCGGAAAGTGATCTTGCCGTACCGGTCGGTCGAAGAGGATCCCTGGATGCGCCCCAGATTATCCCGGTAGGTGGTCTTTCCGGACCGGTCGGTCGACGCCGTACCCTGCCGACGTCCGAGATTGTCCCGGTAGGTTGTCCTGCCGGACCGGTCGGTCTGCGCCGTACCCTGCCGGCGTCCGAGCGCATCCCGGTAAACCGCGTCATTTTCTGCCGCGCTTCCCGCAACTGCCGCGCCCGCGAGCATGCCGACCAAAAGAATCGCTCTTTTCATTTTTCTCCTTTCCGCCCGAAACGGCCATCCGGGCCGTACCTGTCCTTCTGGGGGTATTATACAAAATCCACGCCCGGGTGGCAATATGCGCCGCGGACGCGTTTCCCGCGCCGGAGGGGTGGTTCAACCGCGGAAACTGCGCGCAAGCGTCACCGCAAGGACACAGCGCGCGCCCGCCCGTTTCAGGGCCGCGGCGGCTTCCGAGAGCGTCGCGCCTGTCGTCAGGACGTCGTCCAAAAGGAGAACGGTCCGGCCCCGGACGGCGTCCGGGCGGCGCACTTTGAACGTCCCTTTCACGTTTCGGCGGCGCGCTTCCTCGCGCAAACCGGCCTGGCGTCCGGGGAAATGCGCACGCGCGAGGACATGACGGAGGCACGGCCGCGCGAGGCGCTTGGACATTTTCCCGGCCAGATAGGACACAGGGCTATAGCCGCGCGCGATGCGGTGCCAGAGCGTCATGGGCATGGGGACGATACAGTCGACGGCTTCCACCGCAAAGCGTGCGCGCGCGGCCCCTTCGAGCCAATCGCAGAAATCGTCCAAGAGCAGGAATTGTCCGTAGTATTTGTATCTTTTGACCAGGCCGCGCGCCAGGCCCGTATAGTGGAGAGCCGTCGCGGCGCGGTCGAAACGCGGCTTGTGGCACCGGCAGTCTTCGCAGAGATACGCCGCGCGCAATTCCGCGACGGGACGCCCGCACACGCGGCAGCACCCGGCGTTCTGCTCGACAAAGGGCAGACGCATGAGGCAGGCGGAACAGACGGTCCGTCCGGGCCGGTCGGAGAGATTTCCGCAAATGGGGCATATCCGCGGCCACAGGACGTCCAGAATGCGTTCGAAGACGCTTTGCATGCGGTTCGAAAATGCCATGCGACCCACCCGGTCCGTTTCGGTGCCCTAGCCGCAGGCGACCGGACGACCGTCCCGCAATTTCAGTATGCGCTGGTTCGAACTGCCGCGGAAGCGCAGGGAGATGTCCTTGAGTTCCTCTATGAATGGCCCGTCCACGAGCACGTCCGTCAGGCGCAGAATGGGGTCCGTATCCGCCGTGCGCCAACGCGAGGGGGCGAGGAGGTCCGTCTCCAGGACGCAGCCGGTGTAGATCCAGAGCGTCTTTGTCGCGCCGAAACGCGCACGGAAGCGTTCCAGAAAGGGACGCAAGGCGGCCTGGTTCGCCGGTTCCATGGGTTCGCCGCCCAAGAGGGAGAGTCCGGCGATGTAGGGGTTGTCGAGGGCGTCCAGCAGAGCGTCCTCGGTTTCCCGGGTAAACGGCTGGCCGAAGGCGAAATCCCACTGCTTGGGATTGAAACAGCCCTTGCAGCGGTGGGTGCAACCCGAAACGAAGAGGGATACGCGCACACCCTCTCCATTCGCGATGTCGAACGTCCGTATCGCCGCGTAGTTCACGACACGTGAAGGACGCGTTCTTTGATTTCCTGCGTGCGCCCCTGGTTCCAGAACTGGCTGCCGATGTACCCGCAGGTGCGACGCGCCACGTTCAGCTTCGACTCGTCCATGTTGCCGCACTTGGGGCAACGCCAGACGAGCTTGCCCGTATCGTCCTTCACGATCTGGATCTCGCCGTCGTAACCGCAAACCTGGCAATAGTCGCTCTTGGTGTTGAGTTCCGCATACATGATGTGGTCGTAGATGAAGCGCATGATGTCCAGAACCGCCGGGATGTTGTTCTGCATGTTGGGGACCTCCACATAGGAGATTGCCCCGCCGGGGGAGAGACGCTGGAACTTCGCCTCGGTCGCCAGTTTCGTGAACGCGTCCACGGGCTCCGTCACGTGGATGTGGTAGGAGTTCGTGATGTAGTTGCGGTCCGTGACGCCCTTCACGACGCCGAAACGCTTTTGCAGGCACTTGGCGAACTTGTAGGTCGTCGATTCGAGCGGCGTGCCGTAGAGCGAATAGTCGATATCCTCCGCGGCTTTCCACTTCGCGGTGAAATCGTTGAGTTTGCGCATGATGGCCAGACCCAGCTCCTCGCCTTCCGGCTCGGTGAGCTTGTGCCCCGTGAGCGCATAGACGCACTCCCAAAGGCCGGCGTAGCCGAGCGACAGGGTTGAGTAGCCGCCGTGCAGATACTTGTCGATGACCGTCCCTTTGGGCAGGCGCGTCAGCGCGCCGTACTGCCACAGGATGGGCGCGGCGTCCGAAAGCGTGCCCGAAAGGCGTTCGTGGCGGCAACGCAGCGCCTTGTGGCAGAGCTCGAGGCGCTCTTCCAGGATCCGCCAGAACTCGGTCAGGTCGTGCCGCGCCGAAAGCGCCGCGTCGGGAAGGTTGATCGTGACGACGCCCTGGTTGAAACGCCCGTAATACTTGGGCTTGCCCGTCTCGGGCTCGATGTAGGGCGTCAGGAACGAGCGGCAACCCATGCAGGTGAAGCAGTGCCCTTCGCCGTTCTTGTCCACCTTGTACTCCTTCATCTTCTTCTCGCTGATATAGTCGGGCACGAGCCGCTTGGCCGTGCACTTCGCCGCGAGTTCCGTCAAATACCAGTATGGCGCGCCGGGGTTGATGTTCTGTTCCTCCAGGACGTAGATGAGCTTCGGGAACGCCGGCGTGATGTATACGCCCTTCTCGTTCTTGACGCCGAGGATGCGCTCGTTGAGGACCTCCTCTATAATAAGCGCCAAATCCGCCCGTTCGCGTTCGTTGCGCGCCTCGCCCAGGTACATGAAGACCGTGACGAACGGAGCCTGCCCGTTCGTCGTCATCAGCGTCACGACCTGGTACTGGATGGTCTGGACGCCCTTCTGGATCTCTTTGCGCACGCGCTTCTCGACGATTTTGTCGAACACGTCCTTGTCCATCTGCACATTGCCGAGCGCGCACTCCGCCGCCAAATCCTTCGCGATCGCCTGGCGCGAGACCTCGACGAACGGCGCCAGGTGCGTGAGCGAGATGGACTGCCCGCCATACTGGTTGGACGCCACCTGCGCGATGATCTGGGTGGCGATGTTGCAGGCCGTGGAGAAACTCTTGGGCTTTTCGATCATCGTGCCCGAAATGACCGTGCCGTTCTGAAGCATGTCCTCCAGGTTCACGAGGTCGCAGTTGTGCATATGCTGGGCATAGTAGTCCATGTCGTGGAAGTGGATTATGCCCAGACGGTGGGCTTCCACGATGTCGGACGGAAGCAGAATGCGCGCGGAGACGTCCTTCGACACCTCGCCCGCCATGTAATCGCGCTGGACGGAGTTGATGGTCGGATTCTTGTTCGAGTTCTCCTGCTTGGCATCCTCGTTGTTGTTCTCGATCAGCGTCAGGATCTGCTGGTCGGTCGTGTTGGCCTTGCGGGCGAGCGCGCGCTTGTAACGGTAGACGATGTAGCGCTTGGCGATCTCGTGGGAGCCCATTTCCATGATCTTGTTCTCGACGACATCCTGGATCTCCTCGACCGTCATGGCGCGGTCGCGCGCCTCGCAGACGCCGGCGACTTCCTCGGCGATTAGTTTGATGCGCCCTTCCGTCAGAGCAAAGCGACAATCCACCGCCTGGGAAGCTTTGCGGATGGCATTGGCAATCTTGTCAATGTCGAAATCCACTTCCTGACCGCTTCGCTTGATAATCTTCATCTGCTTCATTCTAGGCTCTTTTCTTCGATTTTTGCTCAACTTTGACTGTTCTCGCGCACGCCACAGGCATCCAAGCACCTATACGTTGTGCGTGAGCCTAATATGATACACTAAATCTTGTGTTTATTCAAGGGGGTATTTTCAGAAACTTATCGACACTATGGAGTCTGAAACACAAGACACCTTGAAACTCCTTCGCCTTGCTTGTAACACGCCCTGCGCGGCTTGACGGACGGGCAAAGAGCCGCTCCGAGTCAAATACATCTTGTGAATGTAATGTAAAATGGGCGCAAGGCCGATTACACCAAATGTAATAATATCGGCATTTCAGCCACCAAAACACTGATTGGCACATTCTGTGCTAATAAAACTTTACAGTGTTTACACAAATTGAAACTATAAGGATATAAATGAGCAAGTACGTTGACTCGGTGCTCGCCTCTGTGAAGGCGAAGAACGCAAACGAACCTGAGTTCATCCAGGCGGTGGACGAAGTTTTGACGACCCTCGACCCGGTGTTGAAGGCCAATAAGCAGTATGAAGAGAATGCCATTCTCGAACGCATGGTCGAACCGGAGCGCGTGATCATGTTCCGCGTTCCGTGGGTGGACGACAAGGGCGTCATCCGCGTCAACCGCGGCTATCGCGTCCAGATGAACAGCGCCATCGGGCCGTACAAAGGCGGCTTGCGTTTCGACCCGACCGTCAATCTCGGCGTTCTGAAGTTTCTCGCCTTCGAGCAGGTCTTCAAGAACTCCCTCACGACACTCCCCATGGGCGGCGGCAAGGGCGGCAGCGACTTCGACCCCAAGCAGAGCCCCCACACGCCGGGCAAGCGCTGCAGCGACGCGGAAGTCATGCGCTTCTGCCAGAGCTTCATGACGGAACTCTTCCGCCACATCGGTCCGGACACGGACGTGCCGGCGGGCGACATGAACGTGGGTGGACGCGAAATCGGCTACATGTTCGGGCAGTACAAGCGCCTGGCGAACGAGTGGACGGGCGTGCTCACGGGCAAGGGACTGAGCTTCGGTGGCTCGCTGATCCGTCCGGAAGCGACGGGCTACGGCGACATCTATTTCGCACAGAACATGCTCGCGGTCAATGGCGAGACGTTTGAAGGCAAGAAGTGCGTCATTTCCGGTTCGGGCAACGTGGCGTCCTTCGCGGCCGAAAAGCTCATGCAGCTCGGCGCCAAGGTGCTGACCCTCTCCGACCGCTCGGGCGCGATTTACGTCGAGGACGGCCTGACGGAGCAGATGCTCAAGGACATCATGGTCCTCAAGAACGTGACGCGCGGCGAACTCGCCGATTTCGCCAAGGAAACGAAGGGCGTGAAGTTCTACGCCGGCGCGAACAGCTGGCAGATCGCCGACAAGATTGACGCGGCGTTCCCCTGCGCGCGCCAGAACGAACTCAACGGCGAGGATGCGGACTACCTGCTCAAGCATGGCTGCAAGCTCGTGGGCGAGGGCGCGAACATGCCGTCCACGCCGGAGGCCATCGAGAAGTTCCTCCACGCGAAGATCATGTTCAGCCCGGGCAAGGCGTCCAACGCGGGCGGCGTGGCGACGTCGGGTCTCGAAATGAGCCAGAACTCCGAGCGCCTCTCCTGGTCGGCCGAGGAAGTGGACAACAAGCTCAAGGGCATCATGAAGTCCATCCACGACAACGCCTACGAGGCTGCGGCGAAGTACGGCCACAAGGGCAACTACGTCATGGGCGCGAACATCGCCGGCTTCGTCAAGGTGGCGGACGCCATGGTGGCGCAGGGCGTTTGCTGAGCTTTGCGACCTTACTCAAAAAAGACGCGGACGGGATGCTCCCCACCGCGTCTTTTTTTGTGCCGGGCTTTGGCTGGGCTGCACGCAGAGAGGAAACAGAGTCTTTAGACCGCCAAAGATGCGGAAACCGCTCTTGTCTGCATTTCCGCCCTTTTTGCGCCGCGCGACAGTCCCGGCGCAACGGCATAGGCATTCCGACGAGACCTGATAAGGAAGGCGTACACCATCGTATTGGACAAACCGGAACCGCAGCCGCTTCGCGGCGCACGAAGATGTACGTCCCCCCCCCCTGCGCCCCTGCTTTCCTCTGCGCGAGATTTCTTCGCTCTCTGCGCGATGGATGTCCCGTCGCGCAGAGAGGCGGACGCACGGCAATCGCACAAGAGCGCAGGGAGCGGATTGCCTGTTCGCCCGGACGCTCTCAGGCGAGCGGGTCCTGCACGAAAGCAGGACGGTAGCGGGAACTCGCCGGACCTTCCGGAGCTTCCTCGGAGGAGGTGAAGTTCGTGACGTTCTTCGACTCCGGCTCGCGGTCGCCGAAGCGCGTGAATTCGGCGAAGAAGTTGACGCGCACCTCGCCCGTCTCGCCGTTGCGGTTCTTCGCCACGTCGATGATGGCGAGCGTCTTGTCGTCCGACTCCTTGTCCGACGCCGTGCGCGAGGGGCGTCGAAGCAGGAAGACGACGTCCGCATCCTGCTCGATCGCGCCCGAATCGCGCAAGTCCGAGAGTTTCGGCTTCTCCGACTTGTCGCCGCGCTGTTCGTTCGCGCGAGAGAGCTGCGAGAGGACGATCACGGGGATTCCCAACTCCTTGGCCATCGCCTTTATCTGCTGCGAAATCATGCTGACTTCGATTTGCCGGCTGGCTTGGCGCGCGGCTTCGCGGCAGGTGCAAAGCTGAAGGTAGTCGATGACTATGAGCTCGATGCCGTGCGCTTTCTTCATGCGGCGTGCGCGCGCGCGCAGATCCATGATGTCGAGCCCCGCGGCGTCGTCGACGTAGATGGGCGCGTTGCGCAGATCGCCCGTGGCCTGGAAAAGGTTCTGGCTCAGCATGTCGCGCTCGCTCTTCGGCACGAGGTTGCGGTTCAGCTTCCACATGTTCAGCTGGGCGCGTCCGGCGATCATGCGCTTCGTCAGCGCCTCGATCGGCATTTCCAGGGAGAAAATCATGACCGGATGGCGCTTGCCGTTGTCGGACTTGATCGGCTCGTTGTTGAGGTCGCGCCCGAGCGCCACGCATTCGGCGATGTTCATGGCGAGCGACGTCTTGCCCACGGACGGGCGCGCGGCGATGACGATCATTTCCGCCTTCTTGAGGCCCTGCAGCTTCTCGTCCAGATAGCGCAGCCCGGTCGAGAGCCCTTCCAGGCGGTTCCCGTCCGCCGAAAACATGCGGTTGATCGCGCCGAAGCTCTCGTCTACCGCACGGTCCCACGCCATCGTGCCGGTCGCGTTCTGGCCTATTTCCAGGAAGGTCTTCTCGGCATACCCCAGCACCGCCTGGGGATCGGGCCACTGGTTCTCGTCGTAGCAGCGCCCGACGACTTTGGTCGCGCGCTCGATCATCGTGCGGCGCATCTCTTTGTCGCGGACGATATGGATATAGTGCTCGGCGTGCGCGGAAGTCGGCGTCTGGTCCACAAGCGACTGCACGTAGGCGACGCCACCGACCGCCTCGAGCGTGCCCGCCGTGCGCAAGGCTTCGATGAGGCTTATGGCGTCCAACGGCTTGCCCGCGGCGTTCAGCGTCTTCATGGCGCCGAATACCGTGCGGTTGCGCGTGTCGTAGAACGAATTGTCCGTGACGCCGCCCGTAAGGCAAAGATCCATGACGCGGTCTTCGTCTCCGCCGGCGGTGTCCAAAAGGATGCTGCCCAGTACGGCGCGTTCCGCCTCCGCGTTGTTGGGCGGATTCTTCAGGTCATTTTCCATTTTCTTTACTGCTTCTTCTCGGTTGCCGGAGTCTCGCCCTTGCGGGAGCGCGCCTTGAGAAAGATGCGCAACGGGGCTCCCTCGAGCCCGAAACGGGCCCGGATGTTCTTTTCGATGTAGCTCAAATAGGCCGGCGTGACCAGCTTCGGATCGTTCACGAAGAGCCGGATGGTCTGGGGATTCGTCGAAACCTGCAGCCCGTAGTAGATCTTCAGGCGCTTGCCGCGCACCATCGGGGACTGCGTCTTTTTCGCCGCGGTCGTCAACACGCGGTTCAGCATCCCGGTCGGAATCCGCTCGACGGCGCTCGCCGCGGCACGGTCTATCGCGTCCACCGTCCGGCGGATGTTGTAGCCCGACTTGTTGGAGCAGTAGACCAGCGGCGCGAAGTTCAGAAACGGCATCATGGCCCGGATCGCTTCCGTCGCTTTCGTCTCGGTGATCCCCTGTTCCGTCGCGATATCCCACTTGTTCATCAAAATGACGCAGGCGCGGTGCGCGTCGAGGATCTTGCCGGCGATGCGCTTGTCCTGGAGGGTCGGGCCGAGCGTGGGGTCCATGACGAGCAGCACGACGTCCGCCTCCTCGATCGCCTGTTCGCTGCGGAAGAGCGAGAAATTGTCCACGCTCGTCTTGCTCATCTTCGTGTGGGGCTTCATGCCGGCGGTGTCCACGAGCATGTAGCGCCGCGCCTCGGGCCCCGTGCCGATCGCGAAAGGCACTTCGACCGCGTCGCGCGTCGTGCCGGGGATGGACGAGACGATCACGCGCGGCGCATTCAGAAGACGGTTGATGTAGGAGCTTTTTCCGGCGTTGGGCCGCCCCACGATCGCGACGCGCAGGGGACGCGAGGCCGTTTCTTCCGCCGCGGCGGGCGGCAGTTTCGCGACAATCGCGCCGATGAGCTCGTCCATGCCGCGCCCGTGCTCGGCGCTGACGGCGTAGACCGGCAGGCCGAAACGCTCGAACTCGACCGCCAGATGGTCGTCGTCGCCCCGGTCGCACTTGTTGGCGGCGATCACGCAGGGGACGCCCGACTCCCGCACGCGGCGGATGACTTCCGTATCCAGCGGCGTGATGCCCGCGCGCGCATCGACGACGATGACGCATACGGCCGAATCTTCGACGGCCAGTTCCGCCTGCGCCCGGGTCTCGCTGTCGAGCGGATCGTGCGTGACGTGCTTGTCGAAGGCGATGCCGCCCGTATCCACCAGCATCACGCGCCGGTCGCGCAGCGCGATTTCACGCGTCACCCGGTCGCGCGTCACGCCCGGCTGGTCGAAGACGATCGCCACGCGCTTGCGCGCCAGGCGGTTGAAAAGCGCACTCTTCCCCGTATTGGGCCGTCCTACCAAACTTACTACATTCATGGATTGCTCTCAGTAGCCACACGTGTTGATTTCGTTCTCGTAGCCGAACGTCGCCGCGATGAGCGCCGCGCGAATCCACATGCCGTTGCGCATCTGCCGCCAGTACATGGCGCGCGGATCGCGGTCGCAACACGTGGCGATTTCGTCGCGCCGCGGCAAGGGGTGCATGATGATGCCGTCCGGTTTGAGCAATTTGAGCTCTTCGGCCCCGAATTTGTACTTGGAATTGTCGATCTTCGCCGAAGCCCCCTTCGAGGAATCCCACTCGTCCTGGATGCGCGTCATGTAGACCGCGTCGGACTCCTTGACCGCGCGCCGCAGATCGTCCGACACCTCGAAGTCCACGCCCTTCTTGGCGAGCGTCATCACGACGTCCGCGGGGACCTGCAGTTCCGGCGGGGCGACGAAGATCTGCCGCACGTTCTTGAAGTTCGTCAGAAGATAGCTGAGCGAACGCACCGTGCGCCCGCGCATCAAGTCGCCGCAGAACGTGACCGTGCGCCCTTCCAGCCCGCCTTTGTCCTCGAACGAGCGGATGAGCGTGTAGATGTCCAGCAGCGCCTGCGTCGGGTGCTGGTCCTTGCCGGACCCCGCGTTCAGGATCGGGACGGGGCGCGAGGAGTTCGACAGCTCCCACGCCATCTTTTCCGCCAGCCCCTGCTCGGGCGAGCGCATGATGATCATGTCGAAATAGGACGAAAACGTGCGGATGGAGTCCTCTTTCGTCTCGCCCTTGAACTCCGAGGACGTCGCCGCGTCCCGCACGGACCCGGTGGTCAGCCCCAGAATCTGGCAGGCGGCGAGATGCGAGAGGAAGGTGCGCGACGACGGCTGCGAGAAGTAGAGCATCGCCCGTTTGTGGGCGAGTATGCTCTTCAGGAAGAGCGCCCCTTCGCGCGATTTGTTGATGAAGCGGATGCGGTTGGCGAGCGCGCAGAGCCGTTCGATGAGATTCCGGTCGAATTGCTGTGCGAAAAGCGTGTGGTACGGCATCCCGCCGCCGTTTGGACACGCCAAATAAGGCTTTTTCTCCTCTGGTTTGAGACTTTTGAAAGCCTCCCAACTGATATCCGTCAGTGTCATGCGCACAATCTCCTTTTCCGTATGCGTCCTATATTATACCATAAATAAGACGCGCCGTCCCTAGGTAAAACATCCTGGGAAAGCACACCCCTGCCGCGAGACACCCGCCCCATCTCTGCGTGAGATGAATTTAGCCGTGTAGAGTTGTAGAATTGCAGATTAGGGGACAGAGGACCTGACGAGTTTCAACACAGAGCCACAAAGGCACAGCGACACGGAGAAGTGCGTTTTGGACAGGATTTGCAGGATGGGCAGGATTGGGGGGACCTCTCGGCAAAAGTCTGGGCGGGACGCGCGAAGCCTTGTGCGGAACGTTAGGGAAGCCTTTTGCCGCCCCTCGGAGTTTACTCCATCGGCGAGACGGCCACCCCGTTCCGGCGCAACGCCATCGCCGTTCCGGCGCAACGCCATCGCCGTTCCGGCG
>ERZ808246.2639-NODE-2639-length-10981-cov-57.949844_pt1 | contig 10981 bp, 7 predicted proteins | sample MGYA00521083_ERZ808246 | MGnify/ENA primary metagenome ERZ808246 (study PRJEB31516, sample SAMN03275577) | gut metagenome | biome: mammalia-associated habitat; material: feces | host: Papio cynocephalus | place: Kenya | collected 2012-07-07 ...
AAGGCGTTGTATGGATATCTGCCATGGACGGTTTTCCCGTATGTGGCCGATGTGGATCAGATCGTGACCCGACGTTCGCGCGCGGCCACATTCTCCGGCATGCAGTTCTTCGCACGCCAGCTGTTCTCCGGCGTCATCATGATGCTGGTCGGCGTCGTGCTGTCGGCCACGGGCTTCGACTCGACCAAATCCGCACAGCCGTGGTCCGCGCAGGTCGGCATCGCGGCGGTGCTGCTCGGCTTCACCGCAGTGGTGCTGATCATCTGCTGGATCATCGATTCCCGTCTCGCCATCGACAAACATACCGACGGCATCATTCTGCGGGAAATCACCCGATTGCAGAACGGCGGCAGCAAAGCGGACGTCGACGCCGACACCAAGGCGGTGGTCGAACGACTTACCGGACTCAAGTACGAAGATTGCTGGAAAGCATAGCGATATGCCATTGTGCGGCTTGCTCACACCCGGCGCTAATCTGGAAACCATGAGCAAGCATCACCGCAACCGCAATTGGGCTCCTGCCCCGCAATCCCTTCCCGAAAACGCGCACGTCATCGACAACCACACCCATGTGGCGTCCGTCGTGCCGTTCTCTCGGGCGATGAGCCGCGAAGCCGTGGAAAAAGGCCAGGACGAGGTGCCCGTCTACAGCGTCGACGAATTGCTGCGCCAGGCGCAGTCGGTCGGCGTGGAAGGCGTGATCGACTGCGGATGCGAACTGCCGAATCTCATGACCGCGATCGACATGGCCCGCGAACATCCGGGAACCGTGCACGCCGCGATTGCCATTCATCCCAATGAAGCCGTGCTGCACGGGCACCGCGGCGTGCCCGGCCCCGACGGCCTTCCCGTCACATACAAGCCATGGCACGACACCAGCTTCGAAGACGCGCTGGCCGAAGTGCATCGCCTGGCCGTCACCTATCCGAAGCAGGTGGTGGCGATCGGCGAAACCGGCATGGACCTGTTCCGTACCGGCGAAGGCGCCAAGGAATTGCAGCGCGAGGCGTTCCGCGCGCATATCGCGCTCGCCAAGGAACTGAACCTGCCCATGCAGATCCACGACCGCGATTCGCACAGGGAAGTCATCGAGACCCTGTTGGCGGATGGCGCTCCGGAACGCACCGTGTTCCACAGTTACTCCGGGGACGCCGAAATGGGGGAGATCGCACGCGAGAACGGCTGGTATCTGAGCCTTTCCGGCACGTCCAGCTACAAAGGCAACGGCGGCATCCGCGAATCCGCGAAGCTGGTCGGCATGAGCCACGTCATGGTGGAGACGGACGCGCCCTATCTCTGCCCGATGCCATACCGCGGCCGCACCAATGCGCCGTACATGATCCCATACACGTTGCAGGCGTTGGCGGATTATCTCGACGAGCCATTGGCGAAAATCGCCGAAGCAACGCGTCAAACCACGCATGAGGTGTATGGAATCTGAGAAAACAAGCGAAAAACAAGAAAAATTAGAGTGAAGACAATCTAAACAGATTACTTCAGACGCGAAAAAGGAACGCCGAAAACTGTGTGAAGATTTGACAACTCTTTGCAAGGCTCCTAACGTGCCGGATTGCGTTTATTTTGGGGAGCGGGTTGGAAGGCCCGCCGCTTGGAGGAAGCGTTATGGCGAACGAGCCGAACGAAGAAAAGCCGCTGCTTCATGCGGCTACATACACGCAGGCGCCGAAGGTCTCGCATAAGGTCCTGACCAAGGAAGAGCGTCAAGAGCTCATCAAGCAGCATGAGGAAAAGCAGCAGGAAGCCGTCAAGCTCGATGAGGTGGCCAGCAAGGGCCGTCTGGGACGCTGGTGGAGCCGGGTGCAGTCCGGTCCGAACAAGATCACGCCGGCCATGGCGATCGTCGCGCTGGGCGTCGTGTATGGCGACATCGGCACTTCGCCGCTGTACACCATGCAGACCTTCCTCAACGGCCAGGGCGGCTTGGCCAATACCGACCGCGAGGCTGTACTGGGCATTCTGTCGCTGGTGTTCTGGTCGATCACGCTGATCACCACCGTCAAATACGTGTTCATCGCCATGCGCATCGACAACAAGGGCGAAGGCGGCATCTTCGCTCTGTACTCGCTGATTCGCAAATACGGCGCGTGGCTGGCGATTCCCGCCATGCTCGGCGGCGCCGCGTTCCTCGCCGATTCCGTGTTGACCCCGGCCGTGTCGATCAGTTCGGCAGTGGAAGGTCTGGAAACGCTGCCGGCATTCGAAAAACTGTTCACGGAAAACAAGGAACTCACGCTGATGATCACCATCGTGATCATCGTGTGCCTGTTCGCCGTGCAGTCGCGCGGCACCGAACGCATCGGCAAGGTGTTCGGCTCCGTGGTCATGGTGTGGTTCTCGTTCCTCGCCGTGGTCGGATTGGTGAACCTGAGCGGCGATTGGAGCGTGCTTGAGGCGCTCAATCCGGTGTACGGCGTCAAGTTCCTGTTCAGCAGCCATAACGTCGCCGGACTGACGGTGATGGGCACGGTGTTCCTGTCCACCACCGGAGCCGAGGCCCTGTACTCCGACATGGGCCACGTCGGTCGCGGCAACATCTACTTCACCTGGCCGTTCATCAAGGTCGCTCTGGTGTTCTGCTACTTCGGCCAAGGCGCGTGGATGCTCAACCATTGGGATGATTCGGCATACCGCCGCATGCACGGTCTGAACCCGTTCTTCGAGATGATGACTCCGAGCGTGCGCTACGTGGCCGTTCTGCTGTCGGTCGCGGCCGGCGTCATCGCCTCGCAGGCGTTGATCACCGGCGCGTTCACGATGGTTTCGGAGGCGACCCACCTGAACTGGATGCCGCACCTGCAGGTGCGTTATCCGGCGCGTACTCGTGGTCAGCTGTACATTCCCGTGGTCAATGCGGTGCTGTGCGTCTCCACGCTGTTGGTGCTGGCGTTGTTCCGCGATTCTGAGCATATCTCCGCCGCATATGGTCTGGCGTTGACCATCACGATGATCACCACCACCATTCTGCTCGCCGTCTATATCTGGCATGACGGCAAGCGCGTGGGCGCCATCGCGTTCACCGTGCTGTTCCTGGCCATCCAGTTCATGTTCTTCTTCGCGTCGCTCGCCAAGTTCCTGCGCGGCGGCTGGTTCACCATGCTGCTGACGTTCGCGATTCTGCTTGTCATGTACACGTGGAATGAGGGCACGAATCTGGAGCGCGCGCAGCGGCGCCACATGCAGCCCGCCGACTGCCTGCCGATTCTGCAGAAGCTCCACGACGACAATTCGATTCCGTACTTCGCCGACAACATCGTGTATCTGACGTCCGATCCGGAGATGAAGCGAGTCGACACGGATATCTTCTTCTCGATTTTCGCCGACCATCCGAAGCGTGCGCGCGCATGGTGGGCCGTCTCCGTGGAGACCGCCGACGAGCCGTTCACGCGTGAGTATTCGGTCGAGAACTTCGGCACGGATTTCCTGTTTCGCGTGCGCATCCGCCTGGGCTTCAAGGTCTCCCAGTCGATTCCGGCGTACATCCACCAGATCATGAACGATCTGTCGAAGTCGGGTGATTTGCCCAAGCAGACCACACGTTATCCGAAGCTCGACGCCGATCCGAACATCGGGCCAATTCGCTACGTGCTGATCCATAAGGCGCTGATGCCGGAGTCGAAGGTCTCCCAGCGGGGCGCGCTGTCGTTGCAGGTCAAGTACGCGATTCGCCATCTGGCCGGATCCCCGGTCAAGTGGTTCGGTCTTGCCCCGTACAACCCGCTGATCGAGATCCAGCCGCTGTTCTTGGCCACGCAGCGTCCGCCGCGTCTGAAGCGCGTGTGACATGGCGTGATGTTCCGTTGGTGATGCCCGTCCGTTCTTCGCGGACGGGCATCACCGTATCTGGCCATTCTGGTTCCGTCGTTTCGCTCCGTGAACGTCGTCTGTCATATGGTTTCCGCCGATTGACGCCGGCTATAAGCAATGCCGATAACGATTGGCGCGCGTCGAGCCGCACTGCCGGTAAAGTAATCAACCATGTGCAGATTACTTGGATTCGCGACAGCCGGCAGCAACATCAGTCTTAACGATGTGCTCGGCATGCCTGCCGTGCGCGAATTCCGTGATCTCAGCGAAATTCACAATGATGGTTGGGGCACGTCGCTGGTCACCGTGCCGAACGAGTCTCCCTACCTTCGCGATGGCGGCGCGCCCACTCCGGAGACCGGCACGGCGATTTACAAGAACACCGTCGCGGCCCGTCACGATCCGATTTTCGAAAAGCTCGCCAACACCCCGGCCCGTGGCGGTCTGTGGCATCTGCGGCTGGCCAGCTCGAATCTCCCGCTGATTCTCGAGAACCAGCAGCCGTTCTACGCCAACGGTCTGAGCTTCATCCACAACGGCGACATTTCGGATGACCAGGGACGCAACATCATCACGAACCGTGCGTTCCCCGTCGATCCGAACCTCGTGCAGTCCACCGGTGGCCGTTCCGATTCGGCGATTTTCTTCGCGGTGGTCCTCCAGTACATCGGTTTCGGTTTCGCGCTGGACGAGGCCGTGGCGCAGGCGGTTCGCGAGCTGCGCAAGAGCTACCCGAAGTCCAGCTACAACTGCATGATCCAGAGCCAGGACCAGTTCATCGCGCTGTGCGCGGCCGGACGCGAGGTCACTTCCGAGCGCATCGTCGAGGTCTACGACCGTTATGGCCGTGGCGAGCAGGCGCATGATTACCGCGTGCTGCGTTATCGCGCGCTCGGCACGACCGAAGCGGATCGTGTGGCCGGCCGGCCGAAGGGCGTGGTCGTCGCCAGCTCCGGTTTCGAGCAGCGTGCCGAAGACGGTTGGACCCGTCTCGAAAACAACCAGATGGTCGTCGCGTCGAACCGTACCGGCGAATTCCGCGTCCGTTCCATCTGAAAACTCCGTGTGCTCTGCCGGGCGCGTCCATCTTGGAGCCGCAGGGCCGGCCTAAGATAGGTCGTATGACGAACGAAACGAAGGAACCGACGCCGGATCAGCCGGCGGAACAGTCTTCCGCGGCTTCACCGGCTTTCGCGGCGCATGACGCGCATGGATACATTCCGACCTTGAACCAGGTCGAGGAACTGCATAGGAAAATCGCGCAATCCCAGGCCGCGTACGATCTCATCCATGGTCATTGCGTGGTCGTGGCCGATATCGCCCGGCGCATGGCACGCCGACAGAACGCGTTGTTCACCCGTCGCTGCACATTGCCCGCGGACGCGCCGGAACAAACCGGTGATTTCGGTCTTGACCTGTCGCATGATGAATCCGGTGCCGAAACGTTCGGCATGCTGCGCATCCCGGCGGTGCAGTCCACGGACGGCATCACCGGAGGCAGCGTGCCGCCGAGACTTATCGACGAGCGTATGGTGGTGATCGGAGCGTTGCTGCATGATATCGGCACGTATTTCCTGCTCAAACAGGATGGTTCGGACGGCAACCCGCTGAAATTCGACGGTCCGCGTTATGTGCAGCATGGTCTCAAGGGCTATGAGTATCTGCTCAAGGAAGGCGTGGACGAATCCATCGCGCAGTTCGCGCGCAATCACACCGGCGTGGGATTGACCAAGCAGGCGGTGGAATCGCAGGGATTGCCGCTGCCTCCCGCCGATTACGTGCCGATGAACCTGGAACAGGAAGTCGTGATGGTCGCCGACAAGTACAACAGCAAGTCGATTCCGCCGAAGTTCCTGACCGCCGAAGCCTATACACGCAAGGCCGCACGATTCGGCGAAAACAACAAGCGTGAATGGCTTCGGCTGCTGGAACGGTACGGCATCGTCGATGTCAAGCCGCTTGCCGAGCAGTACCACATGCGCATCGCCGAATAATCGGGCGAGCACGACAAACAAAGGCCTTGCGGACCGGAACCAGCCGTGTCCGCAAGGCCTTTGTTGTTGAGATCGCTAATCGTCGCTAGTGTTATTCGAGTTCCACGCTGTGCTCCATGGCATCGGCGACCTCGGGGTCGGCCGTCACCACGATGATGGCGCGCTTGCGACCATTATCGCGCTTCAGCTTGCGAAGCAGCTCCAGTACCACTTGCGTGTCATCGGCATTCAACCCGGCCGTCGGCTCATCGGCGATGATCACTTCGGCCTCACAGCTGATGGCGCGTGCGATGGCCACGCGACGCTGGTTGAGCTCGTTCACCTTGCTGATCGGCAGACCGGAGGTGACCTCGTCGAATCCCACGCGCTGAAGCAGCTCTCGGGCGATGACGGGCTTCGGCTTGAGGAAGTTTCGGTTGGATGCGTTCATCGCATACAGCACGTTGCTTTCCGCGTCAAGGTCCTTGCGGGCCGCGAACTGCTGCGGAATGAAGCCGATACGATGCCCCAGCACCTCGACGGGCTCCAGCTCGTCGAGCTTGGCGCTTTTATGCGTGACGTTGCCGCTGTTCGGACGAATCATGCCGACCATGGTGGCGAGCAGGGTCTGATGCTGCTCGTTGTCTTCCTCGTCGACGAGCACCGCATGGGTCGCGCCGGCATGGAAGGCGAGCGACAGGTCGTCAAGCAGATTGCGTCCGGTCTTGCGGTCGGTGACGGTCACATGGTTCAAAGCGAACGTCGGATTCGCCTTGAAGAAGAACGCGTCCTTCTTTTTCGTGCGTTTGATTTCACGATCGAGCTGTGAGGAGACGCTGGTCGCGGAATCCGCCTTGACGGTTTTGCGCGATTGCAGCGGATTGTTCTCCTTGGGGGTACCCAGAGCCAGCGTCGCGTTCACCCTATCGGCGTTTTCGCTGGCAACGCCGCCGTTTGATTCGTCTGGCGCGTTTGTGTTCGCGGCATCCGAACCATCCGTCGAGTCCGCGTCGGATTCGCCTTCCGTTGCAGAGACGTCCTCTGCAACTTCGATCGTATCGGCAACCGATGCGGATTCCACGGATTGCGCGGAAACGTCATTCGCATTGTCGGCATCATCCGCGTCGTCATAAATCACCGAGAAGTTGACGGACTCCGCGGCTTCCGTGGCGGATTCCGTGGTTTCCTCAGCCTCTGTAACGGCTTCTGCGGCTTCTTCGTTCTCTGCGGACTTGACGGCCTCCTCGACTGCGGCGTCGGTCACCGCATCGGATTCCACGGCCTCGTTCGTCTTGGCGTCGAGTTCGTTTTCGTTGTTCTTGTCGCTCATGCCTTCACCTCCGAAGGAGCTGCTTCCTCATTGCGGTCGTTGTCGCCGTCGTTGGTTCCGGGACGGCTCGCGAACACCTGCGCCAGATTGAAGCACAGGACTCGTGCGAACGCGATGATGCCCAGCACGAGGCAGGCTCCCAGACCATACCAGACCACGTTCCACACGCTGGCGGAAGTGATCGCCACCGCGTGGCCCGCGGCCCATGCGGTGCCAAGCGGTTTGGCTGCCAAAGCGCCGGCTCCCAAACCGATAAGCCAGAACGGCACGGTGTTGATGAACGATTCGAGCATGAATTGCCAGCCCAGGCGTCCCTTGGTGACGCCGGTGACCATGGCCATGCCGATCTCCTCGCGGCGTCCGCCGGTGATGGCCCACAATGTCAGCGCCAGCAGCGCGAGGCCGCCGACGATCAAGGTGGCAATCAGCAGGATGCGTGCGGTCGAGGCCGCGGAATCAAGCGGTTCTATGGACTTCTTGTATGCATTGAGGGAAGGCGAGGTGATCTCGTACTTCTTGGTGTTCAGCTTGGTCTTCTTCACCACGGAGACGAACTGGTCGTACGTGGACGGATTGGTCAGCGTGAAGATGATGTTGAGGTTCGGCACGCCCCAGCCGGTGGCGTCCGTGACATCGAGGCCCTGTTGCGCGAAGGTGAGGTATGACGAATACACCACGTTCTCACGGTTGTCCTTCGCGTACTTGGCATCGGAGCCGTAGCCGTTCGGGGTGTCGCCGGTGTATTCGTAGATGCCGCGCACCGTGAACGTGTAGGTTTCCGAAGCCTTGGTCGGATTGCCCGCGGTCACTTTGTCTCCGACCTTGAGGTCGTTCTTCTTGGCCAGGGACTGCGAAATCAGTACGCCGTCATCCTGCTTCTTGTAGCGCAGGTCCTTGCCCTTGACGACCTTGTACTGCCCGTAATCGTTGATTTTCACGGCATCCGCGGTGTAGAAGGCCTGCAGCGTCAGGTTGCCGCCGGTCTTGTCCTCGCTGGTGTCGGTTTTGGCCGCGATTGCCTGCAGCGACTTGCTTTGACGTACCGGAATGGAGGTGGCGACCGTGTAATCGAACGAAATGTTCTTTTTCTGCACGGCGGTCGCGTACTTGCTGTACTTCGCCCAAGTCATGTAATTGTTGGTGTAGCTGGAATCGGCGCCGTCTCGTTTGGCTTGGATTTGCGCGCTTGGCCGAATCACTGCCGAAGCCTTCTGCGACTGGTATGTTTCGTTATTGGCCGTGTCGTCGGCTTTCAATACAGACAGATTCACGGCTGCCGAAAACGACACCAGTAGGGTGAGCAGGGCAATGAGCGCGGTGCGCCATTTGACGCGACCGAGCGCGGCCCATGCGTTCTTGAGAACGAACATGCGGTACTTCTCCAGTTCTCTGTTGTTATATGCGTCGGCGCATGCCGACGGCGGCGTTGGCCGGGGCGCGCGCCCGCAGCGAGGCAAGCCCGTAGCGCATGAATGCGCCCCGTATGCATATCATTGCCATCCAACGTGATTGTTTTCTTGCGCAATACTGTTATACCTCTGCATGAAGTCTGAATACTTCCTGAGAATGCGCCTTCGAATGGGCCGCTCAATGGCTGTTGGCCACGCCTGTAACCATCTCGGCATGATTTTGACATCTGCGATCAGGCGCACGTCGGCATGCGGCACTGCACGGGAAAATTCTATCGGCATCGATGGGATTCGTGCGTTTCGATACGATGGAAGCCGATGAAGCAGCAGAGCATTATGGAGGATTCCGGCATGGGCAACGTTCCCGATGATCATAAGACTGATGAGACGGTACGTTCGATTTCCGCCGATTGCCTGGCGGCTTCCGCGTCGCCGAGGGGGCTCGAACCTTCCGGTTCCGTCGATTCCGGTCCTAAGGATTCTTCCGAGACCGCTGGCCGTGTCGCCGGTTCCGCGGTTCTTGCGCGATTGCGGTCATCTCGTTCGACCGTGCGCATCTGCTCCATCATAGGAGTGCTTTGCGCCGCGGTGATCGTGCTGCTGTGGTTCCCGCATGGCGCGGCCGCATGGACGAATCCGTTGCAGCAGATCGATGCGCCGGCGCATTACTACTTCATTCGCAAGATTCTTGATGAAGGTATTGGCGCGGCGACCCATTTATGGCCGAACGACGAGTATTATCCGCCGTTGTTCCATTTGATGGCGGCGGGATTGATCTCGCTGGCGAAGGTTTTCGGCATCGACGTATCGATATACACGGCATTCAATGTGGTGTGGCTGTTCACATCCGCGTTGATTTGGCCGATTGGAGTCCAGCTGTACGCTTCGTATTTCACCCGCCGTATCGGCAAGGGCTCCTCGACTTTCGCGTTCATCGCGCCCGCGCTGCTCGCCCTTGTCATTCCGTCCCTCGGCGTGGCCTCCGCCTGTCATCCGTTCCAGATGCTGGCCTCCGGCCCGCTGATCGCATTTGGTCTGGCGACGACGCTGCTGCCGTTCTGGTTGTATGCCACGCTTCGATTCTTTGACGCCATCATGACGCATGAGCGTGTGGCGAGGTGGGGGATTTGGTTCCTGCTCACTGCGGGCATCTGCGTTTTCGCGCATCCGCGCATCGTGTTCACCTGGGCGTTGCTTATGGGGCCGTTCGTGCTGACACGTCTGCCGTGGAAGATCATCGTCGGATGCGTTGTGGCGGTGGTGCTTGGCGCTGTGGCCTTCCTGCTGTATATGATGTCCAGCTACCAATCCGACCGCTACTTCAATCCTGCGAGTTGGTTTCACACGTTCGTGCCCAATCGCACGGTTCCGGAGGCGCTGCGTGTGTACTTCACGGAGAACATCGCTGGGCCGCAGGGCTGGTTCATGGCCGTTGTCGTTGTGGCCGCTTTGACGGTCTGCATTGCCGCGGTCGTTCGCCCCCGACGTTTCATGGCATCGGCCGTGTTGCTGCGCCGTGATGCGATTGCGGTGCTTGTGGTGTTCGCATTGGTCGGTCTGGTCTATGTGTGTTCGACCGCGTTGACCGGCTGGTTCCCGAACATCGTCACCGCGGCTTGGTACCGCGCGGAAACACGTCCGTTGACGATGATTCCTTTTGGCGTGCTCACGTTGATCGTGTTTTCGGTCTCGGCATTGCTGCGCGCCATGGACGGAGACAAGTGTGGCGTTCGCGATATCGTGATTCGCGCGACGGCGATCGTCGTATTGGCCGCGCTTGCGGTTTCCTGCCAGATCGGCAATTCGGTGCGGTCTGATTTGGCTTCGGGGATTTATGCGAATATGACGATTGATGACAGTCAGCCGAACGAGCAGCTCACCGCCACGAAGAAGAAAATCCTGAAGAGGATGGTGAAGAAGACGGGACTGGATTCGGTGGTGGTTTCCGATCCGTTGAACGGTTCCATGTATGCGACGGCGATGTATGGCGCCGACATGCTGTTCCCGATCTATAACCCGAAATCCGAGAAGAACGGTGCGATTTTCGGGCAGACGGAACGGGCGTTCGCCTCCGGCGACGGCAAGACCCTGACGAATACGGTATGCCCGTTGAGCGCGGACGGTGATGTGTACTTCCTGAGTATGGGCGAACAGGCGCCGAGTCTGCAGATGTTCACGTTCAAGGAGCAATACGACATGTTCCATGACCAGAATCTGATCGACCGCTATGCCGCCGATGGCACGATGCGCAAGGTTCAGGATTATTCGAAGATGTCTCCTGATTCGAAGGGCTGGGCGCTGTACCAATTCAAGTGCCAATGAGTTTTTGACGGTCTTTTTGATGGGCTGACGCGGCAAAGCACGCGTGGCTCCGGACTCATCCGTTTCGCTTCCTGATGGTTCCGTGGCGATGGGTTGAGATTGTGCCGTTATTACGGCTGCCG
>ERZ808246.2641-NODE-2641-length-10981-cov-6.539996_pt1 | contig 10981 bp, 5 predicted proteins | sample MGYA00521083_ERZ808246 | MGnify/ENA primary metagenome ERZ808246 (study PRJEB31516, sample SAMN03275577) | gut metagenome | biome: mammalia-associated habitat; material: feces | host: Papio cynocephalus | place: Kenya | collected 2012-07-07 ...
ACGGCATGGGGCGGGGGATGGGAAAGTGGTGGTGCTTGGACCTTATATTATATTATAAGGTGAAATGCAGAGGTCCCTATTTGACCACCACCTTCTGGTTGTTGACCACATAGACGCCAGCCGGCACGGAGACCGTGTGGCTGTCGCCCTGGGCCAGCGTGCCACGTGCCACGAGCTGCCCGCCCACGGTGTAGGCGGCATAGCGTGTGGCAGCCGTGGCCGTCAGGGTCATGTAGCCATGATCCACAGTTACCACGAGATAGCCCTCGGTGGCATGGATGTCGCTGATGCCCGTCGTCGTGATGTCGCTCGGGTCGAACACCACCTTGGCCGAGCTTTCGCTCTGCGCTGCCGGCGTGTTGTCGGTGGTGCGGTAGTAGGCACGGAACGGACGGATGTTGAAGTGGTCGTTCTGGCGCAGCTGGGCCGCGTTCCAGAAGAAGTCCTTTGAGAAGTACCACTTGCCCTTGCCGTTGTCCTCACCCGCTGTGGGCTGCACACCGGCGTAGGTGCCGATGGCTGTCCAGTTGCCTTGTGTGCGCTTGAGCTTCTCGTCGCTTGAGGTGCCCGGCGTTTTCTCAAACTGTGCGCCGAGGATGTTGAACGTGAAGCCCGGCGTGGTGCTCGTCACGTAGTAAGGCTGGTTGGCCTTGGCCACGCCGTCCTTCACCGCTTCGGCCAGCATGGCGTAGGTCAGGTCCTGGTGGTCTCCCTCTGAGCTCACGCTCGTTACCTTGCCGTAGCCCGTGATGTCATGGAACTGCACCGAGTTGTCGGTGGCATCGGTGGCAGTCTTCACGTGTCCGTCGCTGGTGAGCTGTACGCTGAAGGGCAGCACCGCCGTCATGTTCTGCACGGTGGCGCTGAGGCCGTCTGTAGCTTCACGGTTGTAGATGGCCTGACGCGTGCCTGTCGTGAAGGCGTAGGGCGTGAAGAACGGCTGCTGGTCGTAGACGCGGATGTTGCCCACGGCCTCGTAGCTACCGTTCTGTCGTTTGCTGATGGTGTTCTCCACGTTGCGCGTGAAGCCCACCGGCATGAAGTAGAGACAGTTGTCGGCCGTTCCGGCGTTGAAGGCGTCCCAGTTGTTCACGCCCTCGGTGGTCTCGCCCGTCACGGTGTTGAGCGCGCTCATGTCCACATAGAGTATGCTGCGCAGCGGGCCGCTCTCGTCGAAACCATAGTAGTTCTTGTTCGCCAGTTCGCTCTTGATGGCGCTGATGACCTCGGTGTTGGTCAGCACGCCGTAGGGCGTGGTGCCGTCATCGGTCGTTGAGGTCACTGTCACGCCCACGTAGGTGTGCGTGTTGTCGAGCTTGCCGCCGTCGGTCGTCAGCTTGTTGCCGGTCTTGTGGGGCGCGGCCTTCAGCGTCTGCTTGTAAATCTCATGGAAGGTCACCTCAGGCTTCTCGTTCTCCACCACGGGCATCACCTTGATGGTGTAGAAGCGGTAGTCGATGTGCTTCTTGCCTGCGCTGATGTCAGATGGCAGGATGTTCCATGTCGGCATGTCGGCGGAGTAGACATAGATTGTCTGCTCCTGGCCGTTGGTGAGGCTCACGGCCTTCAGACCGCCGTCGCCCTTCTTGTAAGCCATGTCCTGCAGCTCCTCGGCCTTTCCGTCCACCACGTCCTGTATGTTGGTGGCCAGGAGCTTGTTGGTGCCCGCCTGGTCAGCGTTGATGCGGGCCGTGGGCCACGGTGTGGCCGTCATGTCGATGCCCTTGTCGCCGTCATAGGCGCTGCTGCCCACGAGGGTGAAGTTGGAGTAGCCGCCCGTGCTCGAGAGGTCGTTGTTGTTCACGCCATTCGTGTACCACAGGCTCTTCTCCTCGTTCTCGGCGTTGCGGAAGACGAGGGTGTAGGGCGAGGTGACATTCTTCGGCACCAGCACGCGCACGGCCTCGCCGTCGTGGAAGGTGTAGTTGGTGGATGTCACTCGGTTGGATCCGATGACTCCGTCGCCATACTTGGCTGCCACCTGCAGCGTCTGCACCTCGGGGTTGAGCGGCAGGAACTTCAGGTTCACGCGGTAGAGAGCTGCGGAGCCGTCCGTGAGGCCGCTGATGTTGAAGCGGATGGCGTCGTTGTTGTAGTCGTCCACGGTGAGGGTGGCCTTGTCGTTGGCCGTGGTCAGCAGGGCCGTGCCGTTGGTTGCTGTGCCCGAGTTGTCGCGGTTGTAGACCGTGGCGGTGAAGTCGGAGGCCGGGCGGGTGGCGGTGGTGGCGGGCACCTCCTTCTGCAGCTTGCTCTTGTAGGAAGTGCTGTTGCTCACGTTCCAGCCGTTGTTGTACGACAGGTAACCAGGGCTACTCGTGCTCGATGACGCCTTGAAGCAATAGTTGCTGCTGTCCCAGAGCCAGTTGCCGTAGGTGGCATTGTTGTTGACGGTGATGCCGGTAATGGTGCTGCCGCTGATGGACAGCACAAGGTAGTAGCTGCCGCTCTTGATTTGGTATTTGTTACTTCCCTGCCCACTCAAGGTCCATACCGTGGCATCATTTGCGTTGGTTCCGTTCTCCAGCGAGCTGCCGTTGAGGTTCAGGTAGTGGCCTTTGCCGTCGGTGATGATATAGTCACCGTTGTCCACAGTGGTCACGTCCTCGTAGGTGGTTTTGGTGGTGTATTCCGAGCTGTGGCGGAGGAACTGGAGCGTGGCGCCCACGATACGGAACTTCTCGGGTGCCTCGAGGTAGTAGTCGCCATTGGCAGCCACCACGAGGTACTGGTCGTTGTCCACCTTGCAGGTTGCGGCCTGTTTCTCGCCCTTGTCGTTCATCAGGGTGACATCCTGCTGGTCGGTCACCGCCGAGCTGCTGAACGACCAGAAGTCCTTGCTGTTCTTGCTGAACGTGCCGAGGTCGAGCAGCCCCGTGTGGATGTCGAGGTCACCGTTCTCGTTGGGCACCTGTCCCGTGATGGGCTGGTCGATGGCGTAGGTGATGTGGATCGACTTGACCATCACCTTCGACGACACCGCCGAGGCGTCGAAGCGGAAGAAGAGCATGTTGGTGCCGTTGGCCAGCGTCTGGTCCCAGGAGCCGTCGCTGACCTTGACACTCTCGCCCTCCACCACGTTGCCGTCGGCGTCGTAGGTGTATTGGGTTACGGATGAGCCGCTGGCGCTGTTGTCGGCGTCGAACGCCATCTGGTAGCGCATGATGCGGTAGCCCTTGGGCGCCACCACCTGCGCATAGACATACTGGCTCTTGCTGGAGCTGTTGAACGAGAGGTAGGTGTCGTCGCCCACCTTCTCGAAGAGCATGTCGTTGTCGTTCTCGTTGAACACCTCGTCGCCCCCCGTGGAGAGTGTCGCGTCGTTGGACGTGATGATCTGCACGTGGGCGATGTCGTGGCGCAGGAATCCGAAGTACTGCTTGTCGGGGTTGGTGGCATCGCCCGATGCCTTGCTGGAGAACAGGCGGTGGCTGGAACCATAGTCGAGCGAGATGGTGGTTCCGATCTTGGTCACGTCGCTCGGGCTCACGATGCTGTATTCGGCCGTGACGACCTTGCTCTTGTTGCCCTCGCCGTCCACGGCAATGGCCTTGACGACCGTGCTCTTGTCCACGGTGATGGGGCTGGTATACTTGCTGCTGCTCTCAGAAGGCTCCGAGCCGTCGGTGGTATAGTAGAGGGTTGCGCCGTCGGTGGCCGTCTTCAGCTCCACCGTCAGCGCGCTGGTGTAGGTGCCCGATGCCACGGAGAACGTAGGTGCTTCGGGCAGGAGCACGTCGGGTATCTGCACCTTGTAGGTGGCAGTGGCCACCTGGCTCACGCAGCTGTTGTCGTCGTTGCTGACGGCAATGGCCTTCAGTGTCATCGTGTGGTCCACGGTGATGGCCGTGGTGTACTTCGTGCTGCCGGTCGTGGGCTCCGAGCCGTCGGTGGTGTAGTAGATGGTCACGTTGGCATCGGTCGACGTGATCTCCACCTGCTGCGCGCTGGTGTAGGTCTTGCCGGCATCCAGCGAGAAGGTCGGTGTAGCCATCTCCACAGGGTAAGGTGTGGGCTCCGAGGTGACGTGATAGCCCCCCTGCGCCGTATTGGGCGAGTAGGTGTAGGCACCGCCCGTGATGGTGGAGAGGGGGATGGTCTTGTACTGGATGTCGTAGGCCTCGCCGCTGAATCTCTGCAGGTTCTCCTCATAGAGGAAGGCCACGTCACCATCCTTGTTGAGCACCATGGTGGCGTAGCAAGATGTGGTGGTGCTGATGGCATATTTCGTCCAGCCCGAGTTGAAGTCGGAAGGCTGGTCGTAGTCGGCCGTGCTGCTCAGCACCTTGTAGTAGATGCCCACCTTCTCTCGGCTGGTTGACATGGCAGCCGACTGCAGGAGCACGTAGACCTGGTTGCCGCTCTTGTCCTTGGCGGGCACCAAGAGTATCTCCTCGTCGCAGCTGGCAGCCGTGATGCTGCTGTTGTTGTAGACGGGACTGCTCCAGGAACCTTTGGCGTTGTCGCGGTCGGTGAAGGTGAAGATGTTGAAGATGCGGCCGGTGCCCAGGGCGCGGCAGCTCAGCAGGATGTTTCCGTTGGGCAGCTCTTCCACCTTGCTCTCATCGCCGAAAGTGTTGTTTCCGTAAGACGGCTTAGACTCGATGCCACCGAGGTAAGTCCAGGTCTCTCCGAAGTCGTCGGAGTAGACCACCTTGCAGCCGTTCTTGCCATTCAGATTGTTGTTGGCAGCGCTGCGCGTGTTCACGGCCGCATAGAGGCGATAGTACTGTCCCTTCTTCACCAGGGTGCTCTGGATGATGCGGCCGCTGGAGAAGAAGCAGTGCGCCACGTACGAGTCGTTCTGGTAGAGCTTGTCGGAGATGTTGGAGATGGTCCAGTTCTGTCCGCCGTCGGTGCTCAGCGAGCGGGCCACCTGCAGTTTCGACGAGCTGAAGAAGCCATGGCGGCCCGATGCCGACATGACGAGGATATTGCCGCTCTCGCGGTCGACCACCGAGGCCGGGTCGCCGTGGGCGTAGTCGTAGCCGCCGTCATCATTGTCGGTGACATTGTCCTTTCCCTTGGCGATGTCTTGCTGGTTTCCCCATGTGGTGCCGTTGTCGGTCGACAGTTTGCCGACCACATCGATGCGGTGGGGCGTGTCATTGCCTCCGCCGATGTCAGCGGCGTTGTTGCCCCAGCGCAGGTCGCACATCGCCCACAGGTTGCCGTTGGGCAGGCGCACGATGGACGGGATGCGATAGATGTACGTCCCGTCGCTGGAGGTGGCAAACAACGTCTGCTTGGTGGTCTGCCCCCACGCCTGTTGGCTGACCGCCAGCAGGGCGGACAGGAGGGTGAGGACAAGTCCTTTTGTTGTTTTGTTCATTGTTGATGATTATAATGGATGATTAATGTTTTCTGTGCCTGTGTGGGGAAACCAGGGGCCTTGCGGCCCGTCGTAACTGTTAGTCTCTGTCTGGTTGTGCCTGTGTGGGCCTTCGGGTGGCCCTTGGCGGATGCCCCGGAGAGGACAGGTGAGAGCCCGTCAACACTGAAAAAAGAAAAATAAAGCCCCATGCTCACCGTGTGGCGAGCATAGGGCTGGCTTATGATTTTATAAGAATTTTTCTCTTATAGTCCAGTGCTTGTCGTGTTGTCTGCCGACCTTAGTCGTCATTGTCCTCCCAGGTGCTCCATGGGTTGTAGTTGCCCCGGTTGTTTCCGTTGTCGCCAGCCGGCTTCAGGAAGTCGTTCTCCTTGGCATCGGCATCGATACTCTCTTTTTGAGAGAACTCAAGGAGATGACTGATGCAGGCGACGGAGACAAGCTCGGTCTTGGGGGCACTGTACGTTTTCTTGTTCATGGTCTGTTGGATTATTTTCATTTCACGATGATTTTCTGGTTGTTGACGACGTAGACGCCCTGCGGCACGTTGACGCAGCGGCTCTCGCCTGCGGTGAGCAAGCCCTTTGCCACGGTCTGTCCGGCCACGGTGTAGATGGCGTAGGCAGCATTGGCCTGAGCCTTCACGGTGATGGCCCCATGACTGGCCGAGATGAGCAGGTAGCTGTCGGCGGTCACGCCATGGATGCCCGTGGGCTTGATGTCCGTGTCGTTGAACACCACCTGTGCCTTGCTGTCGTTGGTCTGGTCGGTCGTCACGAAGTAAGCGCGGAACGGACGGATGTTGAAGTGTTTGTTCTGGCTCAGCTGGGCTGCGTTCCAGAAGAAATCCTTGGAGAAGTACCACTTGCCCTTGCCCTCGGTTGCGCCCGCCTTGGGCTGCACGCCGGCGTAGGTGCCGACGGCTGTCCATGAGCCGGCAGGCGTGTTGACGAGCTCGGCCGGTGTGGCCTTGCCGTTGGTGCTGACAGAGCCTGAAGCCTTGAAGTTGGCACCGCTGACGACATACTTGAATCCCTCGGCGTCGGTGGTGACATAGTAAGGCTTGTTGGCCTCGGCCTTGTCATCGCTCGTCTTGGTGGCCTTCACGCCATAGGTCAGTCCCTGGTGCGGCTCGTCCTTCGACACACTCGTCAGGTTGCCGGACCCCGTGATGTTATAGTAGGTGATGTTGTCTTGGTTGACCTCGTCGCTTGCGTTCTTGAGATGTCCCTCACCGTCGAGCTGCACGTCGAAGGGCAGCACCACGGCCATGTTCTTCACCTTCTGGTTGGTGCCTGCGGTGGCGTTGGATGTGCCCTCGCGCTCGTAGGTCACGGTGTAGCCGCCCGTGGTGAAGTCGTAGGGCGTGAAGAACGGCTGCTGGTCGAGCACCACGATGTTGGATGTGGCCTCGAAGGTGCCGTTGGCCAGCTTGGAGATGGTGTTCTGCACCTGGTCGCGGTGGAAGCCGGGATACATGAAGTAGAGGCAGTTGTCAGCCGTCGAGTTGTTGAAGTCTTCGTCAAACTTGGCGTAGTCCACACTCTTGAGGCTGCTCAGGTCGAGGTAGAGCATGCCGCGGAGCGCGTCGTCGGCATTGATGATGAAGGTCTCGTCATCCTTAGCCTTCTTGGCCACGGCCTCGCTGATGGCTTTGACCACCTGCTCGGATGTGAGGTAGCCCTCGGCGGTGCCGTAGCTGCCGTCGGCCACCTTGGCGGTCACCTTCACGCCGAAGAAGGTCTTGGTGTCGGGCTTGCCGCCGTCAGTCTTGATGGAGGTGTTCTTGTGGTTCTCGCTCTTCAGTGTGCTGGTGTAGACGGGCACGATGGTCACCACCGGCTCCTCCTTCTGCACCTTGCAGTTCACGTTGAGCGTGTAGTAGCGGTAGTCGATGTGCTGGGTGCCTGTGCCTGTGGGCATGATGTTCCATGTGGGCACATCGGAGGTGTAGATATAATAGGTGACGTTATCACCGTCGGCCGTCAGCTTGGCATCCGCATAGTTGGCGTCCGCCTTGCTGAAGTTTTTGTCTTCCAGAATCTTTGACGTTCCGGCGATGACCTGCTCGATGTTGGTGGCAGTCAGTTTGGCTGTGCCGGCTTTTTGTGCGGAGGTGCGTGCGGCGTGCGAAGGTGTCTTGTTGATGTCAAGGCTTACCGATGACGTGCCGCCGTTGTCAGCATCGCTGCCTATGAGGAAGTAGTTGGAGTAGTTGCCCTTGGTGGGGTCGTTCTCGTTCACACCTGTGGTGTACCAGTTGGTGCGGTCCTCGTTGAAAGCGTTTTGGAAGACCACCGAGCACTCCTTGCCGCTCTCCGTCTGCGGCACGATGACCGTCACGGCGTTGCCGCTGTTGAAGATGAAGTTTTCGGATGTGAAGCTGGTGGTGTTCTCACGGATGGTGCCGTCGCTTGCTTTGCTGGCCACCGAGAGGTTGTGCAGCTCGGGGTTGAGGGGCAGCAGCATGAGGCTGACATTGTAGAGTGCCACCTCATCGTCGCCGAGGCCGCTGATGCTGAAGTGGATGGCGTCGTTGTTGTAGTTGGTCAGGTCAACCGTAGCACTCGTGTTGTCGTCGCTGAGGCTCACGGCATCCATGGCCGTGTTCTCGCGGGTGTAGGGAGTGGCCGTGAAGTTGCCGGCGGTGTAGCTCACGCCTGTGGTCGTGGTCGTGGTGCGCGTCTGCAGCTTGTTGGCGTTGGAAGGACGGCTGCTGGATGACGTGGTGGAGCTGGTCACCCATCCATCGTTGTAGACCAATGAAACATAGTAAGTGGTATACCACCCATATGAATAGGTATAATAGAATCCATAGCTACTGTTCCACTTCCATGAATAATTGCTTGAAGAACTCAGTGTGAGCCCGTAGCTGGATGTCAGTGTCAGATAGTAGTTGCCGCTCTTGATGGTATAGCCATTATAGGAACTGCCCGAGATGGTCCACTCCGTGGCCTTGGCGGGGTCGGTGTCGGTGATGATGTCGCTGCCGTCTTGGCTGAGGTAATGACCATTGCCGTCGGAGATGATGTATTTGCTGCCCGACGTGATGGATGTCTTGTCGGTGTAGGTGAGCTCCGTCTTGGTGCCTGACACGTCTTTTTTCAGGAAGTTGAGCTTGGCGCCGATGACGCGGAACTTCTTGGGAGCCTCCACATAGTAGTCACCATTGCTGGCTGCCACGTAGTACTGGTCGTCGCCCACGGTGACCCCGTTGGGCTTGACGACGCTGACGGTGCCGTTGCTGCCCTGGTAGAAGGCTACCTCTTGCAGGTCGGAGGCAGGTGTCTGGTAGTTGAACGAGATGAAGCCGTTGCCGTTGGCCGAGAACTCGCCGAGGTCGAGCAGACCCGTGTGGATGTTCTCGGAGAGGTCGGTGCCAGGCAACTGGTTCTCGAAAGGCTGGTCGATGACATAGGTGAGCTTCAGCGACTTCATGAGGATGCTCACAGCTGCCGAAGTGTTGCCCGATGTGGTGCGGAAGTAAAGGATGTTGGAGCCCTGGTTGAGGGTGACATCCCATTTGTCCAGTCCCGATGTGATCTTCAGGCTGTCGGCCATGGGCTTCACGTTGCCGTTGGCATCATAGGTGTACTGGCAGATGGATGCTGTCGACACTGTTGTTGTCGTGCCTATCTTTATGGCTTTGTCTATTTCCCATTGATAGCGCGTGAAGCGATAGCCCTTGGGTGCCACCACGGCCAGGTAGACATGGTTGTAATAAGAGCTTGCGCTGATGAAATAGTTTGTCACGCTGAGATAATTGCTGTTGCTGGTCTCAAAGCGCATGTCGTTGTCATTGCTGGCAAACGTGCCGGTACCCTTGTCGCCCAGTGCGGGCTTGTTGGACGACTGCATCTGCACATGCGTGATGTCGTGACGAAGATAGGTGAAAAACTGTGAGCTTGTCCCCGAGCCACTGGCTTGACTGCCAAACAAGCCATGGCTCGTGCTTTTGTCAAACACGATGGTCGTTCCCGTTTTGCCGGCCGACTGCGCCAAGGCCCGCGTCGGGAAAGCCGTCGCGAGAGCGATGAGAGAGAGAGCCGCAAACGTGAAACGATGAAGAACAAAATTTGCTTTCATTCCTTTGTTTCGATTGTGCGCACACGCCGTGTGTAACGAATCGGTGCGCCGGTCCGTCATCACCCATCGACCCAAAGGTGAGAAAATACATTTTTCCTAATAACGAGATGCGACAAGGAAGAAGGGTGAGCCGATCTCACGCCGTCCCCCTTCGTACAAGAATCCCTCCCCCGTACTTAGGAAACAGCGCGAAACGCTTCTTGAATGTGCATATCGGAGTATCCCCCCCCGATGGTTGCAAAGTTACAAAGTTTTTACGATTGGTACAAATAAATCAAGAGAAAATAGTTGACTTTATGAAAAATGAAGCGAGTGCGGGGTGGAGGATTGGGTGGTGGAGCGGGGTTTGTCACACTGATTTTGCGGATGCAAATCAGAAGTAGGGATGGAAATCAGCGTCCGGCGGATAGATTTTATGGATGTTTGTGTAAAGTACCCATTGACAATACTTTTGCCCTTTCAGGGCGTGGTTGCGTTGCCGTTGTTACCCAGGGCGCCGCTTCGCTTGCCCTGGGCTATGGAATTGTTGGGCTTTCAGCCCGTTCTCAGTCTGCCGTGCGTTCTCTGCGAGCTGTTTTCAGCCCGTTTTCGGTCTGCCGTGCGTTCTCTGCGAGCTGTTTTCAGCCCGTTCTCAGTCTGCCGTGCGTTCTCTGCGAGCTGTTTTCAGCCCGTTTTCGGTCTGCCGTGCGTTCTCTGCGAGCTGTTTTCAGCCCGTTCTCGGTCTGCCGTGCGCTCTCAGCGAGCTGTTTTCAGCCCGTTTTCGGTCTGTCGTGCGCTCTCAGCGAGCTGTTTTCAGCCCGTTTTCGGTCTGCCGTGCGTTCTCAGCGGACGGGCTGAAAGCTGCTCGCTTGCGTGGCCTGAAAGGCCAACAATTCCATAGCCCAGGGCAAGCGAAGCGGCACCCTGGGTATTGTTGTTGGCGTGAGCTCACGCCCTGTAAGGGCAAAAGTCTAAAAAATCATCAATCTTTAAACACGAACTCCTCATTGTAGGACACGCCATACGACTCCAAAAACTTGCGGTATTCTTCCGCAAACGAGTACTTTTGGTGATGTTCACGTTGCCGCTTGATATAGGATAATGTCTTGTCCACAACCGATTGGCTAACGGAAAACACGCCATAACCGCCTTGCCATGCAAAACCACGGTAATGGGCATTCATTGTTTTTATCCATCGGCTACTGTTGCGCTTGATTTCTTCCACAACGTGGGATACCATGACATCTTTTGACAAAAGTAACAAGATGTGCACGTGATCGTCAGCACCTCCCACCCAAATGTTGGTGCATCCTGTGGTGTTTACCAACTGGCCTATGTAGGAATGAATAGGGATGTCATCCTCACGCCTTATGCGCGGACTTGCGGTTTTGACGTGGAAGATCAGATGCAAGTAGATTTTGCTTAGTGATTGTGGCATATGATTTATACTTTTGCCCTTTCAGGGCGTGGTTGCGTTGCCGTTGTTACCCAGGGCGCCGCTTCGCTTGCCCTGGGCTATGGAATTGTTGGGCTTTCAGCCCGTTCTCGGTCTGCCGTGCGCTCTCAGCGTGCTGTTTTCAGCCCGTT
>ERZ808246.2642-NODE-2642-length-10981-cov-3.403990_pt1 | contig 10981 bp, 8 predicted proteins | sample MGYA00521083_ERZ808246 | MGnify/ENA primary metagenome ERZ808246 (study PRJEB31516, sample SAMN03275577) | gut metagenome | biome: mammalia-associated habitat; material: feces | host: Papio cynocephalus | place: Kenya | collected 2012-07-07 ...
CCAATCTTATTTTTATGAAGTGATCGATAGCTACATTCAATTCTAAAAAAAGGAAAAATTTATATTGAAAAAGAAAAGCATCTATCCGTTCGTTATATGAACGTGGACGGAACTAACAATGTAAGAGATTTAGGGGGGTGGGGTGCTTCTAATGGTAACGAAGTTGGCTATGGATTGATTTATCGTGGGGCGAAACTAAACGGAGATAATTGTTTAAGCGATGATGGCTTTGATTTTGTTAGGAATGTAATGGGGGTCAAAACCGAAATCGATTTAAGGAATGAAAGCGATGATTTAGGCCAAACTTATGCCGCCTTTGCTAAAAAAAGCTTTGACTTATATGATAGGGCTTATCTAAAAGACGATGAGTTTCCTTATCAAATGTATGATGATATCGTCAAAGATCTAGCAAAGCCGATGAATAGAAAAATATTTTCTTATTTGGCAGATAAAGAAAACTATCCTTTCTACATTCATTGTTCGGCCGGGGCGGATAGAACAGGTACCCTTTGTGCTTTGATAAATGGGGTTTTAGGCGTAAGTGAGGAAGATTTGATTAGAGATTATGAATTGACTAGTTTTTCTAAACAAGGAAATAGGTGGAGGGCAGCTAGCAATGCCGAGGGAACCGATTTTGACTTATCTCAATTTGATACTAGCGGCGGAGTCAATGCCAAATGGCAAGCCTTTATGAATTTAATTAAAGGGGCTGGTAAAGAAGGCGATTCCCTAGAAACTTGTTTTAATAATTTTCTAGTCAACGTAATTGGTGTAAACCAAGATGATATAAATTCCATGAAGTCGATTATGCTAGGCTTGGAAAGAGATTATTCATCCAATTCCAATGTAATGGAAGATTGTACCCATGGGGGTCATGCCGTTTTTATAAACGGAAACGAGAGAATCGAGTTTGAAACTAAACCGGTAGGACACGATTTTAAAAGAAATGGTTCTGTTTCTTATTGCTTAGGCTGTAACAAATTAATTAAAGCAAAAAAAGATGAAACGGATGTAAAAAATGGTTATTCATTAAGCGAAGATATAGTAAAAGCCACTTCCGTTTCAAAAAAAGAAATGGAAATAAAAGACAATAGGATTGTTTTTGCTCCTTATATGGCTAGTAAAGATCCTGTTGGTTTTATATTAACTTCTAAAAATGGTACTTTATCATATTTGGAATTAACTATTTATTCCCTTTTAATAGAAAGCGAAGACAATTTGTTTGATATGAATAAATATTCTTGTGATTTAATTGACATAAAAGGCAATACATCTACTTACGGCTATTTTAAATTGAAAAAAGACATAGAATGCACAAGGGTATGGAATAAAGAATATGCGCTTGGGGTAAATGCCACGAAGGGAAAATCCAACTCTTTTAAAGGATTCATCGATGGAAATAATAAGACGATTTCGAATTTTGTCGTTTCTTCTTTGGATGGTTCTTTAATATATACATCGGGAAAAGAAACCGAAATATACGATTTAACTTTGAAAGGGTCTAGTTTGGATTCTTATTGGGGTAGTGATTTCCTAATTGCCTATTCTTATGGCGGGAAGCTTAGCAATTTGAATGTAGAGGTCACATTGGGAAAAGGGGATGCAACCTTTAACAATACCGCATTATTGGGAACAATAGGTTATAAAGAAAAAATAAGCGAACCCATATATCTACAAAATGTCTATATAAAAAACTTAGGGGAGAAACAAATAGATTTTTCCTCTTGCCTTGGACAACTTTATTATGACGTGGATGAAAAATCATCCCTTCAAGGCGCTTTAAAAATAAAAGAAGTAACAATTGAAGGGTTTGCTTCTTCTTTGATCGCCTTCAATTCAAAAGAAAACAAAATAAAACCGTATGGAGATTACGAAAGTATTGTTTCTATCTTGGGAAAAGGCAATGTTGAATCATTGAGAATAATATGAAATTGAACATAGAAGAAAAATTAAGCACGACCGTTGACGCTTTATCTAGGTTTAGCGTTAGGAAATATATTTTTCCATTGGAAGTAAAATATAGCGAGAAATTCAATGAAAAGGATTTTTTCGATGAATCCAGTTGCGATTATATGGACTTTAATAAACCATGGACTATCTTCGAAGAAAATAAATTTATTTTATTTAAGGCTAGCTTTGATGTAAAAAAAGAAGAAAATCAAAATGCTTATCTTTGTATTGATACTTTTATTAACGGGGTAGCCTCAACCATTAGGCCACAAGGTCTTTTATATCTTAACAAGAAGTTGATTCAAGGCATCGATATCAATCATAGCGAAGTCCTTTTAGATGATGGACATTACGAAATGCTGCTACATTTTTATACCCATTCTTTCTCTTTCTCTTTTCCATTGTATTTTTCTTTGAAATATAAGGATAAAACTGTTGAACAAACTTATTTTGATTTTGAGACTATTCTAGAATCACTCCAGATGCTAGAAAAAGACGATTCTAGGTATTTATCATCCTTGCCAATAATAGATAAGGCCATGAACATTTTGGATTTCAGGGATGTTAATTCTCCTTCTTTTTTTGACTCGTTATTACGTAGTAGAAAGTTTTTGAAAGAGGAGTTCTTCTCTTCTTTTTGCGGGAAACAAGACAATATAATAAATTGTATCGGTCATTCCCATATCGATGTAGCCTGGCTTTGGGATTTAAACCAAACTAGATTAAAAAGCCAAAGGACTTTTTCAACTGTATTGAATTTGATGGATCGATATAAAGATTTTAAATATCTTCATACCACGCCTCAATTATTTGAATATTTAAGCAAAGACAATCCCTCTTTATTTTCTAGAATAAAAGAAAGGGTTAAAGAAGGTAGATTTGAACTTGATGGTTCCATGTGGGTCGAAGCGGATTGCAATTTGACTTCGGGGGAATCTTTAGTAAGACAATTCCTATATGGCATAAATTATTTTAAAAAAGAATTTGACGTTGATTGTTCTTGTCTTTTCCTTCCTGATGTTTTTGGCTATTCGGCCCAGCTTCCCCAGATTATGAAAAAATGCGGGATCAATAGATTTGTTACGGCTAAGATTGGCTGGAACGATACAAATCGTTTCCCCTATGATAGTTTTGATTGGATTGGAATTGACGGATCGAGTGTATTTACTTATTTAATTTCTACTTGCGATGCCAATCCTAGAATTGGGGTAAACGATACGACTTATACCAATTATGTCGGGGTTATTTCGGCTAGCCAATTATTGGGAACTTGGAATAGATATCAACAAAAAGATATTAACAATTTAACATTTACCGTTTTCGGTTATGGCGATGGAGGGGGTGGTCCTACTAAGGAAATGTTAGAAAGGGAAAAAAGATTTTCCTATGGTTTGCCAGGACTTGGAAAAACCAGGCTTTCCTCTTTAAGGGAAACCCTGGATGAAATAGAATTCAATTTTAGGAAGGGCTGTAAAAAGACTAATTCCCATCCTTGCTGGAACAACGAATTATATTTTGAATACCATAGGGGGACCTACACCTCTGTTCCTAGAATAAAAAAGAATAACCGTTATGCCGAATTTGCTTTATCTAACGTTGAATTATTTTCTACAATCGTAAAAGAATTGGGATTAGCCTCTTATCCTAAAAAGGAATTGGATATTCAATGGAAGATATTGTTACAAAATCAATTTCATGATATTTTACCTGGCTCATCGATTGAAAAGGTCTACCTAGATAGCGATGTTCAATTCAAGCATCTATTTGATTTTACATCCGCCTCTATTTTCTCTAGCCTTGATTTGCTAGGGAAAAACGTTAAAACAAAGAAAGAATATTTGGTTTTTAATCCAAATGGCGTTGCTTGTGACGGCTTTCTTTATAAGGATAATAAGTGCTTTGAAGTAAAAGGGGTGCCTTCTTTTGGATTTAAATGCGTTAACCTTAAAGAAAATGATAAAAATAAGGTTTGGGTCAAGGATAAGGAAATAGAGAATCAATTTTTCATTTTGAAGCTTAACGACAAAGGAGAGATTATTTCTTTATTTGATAAAAGGCTTAATAAGGAATTTGTTAAAAATAACGACCCCATTAATCGGTTTTCTAGTTTTGAGGATATGCCATTTCAATATGATAATTGGGAACTTACCCCTTACTATTATGAAAAAGAATACAAGATAGATTCTCTTGCCTCCTTTTCTATTTTGGATGAAGGGGATAGAAAAGGGATTCAAATAAGAAGAAAGTATTTATCTTCTACCTTGATTCAAAATATCTATCTATATTCTTCTTTAGATAGAATAGATGTCGTAAATGAAATTGACTGGCATGAAAAAAGACAGCTATTGAAGATATTTTTCCCGTTGAATTTCGATTGCGAATATGCTCAATTTGACATTCAATTTGGCAATTTAAGCAGAAAAATGAAACCTAGGAATTCTTTCGAAGAGGCAAAATATGAAGTATATGGCCAAAAATGGGTCGATATGTCTTCTTCCGACTTTGGATTGGCCATTCTGAATGATTGCAAATACGGCTACGGGATTAAAGACGGGGTTTTATCTCTGACGGTTTTAAAATCTGGTAGTTATCCTTATGAAGGGGCTTCCGATTATGTGCCTAGTTTTACCTATTCCTTATATCCACATCAATTCAATTACCAAAAATCCAAAGTAATCGAACAAGCCTATACCTTAAATAGACCACTTATATATTCTAAAATAAAAACTTCTTCAAATTCTTTGTCTTTGAATGAAGAGGTTAGCTTCTTTAAGATTTACTCTAATGGGACCTATTTAGAAACGATTAAGCAAAGTGAAGATGGGAAGGGAATTATTTGTCGTCTTTATGAAGGGCATAATCAAAGGGAAAATATCTTGATTAGACCTTATTTCCCTTTTAAAAAAGCCTATTTATGCAACCTAATGGAAAAAGAAATAAAAGAGCTTCCGATTAGTGACAATAAAATTGAGCTTTCTATGAGCAATTTTGAAATAGCAACGATAAAAATAATATGATTAAGTATAAATTTAAAAACGATTTCGAAATATTCTTTAACGAGAAAAAGTGTTCTATTACCTCCATAAAAAAGAATGGAAAGGAATTAATTTTTGAATCCCTTCCCTTTTTTTCCATAAAACTTAGGGATAAAGACAACAGTTCATTCATTATTTCCTCCTTTGACTTTTCTTTTGTTTCTAGAAAAGAGGATTTATTCAATTACAAAAATAAATTTATCGATGTCTACTTACTTTTTAAAAAAATAAAAAAAGGTTTTAGAGTCAGGGTAAAAGTAAAAAACAAAAGCAAATACGTCATAGAATGGATAGAACTTAATTCTTTTGGGCTTAATCCTAAATTAAAGGATGAAGAAAATGGCAACGGAGAGATCCTTTATCCATATAATGAAGGGTGCTTGGTTAGCAACATGGCAAGGAGGAATGCTTCTCCTTTCCCTTTTATTGAACCTACTTATCCTAGCTTAGGGAAGTACTCTATTTTCCCAAATATGATTTGTTCCCAATTTATTTGTTATATTGGAGATGGGTATGGGATATATTTTGGTCTCCATGATAAAAATAGAGGAACCAAGCATATCGATTTTAAAAGCTGCCCCAATTCTATAAAAATAGTCAATCGTATCTATTCAAATTGCAATTATGGCCAAGATTATAAAATGGATTTTTATGCCTATTTGCTTTTCTTTGACGGGGATTGCTATGATGGGATGGATTTTTATAAGAAATGGTTCCTTAGAAACAAAATAGATAATTTAGTAAAGATAGAAAAGAACAAAGATTTGCCATCATGGTATAAGAACTCTCCCATTGTTTTAACTTTTCCTGTCAGAGGGCATTTCGATACGGACAAGATGGAACCAAATAAGTTCTTTCCTTATAAGAATTCCCTTCCATATATCGACGATTTTGCTTCTAGTTTAGATAGTCAAGTAATGGCTTTATTAATGCATTATGAGGGAAGCGCCCCTTGGGCTCCGCCTTATATTTTCCCTCCATATGGCGGGAAAGAGATGCTTGATGAATATGTTGGATTAATGCATGAACATAATCACCTTGTCGGTTTATATTGCTCTGGATTTGGCTATACCATCCAGTCCAATTTGATAAAAAGTTATAACAAAGAAGATGAATTCAAGGAAAAAGGTTATTCTAGATTGATGTGTTCTAATAGCAATGGCGAGATAAAGTCATTGATTTGCCTAGATCAAAGAAAAGGCTTTGACCTTTGCCCCTGCCTAGACGAAAGCAAAAAACTATGGGCTAATGAAATATCTAAATTAGTCAAGTCCAATATCGATTATATTCAGGCTTTAGACCAGAACCATGGGGGGAATTCTTATTTTTGCTATAGTTCTAATCATGGTCATCCTCCAGTTCCTGGAAAATGGCAACAAGAAGAAAGCAAGAAGGCTATTTCTTTAATAAATAGGCCTGCTTCTTTATTGCTTGGATGCGAAACCGCGGCTGCCGAACCTTTTATTTCTAAACTTCAATTTTCGGATAATAGATTTAATTTAAATTATTATATTGGCATGCCTTTCCCTATTTATTCCTATTTATACCATCCATATGTCAATAATTTCATGGGCAATCAAATCTGCATGACTTTGTCTAATGAGCCTTACAATTATTCCTATAGGGTTGCCTATTCTTTTATATGTGGTGATATGCTTACTTCGGTTATCGATGATGAAGGAGAAATTCGTCTTTCTTGGTGTAATGAACTTAAAGTAAATAAAAAGGTCGCGGTTGCAATTTTAAAGAATTTAAACGCTTGGAGAAAGGGAAAAGGAAAGAACTATTTATCTTTTGGTACTATGATTAGGCCGATAGAAGTCCAGACTAATAATGTTAGTTTCAAAACCGAAGATGGGACTTCTTTATCCATTAAAGGCATTCATACGTCTGCTTTTAAATATAAAAATAAAAAAGTTCAATTCGTTGCTAATTTCCAATTAAATGAAGCCGTTGTCCTATTTAATGAGCCACATAAGGCTTATTTATCTTATTCTAGTGACGATTTCATGCTTTCTTCAAAAATCAGCATTCCTCCATTGTCTGCTATAATGATTGAGCTTTAAACTATGCCGACGATTACCTTAAAAAATCTTTCTTACTCCTATAAAGGCGAAAAAGGAAGCTTTGTTCCTGCTATAAATAATCTAAACGTTACTTTTCCTAATGGAAAAATTAGCGTGATTTTAGGTTCTTCTGGTTCAGGAAAAACAACTTTATTAAGGCTTCTATGCGGCTTTGATTTCAACTATGGTGGGGAAATGCTTTTTTCTGATGTGGACGTAAAAGGCATTCCTCCAAAAGATAGAAACCTTTCTTATGTCAGCCAAAATTTTTCCATGTATCCCCATTTGACTTTATTCGATAGCATTGCCTATCCTTTAAAACTTTCCCTTGCCGACAAAGAAGAAATTAAGAATAGAGTATTCGAAATATCCAAAAAGTTAGGAATTTTCCCTTTATTAAGCCGAAAGCCAAAACAAGTTTCCCTAGGCGAATTGCAAAGGGCTTGCATAGCTAGGGGAATAGTAAAAAGGCCTGAAATTGCTTTATTTGATGAGCCTTTATCAAATCTAGACCAAAAAAATAGAGACTTAATTCGTCACTTATTAAAAAATGTATTGCACGAATTGGACTCTACTGTAATTTACGTTACCCATTCCCTAAAAGAAGCGACTTCTTTAGGTGACAATATATTTATAATGGAAGAAGGCAAAATAGAATATAGTTGTACTCCTAAGGAAGCAAGTCGTTTAACTGATTCGATTCTAAAGCCATATTTTGACAAAACTAATTATGATTAAAGTAAATTATGTAGAATTTAAAAATTGTTTTACTAAGAAAGTAAAAATAGCTTTGTGCTTTACTTTATTGCTTTTCGTTTTGTTTTTGATTAGCGTGTTTTCATTTTCTTTTTTCATAAATTATCTAAACAAAATTATTCTTTTGCCGTTAAGTATTCTTATAACTTCTATTTTCTTCTTTTTCTTTTGCTTTTCTTTATTTGCTTTTTATTTGCCTTTTAAAAAGAACTTAAAGCATATAGACCATGTTTATTATGGAGAAAAAATTAAATCTAGAGGTAAGGTAGTTTCAATAGGGGAAATGGTTTCATTGCCTTGCTTTGGAAAAGGAAAAGAAGTTATTTTAAAAGATGAAGTTGCGACCTGGGTTATTTATTTCGATATTGATTACGAAGACTTCTTTGTTTCTATTGGCGATGAAATAACCGTGATTACATCTAATTCTTTTGTGGTGGCTTATGAAAAGAATTAATTATAAAAAGAATATAAAAAAAGGTTTATTGCCTTCTATTTCTTTATCTATTCTTGTTAGCTTGCTTTTGACGTTACTATTTTCTACCCTTTCTTCCCCGAGAAGAGAAAATAAAGTTGAAATATTAATTGGAGCGAATGGTTGCAATCGCGATAATTTAATTTCACGTATTAAAGAAAATAAGCAAGAATATATTTATCAAATAAATATATCTAGTTATGAATCTTCTTCCGATTTGTTTTTGACTTACTATTTAAATACTTTGGGCGATATGGATATTACCCTTCTTCCAGAAAGCGTACTTGAATTAGGGGCTTTTAAAACTAATATATCCAAATATGCCGTCTTGGATTTAAAAATAATAGAAAAATATATGGACTTATCTTCGTTTTCCTTTTATGAAAAAGAAGAGAAAAAATATGGCATTAAGGTATATGATCCTAAATTAAACACGGGGATACTTTCTAATTTTATACAATTTGAAGAGACCCCTTATTATTTATTTATTTCCTCTATAAGCAAGCATGGAGGGGAGCTTACTAATGCTAAAAACGACGGTTTGTTTGATATTTTAAGGACATTGCTAGATTTATGAAAAAGAAAAAGGCAATAAAAAAAGGTTATGCTAGTTTGCCTAGAAATAGAAAAGAATTGTTTTTTGATGTAATTAAGCAAAGGTGGAGGACGCTTTTCTTTTTAGGATTTATTTTTTCTTTATCCATTGCCCCTTTTTTCATTGTTTTGATTTTAAGGCGCTTCTTCTCTGCTTCCAATACGACAGATTATCAATTTTATGTATCGAATTATTTCTTTCTTTTTATAGCTTCAATTGCCCTTGTTTTTGTTGGCGTTTTTTTAGGCGGTTTGCTTAAAAATTTAAAGCATCTTTCTTATGAAGAGCCAATATTTCTTAAAGATGATTTTTTTCTAGGCATTAAGGAGTCTATCTTTCATTTGCTCCTTGTTGTTTTTCTTTTTTCCATTGTTTTCTTTTTAAACGTTTCCATTTGTTTATACCCTTCTATCCACATTGCCATTAAAGGAATTCTATTGGGTTCATTAATATTTGTTTTCTTTCCTTTTTTATTAGTCTTAATTAATGAAATTTCCATTTATAAAAATTCGTTTAAGGATTATTTGCATAATGGGGTGGTTATTTTAGTAAAAAATTATTTTCGGATTTTATTTCTTTCTCTTATTAACCTTCTTCCTTTATTGCTATTTTTAATTAATAATATCGTGATTCTATCTACCGCTTTGCTCTTTTATTTTTTGTTAATCAATCCCTTTGTTTTGCTTTTGGATATGGTTTATTTTAATTATATTTTCGATATTTCTATAAATAAAAAGTATTATCCTGACATATTTGAAAAAGGTTTATATAGGGATGAAGAAATAAGAAAATAGTTCTTCTTAATTTTCGTTTATGTCAAAACTCAAATGTAAATATTTTATAAAGTTAAGCCGTTTTGATTAATTGGACTTTTTTGTCTTGTTTTCTATATGCCCCGGGCGTAATTCCGAATTTCTTTTTAAAATCTATATTGAACTGAGAAAGATTAGAAAAGCCAATTATTGAGGCTATTTCGCTAGAAGACATGGTCGTTCCTACCAATAGATTTTTGGCATAGCCTAGTTTTCTATCTATCAAGTATTCATGCGGAGTCATATCGAAATACTTTTTAAAAAGTCTATTCAACTGAACCCTGGAATAATTCAATTCCCTACATAAATCAGAGACCGAGAAAGAAAGAAACGATTCCTTTAGACTTAATCCGTAGACTGTAGTTTCAAAGGTTGGCTTTCCCTCATCGGCATCGATGTTTTCGGAGAATAAATATTGCAAAACCAATAGAACGGCGGAACAAATCAAGTCATTGTACCCTTTTTTGTATCCGAAACTAATGTTAGCTCTGTGGATGAGGGATTCAACATTGATTATTATGTTTTCAGGAATTGAAAAGCAGTGGGAACCATTAATTAATTTTTCTTTAAAAGTAGGAGAAATGGCATCAATTATTTTTAATAAAGCATTTTCCTTGGCGGTTAGATTTATATATCTAACTTTTTTATTATCTTTCCTAACTAGGCAATGGCAGTCTTTTGTTGTGGCAAAAAATAGCGAGTTTCTCGGACATATGTAGTTTTTCCCGTTTAATCTATTTTCGACTGTTCCTTCGGTTACTATTGTAAATTCCCAGAAATCTTTATGTGTATGCAAACGTGGATAATCAAAAGTATTGATATGATATCCAAAAAAGATTGAATCGATTTCGTCTAAATTCTCTAAAGGTATTGCGGCATCGAAATTAAGGATTTCCATTTTCTTCCGTCTTTCCTTAATTCTATTCTATTTAATATGTTTGTATTTTTCAAAGTTTACTTTTTTCCCATGGAACAAAACAATATAAAAATGATAGAAAGCGTACTTTATGGAAAATGCCTATAAAAACAAAATATTATCGCGATTAGAAATATAGATTTGCTTGCAGATATTGCAGCTATATTTATTTTAGAGGAAATAAAATGAAATTAAAAAAATACGAAGGCAATCCAATCATGTCCCCAAGCAAGGATATCCCTTGGGAAAACTTTTGCGTATTGAATCCGGCCGTTATCTATGACGATGAAAACGAAAGGTTCGTTATGGTGTATAGGGCGGCAGGCGACGATCCTACCCATATTATTAGGTTAGGTCTTGCGACTAGTAAAGATGGAAT
>ERZ808246.2644-NODE-2644-length-10974-cov-5.402418_pt1 | contig 10974 bp, 9 predicted proteins | sample MGYA00521083_ERZ808246 | MGnify/ENA primary metagenome ERZ808246 (study PRJEB31516, sample SAMN03275577) | gut metagenome | biome: mammalia-associated habitat; material: feces | host: Papio cynocephalus | place: Kenya | collected 2012-07-07 ...
ATGATGTCCACGTTGATATTCTTCTGGGCCAGCAGGCCGAAGATCTTGAAGCTGGAACCCGGCTCATCGGGAACGTTCAGAATCGTGATAACAGCAACATCGGTGTCCTTTGCGACGCCCTTGATCAGCATACCTTCCATGTCTTTCGTAACCTCCTTGACCACCGTACCGGGCACGGGATTCAGGCTGGAGAGCACCTCCAGCTCCACGTTATACTTCTTAGCCAGCTCCACGCTGCGGTTGTTCAGCACCTGTGCGCCCAGAGATGCCAGCTCCAGCATCTCGTCAAAGGTGATCTCCTCCAGCTTGCGGGTGTTGCGCACCTTGCGCGGATCGGCCGTGTAGACGCCCTCCACATCGGTAAAGATCTGGCAGCGGTCTGCGTGCAGTGCGGCTGCAATGGCAACAGCACTGGTATCAGAGCCGCCGCGGCCCAGCGTGGTGATATCGTCCAGCTTGTTCAAACCCTGAAAGCCTGCCACGACCACCACACGGTTGCGCTCCAGCTCAGAGGAGATGCGCTCCGTCTCCAGACGGCTGATGCGTGCCTTGGTGTAGGCGCGGTCGGTGCGGAAGCCTGCCTGCCAGCCGGTCAGGCTGATGGCATGGCAGCCCAGCTCGTTCAGAGCCATGGCCAGCAGCGAAATGCTGATCTGCTCACCGGTAGCCAGCAGCATATCCATCTCGCGTGCCGAAGGGTTGTGGGTGATCTCCCCTGCCTTGGCGATCAGGTCATCGGTGGTATCGCCCTGAGCGGACACCACCACAACTACGTCATTGCCCGCATTGTGGGTGTTTGCCACAATGCGCGCCACGTTGAAGATACGGTCACGGTCCTTCACCGAAGAACCGCCGAACTTCTGTACGATCAACGCCATATCTTGTCACTCTCCTCTTTTTCTCCCTCTGTTTGAGGGGGTACACCGGGCGGAAGCAGCAGGCAGAACCTTGCACTTCCCCATCCCATTTATCATTCCACGGTTGCGCCGGTGTTATCGGCATCCAGTCGCAGCAGTGTAAATGCTTCACATCCGTCCAGACCTTCCAGCAGCTCCAGACCCTTTTCCAGCTTGGAATAGAACTTTTCGGCCTCAGCCTTTTCAGCCACAGCCATCACGGTGCTGCCTGCGCCGGATACATACACGGCCTTTGCGCCGCACAGGCGCGCCATGTCGAATACTTCCTTGGAACCGGGCATCAGCGGCATACGGTAAGGCTGGTGCAGCTTATCCTCGGTAGCAATGGACAACAGGTCGTGGCGGCCCTCGCAGAACGCTGCCGGGATCAGCGCCGCACGGGACAGGTTATACACCGCATCCTTGTGGGACACTTCCTTGGGCAGAGCTGCGCGGGCAGCTTCGGTCAGCAGCTTGTAGTCCGGCACGATGGCGGCAAAGCACAGGCTTTCGTCCACATTGCGCTTGACCGAGTAGACCTTGCCCTCTTCAAACACGCTGCTGGTCAGGCCACCCAGCAGAGCCGGAGCCACATTATCCGGGTGGCCCTCGATGGAGGTAGCCAGCGTAAGCAGCTCCTGCGTGTTGAGCACATCGCCCAGCATCCGGTTGGCACCCAGCAGACCCGCAATAATGCAGGCCGAAGAAGAGCCCAGGCCTCTTGCCATGGGAATGGGGTTGGTCTGCACGATCTTCAGCGGCGGGATCTGCTTGCCCACCTTCTCAAACAGACCCTTTGCCGAGCGGTAGATCAGATTGGACTCACCGCGCGGGATGCGGGTGCCGTCCGCAGACGAGATATCCAGCACTTCGCTCTCTTCAAAAGTTGCCGTGTTGTACAGCGTAACTGCCAAACCCAGTGCATCGAAGCCGGAGCCGATGTTGGCACTGGTAGCAGGAACTGAAACCTTGATCTTCATAGCCGCCGCACCTTTCTTTTATCCGTTGTCAGTTTTCTTCCGGCAGGCGCTTGAGCACCAGCTTCACGCTGCCGCCCACGGCCTCCACCTTACGTGCTGCTTCGGCAAGCGCCTTTTCGTCGGCGCGCTCCACAAAATAGGCACAGCCTTCGTAGCGCTCATCCACCACCTTACCATAGCCGTAGATGGCTTCCACCACTGCGGGGGCAATACCCGCTACACGCACATAATATGCGGCGGGGGCCGGGTCGGTGAGCATACCGTCTACCGGCTCAGCAGGCTGCCAGAACAGGCTGTCGTGCACCTTGGAGCCATGCTTCAGGGCGTCCACCACATCTGCCACAACGGCGCTGGCGGTGGGCAGTTTGCCTGCACCCTTGCCGTAGAACACCACATCACCCAGCATATCGCCCTTGACCAGCACCGCATTGAACACATCGTCCACGCTGGCCAGCTGGTTTGCCTTGGGCACAAGGCAGGGCTCCACGCCTGCGGCAACACTGCCGTTCTCACCACGCTTCATCCATGCGATCAGCTTGATGACGCAGCCCAGCTTTTCCGCTGCTTCCACGTCTGCCGTGGTAATATCACGGATGCCGCGGGTGGGGATGTTCTGAGGGTAGATCTGATGGCCGCAGACCAGAGAGGACAGAATAGCGATCTTGCGGCAGGCGTCGCGGCCGTCCACATCATCGCTGGGATCCTTCGTCTCAGCATAGCCAAGCTCCTGTGCGATCTTCAGCGCATCATCAAAGCCCAGATTCTCGCGCACCATCTTGGTGAGCATGAAGTTGGTGGTGCCGTTCACGATGCCCTGCACCTCGGTGATGACATTGGCGGCGAGGCACTGGTGCATCGGAGTGATGATGGGCGTACCGCCGCCTACAGAGGCCTCAAACAGGAATGCACAGTTATGCTCCTTGGCCAGAGCCAGCAGCTCTGCGCCGTAGGTAGCCACCATCTCCTTGTTGGAGGTGCACACGCTGCGGCCGCTCTCGAGACAGGCCTTTACATACGGATAAGCAAAGCGGGTGCCGCCGATGGTCTCGACCACTACCTTGATCTCCGGGTCCTCCAGAATGGTATCAAAGTTCTTGACGAACAGCTGAGCTGCCGGGTGGTTCGAAAAGTCCTTGGGGTCAAGGATATACTTGACCCCCACCGGCTCGCCCGCACGGCGGGAGACGCCTGCGGCGTTGCGGCACAGCACCTCATATACACCGCTGCCTACCGTGCCAAAGCCCAGAATTGCAATTTTAGCCATTGTTGTGTTCTCCCCTTGTTCTTTCCTATTTCTGTGCGGATCAGAGATTATATCCGCAGTGCACACCCACCACCATGTGCTGGCGCGAGAGTTTTTCGGTCAGCTCTTCGGGGGTCATCTGCATGGTATCCGTGCGGATGGTAACTGCCACAAGGGCAGCACCGTTTTCCGGCGTGGACTGATTGATGGTAACGATGCTTGCACCTGCAGCGCTGATGCCGGCCAGCAGGCTTTGCAGAGCACCCGTCTCATCCCGCAGAGTAGCCATCACGGTAATGACCTCGCGGCCATTCTCGGAATCAAAGATACAATCCTTATACTTATAAAAAGCGCTGCGCGAAAGATCCACGGCGCGGGTAGCAGCTGAAATGCTGCGCGCCTCCCCGCTGGCCAGAAGCTCCTTTGCACGGACTACCTTCAAAAAAACCTCAGGCAGCACCTGCGCATCTACCAGATAAAAACGGCGTTCCAACTTGTTCACCTCACAAACACAAGTGTTCTTGCAGTGAATATAATAACATCCGACCCCCTGCAATGCAAGAGGTCGGATGCGTTTTTGTCAGATTACCCAGTTTTGACTTATGAAGTACGGTGTTTCCTTGCCGGAATTACGCCCGAAAAACTGAAAAGTATGAACTTTTCGCTTATTGTGCGTACTGTGGCTACAAAATCAGTCCGTATCCAGATTACTTGTATCTGCCGGAATGACAGTCTGCTCCGGTGCAGCAGCTGCCGCAGTATCCGTCTCCGTACTGGGGGCAGGTGTTGCTGCCGCAGCAGAGCGGTGTGAATAGTTGCAGGTATCCGGCAGATCGTCCGCGCGGTAGTAACCTACAGCCGTGCTGGGGCAGGAGCCGCTGGCCAGCAGGCCGCTCTGCGTGCAGTAGCGGCGCTCCACCACACCGGCGGAGGTCGGAAATGCCTTATACGGCAGGTCTGCCTGCACCTGCTCCATCAGAGCCTTCCATGCCATAACGCAGGTGCGGGTCTTGGCCTGCTGCTTGCCCAGCGTCTTGGTCATATCATAGGGTGCATCGTAGCCCCACCACACAGCGGTGACGTAGTACGGCGTGCCGCCCACGAACCACAAGTCCTTCTCGTCGCTGGCAGTACCGGTCTTACCAAAGGCTTCCATGCCGTTGGAGTTGGGGTAGCGGCCGCTGGCAGTACCCACGCTGGAGTACAGGACGTTCTTCAGCAGGCGGTTCATGACATAAGCGGTGTCCGGGGTAAGAGCCTGATAGCTGGTAGAGTTATTTTCCAGATAGATGTTGCCGTCGCGGTCCAGCACACGGGTGTACAGGTGCGGGGTGGTATACTCACCATCATAGAAGATCTGGAAAGCCGCAGCCAGCGCCGTCGGGGTGACGCCGTGGGTCTGGCTGCCCATGACCATCTGGGCAAGACCCACATCGTTCACCGGATCCAGCGTGTTGAGTTGCAGGGTGTTATACACAAAATTAAAGATATTGCTTGCGCCCACCAGGTCGCCCACACGGACGGCAATGGTGTTCAGCGAGCGGGCCAGGCCATTCCACAGCGGGATATCCGTGTTATCGCCGTAGTTGCCGCCGTAGTTGCGGGGCCAGCTGCGCCATGCATTGGGGTAAGCGCGCAGCTGCTTGTCCGAAAGGCCCATCAGGCCGTTCTTGCGGCAATAGTCCTCGTCGCGGATGACCATATCCTGCTTCTGATACAGGGGAGAGTTGTTCAGCATGGTGGACCAGTTGACCAGACCATATTCAATGCCCAGAGCGTAAGCACCGATGGGCTTGATGGTAGAACCGGTCTGGCGGGTAACGCTGTATGCACGGTTCAGCGAAAGGCTCTTGGTCTTTTCGCCCAGACCGCCTACGATGGCGATGACATTGCCGTCATAATCCAGCGTGACCATGGCCGCCTGTGTGCGGACATTGCGGTAATAGTAGATCGTGCCGTCGTCGCCGGTGCGGGTCTTGGGAGTGCCGTCCTCGTTCATTACCTGAATGTCATCATCCGAGATGGAGGTCACCTCTTCCTCATGCCAGCCAGCCGGGAAGTAAGCGTCATCCTGATTGAGCATCAGGTTCTCCATGGCGGACTGCACCTTGGTGTTGACGGTGGCCTCGATGGTAAAGCCGCCGGTGTACAGCAGCTTCTGTGCCTCGGCCTCCGAGATGTTCTCCTTGGCCATGATGTCCTGCACCACTTCGGTGAACAGTGCATCGGTAAAGTAAGAGGTGACGGAAGAAGAAGTCTTGCTGCTGTCCTCTTCTGCCAGCACCAGCGGCTGTGCTGCCGCATTGCGGTATTCGTCCTCACTGATGACGCCCTGCTGCCACATGTTGTACATGAGGAAGTTGCGGCGGTTGATCAGGTTTTCGGGGTTGGTATAGGGATTATAGTTGGTGGGGTTCTTGGTAATGGAAGCAATGGTAGCGCACTCCCACAAGGTCAGCTGGCTGACATCCTTGTTGAAGTACTCATTTGCTGCCGTCTGCACACCCTGAATGGTACCGGTAAAGCTGATGGTATTCAGGTAGGCTTCCAGAATGGTCTCCTTGGAGTAGCTGCGGCTCAGGCAGAGCGCACGGTAGATCTCGCGCAGCTTGCGCAGTGCACCCTCGATGCCGCTGGCGCTGTTGTCATCGGTCAGGTTCTTGATGAGCTGCTGCTCCAGCGTAGAAGCACCCTGCTTGGAGCTGTAGATGGGCAGCAGATACTCGTTGATCATAGCGCCGATGGTGCGCTTGAAGTTGACGCCGGGCTCATTGTAGAAGTCCTTGTCCTCCGTGCAGATAAACGCATACTGCAGGTCGGTGGGGATCTGCTCCAGATCTGCCCACACGCGGTGGCTGTTGGAAGAGCGCAGGGTGGCATACTCCACCTGTGCGCCGGTGTCCGGGTCCGTAGCCATCACCACGCTGGACTGGCTCAGCTCAATGTTATCCAGATCCAGCAGGTCGCCGTCGTTGGCCGTGGCCTGCACCACATAGTATACAGCGCCCACCATGACAAGGCAGCCCGCCATAATGCCCAGACAAAGCAGCGTGGCAATGGTGCGCCCGATGAAGCGCAGAATGGGATGACGGCCCTTTTCGCGGGGTTCCTTCGGCTCTCTGGGTGCACGGCCGGGCTCCGGCTGCGACTCCCTGCGGCTGTTGTTCACATTCACTTTCCGTCCCGCCGGGGCCGACGGGCGTTCCTCGCCGCCGCGGTGGATCTTTCTCATCTCATTGCTGGAGATAGAAATCGCCTCCTAACATTACAGGCTGATTCTTCAGCGCATGGCGCTGGGATTTTTCCGATCAAAACACGCACACAGTTGTACATAATATCATATTATAGCACGCCCGCAAACTACGGGCAAGAACCAATCTTGAGCCTGACCATTCCAATTATAGGTAGTATAACACATCCTGCCAGGCAAAGTACAGCATTCCCGTGTGAAAAATGTTTACTTCTGCCGCTTTTCGGCCATACTTCTGCCATGAAAGGAGCGTGCTATCCCATGCGCAAGCTGTTCGTCTGCCTGTTTTATGGGCTGTGCGTGTTCACCATCGCGTTCAGCCTGTTCTGGATGTCTCTGCCCAAGCTCTCTTCCCCCGCCCCTGCCGGCAGTGAAACACCGCCTTCCTCTGCAGAGCAGAGCCTTGCCGCCCAGGCCGTGCCGGAGCTGAGCGCCGGACAGTATCTTTTGCAGGATAAGGGTGGGCGTGTGGCCGTATATCGCTGCGGCGCAGACGGCAAGGCCGGAACTCTGGTTACCATTACCGATATCTACACGAATCTGCTGCCGGAGAATGATCTTCTGCGCATCCGGCGCGGCATCCAGGTACAGAGCGAACGGGAGCTGGATCTTTTGCTGGAAGACCTGGGAGGATAACGTCAACTTCATCATTTTTTATTGACATTGTTATTATGCAATTGTATAATAAATAAAAAGCAAAGTTTCTTAACCCATGTCAGTGTCAGAGAAGGAAGTGTGTTTTCCATGTCCGAACCGATCCAACTCCACTACCAATGCCATTTTTGCGGGATGCGGACCTGCAAAGGAATCCTCAGCGGCCCGCCCAACCCTGGCATCTGCAACAAAGCCCCCAAGGTGGACGGCTTCCACGCTCCCCACAAGTGGGTCATTGTTGCACAAAGTTCCAAATGATCAATGATATGAACAGGAAAACCTCCGGTCTCAGCCGGAGGTTTTCCTGTTCATATTCAAGTATTGGTCTTAAGCTTCCAATTCTTCCAGCGGGGTGAGGTAAGTCTTGCGGCACTCCTCATACTCCAGCATATAATCTTTGGTGGGGTTGTGGTGCATGATGCTCTTGAGGGTATGCGAGTCGTAGTCCTCGCCTGCATCCATACCGATCAGCCGGGCTGCGATGTTGGAGCAGTGATCCGAGATGCGCTCTGCGTTGTTCAGCACATCCAGAAAGACCACACCGGTATCAATGGAGCACACACCGTCCTTCAGGCGGCGGATGTGCTGGTCACGCAGGCGCTCTACCATCACATCAACGACCTCTTCCAGCGGCTCGACCTGAGCAGCTTTGTGCATATCGTCGTTTTCAAAGGCATCGTTGGTCAGGGTCAGAATGCGGTCAAGGGCCTGCTCCAGCAGTTTGAGCTCTTTCTGTGCGCTCTCGCTGAAGGATGCCTCCTTCTCGCTGAGTTCTTCAGCCTTTTCCATGATGTTCACGGCATAGTCGCCGATGCGCTCAAACTCAGTGACAAAGTTCAGCAGTTCGGTCACTGCATGGCTCTCATCATCGCCAAGCTCCTGATCGGTCATTCGGATCAGATAGTTGGAGATGGCCACCTCCATGCGGTCGATCAGGTTCTCGCGCACCTTGATGGCGCTTACGGTGTCTTCGTCCATTTTCAGCAGCAGCGGTGCGGCAAGGTTCACATTGCGGGCAGCGCGGCGGGACATCTTGACCACGGCATTCTTGGCCTGCTGCAGAGCCACGGCCGGGCTCTTGAAGAGACGCTCATCCAGCACAGGCATACTGAGTTCCTGCGCCTCTTCTGCGTTGTCCGGCACAGTGAGCATTGCCAGTTTGGACAGCACGCCGCTGCAGGGCAGGAACAGCAGCATGGCGCATACACTGGACAACGTATGGATGTTTGCAATGGAGCTCTTGTTCATCACATCGTGCCACATGGGAATGCCGATGGTGAACTGCACCGCATAGACCAGCGCCAGCAGGATCACACTGCCAATGACGTTGAAGTACAGGTGGATGAGTGCGGCGCGCTTGCCATCCTTGGAAGAGCCGCCGATGGTCAGCAGCGGAGTGAATGCCGTGCCGATATGTGCGCCCAGAATGATGGGAATGGCAGAGCTGAAGGTGACAAGGCCGGTGCTGGACAATGCCTGCAGAATACCGACCGAGGCAGAAGACGACTGGATGATAACAGTGACGACCACACCCACCAGCACACCGAGGATGGGGTTCGTCATGGTGACGAAGAGATTCTGGAACACAGCACTCTCACGCAGGGGCGAAACGCCGGTGTCCATCAGGCTCATGCCGGTGAACAGGATGCCGAAGCCCAGCATGATCTGACCGATGTTCTTTTTCTTTGCATTGCGCAGGAACACATAAAAAATGCAGCCAATAAACGCCACCACGGGTGCAAAGGTCTTTGGCTGGATCAGAGTCAGCCAAAGGCTGTCACCGGAGATATCCGCCATGCGGATCAGCTGGCCGGTGACAGTAGTACCGATGTTTGCGCCCATGATAACGCCTACCGACTGCGTTAACGTCATGATGCCGGAGTTGACCAGACCGACACAGATCACGACCGTACCTGCGGAGGACTGGATGACACCCGTGATCAGGGTGCCAAAAATAACACCTTTAATGGTGGAGGAGGTCAGTTTTTGCAGCACGCCCTGCATCTTGCCGCCGGCCAGCTTTTCCAGGCCAGCGCCCATGATGGACATGCCGTACAGAAACAGCGCAATGCCGCCCAACAGAGAGGTAATGTGTGTGATATCCATAACGATACTCCTAGATTTAGCTTCCTTTTGATCCTTTTCCGCGCGCCGCCGGGTTTTCCGCCCCATTCGTTCCGGGGGCCTGCCGGGGCTGCTGCGCCGCTATTTCCGGACAGCAGCATATCTCCACACACAGCCGTATGCAGAAACCACGCTTATTTTTATTATATCATCTTTCACCCTGCAACAACAAGGTTTATTTTACATGAAAATCACTTTTTCTACACATTTTTCCGCCTCTTAGGACGATGTATTTTGATTCTTTTCAATTATTTTACATCAATTTTACATTGCGCTCAAAATTGTTTCAGGTTTGCGTTTTCTTACTCTGCCAGCTCCTCCATGGCTTCCCGCACCGTATCCGCTGAAAAGAGGAATACCCCGCTGCCGGTGTATACCTCCACATGGCTTCCAACATAGCGCATCTCTACATCTTTCATCGGTATTCCCTCCTGTGCTGTTTTCTTCTGATTTTTGGAAATATTTCTTTCCGTGATCGTATTATCGCACATTAGAAGTACCATAATCTGTACTTATAGCGTTTTTTGCACACAAAAACACCCTGCGCCGGATGATAGCGCAGGGTGTCTGCTTCTTACCTATTTATATAGGGCGTTCAGTATGCTCCGGCATATTCCGGGATGCGCTGCTCATGGGTCTGCTGCTCTGCCCGGGATTTATCGTAGCAGTAGCGGATGATGGCCTGCCGGCGCACAATGCCGATGAAGATGCCCCGGTCATCCACCACCGGCACAAAATTCTGGTTCATGGCGGCTTCGATCAGCTGGTCCATGCTGGTGGTCACGGTAACCGCCTTGTAGTCCCGCTTGTGGGGGAACGCAGAAATGGGGATATCCTCCGCTGCTTCCAGATCCAGCCCGTGGAACTTTTTCAGTCCCCAGAGGATATCTCCCTCGGTCAGGGTGCCCACATACTTGCCCTGTCGGTTCAGCACCGGAATGGATGCGTAACGGTTGTTCTCCCACTTTTCCAGCGTCTGCCGAAGAGTAAAATCATCGTAAACATACATCAGATCCTGCTTGGGGGAAAGGAAAAACAGAATGTTCATGACTACAGCTCCTAAATCAGTATTCATGCGCCTCAGCGCAAAAAAGCACGCAGTTCGTCCGCACAGCGGGACCCTGCGCTGCAGTCCCTATCCTTAGTTTCATTTTAGCACTTTTTCATAGACATATAAAGCTTTCGCTGCCATGTTTTATAATTTTTTAACAGATTGTTCTTAGTCCTTTGTCATACTTTCCGGCCTGTGCAGACAGCCGCTTTTTATGCTGCCACACTTCCGGCGCAAAAAAGCACGAACAGCGCCGCCGTGCAAAAATATACGCAAAAAGCGGATATCCCAGCAATTTGAACTGTACAACTGCACACCGAAGTTGTATAATAGAGTGGGTGTTTGTTGGTGGATACCATCTCATTCTGCTTCCGCCGCACGCCCCAGACCTTGAATGTGTTTTACAAAAATAACATAAAGGAGCAGAGCGACTATGATCACTTCCCGTTTCCCTCTGGGGGATGTCAGCTTTACCGCCGGGTATTTTTCGACCTTAGTGGGTGAAGCAGCCAAACAGTGCTACGGTGTTGCCGCAATGGCACCCCGTGATATGACCGATGCCGTCAGGAGCATGGTGCACGGTTCCGATTACCCGGAAAAGGGTGTCCGTGTCACACAGGAAGACGGACGTCTGGTGATCGAACTGCACATCGCCGTGAGCTACGGACTGAACATTTCCACCGCTGCACGCAGCATCTCGCACCGCGTCAAGGACGAGGTAGAGCAGGCCACCGGCCTGAAGGTCGCCCGCGTGGTCGTTTCGGTGGACGATGTGA
>ERZ808246.2645-NODE-2645-length-10974-cov-3.557377_pt1 | contig 10974 bp, 14 predicted proteins | sample MGYA00521083_ERZ808246 | MGnify/ENA primary metagenome ERZ808246 (study PRJEB31516, sample SAMN03275577) | gut metagenome | biome: mammalia-associated habitat; material: feces | host: Papio cynocephalus | place: Kenya | collected 2012-07-07 ...
AGATGACGTCGACTGCACCCTCGACCAGACGGCCCTGATCGGTGTCCTCGATGCGGAGAATGAACTTGCCGTGCGAATGGCGCGCGATCAGCCACGTGTACAGCGCCGTGCGCAGATTGCCGACATGCATATAGCCCGTGGGGCTGGGAGCAAAGCGGGTGCGGACCTCGCCGTGCGGGATGCGCGCTTCCATCTGCTCAAAAAAATCCATGATGACTGTCCTCCAATAAATATAAATACAGTGTGAACATTATATAGTTTTTTTCAGAAACAGTCAATCGTTGATTGCGCATTCCGGCGGTTTGTGGTATGATATGCGCATCTATCGAATAGAAAGAAGGACGTATCATGGACGAAAAAAAACGTATCTTTTCCGGTATCCAGCCCAGCGGCGATCTGACGCTCGGTTCTTATATGGGAGCCATCAAAAACTGGGTCGCGCTGCAGGATGAATATGAGTGCGTCTATTGCATCGTCGATATGCACGCCATTACCGTCCGGCAGGTGCCGGCCGATCTGCGCCGCAGAAGCCTCGAGCAGCTCGCGCAGTATATCGCCTGCGGCCTCGACCCGCAGAAGAACATCATGTTCATCCAGTCGCATGTGCCGCAGCACGCGGAGCTCAGCTGGGTGCTGGGCTGCTATACGCAGTTCGGCGAGCTGTCGCGCATGACGCAGTTCAAGATGAAGTCGCAGCAGCACGCGGACAATATCACGGCCGGTCTTTTTACCTACCCGGTCCTCATGGCCGCCGATATCCTGCTCTATCAGACCGATCTTGTCCCCGTCGGCGAGGATCAGCGCCAGCATGTCGAGCTCTGCCGCGACATCGGCGCGCGCTTCAATAATTCCTTCCCTGACACCTTCAAGCTCCCCGAGGCGTTCATTCCCAAGATGGGCGCGCGCATCATGAGCCTCGGCAACCCCGAAAACAAGATGTCCAAGTCCGACCCCGACGGCTGCGTCTTCCTCATGGACAAGCCGGAGGATATCATGCGCAAGTTCAAGCGCGCCGTCACCGACTGCGAGACGGCTGTCCGCTTCGATAAGGACAACAAGCCCGGCATTTCGAACCTTCTGACTATCTACTGCGCCGCCACCGGCAAGTCGATCGCAGAAGCCGAGGCAGAGTTTGCCGATCAGGGCTACGGCGTCTTCAAGCCCGCCGTCGGCGAAGCCGTCGTGGAGCTTGTCCGCCCCATCCGCGAAAAGACCGAGCAGCTGCTGAACGACAAGACGTACCTCGAGAGCATCTACAAAGAGGGCGCCGAGCGCGCGTCCTATCTCGCCAACAAGACCCTCCGCAAGGTCTACAAAAAGGTCGGCTTCGTCGCGAGATAAGACGAAAAAGGCTTCCCCTGGGGGAAGCTGTCGCCGAAGGCGACTGATGAGGGACAGGAAGCACCGAATATCTGCACGGCAGTATCGATGGTGCTTCCCAGCCCTCATCCGGCGCTTCGCGCCGCCCTCCACAAAGGGGGAAGGCATTGAGACTGCCCGTCTTCCGGCAGCGCTCTGCATCACAGTGAGGTTTTCATTCTATGACAACAAAACAAGTCGTTTATATGCTGCTGGCGATGGCCGTGGCCGCAGCCGTTTCGTTTGCGGCCACGCCGATGGTGAAGGCGCTGGCCTGCAGGGTCGGCGCGATCGACGTGCCGAAGGACAACCGCCGCATGCACAAGGTGCCGATCCCCCGCATGGGCGGTCTTGCGATCTTCCTCGCATTTTTGCTGTCCGCGCTCGTCTTCGCCGACATTGACCGGCAGCTGCAGGGCATTCTTCTGGGTGCGGTCATGATCGTGATCCTCGGCGTGCTGGACGATATCATGGCGCTCAAGGCGCTGCCGAAGCTGTTCGTCCAGATCGCCGCGGCCGGTGTCGCGGCGTGGCACGGCTGTACCATCCAGTTCGTCTCCAACCCGAACGTCTTTTCCGAGGCGACGTATCTGAACCTCGGCTGGCTGACCATCCCGGTGACGATCATCTGGATCGTCGCCATCACCAACGCCGTCAACTTCATCGACGGCCTTGACGGCCTTGCCGTCGGCGTGTCTGCCATCTCGGCGGCCTCGCTGATCGTCATTGCGCTGATGGTCAAGGAGATCAACATTGCCATCATCCTCTGCGCGCTCTTCGGCGCGTGTCTCGGCTTTATTCCGTACAACATGAACCCCGCCAAGATCTTCATGGGCGACACCGGCTCGACCTTCCTCGGATACATGCTCGCGACGCTCTCCATCACAGGGCTTTTCAAGATGTATGCGATCATCTCCTTCGCCGTGCCGTTTTTGATCCTCGGCATCCCGATCTTCGATATCTGCTTTGCCTTCCTGCGCCGCGTGGCGAAGGGGCAGAACCCCATGAAGGCCGACCGCGGCCATTTCCACCACCGGCTCATCGACATGGGCTTCTCGCAGAAGCCGTCCGTGGCCATCGCCTATATGCTCTCCGGCATTCTGGGTCTTGCCGCCGTGCTGCTGACGTCGTCGGGCGAACTGAAGGCGCTCATCCTGATTGCGGCCATTTTCGTGGTCAGTGCCATCGGCTTCAAGGTCATTTTTGCCAAGCGCGACCCGGACGAGGATGCGCCGGAGGAGGCTCCGGAACAGGAAAAACAGGAGGAACCGCATGAATAAGCTGAAAGTCATGTCCGTCTTCGGCACCCGGCCGGAGGCCATCAAAATGGCGCCCCTTGTCAAGGCCCTGCAGGCAAACGAGCAGATCGAAAGCGTCGTCTGCCTGACTGGCCAGCACCGGGAAATGCTCGATTCCGTCATGGACATTTTTCATCTGACGGGCGACTATGATCTGCATATCATGGAAAAGCGCCAGACGCTCTCCACCATCACGACCAAGACCCTTCTCGGCATGGACGAGGTGCTGGACACGGTCAAGCCCGACCTTGTCCTCGTCCACGGCGATACGTCCACCACGTTTGCCGGTGCGCTCGCTGCATTTTACCATCAGGTAAAGGTCGGCCATGTCGAAGCCGGGCTTCGCACGTGGGATAAATATTCGCCCTTCCCGGAGGAGATGAACCGCACGCTCGTCGGCGATATCGCCGATCTGCATTTCTCCCCGACAAAGGCCAACGCGGACAATCTCCGCCGCGAGGCCATCATGGGCGATATCTTCATCACCGGCAACACGGCCATCGACGCCATGCGTTATACGGTAAAGGACGATTTCACCTTCCCGACGGCGCTGCTCAACGAGCTGGATTTCAAGAACCGGCGCATCATCGCCGTCACCTGCCACCGGCGGGAGAACTACGGCAAGCCCATGGAGGACATCATGCACGCTATTCTGGAGGTCGTGGACACGCACCCGGACGTGGAAGTCGTCTATCCCGTCCACCTCAGCCCCGCCGTGCGCGACTGCGTCTTCCCGCTGCTCGGCGGCCACGACCGGATCCATCTGATCGACCCCGTGGACGTGGAGGAGATGCACAACCTCATCGCCCGCTGCTATATGGTCATGACCGACTCCGGCGGCTTGCAGGAGGAAGCGCCTGCCCTCGGCAAGCCTGTCCTCGTCATGCGCCGCGAGACCGAGCGCCCCGAGGCTATCGCCGCCGGGACGGCAAAGCTCGCCGGCGTGGAAAAAGAAGAAATTGTAAAGCTCGCCAATGAGCTGCTGGACGATCCGGCGGCCTACGCAGGCATGGCAAAGGCCGTCAACCCTTACGGCGACGGCCATGCAAGCGAACGCATCGTGCAGGCGATCCTGTGGCACTTCGGCCGCACGGAACAGAAGCCTGCCGACTTTATGGCATAATATTTACAGTACGATGCTTCCGGAAAGGACGGTGACGGACGACGGAGCAGAACCGGAAAAATATGCGCACGCTTCTGCTGTTTGTGCTGGCGACGCTTGTCGTTATCGGCCTGATCGCGGTGCTGTTTATCGGAAACCTCCGGCAGAACCAGCGCGATTCCATCGTTCTGCCGGATGCCGCGCAGAGCGCGCAGACCGGCGAGCAGCCGCCGGAGCAGCCGGAGGCCGCGCTGCTGGAGGTCACGCGGGACAACGTCCAGAGCATCGTGCGCAGCCTGCACCGCCCGCAGTACTACCACCAGACCTACACCATCACACGCCGCCTGAACGGCGTCGGTCAGGACAGCGAGGCGGAGCTGTGGGTGTCGGACGATCTGATCTGCGCAGTTCTGCGCACGGGAAGCCGGGAAAGGCACATCCTGACGGACGGCCAGACGCGCTACGTCTGGTACGCGTCCGATCCTGCGGTGCGGCAGCTGCCCGCGACGGAGGAACTGACGATGGACGAGCTGATCGGCATCCCGACCTATGAGCAGATCGACGCGCTTTCGCCCCAGAGCGTCACGGACGGCGAGTTCATCACCGACGACCGTTACGACTCCGGCCAGCAGATCTTTGTCGCCGCGGAGGAGGATACCGTCCGCCGGGAATACTGGATCAGCCTCGATTACGGTCTTCTGACCGAGGGGATCCTGAAGCTGCAGAACGAGATCGTCTATGACGCCCTGCAGACCGGCCTTGAGATCCTTGCCGCCGGAGACGAGGCGTTCGAGGACGTCTTCGTCCTGCCGGACGGTACTGCGCCGTTCGCCTGATCACGACAGCAGAAACGCCGCGATCGTCAAGATCACAGACAGCGAATCTTCTTCCTCGCCGTCCACGGCGAGCAGGATCAAAATCAGTAAAACCAGCAGATCGCCCGTGTCCATCCCGCGCGGCAGAAACCGTTCGAGAAGACCGGACAGCGATCTGCGGCCCGGTTCCGCCGCCGGGACAGGCGGCGGAGGCGGAGGTGCGGGACACGCGGGCGGCGGCACAGGCGGCTGCGGCGCGTCCGGCACATCCGGTACAGTCTCCACGGTGGTCTGACGGTAGACGCCTGCGGCGTCCGGCACATAGCGGTTATACATCATGGCCTCTCCTTTGCTCCGGGCGGCTCCTGCCGGGATCTCAGCGCCAGACTGGCGAGGCTCGCCAGCCTTGCCGCGTGCAGCGCACGTTCGACCTTTTCCTGCCGGTCTCTGCGCAGAAACGGCTTGATGGCGAGCAGCAGATTTTCCTGCCGTTTGTCCATCCGTCCGGCCTGCCGCAGAAGCGCCGCCGCAGGTTCCGGCGGCGATGGCGGCTGCGCGGTGAAGACGGGCGCGGACGGCGTTTCAGCGGGCGCTTCAGGCGCCGGCGGCACATCCTCCGGCGGCGAAAGCCCAAGAGACCCCGCGAGCGACCGCAGCTGCTCCATCTGCCCGGGATCGGATAAGACTGCGCGCAGCGCGCGCTCCAGCTCATCCATAAAGCTGCCGCAGCAGCGCCTGCGCCTGTTCCGTTTCCAGAACCGGCCGCAGGAGCGCAAGCGCCTGTGCCTGATCGCCGGCTTTGGCCGCGGCTGCCGCCTGACGCAGCCGGTCTGCGCCGCCGGACGCGAGAAGCCGCAGCAGCTGCTGCCCGGCGTCAGAGCCGAGCAGACGGCGGAGCTGCTGCTCAGAGACGGGCATCTGGCCCGGAGATGAAGCGTTCATAGCATGCCACCCCATTTCAGGATTCTTTCACAGACAGTATATGCGCGCACCGCGCAGAAGGTGAACCACATGAAGCTGCTTGTTTTGTCGGATACGCACCGGAGCCTCGGCTTTGCATATGAGGCAATCGAAACCGAATCGCCCGACGCCGTTGCGCATCTGGGCGATCATCTGTCCGACGCGGAGGATCTGTCCTTCGCCTTTCAACAGACGGAGTTCTATTATGTTCCCGGCAACTGCGATTACGAACTAGCGGCGCGGCAGTCTCTTCTGCTGGAGCTTGACGGCGTGCGCGTCTTTCTGACGCACGGCCACCTGTTCGGCGTCAAGTCCGGGCTGGATACGCTCGCCGCCGCGGCAAAGGATATGGGCGCGCAGCTGGCCCTCTTCGGACATACCCATCAGGCGCTGCTGGAGGAACGGAACGGCGTCACGCTCCTGAACCCCGGCGCGGCGGGCCGCTTCGGCAGCAGCAGTTATGCGGTCGTGGAGCTGGCAAACGGGAAATTTTCCTGCCAGCTGAAAACAGAACAATAACATGGGAGGAATACCATGATTTTAGCGATCGATATCGGCAATACCAACATCGTCCTCGGTTGTATGGAGGGCACGCGTATTCTCGTCGAAGCGCGCATGGCGACGGATCTTCTGAAAACCTCCGACCAGTACTGCGTCGAGCTGAAGAACCTCCTGAACCTGTACGAGGTGGAGCTTCCGGCCATCGAAGGCGTGATCATCTCGTCCGTCGTGCCGCCGGTGCTCAATTCCTGCAAGGCGGCCGTGCGCAAGCTGACCGGCAAGACGCCGCTCGTCGTCGGCCCCGGCATCAAAACAGGCCTCAATATCCAGATGGAAAACCCGGCGCAGATCGGCAGCGACCTGATCGTCGCCGCCGTCGCGGCGCTCAGCCGCTTCACGCCGCCCCTCATCATCGTCGATATGGGTACGGCGACCACCATGACCGCGATCGATAAGACCGGCACCTACGTCGGCGGCTGCATCAGCCCCGGGCCGAAGCTTTCTGCGGAGTCCCTCAGCACGCGCACGGCGCAGCTGCCCGCCATCAGCCTCGAGGCGCCGAAGCGCGCCATCGCGAAAAACACCGTCGACGCCATGCGCAGCGGTGTCATGCTCGGCTCGGCCTGCATGGTCGACGGGATGATCGCCCGCATGGAAGAGGAGCTGGGCGAACCGGCGACCGTCGTCGCCACGGGCGGCATCGCGCGCTTTGTCCTGCCGATGTGCCGCCACGAGATCGCCTATGACCGCGACCTTCTCCTGAAGGGGCTTGCGATCCTCTACGAAAATAACCGGAAAGAGAAGTGAACAGACGGTGAAGGAGCTGGACGCGGCGTCCGCATTCCTGCCGGCCAGAAAGCTGGCGGCGTTTTTGAGCCGGACGCCCACACCGCTGTTTTTGTATGATGAAAAGAGTCTTGTGCAGACCGCGCGGGCTCTTTTCGCGTATTTCGCATGGACACCGGGCTTTCTGCCCTCGTTTCCGGTGCGAATGAACCGCAATCCGGCCATTCTGCGCCTGCTGCACAGCGCCGGATACGGTCTGGTGTGCCGGAATGCAGCGGAGCTCCGTCTGGCCGCCCGCTGCGGCTTCTCCGGCAGCCGCCTGCGGTATCTGCCCGGCCTGCCCGACGCAGAAGCGGAGCGGCTGGCGCAGGAACTGGGCGCCGTCTTCGTGCTGGACGATATCCACGTGCTGCCGGAGCGTCCGCCCGAACGGGCGGTTCTTCTGCTGCGCCCGGATGGCCCGCTGCGCTATAATGGCCGCGCGGTCACAGGTGTTGCGGAGCTTGTTTCCGGCATGGAGCTTCCGGCGCTCATCCGGACGGCGTGCTGCCTGCGCAGCTACGGGACAAAGGAGCTGGGGCTCGGCATGCAGACCGGAGATCTGTGCATGGACGCGCGGCTCTATCCCGCGATCGCGCAGACGCTCGCGGCCTGTGCCGCCGGGCTTTGGAAACAGACCGGCATCGCGGCAGCCTCTATCGACCTTGGCGGCGGCTTCGGCGTCAGCTACCGGCCCGGCTATCCGGCTCCCGTTATGGCGGACTGCGCGCAGGCGCTCCGCGGTATCTGGGATGCACTGCCGGAGCCGCTTCGCGGCATGCAGCTGCGGATGAGTCCGGGGCGGTACCTCGCCGCGGCGAGCGGCGTTCTGGTCACCCGCGCGGCAGCCGTCAAGCCGATGACGCCGCCGCTCGTGCTTCTCGACGTGCAGCAGGCGCAGTGCCTGCACCTGGCCAAAGGCGGCGCGTATCATGCCGCGCATGTGCCGCTGGCCGAAAACCGGCGCACGCTTCTGCAGCAATTGACGGCCTGCGGGCCGGTGCAGTCCGGCACGATCCTCCGGCAGGTGCTGCCGGAGATCCATCCGGGCGACGCAGTCGTGTTTGAGATGCTGGGTGCGGACGGCAGCAGCTGCGTGCTTGCAGGCTGCACGCCCTGCGCAGAATATCTCCTGCATATCGACGGCGCCATCGAGCGGGTCTGAGACTTCACAGCATAGTGATGACCAGCCCCAGACACACCAGAAAGCCCGCCCCGATGCAGACGGTCACAGCCGCCTCCACACCGGCCACGATCCGGCGGCAGCGGCGCTCCGTGCGCCAGAGATCGCCGCGGACGGATACGGATGGAACGGGCAGCTCGCGGGAACGCTGCAGATAGGGATACAGCTCGATCACAGAATCAGTACGCATGATGATGGCCTCCTTTTGTATTCTGGGACCATCATACAGGAAGAATAGTACAATAAACCGGACTTATTGAAAGGAGAACCCATCATGGAAACATTTTTTATTGATTCCTGCGGCGGCGGACAGCTGCACTGCGCCGTCTGGAAGCCGAACGCGCAGCCCAAAGCGGTGGTGCAGCTCATCCATGGCATCGCGGAGCATATCGCCCGCTATGACGACTTTGCGAGGTTCCTGACCGCCCATGGCTATGTTGTCGCCGCAGACGATCACATGGGCCACGGCGGCTCCATCGGCGATGGCATCAAGGGCTATTTCCGCGGCGGCTGGATGTCGGCTGTCGAGGATGAGAAGCGCCTGCATGATGAACTGCAGAAGCAGTACCCGGAGCTTCCGTATTACTTCCTCGGTCACAGCATGGGCTCGTTCCTGCTGCGGACGTATCTGTATACCTACCCGGACGCCGCGGACAAGGCCATTATCTCCGGCACCGGCTGGGAGGATCCCATGAAGGTTCGCCTCGGTCTTCTCGTGTGCCGGATGGAGGAGAAGCGCGTCGGCGAGACCAATGTCAGCCCGCTGGTCACCAAGCTGATGTTCGGCGGCTACAACCGCGCGTTTGAGCCGGTATCGTCGCCGAATGCATGGATCTGCTCCGACGAGGCTGTCGTCGCGGCCTATGACGCCGATCCCTACTGCGGCTTTGACGCGACCGTCGGTCTGGCGCGCGACCTGCTGACCGGCGTGCGCATGAACGAGCAGACGGAGAATCTGGAAAAGATGAACAAGCAGCTGCCTGTCCTCTTCGTCTCCGGCTGCAAGGATCCCGTCGGCAATATGGCCAAGGGCGTCCTGCGCTGCATCGACGCGTTCAAGCGCAGCGGCATGAAGGATATCACCATCAAGCTCTATCCGGACGGCCGCCACGAAATGCTCAACGAGCGCAACAAGGCCGAGGTCTATCAGGACATTCTGGACTGGCTGGAGCGCTGAACGCGGCGCGCTGTATCAAAAGGTTGCAATTTGTAATCAAATCTGATACAATACGTGTGATTCAAGATTCGAAAGGAGCGTGACGGTATGAGATCCGGAATGCGAAGGCTTCTGTGGATCCTCACGGCATGTTTGATCCTGCTGACAGGCACCCTGCTTGTCCGCGCAGAAGGGGAGCTGTTTTCCGACGTCCCGTATGACAGCTGGTTTTATGAGGATGTGATGGCGCTGACAGACTCCGGCGTCATCGGCGGCTATCCCGATGGGACCTACCGTCCGACGAAAAACGTCACCACCGGCGAGGCGCTCAAGATGATCCTGCTGGCCTCCGGCTATCCCGAGCCGGAGCAGGCTGCATCCCACTGGGCGAGAGGCTATCTGAATTTTGCCATCGATCAGGGCTTTCTGACGCGCTATGAGGATATTTCCGATCTGGACGTGCCCATGACGCGCGGCCTTGTCGCCAAGCTGGCGGCCAACGCCCTCGGCCTGACGGCGGACGGCGTGACCGGTACGTTTACGGATACCGACAGCAGCTACGTCGAGGCGCTTTACGCGGCCGGGATCGTTGATGGCTACCCGGATGGGACGTTCCGTCCCGGCGCGTCTGTGACGCGCGCGGAGATCGCCGCCATCGTACATAGAATTTACAACAGCCGCGAACCGGTGCAGCCAGCCGATCCGAACCTCACGCCGGAGGAGATCACGCTTCGCACAAGCGAGCAGCTGATCGCCCTGCTCAAGCAGAAGGAGGGCTTCCGTGCCACGGCCTACTGGGACTATGCCCAGTATTCCATCGGCTACGGCAGCGCCTGCACCAAGGACGAATACCCCAACGGCATTACCGAGGCGCAGGCGGATATCCTGCTGCGCCAGATGCTGCAGAAGTTCGAGACCGCGCTGGACAAGTTCCTGCAGGAGAACGATCTGACCCTGACGGACAACCAGTACGACGCCCTCATCAGCCTGACCTACAACATCGGCTCCGGCTGGATGAAGGAAAGCGCGCTCGCCACGCTCCTGAAGAATGGTACATACAGCAATAACGAGCTGGCCTCCGCCATCGGCATCTGGTGCCACGTCAAGTCGAACGGCGTGACCAGCATCCATGACGGTCTCGTCTCCCGCCGTATCGCGGAGATCAACGTCTTCCTGTACGGCGATTATTCCGGCTCCGACAGCGGCTTCTGCTGGGTGAAATTCAACGCCGACAAGGGCAGCTGTGAGTGTGATATCGCGTTCTATGAGACCGGCAGTACATACGATCCGCTCTTCACCGCGGACTGTGACGACGGCGACGTGTTTTCCGGCTGGTATACCGAGGACGGCGAAGAGCTGACCGCGGACATGACCGTCTGGGATAATCTGACCGTAACGGCCCGCTGGCAGAGCGAAGAGTTCTGGTATTGATGTAAATAAGTCCGGTTTATCGGACAGCTGGCATGATATCCTGTACACAGGAAACCGAAAGGGGACTGTGTCATGGAATACAGAATGCGTTATGTCAGAGGTCACGTAGAGGTCTATACCGCAGGCGGGAAGTTCCTGTTTTCCGCCGACACGGAAACGGAAGCCGCCGCCATGCTGGAGGAATAACATGAACATTCAGATCTTTGGAAAAAAGAAGTGCTTTGACACGAAAAAGGCCGAGCGCTGGTTCAAGGAGCGCCGCATCAGGGCACAGCAGATCGACCTTCTCCGCTTCGGCCTGTCCGGCGGCGAGTTTGACAGCGTCCTGCGCGCCGTCGGCGGCG
>ERZ808246.2646-NODE-2646-length-10972-cov-6.667857_pt1 | contig 10972 bp, 5 predicted proteins | sample MGYA00521083_ERZ808246 | MGnify/ENA primary metagenome ERZ808246 (study PRJEB31516, sample SAMN03275577) | gut metagenome | biome: mammalia-associated habitat; material: feces | host: Papio cynocephalus | place: Kenya | collected 2012-07-07 ...
AAGACTCTGCCAGAGTTGTTGCCGGCAATTGGGGAGCCGTCGTCAAAGAACTACAATCACGGAACATATCTGAATAACAAGACTCTGCCAGAGTTGTTGCCGGCAATTGGGGAGCCGTCGTCAAAGAACTACATTTCCAGAACATATATGAATAACAAGACTCTGCCAGAGTCGTTGCCGGCAATTGGGGAGCCGTCGTTAAAGAACTACAACCAAAGAACATATCAGAATAACAAGACTCTGCCAGAGTCGTTGCCGGCAATTGGGGAGCCGTCGTCAAAGGACATCCCGCGAACATCTTTGAATAACAAGACTCCGCCAGAGTCGTTGCCGGCAATTGGGGAGCCGTCGTCAAAGAACGACAAGACTGGAACATCGCACCATAGCACAAGCGAGCCAAAGTCGTTGCCGGCAATTGGGGAGCCGTCGTCAAAGATTCACATCCACAGAACATCCCACGATAGCACAGGCGAGCCAAAGTCGTAGCAGGCAGAGCCGGGGCAATAGTCAAAGACTCGCAATTATAGAACATTTCTTGATAGCACTGTTCAGCCAAAGTAGTGGCCGGCAGATCCGGGACTACAGTTAAGGATGTACAATCGCTAAACATACCCATATAGCACTCTTCAGTCAAAGTAGTGGCCGGGAGTTCTGGGGGTGCTATCAGAGATGTGCATCCCTTGAACATATTCTTATAGCACATTCTATCCAGAACTGTAGCCGGTAACTCCGGTGCTATTGTCAAGGATGTGCACCCCTCGAACATCTCCCTATAACAACTGGACCGCAAAACAGTCGCAGGCAGAGCCGGTGCGGTTGTCAAAGACTTACAACCTTTGAACATCTTCCAGCAAAGGCCCGCTTTTATAGTTGGCAATTTTGTTGGAGCGATTGTCAATGATGTGCAACCTTCGAACATACTTGTATAGTCACCAACGACAGTGGCCGGCAATTCCGGTGCCACCGCCAACGATGTGCAGCCTTCGAACATACTTCTACAGATCCCGATTTCAGTGGCCGGCAATTCCGGAGCTACTGTCAATGATGTACATCCCTTGAACATACGTTCATAGCTTCCAGTGGTGGCTGGCAATTCCGGAGCTACCGTCAGAGATGTACATCCTTCAAACATTCCTGTGTAACCAATAGCTTTGGTAGCCGGCAACTTCGGTGCTTTTGTCAAAGATGTGCATCCACTGAACATATTTTCATAACATCCTGAATCCAAATTTGTTGCCGGCAGAGTTGGTGCCGCCACTAAGGATGTGCAACCACTGAACATCTCTTTATAAGAATTGGCTTCTAAAGTCGTAGCAGTCAAGGCCGGTGCGTGCGTTAAACCGGTGCATCCCTTGAAAGCACCGGCAAAAACGCTTGCGGGCACAACATCGCTGACCTTGCCATAATTCAATAGACTCATTATATCACCATAGCATGCTACACGTCCAACAACCTTAAAGTGTATTTGGTCTAAGATAGCATAATTATTGTATCCTCTCAGAAATAATGGAGAGTTCTCTGACACGCCATAGGAATTATCCTCGCATTTATGCTTATACCAATGTTCCCCATCGCAAGAGTACTCAATGTTCAAGTGCTGCGGTGAACAACTTATTTCTACAATTGGATTATATCTGTCTTTGTCGTCTTCATCAGCAAAGAAAACAATGTATGGGCAATTGCTGAATTCGACACCCTCATCAACATTAAGCAGGCGACTGAATACAGATCTTTCTATGGTTGATGAGGACTGTATTACTTTTACACCTTCTTTCCCATCATTTGTAATAAACCTGATGGTTATTCCTTTACTGAATGTAACAGGTGGAATTACAATATAATAAGTTTTTCCAACAGAAAATGTCTCGCCTGCCGGTGCCGACACTCTGATTTGTGATTTACCATCAGTTATTGAGTTTATTTTCGGCAAGTCATCACTATCCATCGTGATATTCAATGTCCCTGCTATGCTGCCTCCGTCATTATTCGTCAAAATAAGTTCACTTATACCCTCGTGCGTGACAGAGAATTTAATCCCGCCACAAACATTGCGAAAGAACATCTCCTTCGATTTAGACTTCGCAACACTAACAAACATATCCTCTCCAAATGAGCCAGCCCTTGTAGTCTGGAATGATGGCAAGTATGTTGAAAGAACATCGTCCTTAATAGATGCGCGGGCATTATATGGATATACAGCCCATTTGTCATGCGTCCCATAGGGATACATAGCAACACGTCCCTCATACATAAATACGACGAAACCATTATTGTCTATGTCCTTCGACACCAGTTTTCGGCAGTCGCTTGTGGGTGTAAAGAAAAATCCTATTTCATCTCCTTTTGTCCAATTGATAGTGTTGTCCGGCAATAATTCAGTCTTTGTTTGTTGCAGATTTTCACGGTGGGCCAAAATATAAAAAGTATCATTATCATCTGACAATGCGTCATCTGGACCGAAGTCTTCTCGTATACAACCGGTTGCCATCCAGCTACATAAAACAACAAAGTATGTTATAAACTTTTTCATTTTACCATTCTTTTTCGCCTACACCCTCATGACCACCGGATACCCCATTTACCGTCACATAACAACTATCAATATGGGTACCCACAGTGGCAGTGATTATTGCAAAACCGTTATCTTCAGCAGAGACCACCCCATCATCTGTTACGGTGACTATCCTATCATTGGAACTTTTCCACGTTACATCCTTATCAGTAGCGTTTGAAGGCGTGATAGTGACTGTTAATGTCTCTTTTTCCCAAATAAACAAAAGTAAACGTTTTTTGCTGACCTTTATGGATTCTACTTTGACGACTTTTGCATCCACTATGACCTGACATTCAGCAGTCTTTCCTCCGTCGTCAGTGGTAACTTTAATCGTTGCGGTACCTGCTTTCAAAGCTTTGACGATGCCATTATTAACTGTGGCAACGGCTGGATTACTGCTCGTCCATGTCACGCCCTTGTTCGTGGCATTCGATGGAGTGACAACAGCCGTCAAGGTTTCACTGTCGCCCTCGATCAATGTCAAGCTGCTCTTGTTCAGACTTACTGATTCGACATTAATAGGCTTCGCCTTGACCGTCACTTGACATTCCGATGTCTTGCCTCCATCGGATGTCGTTACCTTGATTGTCGCCGTGCCGGATTTCATCGCCTTGACCATGCCATCGCTAACGGTTGCGACAGAGGTATTGCTGCTTGTCCACATCACATTTTTGTTTGTGGCGTCGTCCGGATAGACGGTCGCCGTTAATGTCTCGCTATCTCCTTCCGTCAGAGTCAGCGTGCTCTTATTGAGACTCACGGACTCGACGCTTATAACCTTTGCCTTAACTGTCACCTGACATTCTGCAGTCTTGCCACCATCAGTTGTAGTCACCTTGATTGTCGCCGTGCCGGATTTCATTGCCCTGACCGTACCGCCACTCACTGTGGCGACGGATGTGTTGGAACTCGTCCACGTCACGTTCTTGTTGCTGGCGTTATCCGGATAGACGGTTGCCGTCAATTTCTCGCTGTCTCCTTCCGTCAGAGTCAGCGTGCTTTTATTCAGTTTCACGGACGTTACGCTGACAGCCTTCGCTTTCACCGTCACCCGACATTCCGCGGTCTTGCCACCATCGACTGTGGTGATCTTGATTGTCGCCGTGCCTGCTTTCGAGGCCTTGACCGTGCCGCCGCTCACTGTGGCGACGGATGTGTTGGAACTCGTCCATACCACATTCTTATTGGTGGCGGTAGACGGATAGACCGTAGCCGTAAGGGTCTCTACATCACCTTCTGTCAACGCAATATCACTTTTATCCAATGATACACTGTCAACAGGTATCTGATCTAATTTAACTTGGCAAGCACAAGTCAAGACCACTAACAAAAGTAAGATTAGCTTTTTCATTCAATAACAATCGTAAAAAATAAATCCCGATTTATTTATACCAGCCTGCTTCTTCTGCCATCTTCAGCAGTTTTTCAAGCTCCTTTTTATCCGGAATTCTTGCCTGCCCTCTCGCAGCCTGCAAATAATGCGTTTCAGGCCGCCGCCAAATAAACCTATAACCTTCTTCAGGTTTGTCTCCGTTATCGTAATAATAGACGCATTGTTGGAAACACAACTGCCAGTCATCGATTCTATTTGTCGGGACCTCATTGATAATCTTAACTGTTGCCATAATTGTCATTATTTTATCCGGCAAAGTAAAACCAAATCCCAACACCAATCAAGTTCATTTAGGTTCATTTAAGCATGGGCGGGCAATTGATGGAATGAGAACAAGGCCACTGACGCGATAAATTTCAGGGCATATTGGTTTTCCGACATTTATATCTTAACTTTGCAGTCATTACATAAAGTATGTAACATAATATATGTAACACAAATTATGGAAAAGTTAAGGAACCCATTCGTAATCTACGGCTACAAGGGCGCGGAGTATTTCTGTGACAGGAAAGAAGAGACGGAAAGGCTTGTGAATGCATTGAAAAATGAACGGAATGTCGTGCTCATATCGCCGCGGCGTGTCGGGAAGACGGGACTCATCCACCATGTCTTTGAGCAGATTGGGAAAAAAGAGCCGGACACGAGATGCTTCTACCTGGACATCAATGCGACGAGGAACATGAGCCAGTTCATACAGTTGCTGGCAAAGACCGTGGTTGGGAAAGTCGATTCGTTCTCGCAGGCCGCGCTACGGAAAATCACGACATTCTTTGCCAATTACAGGCCCGCTGTTTCATTTGACGAACTGACCGGCATTCCGACTTTCTCCATAGCTGTTGCTCCCGACAGGCAGGAAGAATCGCTGAAACACATATTTGAATACCTGAAACAATCCGGCAAACGGGTTTACATTGCAATTGACGAGTTCCAGCAGATTGCGGAATATCCGGAAACGGGCGCGGAGGCACTGCTGCGCTCCTACATTCAGTTTCTTCCTAATGTCTATTTCATATTCGCCGGCAGCAGCCAGCACCTCATGTCCGAAATGTTTCTGTCCGCAAAGCGCCCGTTCTATCAGAGTTCGCAGATAATGAGCCTGCATCTGATTAACGTCGGAGAATATGAGGCCTTCGCGAACAAATGGCTGAAACAGGAAGGAACCGAAATCAGCGACGACGACTTCAGGTATCTTTATGACATGGTCGATGGCCAGACATGGTATGTGCAGAGTATACTCAACAGGCTCTATGAGAATGGCGGGAAGATTGACAAATCCGTCATAGCTGCGGCCGTCGAGGAAATCATCAACGAACAGGAAGACGCTTTTATCAATTACTGCAAGTCGCTCACGGACAACCAAGTGGCTCTCCTCGCTGCAATCGCAAAGGAAAAAGGAGTCTCGTCAGTGCTGTCGCAGGAGTTTATCCGCAAGTACAGCTTGCCGGCGGCCAGCAGCGTGAGCATCGCGCTCAAGGCGCTGCAAAAACGAGACTTCGTTCATGATTTCAATGGGAAAGTCGTCGTGTATGACCGGTTCTTCTCAATCTGGCTGCGACGGGAAACGGAGTAAGTAACGGCCTGTAGTTTTCAGTTCCAGCCCTGAACTTCGCCGCCGATGTCAATCCTGACCTTTGACGGGTCGCTGGTCAGAGTGATGTTCATGGTGTGCTCGACGCCGGACTTGAAGTTCATACGGCTTTCGAGAAGGTAGGAGACGCTGCCGGACAGAATCTCGACGAGCGGCTGGCGGCGGGTTATGTTCTGAGGGACAATGATTGCGGTGTATTTGCCTTCCGCCTCTTTCCTTGCCGTGATGCTGTGCGTGGAGGCACGGGCGTCCTTTGTCACCACTCCGGCACCGAGGTCGATGACGGCATCCGTCGCGACCGAATGAATCTTCACCACGATGTCATCCGGAAAGTCGCCCTCGAAATCCTCACCTTTTATAAGGTTGATGACAAGCCTGCTCATCCTGTGGCTGAACTTCAGGCTGACCTTCTGAGGGTAGCTGACGCCGGAGGTCTTTGCCCAGAGGAAATCGGAGGCCTCGTAGCCGCCGAGGGTGCCGTCCTCCCTCAAGGTTGACTGATCCTCGCGGACAGAAAACTTGTACTCATCGACCGAAGACGGGGAGGCGTAGGGGTAGTAGCCATAGACATCATATTTCGTCTCTATGTCCCACCAGGTCTTGGGGCGCGATTCCCACGACTCCCCGTCAAATGTCAGGCGGGCATTGCTGACGGCATTGCCCGATGCGGCAAGCCTCACCGGAGAGCCCTCTGTCCATTCCGTCATATAGAGTCCGGTCACGTCGCCGGCCTCGAACCCGGTCACGGTCGCCTTCGAAACCCGCCCCGGATATTCCACTTCAAACTTCATTTCAAGCGACGGAGCCTCTTCCGGCTTCTCCGACTTGGCGCAGCCGGCAAGTGCAGCGGTCAGCGCAACGGCATATATGATTCGTTTCATATCCATAATCTATTCTTCACTCACTCCGGAAAATTCAGGACGCTTTCCCATGAACATCGGGGAATGATGGTGCACATTCTGCATATCAAGCATTGACTGTGACTTGACTCCGGCCTTTCTCACGGCAGCCGAAGTCTCCGGAATCTTGTCAAGCCTGTCATTTGCGACGAAATCCTCAAAACTGTATTCCTCTCCGGCATAGTCCTTTATGCGTCTGACAATGGACTCGCGGCTGATGGTGTTGTAATATGGAATCTCATTGTTCATGCAGCTGTTATATTCAGAGCGCCAAACTCCCCGACTGTGCATGAATCCGCCTTCGTATATATCGACGAGACCGCTGTATTTCTCGTGGTAGAGAAGATGGCTCCACGGAACTTCATTTGCCTTGCCGCTGAGCGAGAGGTTCTCATACCATCCCTTTGCCCGTGCGGCGGCAAGTTCCCCTGCATGGCCGCAGCAGGAGCAGCCGCAGGCATCAATGAACGCGTTGTGGTAAATGTACTCGTCGCCGAGTTTTCCGAACCCGTGCCCACCGGCCTCGTGCTGGATGACACCCCGGAAATCGAGAGGATAGCCGTAGTCGCTCTTCGGGCAATAGGCAATCGCGCTTCCGTCGTCGTACATGTAGGTTATGCCGCCATAATCAGAGGTGTTCGGAATCATGACGACAAGCGTCCGGCAGAGGTTGTCTTCGTTTACTGTCGGAGCCTTGCAGGCATACCGAAAAATTTCACCGAAGTCGCTGTCATTCCGGCCGCCGAGCGTCACACCGCCTTTTGCCGTGGTGTTGAAACGATTGTAGGCTACAGTGTTGACGCTTCCGATTCCCGACTCCGGAGACACGGATATGCCCGTATAGACATTAAAATATTTCCTGTATGTGCGATATGGCTCGATGGCGAAGAAGTTCTCAACGGCCTCGTTAATATCCGTCAACAGTCGGCCTTCGCTGATGTCGGCAGCATTGTAGCCGTCACCGAGGAACACGAGATTTATGCCGCAGCCTTCGGACGCGCTCTGCAGGGTCAGGATTTCGTCTTCCGCATATCTGTAGTCGTACTGACCGGCTGTCATCGTAACGCTGTAGTCATTATCCTTCAGCCTGAACACGACCTTGCCTTCTCGCCTGTCGCCCTGCGGCATCTGCGAGAATGTGAGACGCATCGCTGTCTTGCCCTTGCCGGAGGTCTGGCTGAGAACAACCCATTCCGGACATTCCGCGACTTCCCATTCGTCGTCAGCATAGAGGACAAAGTCACGGGAAGCCCTGGAATTGAGTGCATTGGCTGTGTTCGGAACAACGGAAAGGTTGCGGTAGGCGGAAATTCTCTTGAAGTCTTTCCAGCCCTGCGCTGTCTGGTAACGGACTATCGCGCTTTCCGGGACTTCGAGAGTGAAGTTTTCCTTTGACACGCCGCTAAATACCCCATCCTGAATATATGGCGGCTCCGTCCCCTTGCATACCACGCGGTTGATGCCGAAACAGTCCTGAAATGCGCCGCCGTCTTCAGACCACCCGCGTTCGTACTTTATCGTCTCGAGGCTTTCCGGTAATATCACGCCCTCTATGCTTCGGCACTTCGCGAACGCTCCGGCGCCTATGCTCATGACGCCCCCCGGAATCTCGACGACGCCCGAAAGCCTCCAGTTGTTTTCAAACGCCCTGCTTCCTATCGTGCGGAGCGTTTTGGGAAGGACAAGCCTGCCGTTGAAGTCGCAGTTCCAGAAACATCCGTCGGATATGACCTCCAATTCCGTCGGAAGGTTCAACTCTCCCTTGAATCTGCTGTTCTTGAATGCGTTAGCCCCGATTACAGTTATTCCGTTATGCAGGGACAGCGTTCCGTTGAATCCGCAGTTGTCGAACGTGCCTTCATGAATTGTGCTTATCGCCTGGGGTATTTTCAGAGAGCCGGTCAGCCCCGTGCATCCGCCGAAAGCGTCAGCCCCAATTGCCGTCAGCGACTCCGGAAGATGGAGCTGTCCGTACAATCCGGGACAGTTATAGAATGCGCCCATTCCAATAATCTCAATATTCTCCGGAAACACGAGTTCGCAGCACAATCCGGTACAATGTGTAAACACGCCGTCCCAATAGGCCGTATAGCCAAGTTCCTTTCCTATGCGGGTCAAGGATGTCGGGAAACTTATAGACGTCAAGCTCTTGCAGTTTCGGAACGCGGCCTTTTCAATGGAAATCAACCCCTCCGGAAAATTGATGTTTCCGGACAATGAAGTGCATTCGCAGAAGGCGGCATCACCGATTGACAGGAGACGGTCAGGCAGGACAAGAAAAGTCAGAGATTCCTTTTTCTCCAATGCGCTCGACGGAATGCAGTCGTCCTTATTGTCATTATAATTATTGCCGCTGTCACCGTGAAACCATCCACCACCGCCTTTGACAATCCGCACTTCCTTAAGATTCAGTGCCGTGAGGTATGTCATTGAAAACCTCATCACTGCAAAGTCCAGAGAATTGATTTCTCCTGTCAGCTTGAGGTTACGAATCTTGGTCAAGTCCTTGCCGGAAGCCGCGATGCACTCCTCAAGAGTTCCTGCCTTGGGGACATTGACGACGACATATTCCCGCGCCACGGCATCGTGGGAGACGGAATCATTCTCCCATGCAGTGATGCTTTCATCGGTCAGAACGAACTCGAAGTCCCCTTCCGGTTTCTTGTTGACGGTAATCGTGAAATTATGCTGCTTAGACGGAGAAAACATAAATTCCTCCTTTCGGCTGAACTTGTACGGGAGGCCGTCAACGGTGATGGCGACAAGCGGTACTCCGGCAGAGACGGCCTGAGGGACGACTATCGCCCGCCACTCGTCTCCATGCTTATATGGAATGATGCCGGAACCGTCAGGAGAGCCCTTCACGGCAGCTGTTCCGGTCGTCAGGTCAATCGTAGCCTCCCGGCTTGTCCCCATGATGAGTACTGACTTCGATGCGTCGTTCCACTCCCCTGTCGCAAAGCCCGTCCCCTCTTTCAACGACACTCGGAGCGAAGCGAGCCTATGCGTGAACGAAACAGTCACGGCTTTCGCGGTCGGAGCGGCATTCTCCACCTTGCCCCAAAGAAAATCGGATGCCTCGTAGCCTGCGAGTTCTCCGCCGCGAGCCTCGGCAGACTGATCCTTGCGGACCTCAAACGGCAGAGATGCGACGTCTTCCACGGATGTGAACGGGTAGTAGCCATATATGTCCACATGAGTCTTCTTGTCTTTCCAGTAAATGTCCCTCGCCGGTTCCCAGAGGCCTGCGCTATCCTTAAACTTGAACCAGACATTGTCGGCCCGGTTGCCGACAGGTTTCAGAGCGCCAGGATCCTCCCCGTCATAGTCAACGACATAGATGCCGATTCTGTCCCCATCCGCAAAGCCGCTGTCGTTCGCTCTCGTCTGATAGACTTGGGAGATGCTCCCGGAAAGCGAGAGCGGGACTTTCTCCTCCTCCGACCCGTCAGCGACGTCGCCGAACGGTTCACGGGCACAGCCTGAAACAACAAGGACGAATGCGGCAAAAGCGCATCGTATATTTCGAATATTCATAAAGTTATTCATATTTCCCAAAATCTCAATCAACCGGTCCACCATAGTCATTGTCATCCGTTTCCCACCCTCCGATTGTCGCGCTGAAGTTTCCGTTTGTCTTGGAAACCGTTATTTCGCAAGTGTGCTTCTTGCCCGGGAGCAGGTCTATGGATGTTTTTAACAAATACTCATCACTGCCTATCCTTATCCTCACCAGTTCGAGGTCACTTACGGCCTGAGGGACGACAATGGCCGAATATGTGCCGTCGCCATTGTTTCTGGCAGCAATCTCCTCAACGCCTCCATCCGCAGCGACGCGGCCTGTTTCGAGCCGGACCTTTGCCTTGGTCGCAAGTCCGCAATAATGAACGACGGCTTCAGTCATCTCCTCCGCAGTCCAGCCGTTTCCGGCCTTGACGACAACGTTCAGGCAGCTCATCAGATTGCTCATAGCGACGCTGACCGGCTTCTCGGACGGCTCTACTCCAGCCTTCTTGCCCCAAAGGAGCACCGATGCCCCGTACCCGTCATCGGTGTTCTGTTCTGTACTGACACTCGTTTCCAGAACGCCTGCCGCAGCATTATCGGAATAAGGACTGTAACAATAGACGTCCACACCGGCAGTCTGTTTCGTGAGCCACATCTCTTCCGCAGTCTTCCACCTGCCGTTCTCAAGGACGGCCCGCACATTTTCATACACATTGACCGAAGCCCCGGACACATCATCTCTCGCCACAACAAACAAGCCGACAGCATCCCCATTGCCGAATCCGGCCCCGGAAGCATCATCCGCAGCAAAGTTAATAGTCAGCGAAAGCGTCACAGGAACCTCTTCCGGCGGTTCCGGCTTCACCGCCTCGGAATCTCCGTCAATTTTAACTTCTGCCACGCAGCCGCAGACAAGAACAGACACGACAACCCATATTCCTATACTATAGTGGAAAGCCATATACCTCAAACATTTGGCGGGTTGGACATTTCGGGTGATAAAATCCTTGTAATCCGTTGAAACTCTTATC
>ERZ808246.2647-NODE-2647-length-10970-cov-5.226294_pt1 | contig 10970 bp, 10 predicted proteins | sample MGYA00521083_ERZ808246 | MGnify/ENA primary metagenome ERZ808246 (study PRJEB31516, sample SAMN03275577) | gut metagenome | biome: mammalia-associated habitat; material: feces | host: Papio cynocephalus | place: Kenya | collected 2012-07-07 ...
GGACTCGTCCTACCTCACGCGCGAGCTCAACGTGGGCTTCTCGGGCGGCGAGAAGAAGAAGATCGAGATGCTCCAGCTGCTGCTCCTGCAGCCCAAGCTCGCCATCCTCGACGAGACCGACTCGGGCTTGGACGTCGACGCCCTGGGCGTGGTCAGCCGCGGCATCGCGGCCTACCGCGAGCAGTGCGACGGCGCGCTCATCGTGATCACGCACAACACCCGCATCCTCGAGCGCCTCGACGTGGACAAGACCCACGTCATGGTCAAGGGCCACATGATCGCCGAGGGCCCCGCCTCCCTCATCGCCGACATCGACGCGAACGGCTTCACGCGCTTCGAGCGCGAGGCGGCCGAGCGCGGCTTCATCCCCGCGAAGCAGGGTGATGCGGAGTGAGCAACGAACAGACCCGCAGCCGCACGCAGGTAGCCGACGTCGACCGCTCCCTCTACGACTTCACCAAGTCCGAGGAGGGCTACGAGCGCTACGCCGACGGCCTCACGCCCGACATCGTCCGCGCCATCAGCGCCAAGAAGGACGAGCCCGAGTGGATGCTCCAGATGCGCCTCGACGCGCTGGACAAGTACCACGCCCGCCCCATGGCGACCAACTGGGGCCCGTCCATCGCCGGGCTCGACCTCGACCACATCTCCACGTACGTCTCGCCCAAGACCAAGCAGGCCAAGAGCTGGGACGACGTGCCCGCAGACATTAAGGACACCTTCGACCGCCTGGGCATCCCCGCCGCCGAGCGCGAGAGCCTGGCCGGCGTGGGCGCCCAGTACGACTCCGAGATCGTCTACCACAACATGCGCGAGGAGGTCGCCAAGCGGGGCGTCGTCTACACGACCATCGAGGACGCGCTGCACGACCCCAAGTGGGAGCCCGTCGTGCACGAGTACTTCGGCACGCTCATCCCGCCCACCGACCACAAGTTCGCGGCGCTCCACTACGCCGTGTGGTCGGGCGGCTCGTTCGTCTACGTCCCCGAGGGCGTGACGCTCGACTACCCGCTCCAGAGCTACTTCCGCCTGAACGCCGAGGGCGCGGGCCAGTTCGAGCACACGCTCATCATCGTGGAGCCCGGCGCCGACCTGCACTTCATCGAGGGCTGCTCCGCGCCCAAGTACTTCGAGGCCAACCTCCACGCCGGCGCCGTGGAGCTCTTCGTCAAGGACGGCGCGCGCCTGCGCTACTCGACGATCGAGAACTGGTCAAAGAACATGTACAACCTCAACACAAAGCGCGCGAAGGTGGGCGCCGACGCAAAGATGGAGTGGGTCTCCGGCTCCTTCGGCAGCCACGTCTCCTACCTCTACCCCACCACGATCATGGAGGGCGCGCGCTCGAGCTGCGAGTTCACCGGCATCACCTTCGCCGGCGCCACGCAGGACCTCGACACCGGCTGCAAGGTAGTCATGAACGGCCCCGACACCACGGCCACCGTGAACACCAAGTCCATCTCCAAGGACGGCGGCGTGAACACGTTCCGTAGCTCCGTCGTCGTGGGCCGCAAGGCCGACCGCGCCCGCTGCTCGGTCTCCTGCCAGTCGCTCATGCTCGACAACATCAGCCGCTCGGACACGATCCCTGCCATGGACGTGCGCAACTCCACGGCCCAGGTAGGCCACGAGGCCACGATCGGCCGCATCTCCGACGACACGATCCTCTACCTCATGAGCCGCGGCTGCTCCGAGGCCGAGGCCCGCACCCTCGTGGTGAACGGCTTCGCCAACCCCGTCTCCAAGGAACTCCCCATGGAGTACGCCGTCGAGATGAACAACCTGATCAAGCTCGAGATGGAAGGGGCCATCGGCTAATGGCAGAAGACACCAAGAAGACCGCGGTCGCCGAGACCCGCGCCGAGGCCGCCCGCACGGAGGCCGCGACCGTCTCGCTCGAGCGCGTGAACACCCCGCCCGCGCAGACCTGGAACCGCCTGCGCGCGAACGACGTGACCCTCGAGGTTCCCAAGCTCTCCCGCAAGGGCAACGTGTACTTCGCGCTGCCGCAGCTCTTCGGCGGCATCGAGTGCGGCATGGGCCAGAAGGTCACCGACTGGGTCACCTCCCAGGCGGCCGACGCCCGCTACGTCGAGGTCGCGCGCGGCACCGTGCGCGAGGAGCCCATCGTCGTCTCCGTCGACGCGAACAAGGGCGAGGTCGCCGACACCGGCGTCATGGTCCGCGAGGGCGCCAAGGCCACGATCGTCGTCGCCGCGTCCGGCTCCGCCGAGGGCGCCGAGGCCCCCGCGGGCACGAGCGCCTCTTTGCTCCGCGTGTGGGCCGAGGCCGGTGCGCACGTGAGAATCGTCGAGGTCCTGGGCACGGGCGCGCGCCAGCAGCACCTAGAGAGCGTGGGCATCCACGCCGACGAGCGCGCCCGCATCGAGGTACAGCAGTACGCCCTGGGCGGCGGCACCGTCGCGATGGGCCTCGCCTGCGACCTCGCGGGCAAGGCGGGCCGCATCGACCTCTCGACCCGCTACTACGCCGCGGGCGACGACGTGCTCGACATCAACCACGTCGTGCGCCAGCACGGCCGAAACACCAGGGCAGAGATCCACGAGTCCGGCGCCCTCGACGGCGCGGCAAAGAAGTCCCTGCGCGCCACGATCGACCTCGTCCACGGCGCCCGCGGCGCCAAGGGCAACGAGGCCGAGAGCGTGCTCGTCCTGGGCGACGACGTCGTGAACAAGACCATGCCCGTCATCCTGTGCGACGAGGACGACGTGGCGGGCAACCACGGTGCCACGATCGGCAGCGTCTCCCCCGAGCAGATCGACTACCTCATGGACCGCGGCCTTTCCCGCCATGAGGCCGAGCAGCTCTTCGTCCGCGCCATCTTCGAGGACGCGATCATGCACGCGCCGGAGGAGGCCTCCCACGCGGCGGCACTTCTTCGCGCCGAGGAGGTCCTGGGCGCAGAGGTCGCCCACGACTTCGACGAGGGCGCCGCAGAGCCCGGCTCGGACGCGAACGCGGAGGAGGCACGCGCATGCTAGACGCGAAGACCGCGGCGCAGATCGACGCCAACCCCTACAAGGCTGACTTCCCGCTGCTCGCGGGGCATCCCGAGGTCTCCTTCCTCGACTCCGCCGCCACGGCGCAGCGCCCCGCCTGCGTGCTCGACGCCGAGCGCCGCTTCTACGAGCAGATGAACGCGAACCCCCTGCGCGGGCTCTACAGCCTCTCGGTGCAGGCCACCGCGGAGATCGGCGCGGTGCGCGAGCAGGTCGCCCGCCTCATCGGCGCGGTCGACGACGCCGGCAAGCCCCTCGCGAACGACGTCGTCTTCACCCGCAACACCTCCGAGAGCCTGAACCTCGTGGCCAAGTCCTTCGCGCCCACGGTCCTCACGCCCGGCGACGAGGTCTGCATCACCGTGATGGAGCACCACTCCAACCTCATCCCCTGGCAGCAGGCCTGCCGCGCGGCCGGCGCCAAGCTCGTCTACCTCTACCCCGACCGCGAGGGCCACATCTCCGACGAGGAGATCGCCCAGAAGGTCGGTCCGCGCACGCGCATCGTGAGCTGCGCCGAGGTCTCGAACGTCATGGGCATCCGCCTGCCGGTCGAGAAGCTCGGCGCGGCCGTCCACGCGCAGGGCGGCTACCTCGTGGTCGACGGCGCGCAGTCGGTGCCGCACATGGCCGTCGACGTGCGCGAGCTCGGCGCGGACTTCTTGGCGTTCTCTGCCCACAAGGCGCTGGGCCCCATGGGGATCGGCGTGCTGTGGGGGCGCCACGAGCTGCTCGACCAGATGGAGCCCGTGCTCACCGGCGGCGAGATGATCGACTCCGTGACCGAGCAGGGCGCCGCCTGGGCCCCCGTGCCCGAGAAGTTCGAGGCCGGCACGCAGGACGCCGCGGGCATCTACGCCACGGGCGCCGCGCTCGGCTACCTCACGCAGGAGGTCGGCTACGAGGCCGTGTCCGCGCGCGAGGCCGCGCTCGTCGCCTACGTGTGGGAGCGCCTCTCCAAGCTGGACTTCGTCGAGCTTATCGGCAGCAAGGACCCGGCCGAGCACCACGGCGTCGTGAGCTTCAACGTGCGCGGCGTCCACCCGCACGACGTGGCGAGCATCCTCGACATGTCCGGCGTCTGCATCCGCGCGGGGCACCACTGCGCCCAGCCCCTGCTCACCTGGCTCGGCGTCGAGAACCTCGCCTGCTGCCGCGCCAGCCTCGCCTTCTACAACGACAAGAACGACATCGACCGCTTCGTCGATGGCCTGAACCAAGTTTGGACGGTATTCCATGGCCGTGACTGACCTTTACAACGCCGAGTTCATGGACCACGTGTCCCACCCGGACTACAAGTACCAGATGGAGTGCCCCGACTGCACGCACGAGGGCGTGAACCCCTCCTGCGGCGACGAGCTCACCTTCAGCGTGAAGTTCGCCGACGACGGCACCATCGAGGAGGCCGCGTTCACGGGCCACGGCTGCGCCATCAGCCAGGCCTCGGCCGACATCATGAGCGACCTCATGATCGGCAAGAAGCCCGAGGAGGCCATCGAGCTCTGCAAGCTCTTCATGCAGATGGTGCGCGGCGAGGTCTCCGAGGACGACCCCAAGCTCGACTCCCTCGAGGATGCCTCGATCCTCAAGGACATCGCGCACATGCCCGCGCGCGTGAAGTGCGCCGAGCTCGCTTGGCGCACGCTCGAGGAGATGCTCGAGGCGCGCAAGGACGCGTAGCTCTTCGCACGGATTTTCGCGCAGGGCTTCGCACGAGGCCCTGCGCACCCATTCAAGTTTTCCGACCAAGAAGGGAGACGAACATGAGCATGTTCTCCACAAAGGGCATCTACGCCCTGCGTGCGATGGCGGACCTCGCCAGCCACGACGGGTGGGTCTCCCTCGGCGACGTCTCCAAGCGCCAAAACATCTCGCGCAAGTACCTTGAGCAGGTCATTTCGCTTATGCACAAAGCCGGCTACGTTCAGAGTCAGCGCGGCAAGGGCGGCGGGTACAAGCTCACGAGGCCGCCCGAGGAGTACACCTTGGGCGAGCTGCTGCGCGCCGCGGAAGGGTCGCTCGCCCCGGTGAACTGCCTCGATTGCTCGAACGGCACAATCTGCCCGCAGATCGGTTCGTGCTCGACGGTGACGGTATGGCGCGACCTCGGGCGCGTGACCTCGAGCTACCTCGACTCAAAGACCCTCGCCGACCTCGTCCATCCCGAAGGCGGCTCCTGCAACGTGACCTTCGCGGACAAATAGCTCCTTGCCGGCACCCGCGCCCCCGTGCTACCTGCTACGCCCGCCTGCCCCCTTGCCCTTGCAAAACGAGACATAATTCGACCGTTTTATGTCCCGTTTTGCAAGGGCAGGTTCGATGCACAACGCGACTTACACCTTTTTCCGCTATTGCGTGCATCATTGCATAATTTATATCTTTACAAGTACCCATCAACTGGGAAAACGCCAGATAGGGGTCGCTTGGACGTCCCTTAAACACGCTCAGCAGGCCTTTGCTACTCCCCCAACCTTCATAAACCCGCGCAAAACCGAAGAAAAGTTGCCGGCACAACTTCCTTGGAGACCCATACTGGCGTTTTTGCTTCTATTAACTTGCGAGCTCAAAGCTTCAGGAGCATTGGGTTCATTCATAATGCAATTCCCGGCTTTCCTTGGGAAAACTAGGCACCAATGTTCAAAAGCTTCAAACCTTCTTTGCCGAGCACAAAGCGAAGAGGTCGTTTTGATATGGACTTAACGTATCCCTTTTCCTCAAGTTTCTTCAAACAAGTGCGGGCTGTTTGATCGGAGACCCCCAGGTACGATGCGATTTCGCGCAAGTAAGCGTCTGGGAACGCCGCGAACAACTCGAATTGAGCCAACATAAAGAGAACCGCATGCTCACGTTCATTCATATCGAGCTCTTCGATAATTTGATGAATCCCATCGATTTGACCGATCTTTTCAGTTAAATCAGTGATCAAACCATCTTGCGCGTTCGAAATATACTCCATAAGGCACATGACGAAATGCGTCAGCTCCCCATGGTTCAAAGGATTCTCCGAGTCTTTGAAAGCGCGGTAATAGGGAGCCTTATTTTCCGCGATTGCTCTAGAAAGAGATAATGCTGTAAGAAGCGACAGAGGCCTACTCAGATACAACGCCAAGAGATAACGCCCAGTTCTACCGTTACCGTCATAGAACGGGTGAATGTACTCAAACAGATAATGCGCTGCTATCGCACTGTACGTTTCTGGAATCTCATCTGAAGATGCCAACGATATCATCGCGGCGATTGCCGAGATTATCTTTCCCTCAGGCTCCAGCCCGCGATGAAGCACCCGCCCGCCGACTCCGATGATATCGACGCCCGATTTGCGGAATAAGAGCCCATCGGGCGCGTTATCGCCCAAATTCTCCCCTTGCATCACTTTGTCGTAAATGCCTCTTATGTCCTCCGCCGATGTAGGGAGAGCTTGCTCCTCGGAAGTGAGCCCCACATACAAGTTCGCGAGCTCCATGAACCTTTTATCCGAAAGGCTGGGATAATCGCGTGCTTCGGATAAGAGCTCGTCGATCTGACGCCGGGTGCTGTGGATTCCCTCGAGAGCATTTGTGCTTACCACTTCGTCGATCACAAGGCTGCGAACCAGCGCGCCCCTTGCAACAGGTGGCAACGAGGCATAGAGCGAGGAAACGCGTCTTTCTTTTCGGAGCACCGATTCGTTGAGGACGGAGAGCTCACGGGGCACGGCAAAAAACAGCTCATCGTCCCCTGCTGAAATCCCAAGGCGGAACGAGGAATCGGCAGACCTGCGCTCTTTTGCCAGGCTACGATTATTCGCTAGAGCCGAAGTACTTTTGTCCATATGAAACAAAGTGCCGAGAGTCCTATATGCCATATCAATCCACCAAGCAATAATTGAAAGCAGCTCTTGTGCTTCTATTTTATAAAATTACGAGTTTTTATAAATATGACTGATATTTCTGCTTTTATTTTATACATGAAGCCGGTTTGAAAAGAAAGAATGAGCATTTACTCCCTTTGCTACAGAAATCAGCAACGTGTAAACGCAAGAATCAAACGACTGAGACCGATCGATAGCAAATCGCTTTGTCCCCGTCCGCTTTAGATGGTCATTCGCATCGGCGACGACCCGAAAATCAGGGTTGTAGGCGATTTTTGGGCATATGGTTGAATATCGCAGTCGCCCCTCACCCCAAAAGTCCAGGTCCAGCGGTTACCGATATTCCAGCTATTCCCCCACTGCAGGAAAATTGCCTACAAGTCCAGTTTTCAGACAGACGTATCACAGAATTCCGTCCCGCAAAGCCTCATCATGTCCAAATTCGAGTGGACAAACAGGCGGCATAGACACTAGAGCAGCGCACCACGAACCTCAGCGTACTTCCGGCGCGTCTCCGCGGAGGAAAACGTGGGCGCGAGGCCGAATGGGCGATCGAGCAGCTCACGAAGATACCCCAGCCGCGCCAGTTCACCCTTCGCAGAATCGTTCACGATCTCGAACGGCAAGCATGCCACGCCAATAAGCCCGTCAAGACTGCCCTTGCGATCAGCATGCGAAAGGCAGCGACGCTCGCGAACCGCCGTCATCGCCGCATCAGAAATCTCGCCATTAGCAAACTCCCCCGGCGTCAGGCCAAGCACATCGTGAACATCGCTCTGCCCAAAGACCCGCACGATATCCACCTTGTCGGCATCGCGCACGATTTCGCAGAAGCAGCGGGTACGCGCATCAAGGTCATCGGGAAGGCTCAAGTCGCTATGCAACGCGACGGCGGAGCGCACGATAGCAACGATATCCCCGTCGACACAGAAGAGCTTCATCCGTCCGTCAGCGCCAGCCAACGCCTTCCCGTTAAACGTCGAATCACCGTCCAGCACCGCCAGCCCAAGCCGCGCATGGCTGCACGAAGCAGCGTCCTTGAACGTCCTCCATATCCTCAGCTGCTCAAAGCGCCCGATGTCATGAAGAAGACCACAAAGCCAAGCAGTATCCACGTCAGCGGCACTCATGCCCTTGGCCGAAGCAGTCTTCTCGCACAGCTTGGCCACGCGCATCGTGTGGTCGTATTTCATCGCGATACACGTGTCGCTCATATCGAAGGCTGCAACGTACGCATCGAACGCCCGCTGCACAGCTGATCTATCCGCATTGGTCACGCTTCCCTCTTTCTCAATCGCGACGCACGAGCCGCGCATGCCAGAAAACCAATATCACATCTACAAGATGCTTCGACCGCCCATGCGGTATCGAGTTCCCCTACCCTTGCCTTCGCGCATAATCACGCCCTTTTCCATAAGCTCATTCAGCCTTCTCGCCAATGTTCTCGGCGCAATACCGGTCGCAGACGAAATCTCCGACTTGGCGGCTACCCCAGCGCGCGAAATGAAGCCGACAATCACGCTCCCATCAGAAACACGCGCACCCGCAGCATCCGATGCTCCCCTAGGCTTAGCAGCCATAACATCAGGAACGGGAATCATGGCATCGAAGAAATCCCCGTCGACCAGCCTCGGGTCCTCGCCCGTATAGAACCTCGAGTATTTATAGAGCTTTCGGGTACCGCTCCCGAGCCTCTCGGAACGGCCAATCTGCGCGAAGAAACTCGCGATGACGGGGTTCTTCGGTGTGGGGTCGAAGTTGTCCAGCGTCACGGGCCGCGTGTAGATAGAGCGGCTCGCGTTGCGCGTACGCACGTATCCCCGGCCAATCTCTAGCTTAGCCATCTGAGGGCTCGAGTATTCCCTGTGCATGAGGGTGTTCGCCACGAGCTCGCGAATAATCACATCGCGGGGGCTCACGCGCTGCGTCCCGTCAAGCGCGAAGGCGTCGGGAAGCCATTTCTCGCCGAAGTCCACGAGCCTGTCGTACGAGTCGATGAGGTTAGTCTGGACGGTATCGCGGTCGTCATACCGGTCCGTATCGTCACGGCGCAGCAGCGCCTCGGTCCGATATGCAGGGACAACATCAAAAATCAATTCATCGGTGCCGAGAAGCAAAACCGCCGCCAGCGTAAAACCTTCTTCGCCGGTCTCCGCATCACGAGACCAAAGACGAGAAGCGCGAAGCAGCTCTTCGTCGGTCATGGAGATCCATGGGTGCGACCCTGCATGGGACACCGCAACCAGCTCGCGAACCCTTTTCAGGAGGTCGGGCCTGAAATCGGTCTTTTTTATCCACGGATAGACACGGCGCTCGGAATACAGCCCCCGCTTGCGAATTGCGAGACTCGAAATCTGGATATCGCTCGTAAGACGAACATCTACGTCGGCTACACGATCAAAGACCTGGCCTTTGAAGCGATACGTCTCTGGCCCCATCGGTACCCAGACGCGAATCACCGTTCTTCCGTTGCCGACATCGATTCTCTCGGGCTCCACGGTCGGCGAAGGGGCGAACAGACTTGGATTGCTGGTGACGTTGATGAGATTTCGTTCCAGCGGCATAACGCGATCGGCCTCGATGCCCTCTATATCCCCATCATCCGTCACGCCGAGCAGGATAGTGCCGCCTTGGCGATTGGCAAAGGAGCAGACCGTCTCGAACACGTCTCGCTCGACCTTGCCACCGCAGCGTTTGAACTCGAGAGACATCCCCTCGCCGTCTGCAATCAGCAACTCAAGTTCACGCTTATCCATCGCCCCTCCTTTTTTGTGCCAAATTGTACATGAATCGTGCCTAATCGTGCCACGCATTTGGCACGATTCATCGAATCAGAGGTTGAAGTGGAATAAATACAGAACATCCCCCCATGCCCACAACCAGCCTCTATGGCTTCCCGTCAAGGAAAGAAACCTTATAGCCATTGACCACCGCATAGTAGCTATCGCGCATGAGTCATAGCTTGGTATCTCCGTTTGTTTGGATACCCCGACCTTGAAGAAGGGCGGCAGCTCGCCAATCGTATGGAACTCTTTGGCCACATATCCCCCCTATAAGTCAGAAGGCCGCCAGCGCAAAACGCCGGCGACCTTCCTAGTCCTCGCCTCACTTAGAGTCCACGAGGCCGTATCACTGAGAACACTCTATCTACATTTTCCCAGCTGGTTAAGTTTTAGTCAAAGTCGACGAAGCTCAGCTCGAGCATGGCTCAGAAGCAGGAAAACCCAGAGACGGTGGCTTATTGAGGCCCGTCAGCGGCCTGACAAAACCTTGAGAAGCTGGCAAAGAATCTCACCAAGCATCAAACTCGTCGGTTCCAAGAACGCAAACAAGGCGTCCCCTTCGGGCGAGCTCGCGGAGGGTCCGGCCTCGCGCCCCAGCATGGTGGAGATTAACGTGTTGGCTTCTATTCTGCTCAAGGAGACAGTTAGACGCGACCGATGTAAGTTTTGCGGCGCGCTCATCAGACAGCTTCTGATTGAACCGCAACAAGATTAAGCTCCATTGACTGCTTATAGGGCCCATCGGAATCGCGTCCGTCAATCAGCGGATACTAGATCTCAACGATGGATAAGCGGCCTTCGAGGATGAGCTTATGAATGAGGTTCTTGCCGTGGTCCTCGTTGTCCATCGTCTCGCCGTACGCGCTGAGAAGGCCCAGGACCCGTTGGTACGTCTCTTCCTTCGCCGTCTCGGAGTAGTTGCTATAGAAGAAGATCAGTTTTACGTGAGAGCTATAAAGGTCGACCATGTCGAAGATGGGCTGGGAGGGCGAGTGGCCGTCCGTACCGTCGGTGAACCCCACAGCTTCCCGCGAGTAGGCAGCGTCGAGAGGCCGTCGGGACAAAAACCGTAAGTCTGTGATCAACAGGGGATTGCCGAGTAGACGACGCTTTCAGGTCAAGAAAACCGCAGGTCAGCGATAGACGAATCTGTGGGCTACTCCACAGGCCCATTGTTGGTCACAGACTTACGGCTTTTTTGCGCGGAACGTCCGAGGACGACCGCCAATCCAACGGAAGCATCGCTAGGCCTCTTGCCGAATTAAGCCGCTCCCCCATCGTCTTCGTTTTTCGGCTCATTGTCCGTCTCATCGGAAT
>ERZ808246.2649-NODE-2649-length-10964-cov-4.456045_pt1 | contig 10964 bp, 18 predicted proteins | sample MGYA00521083_ERZ808246 | MGnify/ENA primary metagenome ERZ808246 (study PRJEB31516, sample SAMN03275577) | gut metagenome | biome: mammalia-associated habitat; material: feces | host: Papio cynocephalus | place: Kenya | collected 2012-07-07 ...
CTCGGTTGTGGGCGGGGTACGCACCGCCCTCTGCGATGGGGCTCATTCCGTCCTCATGCGGGCAGAATGGGCATGAAAAAAGCACCATGCATTTTTTGCACAGTGCTTAAAAATGGGCAAAAGAAAACCACGGTGCGTGTGCATCGTGGTTAGTTCCAGTCAGCGTAATGCTGACACTTGAGACATTTTTGGTGCGCTTCGTCCCAACTGCAAGGCGGCTTGTCATCGCCCTTCAGGCAGAGGGAATCATCGCCGATATTGGAGACTTCGAAGCACAGGCCGCAGTCGATTTTGCGATTGTAAATAGGACAAAACCATTCTTCAAGTTTTACCATGTTGCTAATGTGAAAGTCCATGCTTCTTTACCACCTCCATCAACTTTTTGCCGCCCTCGTCCAATGGCCCAATGCTGGAAACGCTTCCGTCTTGCCCAACTGCTGCAAAACCAAGTTCGGAGTAATAACACGTCTGGGTGCCATTACGCTGAGACATTGCAACCTTGGAAGATTGAATGATGCGTTCTACATCCATTGGCCCCATGCCACGTTCGGCCCAGCGTTGCAAAACGTGCTCACTTGCAAAGTTCAGAACGTTGGGGGCTGGCGGGGATTCGATAAGTTTGCCTCTGGCCTTTATTGTACCAGCTTCCCGCATCTGCTGCAACTCTGTATTGGCTGCATCGAAACATTCCTGTTTGCGAGCAAGGAAGCTGGCCTTGCTTGCAGCACTCCTGCCAAAGCCGGAGACCATGGTGCGGGAGCTGTCAGCCCGACTGCCGGTGGCCTTTACGAACTCGGCCAGCTCCTGCCGGGCCTGCCGGAGCTTTACGGCACTCTGGGTGGTGTCGCTCCCGGCGGCATCCTCGGCCAGATACCGGCGTTTGTACTTGCGGACGGTGCGTTCCTTTGCCCGCTGCATCTGGGATATCTCGTAAGCGGTGTATTTCCCGCCGTTGTACTCGATGTCCCGGGCGTTGAGCTTTTCAAGGCTTTCCTGTGTCCAGGTAGGCGGAGAACCCAGCTCGGGGAAGATGGCGAAAAAGGTGTGGCGGCAGTTCCAGCCGCACAGCCCCGCCCCGGTGCCGTAGCCGGTGGCAGATTCAAAGTCCGGGTAATGCTTTCCCAGATAGTCCACTGCACCGCCCCGGTGGAACTGTCGGCCCTGCCATTCGGTATGGGAAGGCCGGGCTCCGCCGTGAGCCGTGGTCTCAAAGAATTCCACGCCCATCTCGTCGGCCCGGGCCACTTGCAGTTTGGCACCGGTCTGATTCACGCCGGTGAGCACTGCCCGGCGGCAGGCCACTTCCAGCGTGTCTTTGTGACCGGTGGGGTAAGTGACGTACTTCATGCCGTCGGCAAGGCTATCCACGGCACTCTTGATGGCCGATTTGTAGTCAAAGGCCCCGCTGCTCACCTTGAGGTAGGCCCGGTCAAGGGCGGCTTCAAACTGGCCGGAAACCGTGTTGGCGGTCGTCCCGGTAAGGTTCTGGAAGGTCCCCGCTGTCTGTTGGTAACCGGCGTTGAGCAGGGCCTGCAAGGCGGGATTCTCTGCAAAGGGCGTGGGTTCCTTGCCGTAGTGGTAATAAATCTCGTCCTCGGCTTCCATGGCCCGGGTGGCGGCCTCCTGCATGAGCCGCCGGATCTCGGTTTCGCTCTTGCCGGTATAGCGGGCCAGCTTCTTCACCACGTCCTGCCGGAGGGCCTCGGTCTGCTGATACCGCCATAGCTGCCAGTTGGCCGTCGGGGTCAGCGTTTCCATCTTGGAGATCCGCCGGGCCACGTCCCGAAGGATGTCGTCCTCGACCTGCTGCCAGAGCAGGACCAGCCGGTCCGGTGCATGGTCGAGATAATCCGGAGAAAGCATCAGGCACCTCCGAAGCTCAACTCAGGCTGCTTGTTTTCGTCAGCTGCTTCCTGCGCCAGCTGCCGGGCATCGTCCTCGCTGACGCCGTACCGGGCCGCAAGATACTTGTACCGGGGCAAAAGGCCGCTCAGGGCATCGTCCCGCATCTGGCTCATCCGGGTCTCAGCATCGGTGATGTAGCTGTCGTCCCAATTGACGGAAAGGGCCGTCTCCGGGTCCACCTCGGCCCCTTGCAGGTTCTTTGCTGCCCAGAGCATGGCCCGGACGATGCCGATCAGGGCGTTCTCGATGGAGATCTGGTTCTTGTTGGCAGACTGCACAAGGTCCTGACGGCTGCCGTTGTACTCGGTGGCCGTGGTGACTTTGCCATTCTCGAAATCGTACCGGTGGCAGCCCAGCCCGCACTTGAAGCTGAACAGGTTCAGCATATCCTGCACGGCCCGGTGATTCTGCTCCACCCGGAGGTCAGGGTTGTACTCGTGGTACTCGCTGGCCTGATCGAGACTGCCCGCCTTTTCCGGCAGGGTGACGAACTGGCTTTTTACGTCGTCGTCGGGCGGGATGGGATGCTCTACGCCGTCCTTGTCCACCACCTTGCGGCAGATGTCGGCGGAGTAGAAAATCTTCTTGTGACCCAGCCGGATGTCCTCCCGGTAGTTGTCAAAGGCAAGGTCGATGCCCTGCGCTTCCTCCAACGCCTCAGCAAACACCGCCATACCCAGCCCCATGCCGCCGTCGATGTTCTTGACGGCAGCGGGGCGGAACAGGCTGAACCAGGGCGGGGACCCTTCCACCGTGATGCTCTCCGCTGTGCCCGGCGGGGCAGGCACCCGGGTGAAATCCGGCACACCGGAAACAGAATCCGCCACCCGGAACCACTCGTTGCGGATGGTGCGGCTCGTCTCGTCGCCGGTGTGGGTCTGCAAGTAGACGGCGGGCTTGCCGTCCATCAGGCACTCAGAAACAAAAGCCGCTTCGGTCACAACGCCCCGCTCCACCCGCAGGGGAAGGATGCAGGATGCCGGGTCGTAATCCAGCTTCAGTCGGGTGTCCGGCCCGGGAACGGCCTTTCCGTTTGCGACGGTCAGGTTCTCGGCACTCAGCACGAAGGCCCCTGTGCCGGACCAGTAGGCCTGCTCCACAAGGGCGTTGGCGTTGGTCCAGAAATGCAGCTGCCGGAGCAGCCCGCCCACCTGTTGTTCATCGTCGCCCAGCAGATAGCGGGCCGTGGCAGCGTCGGCGATCTGGAAGGTGGTGCGGTCGTTCAGAAGCAGGTTCGCCCAATCCTCACAGACCCGCTTGGGCATCCGCAGCGATGCGATCCGGCGTTTGCGGGTGCCGTCGGCGTACTGGCTCTCCCGGGTGTGGATGTCGGGCACACTGCCCTTCCACCACTGCCGCCATGTTTCAATGTGGCCATAGTAGGTGGCATCCAGTGTCCAGCCCCGGGTGCGGTTCAGGTAGCCCAGAAATGCGTCAATGTTCATGTGTTGGTCAACCTCCTGAACTCTCGTTCGATGGTGTATTCAAAGGCATCCAGCGTGTCGATATCGGTGCTGCCGTCGTCCAGCCGCTCGTCCACGCCGGGATGCTTCTGGCTCCACAGAGCCGTTGCAAGAGCGTCCCGGAGGGTGGCCGCTTCCGGCGTATACCAGAACCGCCCGCCGCCCATGAGGATGGACGTCAGGCGGATGCGGTCGAGTATCTTGATCTTTGCGCTGTTCTCCACCCGGTCGGCCAGCCAACTGAGAGAACAGCGGCGCAGACGGCCCCGGATGTGGTTGATGAGGGTCTGCTCTGCGCTGTCGCAGAAAATGTACTGTATCTCACCCCAGCGGGAAAAGACGGTGATGCAGAACTCAATGAGCTTGTCGGCCAGAAAGTCGGCATCCTGCGCCACCGGGTCGATGCGCTGGGAAGTCAGCCCCACCACGCCGGAATAGCCCGGCAGGATAGCCGTGGCTACAAAGGCGTGTTTGGAGCCATTGCCGCCAAAGTCCACACCGACCCGCACCCGCCATGGGTGCAGTGGCTTGTCCGCAGGCCAGAGAAAGCGGCCGTCTTTGGCAGCGATGCTGTCCGCAAAGATGCGGTATATCACGCCGTTGGCGGCCATCCACTGGCCCAGAATGAACCGGGCGTAATAGACCGTGCCTGCATACTCCCGCTTGAGGTCGGCCACGAACTGGGCCGGAAGGGTGGGATTGTCGTCGATGGTGTAGGCCTGACAGTAAATGTCGGCATCGCTGTCCAGAAACTTCTTGAACCAGTGCTGCGGATTCTCCGGGTTGCAGGTGCCGTCAAAGTGGGAGTGGGGGCAGGACAGACGGCTTTTCAGCATCTGGAAAACCCCCTCGTCCCAAGTGGTGATCTCGTCGCCGTAGACGTACTCAAAGGCTGCGCCCTGTATCCGGGCGATGTGCTTCTTGTTGTCAGCACCAAGGACATAGACCTTTTTGCCGAACAGCTGCACCACATTGCCCGAAGCCGATGTCCGGATGATGCCCACAAGGTCGGGGCCCCATATCTCCCGCATAAGGGAAAGCACGTTGCGTTCCAGCGTGCCCAGCGTGTTGCCCATCAGCACCAGCAGGCCCTCGCCCCGGGCGGCGCAGATGCGTTTCGGGATGACGGCAGCGCAGTCCACGAAGGTTTTGCCGCTTCGGGTGGCCCCGGTCTTGACGTTCCACCGGTGATTGCAGTTGCGCAGATATTCCTGCTGGAACTCAGTCAATGGCACTGTCCACACCTCCCAGCAGCTCCTTGGCCTTTGCCAGAGCATCTGCTGCGGGGTCTTCCTGTACGGTCTCCTCGCCCAGCATCTTGAGCAGGACAGAAGCAGCCTGCGGGTTTCCACGCTTGGCCTGTTCCGCAATGCCCACCACAACGCTCATCTGGTTGTCGATGTCCTCCGGGTCGATCTGATCTTTCAGCATCCGGTTCACTGTGCGGCGGTCGGTCTCCGGCAGGCTGAGGTAGTAGTCGGCGGCTTCCTTCATGGACCGTTTGCGGCGGCGTGCCGCCCCGGAGGCAATGCCGCCCTTCTGGGCAATTTCTCTCTGTTCACTCTCTGTTCGTTCGCTGAACGGGATGAGATTCTTTTCATTCGACACGTCACCACCTCTCTTGTTGTCAGGGCACAAAAAAGCCGCCCGGAAAAAACCGAACGGTCAGAATATCAAAAATAAGCGGCCCCGGATGCGGGTGCAGCAGGAGCCGCTGCATCCGGAACTTTCGCAGCCGGATGCCCTGCTATACGCTGGTCTGCGCTCATTCCAAGACATTGCAGCGTCTGGCACTCGGGGCAGGGGTCGAACCTGCAACAGCCGGTTTTGGAGACCGGTGCTCCACCAATTGAGCTACCCGAGTATAATAGGAGCAGCCCGCAGAACGCCGGGGTGGAAAAACCTGTGCCTGTGGACAGCACAGGAAAAAGTGGGAAGCGTTCCGGAGACTGCAAGACAAGCGGCCTGCCGCTTTCGGCGGTTCCGCTTATACCCATTTTAGCCTATCCCTCAGGGATGCTCAAGGGAAAGGCAGTGGAATCGTAGTGGAATCATGGTGGAACTTTTAAAGGGCATCCCAATACTGTGCCAGAATCCTTACAGCCCGGCACATAGACTTCTTGACCGTGCTGACCTCCACGCCTTTCCGCCCGGCCAGCTGCTCGTAAGTCACAAGCTGAAAGCGTCCGTGGCTGTCGGTGCTGGCGCAGTCGATATAGTAGCCCTCCAGGTACTCCACCATGCGGGAGGTGTAATGCAGGTCATTTCCCAGCGGCCAGAGGATACGGCGGTAGGCTTCCGCCTTGATCTTGCGTGAAATATCCTCCCGATGCGCCAGCCTGCTTTCCTCATCGATGATGCGGGCGGCGGTTTTGCCGACCTTATCCTTGCCGCCTGCCCCGCCGGGCATGCCGGAAACGCCCTGCGTGGTCTGGGTGGCAGCGGCTTTCCACCGGCGAATCTTATCCCGCTGGTCTTCTTCGGCCTGCGTCATATCCCGGCACCGCCGCAGCCAGTCCCGGATCTCACGCTCTTTCAGGCGTTCCGGGCTGATGCTGTCTGGTGCATCATTTTTCCATGTGCGGATCATTGGTAAGTCACCTCGTCAGGGTCTTTCTCTGCAAGAAGGTCAGAAAGCTCAACGTTGAGTGCTTCCGCAATCTTTCTTGCCGTTAAAATTGCAACAGGCTTGTTGTTTCGAGCTTTCCAAATCGCCTGACGGTAGATTCCACGCTCAACAAGGTCATTAGCTTTCATGTTCAGTCTTGCCATTTGAGCAATGACTTTTACACGGTCAAACATTACTGCTGTCGATTTTTTCATCTTTTTCCTCCATTTCTTTGATCTCGATCTCTGCCCTGGGGTTCTTCCGGTCAAGCAGCACCCGGCTGCCATCGTGGGCGGCGACGATCTTGCTGTTGTCGTCCTCGAGCACACCGGCTTTCACCAGAATGTCGGTGGTGGCCTCAATGAGGTTGGCAAGGTCTACCCGCCGGGCGGTGGCCATGTAGTAAATGCAGCACACGTTCAGCCGGGCAGAAAGGGGGCTGAGCGGCCTTTTGATTTGAAGCAGGCAGTTTCCCTCATACTCCACAAAAGCCTTGCTGGGGGCCACGAATGGCCGTCCTGAGTGGTTGCGCAGGATGCGGGCAGAGTTCTTCTTGGTGGCTGGGTTGCCGTAGAGGGTCAGGTGCATTGTGCGCCTTCTTTCTTGTACTCCATCCAGAACGCATTGTTCATACGCTTGCAGACGGCCTTGCCTTTTTGCGCCTTTCTCCCTTTCGCAATGCGCTCGCAGAGGTCATAATAGTGTTTCCGGCAGTAATTCTTGCCCGGAATTGCCATACTGTCACACCACTGGCACTGTCCCGCTTCCTTGAAATGCCTGGATTTCCGGGAATACCACGCTCTGTTCCACCTGCGATATTTAATCGCACATTCAGAACACATTGTCCTGTCATTCTCGGCTTTGCGCCGGCCGCATCGGTAGCAGATGCCAGAAGCCTTCAAGCGTTTTCTTCGCTCTTTCTGGTAGGCATTTTTCGCCATGCGACTTTTCTTTTGATAACGGATTCGGTCTGCTCGGCGATGCTTTTCGAGACACCCATCGCAAGAGACCTTTCCCGGAGCAGCCATTGCGTGCCTGCATATCGGGCAGATGCCGTGTTCTTTGTACCAGACATATTCCTCATGGTTCGGCATGATTTTTGCCACCCTTCAGCATCCTCAAAACGTCCTCTGCCGTGCGATAGCCCATTACACCGCCCTGCCCCAGCAGGGGCTTTCCCATGACTTCCAGCAGCCCTTCCTTCCACCCGTAGGAATACGGCGTGCAGATCGCATCCCAGCGGTATTTTCCGTCTTCCCTCACAACGATCTGCGTGCCATCCATATACTCGTGGTCGTAGGTGTGCTCAATGCCCATCTCGGTGAGAGCGGCGTCCAGCTTATCCATTTCCGTCACTTTTTCATCATCCCTTCCATTGCCAGCTGCTCACACTGCTTTTCGGCCTGTCTGCGCTGCTGGTCGTACTCAAAAAGCTTGTCGGCGTACTCCTCGCCCACCCGGCGGATTGCCACATCCAGCATCTCGGTGACGAGATCATGATACTTGTCAGCAGCCTTGCGGCTGTTCCGGGCGGCTTCCCGGGCTTCCCACAAATCAGCAAGCTTGTCCCGCCTGTCGGCGGTGATCTCGCCGTAACCGTAGGCATCCTGAATCTGTTCCATGCTCTCCCAGCCTGCCAGCCCGGCAAAAGGGTCCTCCTCGGCCTTTGCCATGCTGCGGGCCTTGGTCTTTTTCTTGACGTACCGGGTCAGACCGTCCCGGATCACATCCCGGGCATCGTCCATCGCTTTGCGGACGGCTTTCACTTCACGCTCCGCTTTCAGCTGATCCGGCTGGTTGGCCCACTCAAGAAAAAGCTCTTTCTTCGTTTTTGGTTTCATTTCTGCCTGTCCGCTCCTCCGTTATGTCCGAAATACCGCCTGCGGCTCATCTCCCGGTCGTGGTCGTGGTCATCGAGACGGTAGACCTTGCCGGGGTCGTTCATTTTGCGCAGCCACTCACATTCGGCTTCATGGTGCTGCCGCCATGCCCGGAACTTCCCGCACTGGTCATGACAGGCCGAGTGCCGGTCCGGGCAGTCTTTACAGGGACTGTTCATGGGTGACCTCCGTCCTCTTAACTTGGATATCCCGGTACTCCGGGTAGTGGTCGCCCGCCATCTGACAGGCCCGAAACTCTGCGGCCTGCGGGCTGCTGGCTGTCAGCCGATAGGTCAGGGCTGCTTCTCCGCAAGGGCCCCGGCACTCCAAGACAATGTGATATCTAGGCACTTTTCTCCTCCTTCTTTCTGGTCAGGGGCCGTCGATTTGCAGCGTTTTTGAGGAAATCCGGGGATTTTGCTGCTTCTTCCGGGGGTCTGGATGCCATGAACGCCTTGTTGCGGGGCGCATTGGCCTTTTGCTTTGCCCGCAGATCATCCAGAGCTTTTACGTCTCCGAGGCACTTCACGCCGTCCCGCTTCCAGCCGGACAAAATGCCGTTGATGTAATTCCACGAGCGTTTTCCGGCTTCCGCCGCCTTGTCAATGGCCAGCAGGATCATCTCGGTGCTGTACTCCTGCCGCCACTTTTGCAGCTTGTCCAGCGCAGAGCGTGGAAAATCCCCCACGGCCTGCTGATAATGCTGCACGATCTTGGAAAGCTCGAGATCAACAGCGGGGGCAGCGGTCTCTACTCCTACTCCTACTCCTACTCCTATTCCTATTCCTTCTCCTTCTCCTACTCCTTCTCCGGTTATGCTTTGGCTTTTCGTTGTTTCAAAACCGGGGTTTTCTTTTTCGGAAAAAGCGGGGTTTTTATTTTTTCTCGGTCTACCGCCTTTTGTTCCGTTCAAAACGTCCCTCATGGATTTTTCAAGAGTAGGTTTCACAAGTTTCCAGCAGGTAGATACAACGCCTTTCAGCTCCGGTTCTTTCCCGGTAAAACTGTATTCTATGATTGCTTCATAGAATTCTGCACGCTCTTTTTTGCTCAAATCTTGTGCAGCTTCGTAGTAAGAATGAAAAAAGCTGAAGCTTTTTCGGCTCATTTCCAACTCGTTTTCACCTCCTTGCACGCCCGTACCGCCAGATAGCACAGCGTTTCCGATCAGAACGGAAGATCCTCGGTGTCGTCGATCACGGAGAAGTCATCCGCAGAGCCCTGCGCATACTCCGGTGCGCCCTGAGGAGCCTGCGGGGCGTTGTGAGCGGCGTTTGCTTCCCGCACATGATTTGCTGTCTGCTGCTCGTAGGAGGCCGCAGAGGGCTTATCTGCGGCCTTGGGGCCTGCAAAGCTCACCTGAGAGGCCAGCACTTCCACGGTGGTGCGGTTGTTGCCGTTCTTGTCCTGATACTGGCGAGTCTGGAGACTGCCCTCAATGGCGATCAGACTGCCCTTCTGGAAATACTTGCAGACGAACTCTGCCGTCTGCCGCCATGCCACGACGGTGATAAAATCGGCCTGCCGCTGCTGGCCCTGCGGGGCATAATTGCGGTCGCAGGCAATGCGGAAGGTGGTGGTGGCAAGGCCGCTCTGGGTGGTACGGAGCTCCGGGTCGGCCACCAACCGGCCCATAAGGACGACAACATTAAGCATGAGACATTCCTCCATCTTCTTTTGACTGTTTCTTGGCGCACTCCCAGCAGAGAATCCGGCCATACTTTTCTTTGGCTCTGTCGGCCACATCCTTTACGGTATACTGGCCGTTCCGGGTCTTTACCGGCTGAAGCTGCTTTCCGCAGCTGGCGCAGATGTACGGCTGGGTCTGCTGCTGAGCCTGCTGGCGTTGCGGCTTCCCTCCGGTCTGCTTGCCGGAGCTCTGGCTCTGGTACTCGTTGGTATCCGGGTCTTTGGTGTCGTCGATGCAGAACAGGCCGTTCAAGGCGTACTTTCTGGCGTAGCTGCTGGACGTTCCGGTGACCTGTGCGGCATCCATCTTGGTCTTCTGCTCCGGCTCCCGGGCATATGCGGCGCAGCTGACGCTCTTGCCGCTGAAATCTTCCAGAATCGCCGTGGCCCGGATGTAATGCCAGTCGCCGACCATGATCGGCTCATCATACAGGCGGAGGGACAGCCGCTTTGCTTTCAGAAGCGGCTTGACCGCCTCGAGAATGTCCTCACAGGAGCGGTACTTGTACCCGCCAAACGTGTTCGTCTGCCCCTTGGGGGCCTTGAGCTCTGCCTGAACCTCGGACAGCAGCTCATAAATGCTCTTTTTGTCCATCACATTTTCCATTGTGTTCACTCCCTGTATCCGTGCCGGATGCACAGCTCTTTCAGTCTGGTGTAGCTGATCTCATAGGCAAACTCTGCATCGTGCTGCAAGTCCTGCGGCAGCGAATCGCAAAGAACAGCCAGACGGTCAAGGGCCGCCAGTGCTCCCCCAAGAGCGGAAGCCGCCTGCGAGATCGCATTGCTCATGCCCTCCCGCCGGGTCAGCCTGTCCGTCAGCAGGTACCGGTCGGGGCGGAGCTTGCTGTCTGCAAAGCCCTGCTCCACCCGGGCAGAGATCGTGCCCAGCATCTTCTCACCTCCCATACACCTTGTTGCCGTTCTCGTCACGCACCGTGTAGAGCAGCTCCGGGTGGATCAGAGCCAGTTCATCGGCCCTGTGAATGGCCTGCATGGTGTCGCTGAACCACTCTGCTTTGCGGCAGGGTTTGCCGTCCTCATGCCATTCCGTTTCTAAAATAATGTTCAAAGCCACTTGTGAAAACCTCCAAAGTGTGTTATTCTTCGGGGTGATGGGGCGTCAAAAATCCATCACCCTTGGGCCTGTCCGTGCTGGTAACACGGATGGGCCTTTTTGTTGTTATCAGGACCCGCCCCGGCGCACGGTATATCCTCCGCATTTGCAATGGCGTTTTGCAAATCCTCGACGATGATTCCGAAATCATCCGCCATTGCCTGCCACATATCGCTCTGGAACTTATAGTAGGCGTTCTGAGCATGCAGGGTATGCCGTTTCTGAAGCTTCTGATACTGTACAATCAGCGTCCGCACATGTTCTTCCAGTGTCATGCGCCCCTCCGGTTCTGCCGGTACGCC
>ERZ808246.2651-NODE-2651-length-10959-cov-3.545946_pt1 | contig 10959 bp, 8 predicted proteins | sample MGYA00521083_ERZ808246 | MGnify/ENA primary metagenome ERZ808246 (study PRJEB31516, sample SAMN03275577) | gut metagenome | biome: mammalia-associated habitat; material: feces | host: Papio cynocephalus | place: Kenya | collected 2012-07-07 ...
AGAATCAGGAACAAAACCTGTCTTCTGCTCCCGGCCCGAAGACAAACGGCGAAGAGGCGGCGAAGGCAGAGAAAATCAAGGCAGTTCTTCGCTGTGTCGTGCGCCCGGATGAGAGACAGACGAACGGATTCGTTTCTTTCCTGAAAAGAGAGTACGGCACAGACGATGTGGAACTGGACATCGTGGAGGATCCGAAGATCTGGGGCGGCTTCATTCTGGAAGTCGGCAGTGAGGAATACGACTGGAGTCTTCGGGGACGTGAGAATCAGATCGGACGCCGGATTGACAGCGCGCGTGCAAAGGCGGGCGAGTCGGCAAGTCAGGACAAGATTATTTCGATCCTGCGGGCTGCGGCTGAGGACTTCAAGGTCACTGCGGAGAAAAAGGAAGTCGGTTTCGTAGAGACCGCAGGAGACGGTATCGTCACCGTAAACGGACTCCGCCATGCAATGTACGGCGAGATCATCCTTTTCGACAACGGCGTCAAGGGAATGGTACAGAATATTTCTGATGACGGCATCGGTGCCATCCTTTTTGACGAGGAAGGCTCCATCGGAGAGGGAACTAAGGTCGTCGGAACCGGCAAGCAGGCAGGTATCCCGGTCAGTGATGAATATCTCGGAAGAGTCATCAACGCACTGGGCGAGCCGATTGACGGCGGCGAGGAAATCCACGCACAGGAGTACCGGCCGATTGAGGAGCCGGCACCGGGCATTGTAGAGAGAAAGAGCGTTTCGGAGCCGCTGCAGACCGGAATTCTTGCCATTGATTCCATGTTCCCCATCGGACGCGGACAGCGTGAGCTGATCATCGGAGACCGCCAGACCGGAAAAACATCCATCGCCGTAGATACTATTTTGAACCAGAAGGGCAAGAACTGTGTCTGCATCTATGTTGCCATCGGACAGAAGGCATCCACCATTGCAGGACTGGTCAACACCCTGCAGCAGCACGGCGCCATGGAGTACAGCATCGTGGTCAGCTCCACGGCTTCGGACCCGGCGCCTCTTCAGTACATTGCCCCGTATTCGGCGACATCCCTTGCCGAGTACTTCATGCACAAGGGACAGGATGTTCTGATCGTGTACGATGATCTTTCCAAACACGCCGTTGCGTACCGTGCCCTGTCGCTTCTTCTGGGAAGAAGCCCGGGACGTGAGGCCTATCCCGGCGATGTCTTCTACCTTCATTCAAGACTTCTGGAGAGAAGCGCAAGACTTTCGGATGAGCTGGGAGGCGGTTCCATCACGGCACTGCCCATCATCGAGACGCAGGACGGCGATGTTTCCGCGTATATTCCGACCAACGTCATTTCCATCACGGACGGTCAGATTTTCCTGGAGAGCGATCTGTTCTTCGAAGGACAGCGCCCTGCTGTCAACGTCGGACTTTCCGTTTCCCGTGTCGGCGGCGCCGCACAGACGAAGGCGATGAAGAAGGCAGCGGGGTCTCTTCGTATCGACCTCGCGCAGTACCGCGAGATGGAGGTCTTCACGCAGTTCTCTTCGGATCTGGATGAGGCGACCACACAGCAGCTCAAGCAGGGAAAGGTCCTGATGGAGCTCTTAAAGCAGCCGCTGGAGCATCCGCTTTCCCATGCGGAGGAGGTTGTCGCTCTGACGGCAGGAGAGAACCGGAAGTTCATCGACGTTCCTGTGAAGCAGGTAAAAGAGTACGAGAACGGCTTCCTTGCCTGGATGGAAGGTGAGCATCGGGATATTATGGAAGAAATCGACCGGACAAAGCGTCTGGAAGAGAACCTGAAAGACCGGATTCTGAAGGCCGCAGATGAGTATGCGGAGCTTTCGAAGAAAACCTCCGGTGACAAGAAGGAAAACGCCTGAGGAAACTCCGTTTCCCCTGCCGGATTCCCCGTAAAAGAGAATGACGGGAGAGAACGGAAGCCCTCAGATGAGAGAACATGAAACAGCCGCAGAACACTGCGGCAGGAAAGGCAGACATGTCAGCAATACGTGAAATACGGGACCGCATCGCGAGCATTCAGAACACGATGAAGATCACCAACGCCATGTATATGATTTCATCGACGAAGATGAATGCCGCGAAATCGGCGCTGAATGCGACAGAGCCTTACTTCTTTGCTTTGGAATCCATGTTCGCAAGAGTCCTTCGGCATCTGCCGCCGGATTTCGAACATGCGTTTCTGGATCGCAGAGAGAGCATTCCAGAAAAGGATGTCCGCAGAGCCATCCTCTGCGTGACGGCAGACAAGGGCCTTGCCGGTGCGTACAACCACAACGTACTCAAGATGACGGAGGAAATGCTCCGTCCGGATGGAAGGGATCTTCTATTTGTCATTGGAGAAGTGGGACGCGCGTACTGTGAACAGCGCGGAATTCCGATTTATGGGGAATTTCGTGAGACAGCGCAGAAGCCGACCCTCTCCAAGGCGCGGCAGATTGCATCCCGGATGCTGGATCTGTTCGCACGGGATGAGGTGGATGAGGTCTTTATCATTTATACCAGGATGAAGAATTCCATGGAGAATGAGACGCAGAAGACGGAGCTTCTTCCTCTGGTGCGCCTGAACAGCAAGGTGTTCGGAATGGGAGGAGCCACGGCCATGCAGGAGGAATTCGACCTGCAGCCAGATCCGAAGACCCTTCTGGACAACATCATTCCGGATTTCGTGTCCGGATATATTTACGGCGCACTGGTCGAGTCCTACTGCGCAGAGCACTCCAGCCGCATGCAGGCCATGGATGCCGCGAACAAGGCGGGCGAAAAGCTTCTCCAGGAGCTTTCAGTCCGGTACAATCGCGAACGTCAGGCGGCCATCACGCAGGAGATCACGGAAGTGGCAGCCGGTGCAAGAGCAAGAAGTGAGCAGATCAAGCGAAACCGCAGGAAAATGAAAGCGGCATACGGTCAGAGTCCGGAAGGAGTCTGACCGGTCCTGACGGAAATTTGCATGGAATATTCCGCACAGGAGTACGAGAAAAAGAAGGAGGAGTCCTGACAATGCAGATCGGAAAGATCACACAGGTAATGGGACCGGTTGTGGACGTTCAGTTCCCGGAGCGGCCTCTCCCTGTTATAAAAACCGCACTGCAGGCGGACAATCACGGCAAAAAAGCAGTGATGGAAGTGGCACAGCATATCGGAGACGATACGGTGCGCTGCATCATGCTTTCAGCCAGTGAAGGATTGCAGAAGGATATGCCGGTGCTGTCTACGGGCAGAGGCATAGAGGTCCCGGTCGGAGACAAGAACCTGGGACGGCTGTTCAATGTGCTGGGAGACACCATTGACGGCAAGGAGAGTCTGGAGAATACGCAGCGGTGGGAGATTCACCGCAAGCCTCCGAAGTTTACGGACCAGAGCCCGGTGCAGGAGATTCTGGAGACCGGAATCAAGGTCATTGACCTGATCGCGCCTTACGCGAAGGGCGGCAAGGTCGGTCTGTTCGGCGGAGCCGGTGTCGGCAAAACCGTCCTGATTCAGGAGCTGATCCGGAACGTCGCAGCGGAGCACGGCGGATATTCGATTTTCACCGGTGTCGGAGAGCGCTCCCGTGAGGGAAATGATCTGTGGAGCGAGATGTCCCAGTCCGGCGTCATTGACAACACGGCGTTGGTATTCGGACAGATGAATGAGCCGCCGGGAGCACGTATGAGAGTTGCGGAGACCGGACTTACGATGGCGGAATATTTCCGCGATGTGGAACACAAGGACGTGCTTCTGTTCATCGATAACATTTTCCGTTTCGTGCAGGCGGGCTCCGAGGTGTCTTCCCTTCTCGGCCGTATGCCCTCGGCAGTCGGTTATCAGCCGACGCTGGCCAATGAGATGGGCGCACTTCAAGAGAGAATTGCTTCCACGAAGAACGGATCGGTCACCTCGGTGCAGGCCGTTTACGTGCCTGCCGATGACCTGACAGACCCGGCACCGGCCACTACCTTCGCGCATTTGGATGCGACGACGGTTTTGTCCCGTAAGATCGTGGAGCAGGGCATTTACCCGGCCGTGGATCCTCTGGAATCCTCTTCCAGAATCCTGGAGGAGAGCGTGGTCGGCAAGGAGCACTACGAGACGGCTCAGGCGGTTCTGCAGATTTTGCAGAAGTACAAGGAACTTCAGGATATCATTGCGATCCTCGGCATGGAGGAGCTGTCCGACGACGACAAGCAGACCGTTTACCGCGCGAGAAAGATCCGCAACTTCCTGTCTCAGCCGTTCCACGTGGCGGAGCAGTTCACCGGCATTCCCGGCAAGTATGTTCCGCTGAAGGATACCATCAAGGGCTTTCAGGCAATCATCGGAGGCGATCTGGATCAGGTTCCGGAGACGGCCTTCTTCAATGCAGGAACCATTGATGAAGTCTGGGAGCGCTCCAAGGAACTGAAAAACTGACGGGTAGAGAGCTATGGCAGAGGTAAAAAGTACATTTTTCCTGCGCGTCATTGCGGCAGAGAAGGTTTTCTTCTCCGGCTTTGCAAGGAATCTGATCATTCAGACCGTGGATGGGCAGCTTTCCTTCCTGGCGCACCATCAGGAGATGATGGCGGCGCTGAATCCCGGCGAGCTTCAGATTCAGGATGAGGAAGGAAACTGGATCCGTGTCATTGCCGGCTTCGGCTCCATGGTATTTGCCAACAACCGCGCGACAGTTTTGGTGGAGACCTGCGAAAGACCGGAGGAAATCGACAAGAGAAGAGCAGAGGAAGCGCTGGAGCGCGCGAAGGAGCGGATGCGTCAGAAGCAGAGCCAGCGGGAATATCACATGACGCAGGCGGCAATGGCAAGGGCACTGTCGAGACTGTCCCTGAAGGACAAGCTGAGAGTCTGACAGAAGCCTGGAGCATAAGGAGTGGGTTTACAATGGATGACTATCGGACACCGGGGGAGAAGCTCGCCAGATCCGGCAGAAAACGAAAGGTGCAAATGTCGGAGGCAACGAGCGTGATGCTCGCCTTGACGCTTTCCGGAGGCATGCAGGACGCCTATTCGTATTTGGTCCGTGGCAAGGTTTTCGCCAATGCGCAGACGGGCAATATCGTGCTGATGGCGGAGCATTTCTTCAGCGGGGATTTTGCAAGCGGCGTCCGATATCTGTTTCCGGTGGCGTTCTTTGCGCTCGGCGTGTTTGTGGCGGAGCAGATCCGGGGTCACTTTCAGTATTCCGGCATTCTTCACTGGCGGCAGATGATCGTCATGCTGGAAATCGTGATGCTCCTGATCGTGGGGCTCCTTCCGGTAAATGATGTGATCAATCCGCTTGCGAACGCCATGACCTCGTTTGCCTGTGCCATGCAGGTGCAGGCCTTCCGCAAGGTCAACGGCTACGCCTATGCGAGTACGATGTGCATCGGCAATATGCGAAGCGGCATGGAGGCCTTAAGCGCCTATGCGAGAACGAGAAACCGGGAGCTTTTGCTCCGTGCGGGGCAGTATTTCCTGGTGATTTTCACCTTCTTTCTGGGGGCGGGAATCGGTGGAGCGCTGGCAGGCCTTGCAGAGAGCCGTATGATCTGGATCTCCTGCGGCCTTCTGGTTGTCAGCTTCCTTCTCATGTTCTTTCAGTCAGAGGAAGAGAAGCTTGAAAGTGACACTGATAATGTCACTTTCAAGCAGCAGCATCGGTGCTGACGCACTGGCTGCCGCATTCGGCAAGCCCGCCTTCGCGGGCTTGCCTCGGCGAGGTATAAGCTTGAAAAAGTAAAGGTTTGAAAATGACATAATCTGTCATTTCTAAATGGAAGCACCAGAGAAGTGTGTGCTTCAGCGCGGGGAATTTGTTGAGCAAATTCCCCGCGCTGCTGTTTTGTAAACGGAACCGCGAAATGCAAATAAAGATTCTGTTAAAAAATGCTTTTTCAGTTCCCTTCTTATTAAAAAGCGTGTATTCTATATCGGTGTGTTAAAAAAATAACAGGAAGAGGAGGAACTTGTATGATCGCTCAGGCAGTAGCTCTGATTATTTTTATAGGAATGTTTGTGCTGATTATTCTGGACAAGTTCGAGCGGCAGTGGATTACCCTGGTCAGCGGTCTTCTGATGCTGGTTGTGGTATTCGGTATCTGCCTGCACAGCCCGCAGGCGATTGCGGATACGCTGAATCTGAAGGCGTTTTTTGCCAGAAGCTTCTGGTACGGCGCAGAGGAGAGCGCTTCCGCCGGAATCAACTGGTCCACGATTGTGTTCATTGCAGGCATGATGATTATGGTGGAGGGCCTGGGACATTCCGGTTTTTTCCGGTGGCTGTGTCTGTCGCTTGCGAAGGCGGTCCATTATCATCTGGTGCCGCTTCTTATCTGTTTCATGTGCATGTCCGGATTTCTGTCGATGTTCATTGACAGCATCACCGTGGTTCTGTTCCTCGCGACGGTAACGATTGAGTTGTCCCGGATGCTGAAATACAACCCGGTTCCAATGATTCTGGCAGAGGTGTTCTGCGCGAACCTCGGTGGCTCGGCAACGATGAGCGGTGATCCGCCGAACATCATCATCGGCACCTCTCTTGGCTACAGCTTCATGGACTTCATCACGAACACCGGTGCTGTGGTAGGAATCAGCTTTATTTTCGCGCTGGTTTATTTCTGGCTCTGCTTCCGGAAGGAGCTGAAGGCCAATGAGGCGGCAAGAGTTGGAGAGGTCTCCTGCCCGGAGCCGTCGTCCGCCATTGAGAGCAAGCCTGCCTTTCTCTGCGGCGTTCTGGTCTTTGCGATTGCAGTGGTTCTTCTGATCACGCATGCACAGACGGGACTTACCGTCTCCTGCATCGGCGTGATTGTGGCGGTGCTGACCCTGATCGCGATGGTGGCAACCTCCGGAATCTCAGTGATCCCGAAGATTTTCAGGGGAGTGGATTACAAGACGCTTCTGTTCTTCATTGGACTGTTCGTATCGGTCGGCGGCTTGGAGCAGACAGGCGTTCTGGAAGTGATCGCGCATTTCATTTCGGTGGTCAGCGGAGGAAATCCGTATGTGATCGTGGCGATCATTCTGATCCTGTCTGCGGGATGCAGCGCACTGATCGACAACATCCCATTTGCCGCAACTATGATTCCGGTGATTCAGTCGCTGGCCTCGTCCACCGGCATGGCGCTGCCGACGCTGGCATGGACGCTGTCACTTGGGACGGACATCGGCGGAAACGCAACTCCGATTGGTGCTTCTGCAAACGTTGTCGGAACCTCGGTCTCCGCGAAGAACGGTCATCCGATCAGCTGGGGAAAATATTGCAAATATTGTGTACCTGCGACGCTAATTGTTATAATGATTTCGTTGGGGTGCATCTATCTGCGCTATCTGTGAGAACTGCCGGGAAACGTCATCCGTTACCGGGCTCCCGCTGACCTGCTATCGTCATAGGGCTGCCGGGAAGCGGGCGTTTCGACAGGCGCTGGTCCTCTTGGGACAGAGACGGCCTCCAACTGCGATAGGGTAAGCTGAGAGGGGGCTCACGAAATGGGACGTATCCAAAAAATGAATGAAAAGTATGCAGGGGATGCAGAGAACAAGCAGATGAATGAGAATCAGATCATTGTCACGGTCGGCCGTGAGCATGGAAGCGGCGGCCACTTCATCGCCCAGAACCTTGCCAAGGAGCTTGGCATCAAGCTGTACGACAAGGAGATCGTAGAGGGCATTGTAGCGCAGGGCTTTTCCAAGGAATTCGTCGAGGAGATGGACGAGAAGCCGATCAACTACTTCCTCTCCCGCAGGATCGGAGAATTCTCCAACTCTCCGGAGGAGATTGTCGCGGAGAAGGTTTTTGAATACATTCGTGAGATCGCGAAGAAGGGAGAGTCCTTTGTCATTGTAGGGCGCTGCGCGGAGTCAGTCCTCCGGCTGTATCCGCATGTCATCAGCATATTCGTTACCGGTGACAAGAAGGACAAGCTTAAACGGATCGAGGACATCTATCATCTGGATGCCATGGCGGCGCAGGACCGGATCCGCCGCGTGGATTCCAAGAGAAAGCAGTACCACAACCACTATGCGGATTTCAAATGGGGCGATTCCAGAGGGTATGACCTTCTGATCAACAGCAGCCGTCTCGGTATTGACGGCACGGCGAAGTGCCTTGCCGGGTATGTGAAGTCCTATATGCAGGTCAAGGGAATCGAACCGCAGACGCTCGGGAAGGAGTAGTAAGATCCGCAAGATCGGTTCCTGAATTTCATAATCAGTCCAAAATAAGCGGCCTGTCCCTCAGCGGGGCAGGCCGTTTTTCCATGGCATAGCATCTGGACAGGCAGGATCACGAATCAGAGAGGACAAGAGCCGCATAGGTTTTACCCAATGCGGCTCCTTCTGCCAGTGAGTTTATCCCCAGACCTCCTCTGCGATCTCCTTGACGAGAGCAAGCTTTGCCCACTCTTCATCCTCCGTCAGCTTGTTGCCGATTTCGCAGGAAGCGAAGCCGCACTGAGGGGAGAGATACAGACGGTCCAGGCTGATGTAGTTCGCTGCCTCGTGAATGCGCGCGATGACCTTTTCCTTGTCCTCCAGCTCCGGAGACTTGGTGGTGATAAGCCCCAGAACCACCTTCTTGTCGCCGGTTACTTCACGGAGCGGCGCAAAGCCGCCGGAACGGTCGGAGTCGTATTCCAGGTAGTACGCGTTGACATTCTCGCGAGAGAAGAGGTAACGTGCGATGCCGTCATATCCGCCGGTTGCGGCGTAGGTGGAGTGGAAGTTGCCGCGGCAGACATGTGTGTTGATGATAAGATCCTTCGGTGCTGCAGCAAGGACGGCATTGTTGATGTCGAGATAGCGCTCACGGATGACGTCGATTCCCTTGTCATCGGTGCCGAAGAAGTTGTGACGTCTGGGATCCACGAGAAGTCCCCAGGAGCAGTCATCGAACTGAAGGTTCCGGCAGCCTGCCGCGTACAGATCGTTGATGAAGGCCGTGTAAGCGGAGACGATGTCTGCCTCGAAGGCCTCAGTGCTCTCATAGAACTGTGCGCGGTTCTCAAGGGCAAACGGCATATCGAACTGCTCCAGAAACTGCGCGGGAGCGGGGATGGTGAGCTTTGAGACCGTGTTCTCGTCCTCCTGTGCCTGTACGAAGCGGAAGTGGTCGATGAAGGGATGGCTTCCCTTGTAGGAAACCTTTCCGGTGAGAAACGTATCATCAATCATCGCTGCCTCGCCCTGGAACGGAAGTCCGGTTTTGGTCGGCTGGTGTCCAATTCCCGCAAATCCCCACATGAAATCAAGATGCCAGGTTGCGCGGCGGAACTCGCCGTCGGTCAGAATGTGGTAGCCTGCCTTTTTCTGCTTGGCGATGAGGTCCAGAATGGAGCGGTCCTCAACGGCCTTGAGCTCCTCTGCGGAAATCCTGCCTGTCTCGAAGCTGCGGCGGGCATCCTTGAGCTCCTGCGGACGAAGAAAGCTGCCGACGAAATCGTAACGGTAAGGGGTTGTAATATTTTTACTCATAGGTTCCTCCTGTGGAAACTTGTTGTCAGATTGGTTTATGAATGTGTTTTGCGAATGGTTTGATTATAGGAAATGACGCCTGAAATCGGAAATACAGAAAAATGCGAATTGGCCATAGATTAAAACTATGGACGATCATTTCTCAAAAATCATAGAAACTGGATGCTCAGCAGAGGATGGCTCTGATACAATAAGGGAAGGGCGGGGACCCGGAGAAGTTTATACCGTAGGTCAGTGATAGAGAACATAACAAGAACGTAGAGGCTTCGGAGAAATCCGGAGCCTTTATGAGTAAACGCATAAGCATCAAGAATAACGATTGAGGAAAAAGAAGTTTGGAAGTGACATTGATATGTCACTTTCAAACAGCAGCATCGGTGCTGAAGCACTGGCTGCCACATTCGGCAAAACCGCCTTCGCGGATTTTGCCTCAGTGAGGTATAACAGTGAAGAAAGGATGCATTTGACATGACCCTGAATCAGCTGCGCTATGCGGTGACAGCGGCGGAGTACGGCTCCATCACAGCAGCCGCAGGAGAGCTTTTTATATCGCAGCCGAGCCTGACCTCGGCGCTTCATGAGCTGGAAAAGGAGCTCGGCATCACGATTTTCCTGCGGACCGGCAGGGGAATTTCGCCGACGGTTGAAGGCGAAGAGTTCCTCGGCTACGCAAGGCAGATGCTGGAGCAGGAGAACCTGATCCGGGAGAAATATCTCGGCGGGGCACACGGAAAGTATTCCTTCTGTGTCTCCACGCAGCACTATTCGTTTGCAGTGGAGGCGTTCGTCGATCTTCTCAAGGGCTACAGTGAGGCGGAGTACGAATTTCACATCCGGGAGACACAGACTTACAGCATCATTGAGGATGTGGCAAGACTCCGGAGCGAGGTCGGGGTGCTGTACCTGAACCCGTTCAATGAGACTGTCCTGCGGCGGACGATCGATGAACACGATCTGGCCTTTCACTCCCTGTTTACGGCGAAGCCTCACGTTTTCATCAGCAGGGAGAATCCTCTTGCGAGGAAGAAATCTCTGACGCTGGAGGATCTGGAGCCTTACCCTCGTCTTTCTTATGAGCAGGGAGAGCATAATTCCTTCTATTATTTTGAAGAAATTCAGAGTACGCTGCCAAGACACAAGGACATCGTGGTGACGGACCGGGCGACATTGTTCAATCTTGTCATTGGTTTGAATGGTTACACGATCTGCAGCGGTGTAATCAATTCGAAGCTCAACGGGGAGAGCATTATTTCCCTTCCGCTGGAGGTGAACGACTACATGAATGTCGGGTATCTCACGCACCGGCATATGCATACGGGCAAGCTTGCGGAGCAGTATATCGCGGCATTGAAGAAACATACAGCAAATTGATATTTGTTCAGCACATGTCGATTTCATCGTGAATGAGCCGCTTGCGGATCCATCCACGCACGAAATTGATATGCGGCTGAACATTCCGTCGCCGTCCCGCAAAGGAGGCAGTGCTGCGCAGCTGTCCTCCTTCACAGACCGGCTCCTTGATGCGTAAGCCGAGGAAAGTCAGAA
>ERZ808246.2653-NODE-2653-length-10952-cov-3.583922_pt1 | contig 10952 bp, 7 predicted proteins | sample MGYA00521083_ERZ808246 | MGnify/ENA primary metagenome ERZ808246 (study PRJEB31516, sample SAMN03275577) | gut metagenome | biome: mammalia-associated habitat; material: feces | host: Papio cynocephalus | place: Kenya | collected 2012-07-07 ...
CCACTTATATAACTAGAATCAACAAACATAAACCTATTATTCGGATTAGTTAAAGAAGATACTCCTTCCTCATGCTTCATAATATCATTTAAAATATTGGTAGCCATATCAAGATTAATTCCAACTCTATCACATATTAAAGAAAATATATTAATAGAAGAATATGTATCATCTTCATTCTTTTTACTAATGCTAACTTCATAAAAATTCTTTATAGGAATATGTTCAAACAATTCTAAAATAATGCCTTTTAATTTTTCTTGATTACCACAAGCATCAGCAATTTTTTCTTTATATACTTCACAATCATACTCTAAGAAGTTATGAAACTGAACACTAGCATTTAATAAATTTCTGTCAGGATAATCTCCACTATTTGCAAATTCACTAGGAGAAAGATCAATTAATTCTTTATTCTTATCAACAAAAGCTTGGAAAAACTCTACTAAACCACCATTTACTTGAGTGCAACATAATGTTCTAGTTTTATCAGTTTTTTTATGTAACTCAAATATTTTTCTTGTATCATCATCCATATCTTTCATATGTATAGAAAATGTTTTACCAAACTTAGGATTATAAACAACAAGTAAATCATTTCCTCTTTTTGATACATCATATTGACATTCAACAACAAATCCATACTTTTTAAAGAACTCTTTTTGGTTATCTAATGAATTACTCGCAAACTCACTTAGCATTCTTACAAAGTTTTCTCCTACAACTCTCTTCGCATCATAATCCATTCTTTGTTCTTCTGCATCTAATTCAATTTGACTTCGAACATTATCATCAGTATCTATTATTTCTTCAAAGCATGGAATTATTTTACTAAAATCATTAGCACTTATTTTTTTGTCTGATTCATATAATAAACTATTAAGGAACAAAACTTTTTGTTCTTTAGGATAATTCATATCAATTATTTTTTTTGCTTCATTTCTTAATTCCCCACGTCTATTTTTTTTGAAAAGAAAATTTACATCTTCAGGCATAAAACCATATCTTGAAAGTCTTTCATAAGAATTCAATATTCTCTGCAACTTATTAAGATCTAAAGAATCATTTTTATATCTATTAAAATCAAGTTCTAATTTCTTCATTGAAATATTATGGATATCATGAGCGAGTCTATTTAAATTAAATAATGAATAACATAATCTATCATAATTATTATATTTATCTTGACATGTTAAATCAAATATTTCGCTAGATAATTTTCTAACATTCCCTTCTAAAATTTCTTGAGCATCAATAGTAAATTTTTTTCCTAAAAAAGCATCAATTCCTCTAAAGATATTAAATAAAACTATATCATTTTTATTATCTTCATTATAAAAATATTCATCTAGCATTCGTCTAATATTAATCGCAAAAATTGCATCAAACTTATCAGATTTAGGATTGTTTTCAATATCATTTAGAATGTATTGAGCAATTACAGAAAATGGTTGCTGTTCTTTTTTCGAATTAATTTTCTCAATATTAGCAAGATCAGTTTGTTCTCTAAATAAATAATTATTTTCATAAGCTTGCTTATAAAAATTAATATTAATTTTATTGCCATCTCTTAACATATCAAATGTATAAGGATTTAATTCAATCATTTTCTTTATAATTTCTCTATCAATAATTTCACTTAAATTATCTTTTTGCAAATTATTAAAATCAGTATAAAATAAATGTTTCATAAAAGAATCTTTATTCTCAATCAAATTAGCATTATAAAAATCCACCCTAGAAACAATACTTGTAATCTTCTTACCAAGATTCTTATTTAAATCTTCTTTTAATTTTTTCTTTTTATTTTTTGATGAATCAGGATTATTTTCTACAGCTAACATATCATTATTATACTTTTGAATTTCCTTAGCAAAGCTTTCATCATTTTCTAATGCTGTTCTAATACTTGCATATAATACTCTTCCAATAACTTCATTTTTTAAAAGTGTAGCTCTTTTTTTCTTATCAGTAGACAATTTATCCCAATTTTTTATTGTACTTAAAGTTTTTAAAAATACAGTAATTTCTGTAGGTGACAAATTTATTTCCGAATTTATATTGTAAAAATTAAAATTAATCTTTTCTAGATCTTTTCTAATGTGATAATGAGCACCATCAAATAAATCTTCTTTCTTTTCTAATAATGAATATTGTTTAGGATAAAATCCATATGTCTCTTTATACACTTCATCATTTAACTTTGCTATATTTTCAAAAACATCATGAGCTATAATTTCTCTTAGTTCAACCATACTCTTATTATCAATATTATCAACATTCAACGGAATTATATGGCTAGCATAAATTATAGAATCTTTTAACTTCTGTTTAACTAAATCATCTTCCGAATCATCCATTAATTTCATTACAGTAGTTGGCTCGATTTTATGATTTTTTTTTATTGATTGTTGTAATTTTCTAAATAAATCTTCTCTACTATCAAAAGAAAAACTAAAATAAATCTTTTGAAGCATCGTAGTAGAAGTAATATTATTTTGAGAACTTAATAAACTATAATTATTATAAATATTTTCAAATGTTGCAGAAAAACTTTTAAAAACTATATCAGGATTATCATAAATAATTTGAATATCTAATCCTAAATTAATCCATTCTTTAAAATTAACAAATAAACTCTTAAAATCAGGAACATGAGTAGGAATATCATTTAAAGTTGGATATAATAAATAAATTAATCTATTAAATCTGTCTAAATCACCCACTTCAAAATCAATTTTATTATCGTCAAAGTACTTTTGTTCTTCATCTAAAGATATAGTATATTCTTTTATTTTTATTTTATCAAATTCATCACTTATTAACTTTGCCCATCTAACATGTTCACAACCAAAATCATCACTATATTTATTGTACCACACAACTCCATTCACGTTTCCTGAGGAAGACAATGTCTTTAATAATTTATCTTTTTGTAAAAAATTAACTTTAGGATATTCAACTAATGAATCAGGAATAGACTGACAATCATTACTTATATTAATTTTAGCTGTAAGCATAAATGAAGGTTTAAATTTTTTGATACTACTAGGCAATTCCAACTCTTCTAAATATTCACATGCATCAAAAGCATTAGAAGCAATTTCAAGGACACCTTCCAAAATCTTAATTTTATTAACATAACTGTATAAAAAAACAGAAGAGCCAACCTTTTTAACCGGTATTCCATCGATATAACTTGGTATTACAACCTCACATAAACTCTCATCAGGTTTTTTACCAGTATAATTAGTGAAAAAAACTTCATAATACTTATTTCCATCAGAATCTGATTCTAAGCTATAATAAACTCCATTATATAAATGACATTCCTTTAATTTATCAAGAATTTTTTTATATCTTTTTTCTTGAATAAATGATAGATAATTTTCTATTTCCTTATTATTAAATTCCTTACTATTTAATTCCTTACTATTTAATTCATTACTATTTAATCCCATACTAGTCATCTCCTATATCTACTCTCATACCATATACATCAATTATAAAATAAAAAGTAAACATATTTCAACTATATGTTTACTTATAATTATGCCCGTTAATTTTCATTTAAAAGTTTGTTTATTAATAAATAATAGAGACTAAATCCATTTTATAATTTATTTTTATTAGATGTACACTTCATAGTAGTTAATATTATAAAGAATTAAAAACGACATTTAAGAAAAAACTATAAGCTAAAATTTAACGTATTGATAAGAAGACGTATCTACATATTTTTTACCATTAATAGCTGTAACTTCACCATCATAATTTTTATTACCAATTTTTACTTTAAATTTATCTCCTACTTTAAGTCCATAAACTGCATTACCAATAGAACTAATTCTTTCAAGATATAGCTCATCAAATTCTAAACCTAATGCATGATTAATCATTTCAACATTTTCAAGTACATAAGTATCAGTATCATTATTAAGTTTCAAAGAAACACTACTCCCTATACCAATAGTATCAGAAGATTGTTCACTATTTACAGAATATCTTGTAAGTATAGTCTTAATTGCAATTATTCTATTTTTTACAAGTTCTCTGTCTTCTGGATTTTTATTTCTTAATAAAGCTCTTAACTCTCTTTTTAAAAGCTCTGATTGTGATTCACTCATAACTAGCCATTCATCTTGATATGTTCCATTTTTTAAGCTTTCTCTTATTGCTTTTCTTGCACCATCTCTTCTTCTACGTGAATATTCTACAAAACGAATTGGCAAAATGTAAGAATCTTTTTCTTTATCTATACTTTTTACCTTAACTGTTAAAATACCCATTGGTGTTTTATACGATACGACAGTTCCTACTTTATGACCAACTAAATTGCTTCCCATAGGTGATAAAGTACTAATAAAAGATGAACCATTCTTTACTCCATCTAGCGTTTCAGTTAAAGTGAATTTTTCTGTTTCTCCGTCATTATATTCAATTTCAAACTTTGTTCCAACACCTACATACTCCATAGGAGGATAAAATACTATTTCACTAGTTTCTAATATTTTTTCTTTTTCATCAAGACTTTTTATACTATGCATATAATTATCTTCTGTAATACTATCAAAAACGTGAGTTCCCCATGTATCATCTCTACTCATACTATTTTTGTCCATTAAATAGTCTTTATATTCAGAAACATTATTTCTAGCTTCATTAATTTCTCTTCTTAAATTAATTACTTGTTCTGGTATTAACTTCATAAAATTCACTTCCTAATAACGCCTAGAATACCAATAAAAAAAAGTAAAGTCAACGCTTTACTTTATAAAAAGTTTTTATATCTATTTAATAAACATTGCATCTCCAAATGAGAAGAAACGATACTTATCATCAACCGCAATTTTATAAGCATTAAGAATATTTTCACGTCCAGCAAGTGCACTAACTAACATAACAAGTGTTGACTTTGGCAAGTGAAAATTAGTAATTAATTTATCAATCCCCTTAAATTCATATCCAGGATATATAAAAATATTAGTCCATCCGTTGCATTCTATAAATTTGCCATACTTAGTTGCGATTGTTTCAAGTGTTCTTGTACTTGTTGTTCCAACTGCTACAATATTATGTCCACTCTTTTTTGTTTCATTTAAAAGTTTAGCAACCTCACTACTCATAGAATAAAATTCGCTATGCATCTCATGTTCTTCAATATTCTCGACACTAACTGGTCTAAATGTTCCAAGACCAACATGTAGTGTGACATAAGCAATATTTATTCCCTTATCTTTAATTTTTTCAAGAAGTTCTTCTGTAAAATGAAGTCCTGCAGTTGGAGCAGCAGCACTACCTACTTCTTTTGCATATACAGTTTGATAAAGAGACTGATCTTCTAGTTTTTCATGAATATATGGAGGAAGTGGCATTGTACCTAATTCTTCTAATATTTCCATAAGAATTCCAGAATAAATTAGTTCAAAATGCCTAATTCCAGCATCGAAAACACCACAGCATTTTGCCTTTAACTTTCCATCTCCAAAACTAACAATAGTACCTTCTTTTATTCTTCTAGCAGGCTTTACTAAACACTCCCACTTATCACCTTCGATATTTTTTAAAAGCAATATTTCAATAACAGCACCAGTTTCTTCTTTAGTACCAATTAATCTTGCTGGTAAAACTTTAGTATCATTTAAAACTAAAGTATCTCCTGGATTTAAATAATCAATAATATCATAAAACTTTTTATGTTCAACTTCTCCTGTTTCTTTATCTAAAACTAATAATCTTGACTCATCTCTTTTTACAAGTGGAGTTTGTGCAATTAACTCTTCTGGTAAATAATAATCAAAATCTTCAACTTTCATTCTAATCACCTCAAAATACTAACTTATTTTATCACATAATTAAAAGAAATAAAACAAGTTTATTCCTTTTCTATACCTAAAACTTCATAAGCTTTATCTGTTGCTACTCTACCTCTTGAAGTTCTTTTTAATAATCCATTTTGTAATAAGAATGGCTCATATACATCTTCAATAGTAGTAACTTCTTCTCCAATAGAACTACTAAGTGCTTCAACCCCAACTGGACCACCATTAAATTTATAAATAATTGCTGATAAAAGCTCTCTATCTGTATTATCAAGACCCATCTTATCAACTTTTAATCTATCAAGTGCTTTTTCAGTAACTTCAAGTGTAATAGAACCATCTCCATCAACCATAGCAAAATCTCTTACTCTCTTAAAAAGTCTATTAGCAATTCTTGGAGTACCACGACTTCTCTTAGCAAGTTCAACTGCAGCATCATCATCTATAAAAACATTTAAAACTCTTGCTGTTCTCTTCACTATCAAAGTAAGTTCTTCAACCGTATAATACTGAAGTTTATCAATAATACCAAATCTATCTCTTAAAGGTGCAGATAAGTCACCTGCTCTAGTAGTCGCCCCAACTAATGTAAATGGCGGTAAATCAATTCTAATATTTCTACTATTTCCTTCACTTCCAACAATTATATCTAATGAAAAATCTTCCATAGCTGGATATAATATTTCTTCAATATATCTTGGCATTCTATGAATTTCATCAATAAATAATACATCTCCTGGTTCAAGAGAAGAAAGAATTGCTGCTAAATCTCCACTTTTTTCAATACTAGGTCCACTTGCTGTTTTTATATTCGTTCCAAGTTCATGTGCAATAATAAATGCAAGAGTAGTTTTTCCAAGTCCTGGAGGACCATATAGTAAAACATGATCTAGTGCTTCATTTCTCATCTTAGCGGCTTTTACAAACACTCTAATATTTTCTTTTACATCATTTTGTCCAATATACTCATCTATTGTCTCAGGTCTAATAGTATTATCTAGTTCATTATCATTAAATAAATTATAATTTGTTATAACACTCTCATCCTTCATAAACTAACCTCTCAATAATAATTTTAATGCATCCTTTACCTGTCCCTCAATTGGAAGTGATGTATTAACCTTAGCAAGTACAGGTACAATTTCTTTTTCTTTGTAGCCAAGTCCTAATAAAACTTCTTTTAATTCATTTTCAGTTTCAACTTGATCATCACTAATACCAACACCAATAAACTCAAGTTTCCCTTTCAAATCAAGAACAATTTGTTTAGCAAGTTTTTCTCCAATTTTAGGAAACTTCTTTAAATATAAAATATTTTCTCTTTCAATTGCATCCATTATTCCATCAAGTGAACCAACTGCAAACATTGGAAGTGTCATCTTAGGACCTAATCCTTTAACACTAATAAGTTTTAAAAATAATTCTTTCTCTTCAATAGTCTTAAACCCAAATAATAATTGTTCATCTTCCTTTACTTGTTGATAAACATATACTCTTAACTCTTTACCAATTTCAAAAGAATAAGGATTAGCAACATAAACTAAATATCCTACTCCACCGGCTTCAATAACAATCGCATTATTTTTAATATATGTAACAGTTCCTTTTATATAATCAAACATCTAAATCATCTCCAATATCTATTATTACATAAATAATTAAATTAATCAAAGAAAATCGAACATAATTTTGAATTAAAAAAGACATATATAAATAATGCCTTTTAATAATTACTTTTCTGAGTCTTTTAAATTATCAAGTAATTCTTCAGAAGAAGACTCATCATCAACTTGTTCTAGTAATTCATCACTCTTAGAAAACTTACGATTTTTATTTTTCATCTCTTCTTCATGTACCAAAACATTATATGCAACTTTTCCAACTAATGTCTTTGGAAGTTCATCTCTAATCTCATACTCATATGGCCATGAATAACGAGATAAATTCTTTTCACAATGTTCTCTAACTGACTTTATCACATCATCATGATTTACATCTTTATTCTTTAATACAATAAATGCTTTCGCAACTTGTACTTTGTAAGGATGTGGTATTCCAATAACACAACTCATCATTACATCAGGATGTGAATCAATTACATTTTCTATATATTGTGGATATAGGCAATAACCACTACTTACAATTAATCTTTTTAATCTATTTTTAAAATATACAAACCCATCATTATCCATAATTCCAAGATCACCTGTATGTAGCCAAATATGACCATCTTTATGTTTTCTTAAAGTTTGTTTAGTTTCTTTCTTATCCCTTAAATATCCTTGCATAACAGTAGGACCACTAATAACAATCTCGCCCTCTTCTCCATAAGGAACTTCTTTTTCTGTACCTTCTTGGACTATTTTAAAATACATATCAGGATAAGGTATTCCAATACTTCCTTCACGATAATTATTAACTGGAGTAAAGCAACTTGCACTACCACACTCAGTAAGTCCGTATCCTTCTCTTACTTGAGTTTTAGAGCCATGTTCTTTTAAAAATTTATCTACTTTCTTCTTTAACTCAACAGATAACGAATCTCCTCCAGAAATAACACATGTCAAAAATGATAAATCATAACCATTTAAATTTTTATTTTTAAGTAAAGATTCAAATAATGTTGGAACACCAACCATAACATTAGGTTGATATTTCTTTAGTAACTTATCAAATGTTTGGGCACTAAACTGTGGAAGCAAAATACTAGTACCACCAAAATATTGAACAGTATGAATACAAACACCTAATCCAAATCCATGAAATATCGGCATAATAGCAAGTACTTTATCCTTTTCATGAAGACATGCTACATGTTCAAAGGATTGCATCGCTAAAGCATTTAAATTCATATTAGAAAGTTTAACTCCTTTAGGCGTTCCAGTTGTTCCTCCACTATAAAGTATTGCTGCAACTTCCTTACTCTTAAAGTCATCATCAATTTCTTTTGTATATGAGTGTCCTAATTTTATAAAATCTCGCCAAGTAATTCTCATATCACTCTTAGCCATTCTTACTTTTCTACCTTTTGTTGCTTGATAAATTGCTTGCATATGAATTGGCATAGAATCACCAACTGATACTGTAATTGCTTTCTTTATCTTAGTGTCTTCAATAATAGAATTAACTTTATTAAAAGCAAAATCAATTGTCACAATATAATTACTCTTAGAAATATTTAAGAAATGTTTAATTTCATTTTCACCAGATAATGGATGAATCATATTAGAAATAGCTCCTATCTTATTAATTGCATAAAAAGCAATTATTGCCTCAGGCACATTAGGCATACAAATAGCAACTATGTCTTTATGTTTTACTCCTAATGCCTTGAAAGCACGAGCAGCCTCATCTATCTGCTTTAAAAATTCATAATAAGTTTTCTTTGTACCATAGTAATTATAACTAATATTATTTAAATGTTTTGAAGCAGTATATTCTATTAACTTATACACTGAAAAATCTGGATAACTAAGATGTGGATTAACATCACCATAATATTTATACCATGGAGTTTTTATCTTTTTAACCATTCAAATCACCAAAAATATTATAAAAAAAATAAACGTTTAAGTCAATTAATAACATAATTATAATGGTTGTATTATAAATAGTGTTGGTGAGTGTAAATTCACTACACTATTTTTTATTTATAAAAATAGACATAGGTTTGATACAATGTATTTGGAAAAAAAACTTAACATTGAAAGGAATAAACCTATGTCTATGAATAATTATATATTAAATTTATTAAATATTGAAGATAAAAACATCTCTATTTTCCCTAACATTAAAGATAAAATTATTAAAAATAAGAAATATAAGATTATTGAGGGTGTTTTAACTTATTTTCCTGATTTTTGTCCTTGTTGCGGTTGTGTTAATGAATCACATAATGACATAACTAAATGGGGATTTAGAAAAAATTGCAAAATTAAAATTCCTAAAATTTCAAATTGCTTTTCTTTATTAATACTTCATAAACAAAGATTTCGCTGTAAAAACTGCCAAAAAACTTTTATTGCTGAAACTAGTTTAATTGATAAAAATAAAAACATCTCTAATAATACTGAACTTCAAATAAATCTCGAACTTATGATGAAACAAAGTGAAAAAGACATTTCTAAAAGATTGGATGTTTCTGTTTCTAAAATTGATAGAAAATTAACTGAAATATCTTCTCACACTGTTTTAAGGCACTCTACTCTACCAGAATCTATGAATTGGGATGAATTTAAGGCTACTAAAGATACAAAAGGAAAAATGGCATTCATTATTACAGATAATAATAAAGGTAATATTTTCGATATCCAGGATTCTAAAAAATCCATTGACTTAGATAAATATTTTAGAAGATATTCTAAAGCAGAAAGAGATAAAGTTAAACATATATCTACTGATTTTTATTCTGGTTATATTTTCTTGGCAAAAAAACTATTCAAAAATACCGAAATTTCAATTGATAGATTTCACATCATTATCCAAGCATATAATGCTTTAAATTCTACAAGAATAAAACTTTGCTATAAATATAATCCTAATTATAAAAAATTAAAAGATTATTGGAAATTACTTTTAAAAAATGAGAATGAACTATCTAATGAAAAGAAGTACTCTAGACACTTCAAAAAAGAATTATCTCAAAGAGAAATTGTACAATACTTAATTAACACAAACAGCGAATTAAAAGCCACCTATGAATGTTATCAAGGATTAATTAATTCTTTAAGGGATAAAGATTTTGAAAAGTTCAAATCAATAGTATTACATTCAAATGCAAATATTTCTGATAAAATGATGAAAGTTTTAAAGTTATATAAAGATAATTTGAAATATATAGAAAATTCATTTAAATATGATATAAATAATGGAATTATAGAAGGAACAAACAATTTAATTAAATGTCTAAAAAGAATTGCTTTTGGCTATAGAAAATTTGATCATTTCATAGCTAGAATATTTTTAATTAAAGGCATTATAAAAGAGTGATTAAAAATCACTCTCTCTAAACAAGTCATTTATCAAATTTATTGTTCACCAACACTATTTGACAAAGAACCATTATAATTACATAGAAAAAGATAGAAACTTATCTTTCTACCTTTTCTATTAATTTATCATTTTCTTCTC
>ERZ808246.2656-NODE-2656-length-10930-cov-30.292322_pt1 | contig 10930 bp, 10 predicted proteins | sample MGYA00521083_ERZ808246 | MGnify/ENA primary metagenome ERZ808246 (study PRJEB31516, sample SAMN03275577) | gut metagenome | biome: mammalia-associated habitat; material: feces | host: Papio cynocephalus | place: Kenya | collected 2012-07-07 ...
TGGCGGCAAACTGGACGAGCTTGAAGGCACGGTGAACGTGACGGTCAAAGCCGTCGTAGAACAGGAGGAGCTGCACGAGATGCCGAACACGGGTGACAGCACGTTGCTCATTCTGGCGTCACTCGCGTTGATTCTGCTCGTCGCGGCCATCGGTCTGATTGCGGTCTCTCACCATTCAAAAATTCAATGAACGTGAGTCATCGCAAAGGAGCGAACCATGGGCGATATGAATCCCAGTCCGAAACAAGGACGATTGCCGACCTCACCGTCAACGAAGCCACAGTATCCGCCGGGATTCTTACCGGCGCCGCATAGTAAAGGTGATTGGGAACCATTCGCCATCATCATGGCCATCTTCAGCTGTGCACCGATTTTCTACTATCTCTACCGTTTCGTAAACAGCTACATTGCGCTACGACAATCGACTGTCATGGCGCAGGATATGCCGGACGAACTGGAAGAAGAAGAGCGCATCCTCGATGAAGACGCCGATATCGCTGCCCGCGAGAGCACGATATTGGAGGTGTCATCAAGGAGTGCAGCTTTGGTGAGCGGAATACGACTCTCTCCTTTGATTTCAAGGAGAAGACTCTGGTATTTGATCAGCATATCGTTTCGGGTGAGCCGATGAAGACGTATAGCTGTGTGGTCAATAAAACGAACACGCCAGACGACGTACTTATCGATATGCTCGATGTCGATACGCATTCGGCTCTTCGCGGTGCATCATGGGACGGGATCCAAGTCTTCTGGCGCTACTACGAATGCAGCGAAAACGCTGACGACATCGACTTTCAAGTCGTATACAAGTATGCGGAATAATCCAGCATCACGTCTGCCAATACGGTAAGTGTTGTATTACAGCCACTAACTTAAGTGTTGTACGTGGCTGTAATACAACACTTTATTTGCTCTAGAAAAACCATCAACCGTCATTCTGCAGGAATCGGACCATCCCATTCCGGCACGTTCGACGGAAAGACGGTTCGCCGACCGTGTTGGCCATCGGCAACGGCACAGGAAATGTTTCAATAAATATATTTAAATATATTTATTGAAACACGATCGCCCTCCGCCTCGCCGTGCGATTTCGGGTATGCAGGCTGGCAGGATTGATGGAAGCAGGACAATCGAATATTCGAAGGGGATGGTGGGAATGTCCGGGAAATTCACTCCAGCGCCGGGAGCTTTGTACGACGGCGGATCGTTCCGCATCTACGACAACCGAATCGAGATCGACAAGATCGGATTCTTCGGCGGAGTGAAAGGCATCGACGTCATCTACTACAGCGACATCATCAGCATCCAAGCATCCCGCAGACAGCTCATCATCTCCAGGAGCGGATGGAAGACAAGCATCCTTGACTTCAAGAAGCAGGAGCAAGCGCAGCAGGCGCTGAACATCATCAATACGTGCAAGGCGTAGGCGACCAAAATTACGCCGTTAATTTTCCTTATGTCAGATTCGGTCAAGTGTAACACCTTCTTGAGTCAAAATCCTTGAGCGCTTCTAACCCTGAATAAAGTGTTGCACCTCTGTTTTAGAAAACCAAGGTTCCATCTAATAAGTATTAGGAGGATAGAATTTAGAAGGAATGTGTTGAAACGAGGCTAATATGGCTGCTCCACTGTCCGAGGAGAACATTAAAGATTACGCAAGCTTCCAGCGGTCAAGAACGTGACGAAACATGGGCGTATCTACTACTCCCATGAATTTCAAAAGCATTTCCTCGAGGAACACGCAAAGGGGGTCAAGCCTATGAATCTCTTCCACGAAACCGGACTCAGACCGGAGACAAGCGGCTACAAACGCATTGAACGCGCCACTGCGCGTTGAACCGAAAAAGCAAAAACAAGAAGACTTGAACTGACACAGCATAAGTCGAAGAAGCCGAACATGGATGAGGGAACATCGAGATTTTATTTCATCGATACCGAGAACGTCGCAAACCGATGGCTGCCATTGCTGGATGAGCCAAACAGCAGGTTCTACGTTTTCTATACCGACTACTCCCCATCCGTGTCATATACCAATCTGGCACGCCTTTTGAAAATCAGCGACAGAATCGAGTTCCTCCATTGCGCCACCGGACGCAATGGACTCGACTTCCAGCTAGCCACTTATCTCGGCCATAAAATGAGAGACATCGCAGCATTTGAAGTAATCATCGCGTCCAATGACACCGGCTTCGACGCAGTCGTCAGCTTCTGGATGGAAAGAGGCGTAAATATCCGTCGTCAAAGCATCCCCGCGTACGGCAAGCAGAAACCAGGCAGCCTCCCGGATGCCGATTCCCCTGACGATTCAGTCACAGCTCTGGATACGGATTCAATCCTTAAGGAAAACTTTGCTTGTTCCAATAGTGTGATTCTGCCGGACACTGACTCTGAGATCTAAAACACCTTCAATAAATATATTTAAATAATTATATTTAAATATATTTATTGAAGCATGCGCTATCTTTCAGTTTTGATGGCTCAGGCTCGTCGCACACCACGCAGCAGGGCGGAAGCTCGCCACCAATCCTCCGCTCCCATTCCTTTCCTGCGACATTCCGCATGTGTTTTCTGATGGCAGTGCAGTCCGTCAGGAAGACGGCACTCGTCGCGATGACGGCACTCCTTCATCTTCAGGAACAGGGCAGGTGGAATGTATCTCTCATCGAATGGCGGCTTCATCATTGCTCCCGTCATCGCTTCGCGTGCTTTTTGCGGACATGTCGTTTACGTTTTCGTCCTCCCCGACTCCTGCCGACGATCGCTCCGAGGATGGCTATCGTCCAGAAGCCGATGATGTAGAGCATGAAATAGATGTTGGTGCGGTCCGTTGAGGTTTGTTCCGCTTTCTCCTGCGGCATGCTGGTGCGTTCGCCGGTGACGAGCAGCCGATGGTCGTTGACGCCGTATGGCGTGCAGGTCAGAAGGGTCACGAGATCCCGGCCCGATTCGATTTTGAGTTTGGTGAAGTCGTCCGGATCCACCACGTTGATGGAGACGACCTTGTAGGCGAGGGTTTCACCGAGCACGTCCAGATAGAAGACATCTCCTTGTTCGGCTTTCATGCCGAATCCGTTGAGCTTGTCGAACATGAGCTGGTCAGCCAGTCCGGAGTGGGCGGAGATGACGGCATGGGTGTTTTCGCCTCCGACCGGCAGGCTGGTGCCATACAGGTGACCTGCTCCCCTGTCGAGTGAATCGGAGCCGGTGCCGTGGCGGACAGGCAGATTGATGCCGAGCCGTGGATATCGGACGGTTGCCATGATGCCATCGGGAGGGATGACGAGACGGCCGCGGTAGGCGGAATCCGTTGAGGAGAGGGGTTCTCCGGAACCGCTCCATGGGTCGGCGGCTTCGCCGATGACGTTCTGTCCGCCGTCGCTTAGCCGACGGTTGTAGTCGTATGCGTCCTGCAGTTCGCCGTCGATGGTCTGCCGGTCGATGTTTTCGACGGCCGCGGCATGCTGGGCGGCCAGTGCCTGGCTGTGGTTGGATTGGATGATCATGAGGATGAACGGGATGGTTCCGGTCATGGCGCTTAATACTAGGAGGATGATTCCCAAGGTCATGCTGGTCTGGCCGCCGCGTCTTGAGGCTGCGTGGCGTGGCGGTTGGCGACGTTCCATGAGGCTCCTTCCCGCGTGGGAAAGGCCGGAGGACCGAGGATCATCGCGTCTTATAGCGTGATGTTCCTCGGTCCTCCGGCCCGTCTGGCTATGCGCGGCGGCGCATGAGGATGAAGGCGAATCCGGCGAGCAGGACGGTCATCGTGGAGTAGATGACCAGCCAGGTGGCACCGGTCTTCGGCAGGTCGACGATGTTCTTGGCGTTGATGACCGTGATGCCGAGGCCGTCGTCGTTTTTGGAGACGAGCTTGTCTTTGTCTCCGGTGAACGCGGTCAGCTTGGAGGTTACGGCATCCTTGGTTCCGTCGCCTTGGTCAACCTTCAAAGTCAACGTGGCTTCGGGCAGGACGCCGGTGTTGAACGGGCTCTTGGTTTCCTTGACCTTATAGGAGCCGTCGAGGCCGGTCAGTTTGATGACGCCGTCGAGCTTGTCGGTGCTGACGATCGTGTCGATGCCGGTTTCGGTCTTATCGGCCTTGCGGTATTCGTTGTCGGATACTTTCACGAACTTGACCGGATCGGTGGCGTTGTTCTCGTAGACCTTGAACTCGGCTCCCGCGAGAGGCTTCTTGTCACTGTCGGTCTTGGTGAGCGTGAACTGGCCGGTGTACACCCTGACGGTGTCGCCGGGCTTCTTCTCATGATCGGTCCACACGTTCGGATTGCGCGAATATTCGACCTCGTTACTGTTGGTTTCGGCCTTGTGCACGATGGCGTTCTTGTTCAGGGTCATCACGTAGGTGACGGTGACGGCCGCACCTACAGGGAACTTGGTCTTGTTCGGCAGGATGTCCTCGGACTGGCTGGCTCCGGCCTGTCCGTTGAGGAACACGATGGAGAAGCCGCCGTCCTTGGTCGTGACCTTGTAGTCGGTTTCCTTGACGAGGATCTGGCCTGCGATCTTGACGGTCATGTCGGCGTCGGCCACGTTGAAGGTCAGGCCTTTCGAATACGTGTCGTTGATGGCGTAATAGTACTTGTCGTAGCCGGTCCAGTTCGGCACGCTGCTGGTCATCTGGAAGGTGATCTTCTTTCCGATGGCCGTTTCCGCGGATTTTCCGTCGTTCTCGACGGTGCCGGTTTCCGCTGCCGTGATTTTCTTGGTGATGGTCGTGCCATGCGTTTTGAGGCTCACGGTGCCGAGCGCACTGGTGGTGCCGTCCGCTTTCCTCAACGTGTTGAGATATTTGGCCTGTCCGCCGATGGTGGCGTTCACGCCGGTGCCGTTCATCATGGTGATGGACGCCTGGCCGCTCTCGCTGGTGTCGAACACCGCATATACGCCCGGAGCCACGTTCGCGGACATGCTCTTCTTGTCTTGGGACAGATTAGCCAAAACGGTGCCGCCGGGCTTTACGTTGGTCTGGCTGCCGAGAGCGGTGAGGAAGTCACGCAGTTTGCCCGCGTAGGGGCTGTTGGCCGAGTCGAGCAGGTTCTGCACGACCCAGACCATCGGATTGCTCTTGTCATAGGCGTATCCATCGGCTCCGGCTTTGCCTGTGGTGGCGATGCCGGCTTTGCTCAACGCGTTGTCGATGGCGGACGCGTATCCGCCATCCTTGAGGTCAAAACCGGTGATGGCGGTGCCGTCGGTCTTCACGGAAATGTAGGTGGCGAGCGGAATGGCGTTGAAGGAGCGTCCGTCAAGGGTTTCCTTGTCGGACTGGACCGTCAGCGGGACTTTCTGCTCCAAGTCGCTGTGGGGAATCTGGATGGTGTCCGCCATTGCGCTGCTGGCCATGGTCATGCCGCCCAGCAGCGTCACCGCTGCGGCAGCGCCTGCGATGAGGCGTTTGATGGTGGGATTCATGGTGGATCCTTTCTGGTTCGTGGTGGGCGGAATCGGTTTGTCTTAGGTTTTCCGCCTGGTGTCCGATGCCGGTCAGTCCTCGCGTTCGTCTCTGAAGCGTCCCTTTGGTGGGATTCGCGAGGGCAGTGGCTGGTCGGGTTGGCCGGTAGTGTGTGATTCGGCGAATGGCCCCGTCGGAGACATGAGCATGCTCATGATTGGGTCGGCGTAGTCGCGCCACCAAAGCGCGATGCCATCGGCCGGATCGTATCTGGCTTTCTCCCAGCTGCGCCATAGGGCGGTCAGCCGGTATTCGGCCTCGGGACAGTTCCACCAGTCGTCGCGCCATTTGCACACCGGCGTGCCGACGCGGCGCTTGTAGAAGTGGCGGAACCATTCGAAGAATTCGTAGACGTTGCCGAATACGGCGGTGATCTCGTCCTCTGTGTGGCCGGCGGTTTCGTCATGGTTGTCCTCCATGGTGTCGTCGAAGGTGTCGAACAGGCTCATCGTCCGTCTCCTTTGCGAGTGGTTTTACGGTTCATCCAAGGAATGGTTTTGATCAGGAGCGGCCGTGCTCCGGATGCGACAAGGACGGCGCGGCCGCGGGGCAGGGCGGCGAGCTGGTCGACGGACATGATCGTGTCGCGGGTGATCGATTGGGTGGTGCTGGTGTGGCCATGGGAGTAGCCGACCTGGCGTTGGACCATGTCATAGTCGCCCAGCAGGTCGCTCATGGTTTTCAGGAATCCGGTTTCCGATATGCCGCCGCCGAAGATCTTGAGATTCGCCGCCGACCAGAGTTTGCTCATGCCTTCCTCGCCCCAGATGGATACGCCTTGGCTCCACGATTGCAGGAACGTCATGAGGATGATGCCGCGGGAACCGTAGTGGGAGTAGAGGTCCGGCAGTTCGCGCCAGCGGCAGACGTTCGCGGCTTCGTCGAGGATGGCGAGCATGGGCTTGTGGAGTCGTCCGCCTTCGTGTCGCGCCTGGGCTTCGGCTGCTTCGGCCACGGCCGCGGTCAGGGACAGGACGAACGCTCCGGCAGTGCCGACGCCTTCTCTGGAGAGCAGGCATAACGTGTCGTTTGATGTGGCGAAACGGATGGGGTCGAACATGGGGCGTGCGGCGCCGTCCGGCGGTGGGGTGACCCATTCGAGGACCTGCCGGTTGACGAGCACGCGCGCCATGTTCTGTGCGGTGCCGTACACGCCTGCCCGCTGCCGGTCCGGAGTGTCGATGACGGCGGTCAATGATTGCGCGATCAGCGGATAACGTTCGTCCAGCAGGTCGATGGGTTCACGGTCCAACGGATCGGTGAGCCACGTCCACACTTGGGTGATTGGACGTCCGGCTTCGGCAGCGGCGAGCAGCAGGTAGGACAGGAGCGATTCGCCCGCGGAGTCGAAGTAGGCGTCGCGTTTCGCGTCTGCGGCTGTGGCGCTGGATGCGAAGTATCCGGCCATCTGTCCCGCTTTGACTTCGTCGGTCACGTAGGTCAGTGGATTCCACCACCAGGTTGGCTTCTCCCCTGCCACGTCCTGCGGGTCGAATACCCATACGTGTCCGATTCTGCTTCGTGGGATCCGTACCGCGTCGACGATGTCGTTCTTGTTGGAGGTGGCCAGCACCGGTCCTGGCGCATCGAGGATGCCGGGAACCACGAAGCATGTGGTTTTGCCGGTTCTTGGTCCGGCCAATGCGACAATCACGTCCTCCCAGGTGCTCCATACTCCGGCTCCGCCGTTCACGTTCGTGCCGAGGAAAATGCCGGGTTTGGCGTCTTGGATGACGTTCATCCGTCTGGCTGTTTCGACGGCGTGCCTGTAGGAGAGGGATTCCACGTCACGTCCCGTGCCCAGGTAGCGTGCGGCATGGTCGGCGCGGGTGCGTTTCGATTGGCTGTTGGCGAAGATGACTGCGGCAAGGATGGAGACCGTGGCCATGGCGATCATCACCGCCGCCGACACGCTCCATCCGCAGATGCCGGGCCATGCGATGGTTCCCGAAGCGAGTCCGGCAATCACGTCGAACGCGGATAGGCGTTGCGGCGCATTACCTGATTGCAGGAGCGTGCCGCACCACCATCCCGCGTAGACGATGATGACGGCCAGCAGGGCGATGCCACCGAGAATGAGGCTGACGACCATGCCGTCGGACATGGAGTCCGGCTGTCGTCTTCGGTTGTTCGGAGTGGTCATACCCGGTTTCCTCCCGTATGCCAGAGTCTGTTGGTGTCGTTGATGTGCCGTTCCGCATCGGTCAGATCCAGATGGAATGGGATGCCGGGCCGTCCGCCGACTTTGACGAGGAATTTGCCGCGTCCTGGCGGTTCGGCTTCGCCGCCGAGCCGTGAATCCCATGCGGGGGGATCCTGCCAGGATTCGAGCAGCTGCTGTTCGCGATGGCTTAAGGTGACGGCCTGGTCCAAGAGCGGCATTTCCTTGGATGGCAGTCCTCCGCAGACGACCATGCCGCTGCGTTCGACGAATCCCTGCGCTTTCATACGGTCCATTTCGGTCGGCAGACTCATCAGATCGCTCATGGTGTGGCTGATGAGCACTTGGCCGACGCCGAAGCTGCGGTTCAGTCGGGTGACCGCGTCGACCCGGTCGACCATGCCGGTTCCCGATCGCAATGCCTGCCAAAGCTCGTCCATGACGATGAAATAGTGGCGCATGGGTTCAAGTCCCGCTTCGGCGAGAATGTGCGCGGCGTCGACGGTGCAGAATCCGGCATCCCAGCAGGCGAGAAGCGCGGCGGCGCGGACGGTGCCGTCGGATTCGCCGATGGCGCTGATGTCGAAGACGACCGGACGGTCGGGACGCATGGTCTCGCTGGTCTGCTGGCTGAACAGGTCTCCGAAGGTGCCGGAGCCGGCGAGGGCGATGAGGGAGACTTCGAGGTTTTCGACAATCTGCCGGTACCGGTCCATGTCGCCGCGGTCCAATGCGACGGCGCGCAATTGGTCCGGAGCGTCACGGACGACCTGCAGCAGGTCGGCCATGACGGGCGGATTGACGCCGAACCGGTCGTCGAGCACGCGCAGCGCACGGTCGATGATCGTGGTTTCGCGGTCGGATGGTTGGCTTCCGCGCACGATGGCGATGAGTCCGCCAATCATGTTGCGGCGGCGGGAGTGGATGATCGCCGCGAGTTCTTTGCGTTTCGCGCCGGAAAGACGGTTGAGGCTTGAGAGGGCGCCGCCCGGGTCGAGCACGTTGATGCTGCCGCGGCGGTAGCCGAGTGGGATGACCTGTCCGCCGAGGGCGCGCACCACGTCGATGTGTTCGGCTTTCACGTCTCCCAGGAACATTGGTATCACGCCGTATCCGTTCAATCCGACGGCCCAACGGCGTACGACGGTGCTTTTGCCCAAGCCTGGTTTGCCGAGGACGAATGCGCTGGGATTGGATATCAGGTGGGCGCGGGTGAACCAGCTGATCGGATCGCAGCATAGGGTCGAGCCTGTGAACAGGTGACGGCCCATGGGCACGCCGACCATGGGGGTGCCGGCTCCGACCGCGAATGGCCACAGGCCGCAGACCTGGACGGTGGAGCCACGCCATTCGGGCGGCTGTTGGATGGTGTCCTCCCAGCCTCCCGCCGCGCACCGCCATCCGCGGGAACCGGACTGTGTGGATTCCCGATATGGATTCCTTTGGTGTTTCGCTGCCATAGGTATCGTTCCTTTCACAGCTTGTCGGTGAATTCGGCGGGAATCATGAGATGCTGTCTCAGGTTCAGGCCCAGAGGAAGGCATGCCGCGAACGCGCTGGATTGCGAACCATAGACGGGACGGATACGGATGCGGGCCGATGCCGCCAGATTGTCGAGCGTGGCCATCACGTCGGCACGGTTCCGATTGTGGTCCATGGTGACGGTGACAAGCATTCCGAAGTTGACCATGCCCGCACCCGAAGCTTCCTCGTTAGCGGTTTGACGGGCCGCTTTCTGCCGGCGTAACGCGCGTGCGGACGGCTTGTCCGCGCTGTTGACGGCGAAGTCGGCCGTTCTCGCATCGGTTTCGACGATGTCCGGCGTGCGGGCCGGACTGATCGGCCGATAGAGGAGAGTGACGCGTTTGCGCAGCACGTCATGTTGTGGGGAGAGTAGTCGGCTCAGAACGTTCGCGTGGACGACGCCGCGGGGCGCTTCGGTCATTTCCCAAGTCACGGAGATCCCGGAATCATGCATGTAGTGGTCCCAGTTGTTGCGGGCCGCGACCGGACCGCATTCCTCCCATTCGATGTCGCCGCGTTCTCCCGAGGCGTGCATGTCGTCGAATTGCGTGCAGACGGCCGGATCATATGCGATGCGAATCGTTTCGCACAGTTCACGTGCGCCAAGCGGCGTGCATGCTCCTGCGCCGGTCGCCTCCAACGCGGACGTCAGATGCGGCATGCGGGTCATCAGGTCGCCGATCATTTCGTCACGGCGCCGACGGCGGGAGCCGGCGGTCTGCATGTCCGAATAGGTGAGGGCCACATATGCCTGTACGCTGTTCGACCCTTTCGGATAGGAGGAGAGGACGTCCTTCAGTACAGCCACGGAGAATGGCTGCGCGTCGTCGACCATGTTGAGTTCGACCTCGCGGCGTAGCCGTGCGCTGGTCGCCGGAGCGGTTTCCACGGTCACGCTGAATGATGTCAGTCCCGGTTCGTCACCCATGTCCGCTTGGAAGCGTCCCCATCGGGCCACCCATAGATCGATTTGGTCCGAGTCGACGAGGTCCTCTCCTGATGGCGACGTGCCGATCACGACGGTGTAGGTGTGCTGTTGCGGACTGTAGACGACGGCGAATGGGCGGTGCGCCGCATCATGGCTTTCGTATAGTCGCATGGGAGCGAGCAATCCAGGCAGGCGGTGTTCGCCATGGTTGCTGATGCCGAGCAGTCCGGACTGGTAGATGGTGCGCTTTTTCGCACGTCCGCGCTTCCATGCGGCGATGACGACGATACGTCCGGCCAGACTACGGCCGTGGATGTCTTTGACTGCGATCAGGAGCAGGGTGATGCCGGTGATGGCGAGGATGCCGATGGCGATCGCCCAATTGCCGGCCATGATGAACATGACCATGAGCACGAGTCCGGAGAACATGATGGTCGTGCCTATCATGCCGAGTCCGGGAATGAGTCCGGGCGTGGACGGGCGGTTCCAATTGCCGTAGGTTCTAGGCTCCGCTTGGAGTGGCTCCGTTGCCGACGTCATGGCTTCCTCCGTTCGTAGGTCGCATGCCCGGTTCCGACGGCGGCGTCGGAGGCATGGAGACGTTGGTTGACCCTGATGGTCCGGATGTGGCGGATTCGACTTGTCCTTGCACTGATTGGACTCCTTGGATGGCCGCTCCAGCGACCATGCCCGCCGGTCCCGCGGACGCTCCGGCCGCAACGGTTCCGGAGCCCGCTCCCACGGCGGCTCCAGCTGTAGAGGCCGGCCCCGCAGCCGAGCCCGCGGTCGAGCCTGCGGAAGCGGCGGCAGTGGGAGTCGATGGCGAAGAGGATCCGCCGGATGG
>ERZ808246.2657-NODE-2657-length-10924-cov-4.946269_pt1 | contig 10924 bp, 9 predicted proteins | sample MGYA00521083_ERZ808246 | MGnify/ENA primary metagenome ERZ808246 (study PRJEB31516, sample SAMN03275577) | gut metagenome | biome: mammalia-associated habitat; material: feces | host: Papio cynocephalus | place: Kenya | collected 2012-07-07 ...
AAAGGTTTGCCCGCAGGCCGAGAGAGCTTGCCTTATTCAGCTGCGCCGCCGGGAAAGAGCCGCTCAGCGTGGTCACATCATAGCCCAGCAGCTTGAGCGCTGCGGTACAGGCTTCCTCCAGCGTGACAGCGTTGTCGGGGCGGAAAGAGCCGTCGGTGTAGCCGCTCATCCAGCCCTGCTGCACCGCAATGCGGATATAGGGTGCCCACGCATTGCCGCTCTTTACGTCGGTATAAAGGGTACCGGTAGTGCCCAGTGTATTGGCACTGTCACGGTAGGCAGAAAAAGCCACCAGCAGCTTTGCCAGTTGGCCGCGGGTGAGGAATGCGTTCAGCTGAGTGCTCTGCTCTGCAGAAAGGCCGCCCAGCGCCACCGCCGTCTGCACGGCTGTATTGGAACCCGCTGCCGAAGCGGGCAGCACCAGCATGGACATGATGATGCATACTGCCAGCAGCAGGGCGAGAACTCGTTTTTTCATTATTGCCTCCTTGAGTTGAGAGGGTGTTTTTTATCAGTCATAACGCAAAGCTTCAATGGGGTTGAGCCGGGCCGCGCGTTTTGCGGGCAGGTAGCCGAACAATACGCCAATGCCCACCGAGATGCCAAAGGCCACCGCCACCGATGTGAGGGATGGAGCCACGGTCATATCCATGTCGGACATGATCAGCGGCAGGATCTTGTTGGCTGCGGCAGAGAGCAGGTAGCCCAGCCCGATGCCCAGCACGCCGCCCAGTGCCGAAGTAACGGCCGCCTCGGTGACGAACAGGCCCAGAATGGTGCGCTCCTTTGCGCCCAGAGCCTTGCGGATGCCGATCTCGCGGGTGCGCTCTGTCACAGATACCATCATGATGTTCATAATGCCGATGCCGCCCACCAGCAGCGATATGGCTGCAATGGCGGTGAGGATGGTGACCACCATGTTGATCATGGAGGTCATCATACTCAGCATCTCGCTCATACTGATGACCTGATAGCCGCTGTCCGAGTTCAGCAGTGCTTTCAGCCCGTTTTCCAGAATGGTCTTGCCCTCGGAAAGATGGTTTTCGTCCGGCACTGTGACCGCATAGGAACTGGATGTGCTGCTGCCGGATACGCGCAGAGCCGTGGTGTACGGCACAAAGATTGCATCGTCGCTGCTGCCCTCCTGATTGGAAAGGTCGGTGATCTTTGCTTCCAGCACACCCACGATGGTGTATTTTTCCGAGCCGATCTTGACGGTCTGGCCCACGGAATTTCCGCCGTAGGCCACACGGTCAATGTAAGCGCCCACCACGCAGACCTTTTTGTTATCGGTCAGGTCCACATAGTTGATGCCGCGGCCTGTACTGATCTTATAGCCGGAAATATCAAGGTAGCTCTCGCTGACGCCCTTAACGCTGGTATAGCTGTAGCTGGTAGTGCCCACCTTCACAGTGCCGCTGATGCTGGGCGTGGGCGAAACGTCACCAAAAATATCAGGATGGGCTTCCACCAAAGCGTAGAAATCGGACACCTTTACTGAGCGGGAGCCGTAACCCATGACCTGCACGCTGAGGATGTTAGTGCCCATATCCGAAAAGCTGGATTCAATGCTCTGGGTCATACCGTTGCCAAGGCCCACGATGACGATGACAGCCGTCACGCCGATGATAATGCCCAGCATGGTGAGGAAAGTGCGGAATTTATTGCTCCAGATATTCTGGATCGCTTCACGGAAGGTCTCGTAGATCATGATGCGCTCCCCTCCTGTTCTGGCGCGTAGTTGGGCTGCACCACGGCTTCCGGTGCATGGGCGTCGCCGTCGTAGACCACATGGCCATCTTCCAGACGGATGATGCGCTGAGCCTGCACGGCAATGGAGTTATCGTGGGTGATGAGCACCACGGTGTTCCCCTGCCGGTGCAGCTCCTGCAGCATGGCAAGCACCTCGCGGCCGGTGTGGCTGTCCAGTGCGCCGGTGGGTTCGTCGGCCAGAATGACCGCCGGCCGGCCCGCCAGTGCCCGGGCAATGGAGACGCGCTGCTGCTGACCGCCGGAAAGCTGGTTTGGCTTATTTTTCAGTTTATCGCCAAGGCCCACCCGTTCCAGCGCGGCCTTTGCCCTGCGGCGTCGCTCAGCCCGGGGAACACCCGCATACACCAGCGGAACTTCCACATTTTCGATCAGGCTGAGTTTCGGCAGCAGATTGTACTGCTGAAAGATGAAACCCAGCAGCTCGTTGCGGATCTCTGCCAGCTCGTTGCTGTTCATATGGCCTACATCCCGGCCATTGAGCCGGTAGGTGCCTGCCGTGGGTACATCCAGACAGCCGATGATGTTCATGCAGGTGGATTTGCCGGAGCCGGACTGCCCCACAATGGCTACAAACTCTCCCTTGTTGATCTGCATGGAAATGTGGTCGGCAGCTTTCACGGTGGTGTCGCCCATTTGGTAATATTTACACACGCTGTCAAACTCGATCAGAGCGCTCATCAGAAGCCACCTCCGGGTGCTCCGCCGCCGTTTCCGCCGGGTCCGCCGTCATCATCGGGACCGCCGCCCATCTGGAAATCCATCTGGTCACTGGAGCTCTGCTTGCTGGCAGCATCCGAGTCATAGGCGATGGTGTCGCCCTCCTGCAGACCGCCGGTCACCTCGATATAATCGTTATCACTGGTGCCGATGGTGATCTTGACGTAGACATAGCCCTCCGGGGCGGTCATGCTCTGGTCGGCGTTGGCTGCACTGGGCGAATCTTCGGTCACCAGCACATAGTTGCCGCGCACCACTGCACCGTTCGGGATGGCAAGTGCATTCTCGGCGCTGCTGGTCACGATCTCGGCGGTAGCGTTCATGCCGGGCAGCAGGTCGCCGGTATCGTCAATGCGGATGGTCACCGGGTAGGTCGTGGTGCCGCCGGTGGTGGTGCCTGCGGCAGAAACGCTGGTAACAACGCCGGTAAAGGTGCGGTCAGAGATGGCATCCGCTGTAATGGTGACCGACTGGCCTTCCTTGATGGACAGGATCTCCAGCTCGTCCACATTCAGGGTCATTTCCAGATAACTCAGGTCGTAGATGATGCACATGGTCTCGCTGGAAGAGCTGTCCGTGCCCACCGTGTCACCGGCCTTGATGTTCTTCTGGATCACCGTGCCGCTGATGGGCGAAGTGATGGTGTAGTTTTCCATTTGCTTTTCGGTGTCCTGCATGGAGAGCTGGGCGTTGAGCAGGCTGTCCGCAGCGGACTGCACCTGCTTGCTCAGTTCCGTACCGGAAAGCTGCACGATGGCCGCGTTAGCGCTGATGGAAGCGCCATCCTTGACGCAGAGAGCTGCCACCGTGCCGCTGGCCGTGGCAGTGACTGTCTGCTCATGCTGGTAGGTGAACCGCGCTGAAGCCAGTGCACTGACCCCATTGATGGTGGCCGAAGCTGCCTGTGCAGTGGTCAGAGTGCCGGAATTGGGCACTGCGATCGTCACCGTGCGCACCAGCAGATTGCCGCTGCTCAGGGTGTCCGTACCGGCCACCGACTGCACGGTGCCGTTCAGCGTTTCAAAGGTGCTGTCCAGCATCACCTGTGCGCTCTGCCCCACCGAAAAACTGGCAGCGTCTGCCGCCGGGAATTCCAGCGTCAGCAGCATGGAGGAATCATCCCGCACCACGGCGACTTCCTGCCCGGCAGTGACATAATCCCCTGCTTTGACCTTGATGGAGGCCACTGTTCCGCCGATAACGCTGCGGATGTACTGCGCATCCGATGCATCATCGTAGCTGCGCTGTGCCTGCTCTAAGGAGAGCTGGGCTTTTTCTACATTGCTGGCCACATCGGAGCTGTCAATGGTATAGAGCACCGTGCCTTTTTCAATGGTATCACCCACCTCAAAATCAGCGGTGAGCACGGTACCCTTTACCAGCGACTTGACTGTGTAGGTATTGGCCGCTGAGATGGTGCCGGAGCCGCTGAATGTATTGGTGATATCCCGCCGCTCCAGCGCCGTTTCGATATACTGGGTACTGGCCTGTGCAGGCTTTGCGCTCGTTTTGGGAAGCAGAACCGCGCCCGCCACGGCTGCCACGCAGACTACAGCTGTGATCTTTTTCCAGTTCTTTTTTATAAACCGCTTCGGGTCTTTCTTTTCCGGCTGGGGAGCCGGGTTCTCAAATTCCAGCAATGCCTGCTGGCCGTCCGGCTGCTGTGCCGGATCGCTGTGCTTTTTTCGCAGCATCGTATCGCCCCTCCTGTATCGTTGCAGCGGGACACACCCCCGCCAATATCTGGAATTATACAGGGCGATTCTTAGGAAAAGGCGCAAAATTTCCTTAAGAGTAATTAAGACAAAAGAAAAGTGCCTGCTCCCAGCCGGGAACAGGCATCTTTCCTGTTTTGCTTATACTGTTTTAAACAACACTGTCATGCGGAAAACGTTCTCCGGCTGTTCAATGCGGCAGACGCCCTGCATCTTTTCCATCATGGTCTCAATGCTGGTCAGCCCCACCTTGGTGCTCTCAGAGGAAGCCGGGATGGACAGCACCCGATTTTCAAAGCACAGGCCCGCCATGCCGTTCTTCTGCACAAAGCGCACCTGAATGCTGCTTTCCGGATCGGCATACTTGAGCAGGTTCGAGGTGATATTATCCAGAATGCGGCGCACATACTGCCCGCTGACCGAGAGCACAACATCATCTTCGCCCAGTTCCAGCGCGCAGATAAAGCCGCGCTGCTGCAAAGTCTCCACCATCTCGGTGAGCGGCTCCTCAAAGATCTCTGAAAAATGTGCAGGCGGGTCCAGCACAGCGACTGTATCCCGGGTGACCAGTGCATACTCAAACAGATTATCGGAAAGCTGCTTGATCTGCCGCGCCTTGGTATCGATCTTGGTCAGATAGTCTGTCTCCTGCTCCGGGGTATCGTATTTGTGATAGCGTAAGATCTCGGTGTAAAGCAGCAGGGTCGTCAGCGGGGTGCGCAGATCGTGGGACATCTCGGTGATGAGGTTCTTTACCTTGGCAGCAGCCTGAGCTTCTTCCTCCTGCTGCTGGCGCAGTGTAACGCGCATGGAATCCAGACAGCTTGCCAGCGTGGTCAGCTCGTCCGAGCCCCGGATCGTGATGGGGTGCTCGAGGTCGCCACCCTCCATAGCCTGGATCTCTTCACTGAGCTGAACGATATATTTTACCAGCTTGCGGCTGTTGAAGAGGAAAAAGCCCGGGAACCACCACAAAATGCACAGGGTCAGCAGAATTTCGCAGCCGGTGCTGTAATAGGTATTGAATCCATTATAATAGAGCAGAGCTTCTGCTTCACCGTCCGAAAAGGTCAGCGTATAGTAGGGCGCCCAGTCGTAGACTGGCATTTTTTCTCCCAGTTCCTCCGGCCTGCCTTCCGTGATGCCGCCTTTTGGCGCAAATGAGGAATAGATCAGTGTCTGCCCCCGATACAGCTCCAGCAGGATGTACCGGCGTTTCCGGCTCCAGTCTGTGAGTTCTTTCACGTCTGTGCTGGAAAGGTGGTTCTCGGTCACATATTCCTGCAGTTCCTGCACCTGCTTCCGGGTTGCGTTGCTCTGCGTGCCCGGGCGGTTGAACCAGAACCGCAGGCCGTGGCTCAGCACCACCTGCGAGATCGCCAGCAGCAGAACGCTTTCCAGCCCGGCCAGCAGGATCATCCGCACAAACTGTTTTGCAAGGCCGTGTTTGCGCTCCCGTTTCATAGCGTGTTCTCCTCTCCGCCCACAAAGCGGTAGCCTTTGCCCCATACCGTGCACACGCGGGCAGGCTTCTGGGGGTCGGCTTCCACCTTCATGCGCAGATTGCGGATATGTACCATCACCGTGCCGTTGGAAACATAGTAGTACGGCTCGTTCCACACCGTCTCGTAGATCACCTGCACAGAATAGATGCGCTGCGGATTCTGCATGAGCAGGCGCAGGATCTTATACTCTGTCTCAGTCAGGTCTACTTCCCGGTCATCCACCCAGACGCGGTTGCAGTCCAGCGCAAGCTTTACTCCGTGAGACTGCAAGACCGTGTTCTGCGGTGTCTGGCGCACCTGACCCTTACCCTGATAGACGCAGTAACGCCGCAGCAGCGCCTTGACCCGGGCGCTGAGTTCCGCAAAGGAAAAAGGCTTTGCAAGATAATCGTCGCCGCCTGCCGTCAGGCCCAGCAGCTTATCCGACTCCTGCGATTTTGCGGTCAGAAACAAGATCGGCACAGCCGACGTCTTGCGGATCTCTTCGCATACGCGCAGACCGCTCATGCCCGGCATCATGATATCAAGGATGACAAGATCCACCTCCGGGTTCATCAATTCCAGCGCCCGCAGGCCATTTTCCGCTTCCAGAATACGATATCCTTCGCCTGCCAGAAGGATGCGCACACCGTCCCGGATATCCGGGTCATCCTCCACGATCAGGATCGTCTGCTCTGCCATCGTTACACTTCCCCCTTGTCTTTTACTCCGTTTCAGTATACCAGCAGAATTTTTAGTTTCCATAAATAATTTCTTAGGAAAACTTAAGACCGCAGCTGCATCTTCCACTGGCTCTGCCCTGCTGCACTACTCTCCCTGTATCTCCTCTACCAGCGGCAGGTACTCTCTGCAATATTTTTCATAGAGCGGCTGCACCAGCTGGCGGAAGTTTTCCAGTTCTTCTGCCGAGAGAGTAATCTCCTTGCAGCCTGCATCAAGGGAAGCCTTGCGTGCTTCGGTCTCCCGCTGCGCCCAGAGCTGGCGTTCATACTGGGCCGATTCTCCGGCGCATTTCCGGACGATATCACGGTATTCTTCCGGCAGCTTTGCCCATGTCTTGCCGCTGGCAAGCTGAACTTCCGGCACGCGGCTGTGCTCATCCACCGTATAATACCGCGCTACCTTATAGTGCTCCATGGAATAATATGCGGGCCAGTTGTTTTCCGCCGCGTCGATCTGCCCCGTCTCGAAGGCCGAGTACACATCGCTGTAGGCCAGCGTCTCCGGCACAGCACCCAGCAGCTTTATCATATCTATGACAATACGGGAATCCTGCACGCGGACGGTCTTTCCTTCCAGATCCGCAAGGCTGCGGATGGGCTGGCGGGCGTAGAACGAGCGTGCACCGGCATCGTACCAGCTCAGACCAATGCGGTCTTTTTCCGCAAACGTCTGCAAAAATTCTTCGCCCAATGCTCCGTCCAGCACCCGCCACATGTGGTCGGCGTCACGATACAGATACGGCAGCAACAGCACATTCAGCTTGGGCAGCTCGTCCGCAATGATGGACAAAGACAGCCGTGCAAAGTCCACCCCGCCAATCTCCAACTGATCCCACGTCTCCTGCTCGGAGCCATATTCCCCGCCGGATTTGACCTGAACAATCACCTTGCCGCCGGTCTTTTCCTTTACGAGATCCGCAAAATACTGTGCACCCTGGGTCGTGGGATAATCTGCGGGCTGGTTGTCGGCATAGGTCAGCACAAAATCCGGCACGGTCTGAGCCTGTTTTCCGCAGCCGGCCAGCTGCAGCGCCGCAAGGCCCATTCCGGCCAGAAACGTCCGTCTGCGCATCCTGCACTCCCTCCTTTTTCTTATGGATAGTATAGCGCAACCCCGCCTGTTTGTGCAACAGGAAAAGGCGGTGCCCTTTTGCAGAGCACCGCCTTTATAGGAGAAGAAGGAAATGTTTTGTTTAAACCAGACCCATTGCCTGAGGCAGTGCCATAGACACTGCGGGGATGAAAGTGACCAGCAGCAGGCCGCCGATGATGGCCACATAGTACATGAGCATATACGGCATGACCTTGGACAGCGAGGTGCGGCCCACCTTGATGCCGACGAACAGGGCGTTGCCGACGGGCGGGGTGATGTTGCCGATGCACAGATTATACACGAGGATCAGGCCGAACTGAATAGTGCTCATGCCAAAGCTCTGGCAGATGGGCAGGAACAGCGGGGTGAAGATCAGGATCGCAGGGGTAACATCCATGAAGGTGCCGGAGATCAACAGGATGACATTCATGATCAGCAGGATGATGTACTTATTGCTGGTCAGACTCAGCAAAGCAGCAGCAACGGCATCCGGGATCTGCAGGAAAGCCATAACCCAGCCCAGAATGTTGGAAACACCCACGAGGAACACGACCATGCCGGACATCTTGGCAGAATCCACAATGATCTTCCACAGGCTTTTGAGGTTGATGGAGCGGTAGCAGAAGGCCAGGATCAGAGCGTACACAACGGCGATAGCAGAACCCTCGGTAGCGGAGAACACGCCGCCGATGATGCCGCCGATGACCACAATGATCAGAGACAGGGACGGCAGAGCGCGCAGGGTGCACACGCCGAGGTTCTTCCAGTCGAACTTGCCGGGAGTGCCCTTATAGCCCAGCTTGACAGCCAGCAGCACGCCCACCACGCAGCAGCACAGTGCCCAGATAATGCCGGGGATATAACCAGCCATGAACAGAGCAGCAACGGAGGTGCCGCCGGAAGCCAGAGAGTAGGTGATCAATGCGTTAGAGGGAGGGATCAGCAGGCCGGAGCAGGAAGAAGCAGCGTTGGTGGCTGCGGTAACAGCGGGGTCATATCCCTGCTCCTCAGCACCGTCGCGGATCATGGAGCCAACAGCGGCAGCAGCAGCGGAAGCGGAACCGGAAATGGCACCGAACAGGGCGTTGGTGCCAATGTTGGTCACCAGCAGAGCGCCGGGCAGCTTGCCCAGAATGGCCATGACGAAATCCACCAGACGCTTGGCGATGCCGCCCTGATTCATAATGTTGCCGGCCAGAATGAAGAACGGGATAGCGGTCAGGCTGAACTTGCTCATGCCCACGAAGGTGCGCTGGGCAGCGGTCAGCACGGCAACATTCAGGTCAATGGACGAAAGGATGGCGGTCAGAGAAGAAACCGCAATGGCGTACGAGATAGGCACACCGAGGAACAGCAGAACCAGCAGGACTGCCAGAATTACGAGCAAAGCTTGAATTGCCACAGTTTAGTCCTCCTTATTATCTTTGTCAGCTTCGGCGGCCATTTCAGCTTCTACCTTGGCGAAGTCTGCATCTTCGGGGGTATCGAGGCTGATGGAGCCGTTGGCAATGCCGATGATGTTCAGCACGGAGTAAATCAGGATGATGACGCCGCACACGGGCATGACCCAGTAGAACACGCCCACGGCCACGCCCAGAGAGGAGGTCTGCTGACCCATAGCCAGCTTGGACACCTGGAAGCCGCCGAACACCAAAATGGTGGCGGAGAAGATGAAGGCGATCACTTCAGCAAAGATGTTGAAGGCCTTGCGCATGGTGGGGCTGAACCGGTCGATGACCACGGGGATGTTCATGTGGCCGCGCTCACCGGAAACGATGGTAGCACCCAGCATGGTGCTCCAGCCAAACAGATAGCCCACCAGCTCTTCCGACCAGGTGGAGGGAGAGTTGAAGACATAACGTGCAATGACCTGATAGGTGGTCAGCACGACCATAACGGTCATGCTCAGACCGGCCAGCAGGTTCAGGACTTTATTCAAAGCGTTTCTGAGTTTTTCCATGATGCTTCTCCTTATTCTGCTGCGGTATATTCGGCGTTGTATTCCTGAATGCGGTCATAGATGGGCTGCAGTTCAGGGTTTGCGCTCAGCACGGAGCTGTGCAGCGGAGCCATGGCCTCCTGGAACGGAGCGGTATCCGGGTAGAGGAAGTTGACGTGCTGCTCATTCTCAGCTTTATCCTTGGCGGCGGCAACGGCATCTTCCCATGCGGCCTGCTCGGTCTCCTTGACGATCTCGAAGCCCTCGTCAAAAATGGCACGCTCTTCGTCGCTGAGGCTCTGCAGGAAGGCGTAGTTTGCCACCAGCAGGTCGGGCACCATCTGGTGCATATCGTAGGAGTAGTACTTGCAGATATCGCCGTGGCCGTTGTCGGTCAGCGCCAGTTCGTTGTTCTCTGCGCCATCCAGAATACCGGCCTGCAGTGCGGTATACACATCGCCAAAGCCCATGGGGGTAGCAGTGCCGCCCAGCAGACGCATCATCTCGACGTTGGTAGGAGACTGCTGCACACGGATCTTCAGGCCCTTCAGGTCAGAGGGCTGGTTGATGGGAGTCTTGACGGTGTAGAAGTTGCGGGTGCCGGCATCCAGCCATGCCACTGTTTCCAGACCGGCCTTGGAGGTGGTCTTGAAGATAGGATCCGTCACTTCAGGGTCATCCATGGCGGCGTGGTAAGCTTCCACGCTGGAGAACAGGTACGGCAGGTTGAAGATCTGGTACTTGGTGCTGAAGGTCTCCATGATGGCGGTAGAAGCCACCACGAAGTCGATAGCACCGGTCTGAGTCAGCTGCACCATCTCGTTCTGAGAGCCCAGCAGCTCGCTGGGGTAAACTTCCACGCGGTACTTGTCGCCCAGCTTTTCATTGATGTGGTCAGCAAATGCCACCAGACCCAGGTGATCCGGATGAGTCTGCGACTGCACATGGCCAATGCGGATGATGGTGCGGTCATCTTTTTCCGCGCCGCCGCATCCGGTGAGCATCATGCCGCTTGTCAGTGCCGCTGCGCCCATCAGCGACAGAAACGTTCTTCTCTTCATGAATTGCATCCTCTCTTTTTTCCCTTTTACGTGGTTTTTCTTTATGATACTATTTTAACAAGATGTGTATTTTTTGAAAACGGGAATTTTTTGCGATAGCCAGCACGATTTTGTCATTGTTGTATCCAAGTACAATTTTTGCTTTACGGAGACGAAAGAAACTGGCAAAAAGTAAACCGGGAACGCGCTGTTCTCCCAGCCCGTTCCCGGTCATTTTACACAATATTATTGCACAGCCTTTTCTGCTGCGGCCATGCGGTATTCCGAAGGGGTCTGCCCGGTGAGCCGTTTGAACACCCGGGTAAAGTAGTTGGCATCCGAATAGCCCACCGCAGCACCTACGTCTTTCAGGCTCAGGCGCGGGTCAAGGATCAGCTGCCGCGCCTTGTTCACCCGGAA
>ERZ808246.2659-NODE-2659-length-10917-cov-4.287792_pt1 | contig 10917 bp, 9 predicted proteins | sample MGYA00521083_ERZ808246 | MGnify/ENA primary metagenome ERZ808246 (study PRJEB31516, sample SAMN03275577) | gut metagenome | biome: mammalia-associated habitat; material: feces | host: Papio cynocephalus | place: Kenya | collected 2012-07-07 ...
GATGCCCGCCAGGGCAAACATGGCGTTCATTAGCATGGAGGGGCTGCTGTCCCGCAGGAAGGCCGCCACGCCGAAGGCCACCGTCAGCATGATGACGCCGGCGCGGATGGTCTTTTTCCGGCCCACCCTGGAGGCGATCATACCCACGGGCAGGTAGGAGATGATGGCCGCCGCCTGGGCGATGATCAGGGTGAGGTTATAGTCCTTATGGAGAATGTTGCTGGCGTAGACGGAGTACTTGCTGGTAACGGCGTTATAGCCGAAGAACCACAGGACGATGGACAGGAGAATAAAGATCATGGACTTCTTCTCCTCCGGAGACAGGCCCTTCTTCTCCTCCGGCTGCGCAGGCTCTGCCGCAGCGGCAGGCTCTGCCACGTCCGCATTCTCCGCCAGCCGCTCCGCTTCGGCGGGCTTGTCCTCCAGGCCGTAGCGGACGGAATCCTCCACCATCTGGGCGGCCCACTCCGGCTCCCGGACGGTGAGCAGGAAGATGACCAAAGCCGTGAGCATGATGGCGGCAATGACAGCGAAATACGCCGTGTAGCTCATAAGGGCGTTGCGCACGGAGGCCGTGGCAAACACCATGCCCAGCACCAGGACCAATATGCCGCCGGCGGAGCCCATGAGGTTGATGACGGCGTTGGCCTTACTGCGCAGGGGCTTCACGGTGACGTCCGGCATCAGTGCCACCGCCGGGGAGCGGAAGGTGGCCATGCTCACCAGCACTACCAGCAGCAGGACGATGAAGAACACCAAGGTAGCGGGACTCTCCGCCGTTACCTGCCAGGCATAGGCCTGCCGGGCGGGGACGACGTAATTGGTATAGTCGGGATTGGTGTGGGTCTTGTCGCCGTCCTGGATCTGGCTGCGGATGGCGGCGAACTCCTCCTGGGAGAACTTGTCCGCCAGGGTGAACTTTACGCCGTCGGGGGTCAGGAGGGTCTCGTCCTTCTCCTTTTCATAGATGGTCACCAGGGCGGCGGGGTCGTCAATGGCAGACACATCTTTAATATTATTGAGCTGGGCCATGTCCACAAAGCTCAATGCCACCAAAGCCACGGCGGCAATGAGTGTGCCCACCACAATGAAGGGGGTGCGGCGGCCCTTTTTACTGTGGCTGCGGTCGGAAATGGCGCCGAACAGGGGCAGCAGGAACAGGGCCAGGATATTATCCAGGGCCATGATGACCCCCGACCAGGTCTGGGACATGCCGAACTTATTGGTCAGGATCAGGGGGATGGTATTGTCGTAGGCTTGCCAAAAGGCGCAGATCAGGAAAAAGGCAAAGCCCACCAAAATCGTCCGCTTGTAGTTTAGTTTCATAGTTTATGACCATTCCTTTCCGCTATGTTGCAAGGCACAAATGACCAACAAGAGGAATGGTCATAAAGCGCCATGTTTTTCGGTTGCCGCGAAAGCGGCGAGAAAAACGGCTTAAATAAAATGAAAATTGAAATTTTTTCAATTTTCCTCCGTTTTTTGCAGTTCTTGCAGAAGCTCTGCAATGTCCCGGCGCACCCAGGTGGGCTGCACGCCGAATTTTTCTATATCCGCCTCCGTCCCCTCCCCGGAGAGGACAAACACCGTGTCGACGCCGGCATTGACGCCGCAGGCAATGTCCGTGTAGAGCCGGTCCCCCAAAAGCACCGTCTGCTCCGGCGCAAAGCCTGTGCGGGCCATGGCGAGATACACCATGGCCGGCTGGGGCTTGCCCAAAAAGCGGGGGGTGCGGCCCGTGGCGGTGGTGAGCATCCGGCAGACGCTGCCGCAGTCAGGTACGGAGCCGTACCAGGTAGGGCAGACCCAGTCCGGGTTGGTAGCCCAGAACTCCGCCCCGCGGTTCAAGAGGATGCAGGCATCCTCCAGCTTTTGGAAGGTCAGCTCCCGGTCGAAGCCGCACAGGAGGATGTCCACGTCCCCATCGGGCCTGTCCGTGACGGGAATGCCCGCGCCCTCCAACTGGGCGTAAAAGGAGCGGGTGCCGAAGACATAGCACTTTTTTCCGGGACGCTCCTTTTGCAGGGCGGCGATGGTCACATCCACGGAGGTGAGGTAGTCGCCCTTTTCCGTCTCGATGCCCAGGCGGCGCATTTTCTCGATGTATCCCTCCACGCCCCGGGAGGAGTTATTGGTAAGAAACAGGTAGCGGCCGCCTACCCGGCGGATGTACCGCAAAAAGGGGATCACCCCGTCAAAGAGCCGGTCATCCAGGTAAATAGTGCCGTCCATATCCAACAGAAACAGGCGTTTTTCCCGCAGAGCGGCCATGGGATCCCCCCTTTCCATACAGATTCAATGGTATCATAGCACAAAGCCGTCTTGCAGGCAAGCAAAACGGCTTTGGGGGGAGAATTTTTTAGGGAGTCGGGGACAGGGCGGTGTGGGCATCGTCCTCAGCATATGTCAGGTGTTGTCCTTATGGGCCGGGCGGCGCAGGAGCAGGGAACGCAGGGCCTTGCCGTCCCAGGGGATGAGGGGATAGAGATAGCCCCGGCCCGCAATGGGCTTGGTGGTGGCAATGAGCACCAGCACCCCCAAAAGGCCGATGCCGAAGCCCCACCACCGCAGGGCGAAGGCCAGTCCCAGCAGCGCCATGCGGCAGAGCTTACAGGCATAGCCCATCTCAAAGCTGTGCTGGGCGAAGTTGCTCACCGCCACGAAGGCCATATACACCAGCACCTCCGGCACCAGCCACCGGGACTGCACCGCGAAATCGCCTAAGATCAATGCGCCCAGCATGCTGAAGGAGTTGCCCAGCACATCCGGAGTATTTAGGGAGGCCAGCTTCAGCACGTCGATGATCAGCTCCACCAGCAGCAGCTGCAAAACCAGCGGCACGGCATACTCCCCCTCCACCAGCAGGAAGTCCCAGGGCTCCCGCAGGCCGCCGGGCTCCGTGGCCAGCAGGTACCACAGGGGCGTGATGACCACGTTCAGCAGCATGACGAAAAAGCGGATGATACGCAGATAGGTGCCCACCAGGGGCGGGAAATAGTAGTCGTTGATCTCCTCGTTGAACCGCAGCAGCGACACCGGCAGCAGCATCACCACGGGAGTGTTGTCGATGAGCACCAGGATGTCCCCCTCCATGACGGAGGCGGTGGCCACGTCCGGCCGCTCCGTATAGCGGACCTTGGGGAAGGGATTATACCACTGCTTAGGAGCGATGGCCTCGGCAATGGTCTCCTGGCTCATGGACACCGATCGGAGGTCGATCCGGCGCAGCTTTTCCCGGAGCTGGGAGAGTGTCTTCGTGTCCGCACGCCCCTCTATATAGCACAGGGCCACATCGCACTGAGAGCGGCCGCCCAGGCGGATCCGCTCCAATGTCAAAGCCGGGTCCCGGATGCGCCGGCGCAGGAGGGCGGCATTTTCCATGATGTTCTCCACAAAGCCGTCGTGGCTGCCCCGGAGGACCTTGCCGGCGTCCGGCTCCTGCACCGACCGGGTGGGAAAGGTCTTGGCATCCAGGAGAATGCCCCCGGAAAAGCCGTCTATTACCAGCAGGGTCTTGCCCGCAAATACATCCGTCACCGCCTGCATCCGGTCCTGGCTGGTCTCCGCATCGCACACGGTGACATACCGGCGCAGCAGCTCATCCACGCCGGAGACATCGTCCAGCGTTTTCACCGCCTGCAGCTTCTCCACGGCCCGCTCCAGGAGCATGTCCTTGGCGTAGCCGTTCACCACCCACATTTTGGCCCGGCGGCCGCCTACATACAGCTCCCGGCTCACCATGTCGAAGCTGCGCCCCACGCCCAAAAGATCATCCAGCTGGGCGCATTTTGTGTCAAAGGGTCGGTTCATATTGCCCCTCCGCTTACTCATACTTTAAAGGCAGTATGCGCAAAAAAAGAACCGGGCATACGCCCGGCAGGAGAAAATGCGAAGCAGGCGGGGTCACGCCCCGCCCGCTCTGCTTTCAGATGGTCTTTTCAAAATAGAAATAGGTCTCGTCCCGGCCGGTCTCCCGCATGCAGGAGGAGAGCATTTTATAGGAGGCCTCATTCTCCCGGAAGCACTTGGCCACCACCCGCCCAAGGCCCAGGCCGTACAGGGCCCAGTCCGCCGCCGCGGCAAAGGCCTCGGTGCCATAGCCATGGCCCGCATAGGCCGGGGCAATGCGGCAGCCCAGCTCCATGCCGCCCCGCCAATCCGGGTTATACAGCACCGCTTCGCCGATGAATTCATCTCCCAGCCGCACAGCGAAATTCACGCAGCGGCGCAGACGGAAATCCTCCCGGGCCACCGAGAGGAAATATTCCTCCATGGGGCTGCCGTCATAGTCCTTGTGCCAGTCGTAGCCCCACAGGCGGTTGCGCTCCTCGTCCAGGCACAGGGCATTATAGGCCGTTTTGCCCTTTTCCGTCAAGGCGTCCAGGGTCAATCGGTCCGAGCGCAGCGTGGGAATTTCGTGCAGGCGGTCCAGCTCACTGCCCACCTCAAAGCACAGCTTGCCCCCCAGGGCCGCCGGGAGATACTGCATCTTGGACGTGCGCAGGCCCTTATCCCGGGCGTCGTCCTCCCGGTTCATCCACCGCACGCTCTCGCCGCAGTGCCGGGCAAATTCCTGCACCATGGTGGGGTACGCCCCGGGGCAGGAGTACAGAGCCTTTTCGATATGCACCTGCATGGTGCTGCCGCACTGCTCGCCCATGCTGATGGCCACCAGCCGCCCCTCATGGAGCAGGCCGCCGGCCACAAACCAGTCCCCGGACAGGTGCCGCAGCATCTCCTTGGCCAGGCGCAGCTCATTCCGGGCGATGGCACTCTCCTTGAAAAACTCCGCCCCATAGTCCTGCCAGAACCGCTCCAGCAGGGGCTCGTCCGCCGCCGTCAGGGACACATATTCCGCATCGGGATAGAGCTTGCGGAACTTATGGATATGGTTGCGCTGGCCGCTGTAATGCCGGCCGGCAAACTCGGCCAGATCCTCCCGGCGGTAGATATAGTCCTTCCAGGGCCGCTCATTAATGAGCCGCACCACCGGGTAGCGCAGAAACAGCCGCCCGGCCTCCCCCTCCGGCACCACGGAGATCACCGGGCGCACCCCCTGCTCCGTGCAATATTTTTCCATGAGGGCCAGGGCCGCATCCACATCCCCCTCCGGGCCGGGCACGGGGAAATCGAACTGATAGCGGCCGTCGATCCGATTGCGGATGATAAGGCAGCCCGCCGCCTCGCAAAAGGCCGGGTGCAGCACACTTCCCCACATGAGCTTCACACCCACGGAGTACTCGCACAGGCGGTAGTCGCAATTTATATAATAGGGTCTCAGCTTTTCCGCATTCTGCGGCGTAACAGGTTCAAAATTCATGTCAAATGCTCTCCAGAATTTCTTTTGTCTCCGATATAAACCGCCGGGCCATGGGCCGCAGCTCCTTCTTGGACCGCACCGCGATGCCCAGCTCCCGCACCGCCGGCGGATCCATGGGCGCCGCCACCACGTTGTCCCGCCGGCCCTTGAGCACCAGCTCGGACAGGATGCTGGCGCCCAGGCCATGCTCCACCATGGAAATGATGACGCTGTCGCTGACGTGGGTCTCGCGGATGTTGGGCTTTACATCTCCCAGGGCGTGCATAATATCCAGGTAGAAGCCCGGGGAGGGCATGAGGAAGTCCATCCCCTGCAGGGAATGCACATCCAGGCTCTCCCGGCCCTGCATATCATAGTCCGGCGGCAGGATCACCAGCAGCGGGTCGTTGCGCAGGGGCGTCCAGTCCAGGGCGAACCACTCCTGCCAGGAGGCAAAGCACATGTCCGCCTTATCCTCCTGCACCCAGCGGTATACCTCCTCCACGCTGCCCATCTGCACATCCACCGCCACATCCGGGTGGTTGTCCCGGAAGCGCTGGATGATCTCCGGCAGCCAGTGCATGGCGATGCTGGCGTAGGAGGCCACGCGGATGGTCTCCTCCCGGCGGGTGTTGATGAGACGGATCTCCCGCTCCAGGGCCTCGTCCGCCCGGAGCAGGTCCTGTATCATGGGAAAGACCCGCTGCCCGGCGGCGCTGAGACGGATCCCCGTGCGGCTGCGCACCAGCAGGGGAAAGCCGATGTCCTTTTCCAGGCTGTTCATCATATGCGTCAGGCCCGACTGGGTGTAGCCCAGCACCTCCGCCGCCCGGGTGAAGCTGCCGGTCTGCACCGCCGTGGCCAATGCCTCCAGTTTTTTGGTGTCCATACGCCGCCCTCCTAACTATGAAGCTATGTCATAGCCTATGTTATACCGCTTTTCTACAGGAATTGCAATGACTTTTGCAACATTTTCCATTTAATCATGACATATACTAATACAAAAATGAATACATGTCGCTTTACAAATACCCACCATTGAGGTATAGTATGCCCATAGTGATTCTCAAACATGAATTGCTTTTCCTTTCTATCCTCAAACCTATAAAGGCCGCCTTTTTATAAGGCGGCCTTTATAGGTTTGAGACTGTCGAAAAACCCTCCGGGTTTTCCGACAAAAGGCTCTCAGTCTGCTGCGCGCATAATTTTGATCCGTTGGTTCAAAATTCCACACTGGCAGACTGAGAGGTATTTTCCCCCACGCACATGTCGCGGTGAAAAATAATCTCAATTTTTCGCGTCTGCGGACGCGAACTCTGCGAAGCTTCTTTGTATATGACGAACGCCGGGCCGGGAGGCCCGGCACTTTTGAGTGTAGGAAATGTGAGGTTCGATGGGGCGATCGACCATGAGCATCGGCCCCTACGAAACAAGCTTTCACATTTTGTGTAGGGCGCGATGCCCACATCGCGCCGCACAGGAGCCGCAGAACAAAATGGCGCCGCAGGGCGGCATGGTGTAGTCATCCCGTCCCGCGGTTTACTTTTACGGCTCGATTTGAGTTCGTGAAAAATTTATCTTGCTTTTTCCCGCCGTATGGGGTACAATGCCTTCGGCGTGTGGCAAACGCACGCCAAAAAAATATGCGCTGCATCCGGGTCGGCCGGAGCGGCAGCAGGAGGTTTGAAAAGTGAATCAGAAAACAAAGAGCATGGTAGGCGCAGGTGTGTTCACCGCCATCGTCCTGGTGCTGCAATTTTTGGGCGGCACCTTCCAAATCGGGGGGCTGAACATCAACGTGTCCCTGGTACCCATTGTGGTGGGCGCTGCGGTATACGGCTGGAAGGTGGGCGCGTGGCTGGGCCTCATGTCTGGTGCGGTGATCCTCATTGCCGGGCAGGCGGCGGCCTTCCTGGCGGTCAATCCCCTGGGCACCATTGTGACGGTTCTGGTGAAAGGTACGCTGTGCGGCCTTATCGCCGGGCTTGTGTACACGACCCTGAGCAAGAAAAGCCGGTGGGCGGCGATCATTCTGGCCGCCATCGTCTGCCCCGTGGTGAACACGGGCGTGTTCCTGCTGGGCTGCCTGGTATTCTTTATGGACACCCTCAGCGGCTGGGCCGCAGGACTGGGCTACGAAAACGCCGGGACATACATGATCCTGGGCCTGGCGGGCACCAATTTCCTGCTGGAGATCGGCGTGAACGTGGTGCTGGCCCCGGTGATCTCCCGGCTCATCACCATCGGCAAGAAGAAGTGAGGCGGTGGAGAACATGCTGCTGACCGTTGATATAGGCAACTCCAACATCGTTTTCGGCCTGCCGGAGGGTCAGGGCCGGGGACGCAGGCTCTACCGTCTGGGCACCGTGCCGGAGCGCCCGGCGGAGGAATACTTCACCCTGGCGGCAAATCTGTTCGCCCGGGAAAATGTCGACCTGTCCCAGGTGGACGGGGCGGTCATCTGCTCCGTGGTGCCGGTCCTGGTGCCGGTCCTGAGTCAGGTGGTGCAGCGGCTGACGGGCCTTGCGCCCTATGTCATCACCCCCCGGTCCGAAAGCGGCTTGACCTTGGCCATCCCGGAGGCGGACACTTTGGGCAATGACATTCTGGCCGGCGACGCCGCCGCAGCGGCGGAATATCCCCTGCCCGCCATCATCTTTGATATGGGCACCGCCACCACGGTGACGGTGGTGGATCAGGACCGGCGGTACATCGGCGGGGCCATCCTGGCCGGGGTGCGGCTGGGGATCAACGCCCTGTTTGCGGGCACGGCGCAGCTGCCGTCGGTGCCTATCCAGGCGCCGAAGCAGGCCATCTGCGGCACGGCGCTGGAATCCATACAGAGCGGCGCGGTATTCGGCGCGGCGGCCATGATGGACGGTCTGGCAGACCGGTTTGAGGCGGAGCTGGGGCAGAAATGTACGCTCCTGGCCACCGGCGGCCTGGCGGGCTGCATCGTCCCCCACTGCCGCAGGGATTTCATCTATGACGAGAGTCTGCTGCTGCGGGGCATGGAGCGGATCTACCGGTTGAACTGTGATAAATAAGAAGTAGAAAACGCTCTCCCAGCGGCCGCCGGGAGAGCGTTTTTTTGTTGAGTTCTGTCGGTTTTTGTGATAAAATGTGATTACTCGTCAAAGCGAATTACATACCTTTTTCCCTTCTTCCAGGCGTAAGGCAGGAAAGGAGGTAAATCGTCTTGGAAGTGTTGGCATCTTTCATATTGTCTGTTTTTTCCAGCTTGATAGCTTGCTATCTTTGGGATAAATGGACCCATCATCGTCTTTGACGAGCGAAACGGCTGGGGTTGGCTCCCAGCCGTTTCATTTTCATCTTGGAAGATCTTAGCATCTTTTAGGCTTTCGCCTACTAACAGTATAGGGCAGGACACCGCAAATGTCAAATGGTTTTTTGCGGCCGCCGCTCAGACTACCTTCCCTGCCACAGCTCCGGGCACAGCCACATAAAAAATGCGGCAAATGGGATACTGCCAAGGAGCGTCATTGCCTCGTCGCCATCCATGAGCCACCACAGCAGCAGAACACCGGCCAGCATGACCGCTCCCCCTATGACCTCGCGTTTTTTCCTGGGTAGTTTACGCATAGCATCTCCCCCTCTCCTATGATTATAGCCGAATATTTGGCAATATTCAACAGAGAATATTCCCTGTATGCTACCATACAGGGAGGCGAAACCCATGATCGTATTTGACCCGCTGTGGGACACCATGAAGCGCAAAAATATCAGCCAATACGTGCTGATCAAGGAGCACGGCGTCAGCACCGGCACTCTGGATGCCCTACGGAAAAACCGCAGCGTGACGCTGCACACCGTCAACGAGCTCTGCCGTATTCTGCGGTGCGATGTGTCTGACATCATCCGCTATATGCCGGAGGATGAAAAGGAATAATGCCACAAAAAAACGCCATCCCCCGGCTGTGCCGGGGGATGGCGTTTCAGCGTGTCGAAAAAGTTCCTTTCTTTACTGCTTCCGTCGTTTCCGCTCCGCTGCCCACTGTACGGCCCCCGCCGCCAGCATCAGCAGGTCACACACTGCCGCGCACAGGGCATATATCTTGCCGGATACGTCCCAGCTTATGCCGCCCGGCCGCAGGACCGCCAGGGCAAATCCCACGCCGTACACCACCGCAGCCAGAAGCAGCAGCGCAGCACTGCCTCTGCACACCAGGCCCGGATGCCTTTTGGCCAAAAAGATCCACGCGACTACCATGGCGGCGCACACCACCGCCAGCAGCACGGAAAACAACGGCACACCGCTGACGCCTAAAAGCTGCTGTGCCAAGTGCAGCGCCAAGGGGGTAAGCAGAAAAATCACTTTCTGCCGCATATGGAATGATTCCCCATCGACCGCCTGCGCCGGCGCCACATCTCGCGCCGCCGCCAGCAAATACCGCTGCACGATAGCCCCGGCAAACAGGGCAAACACCGCCGCAAAATGCAGATACAGCAGCACCGGGTTCCCGGCGCGAGAAATATGCTCTATCGTACAGGCCAAATACAGCAGCTTCGCCATCAGTTCCCACACGATCACAAACACCGCAAACAGGCTGCACAGATTCATCACCAGCCCGCTGCGGCGCAGGAGGTATGCGCCGGTCTCCCGGCAGCGGATCTGCGCCGTGCCGGTAGTCTCCCCTTCCAGCCGCTGGCCGGCCAGAATTTCATCCACCGTGACGCCGTAGAGCTCCGCCAGGGCGGGCAGGACAGTTATATCCGGCAGGCCGCCCCCGCTCTCCCACTTGCTGATGGTCTTATTGGACAGGTTCAGCCTTTCCGCCACCGCCTGCTGGGTATAGCCCCGGGCCTTGCGCAGGGCCGAGAGAAAATCGCCGATTTTCATTGCGTCCATATGAAATTCTCCTTTCGTTTCGGTAAGGCCACTATACCCGGCGCAGACAGTTTTGGGAACGCACGGGGCGCAGAATTTGTCTGCGCTGCGTGGAATTGGCATTGTGAGGAGTTGCGGATTGCCACGCCAGTGACATCGGTCACCGGTTCGCAATGGCAATTCTTTTGCAAGGGGCGCGGTGGGAGCCTGGCGGGCAAGCGCAAGGCTCCCACCTACGCAAAATTTGGCAACTGTACCGGACGGACAGAGACGTCTGCCCCTACGGGTGGGTTACAGGAAGTATGGTGCGTAATTGGGCGGCGGGGTGAGGGCACCCCGCCCTACGCATGACAAGGGGTGCGCATATGCGGGGCGTCGGGGAAGCCGCCCCCTACGGGTGCTTTCATTGGAAGTACAGTGGGGCGGGCCGAAGCCCACATCGGCCCGCATAAAGGCATCGTTTGCGGCGGGACACACGGGTCCCGCCCTACAGGAAGCTTCGTAGGGCGGGCTGCCCCCAGCCCGCTGCACGGTAGACGCACAGATTTCTCCTGGCAGACTAGCCAGCACAAGCGCGGAGCGCGTCGCGGAATTAGACGCAGAAACGATACGAAAGCAAGGCGCAAGTTTTGCACAGACCAATTCGCGGGGCAGGAGGGGACCGGCGCGGACGGCACCTCAGCCGCGGAAAGGATTCCAAAACCTTGGTTTTGGCGGCGTTCTTTGGGTACTTTCTGCCGCTGCTGGCAGAAAGTACCCCGCCGGAGGC
>ERZ808246.2660-NODE-2660-length-10915-cov-2.972192_pt1 | contig 10915 bp, 13 predicted proteins | sample MGYA00521083_ERZ808246 | MGnify/ENA primary metagenome ERZ808246 (study PRJEB31516, sample SAMN03275577) | gut metagenome | biome: mammalia-associated habitat; material: feces | host: Papio cynocephalus | place: Kenya | collected 2012-07-07 ...
GGAACGAAAAAAATAAAAATGCTATAAAGGCGTTAGACACCGGAGAGAGATCCGAGATTACAGGGTCGCGCACTTACGCGCAGGAGAAAACATGAAAAAGATTTATTTAGGCACGCTTCAGTTTGGAGAAGGTGGAGAAGGAGCATCCGGAGAGGGAGCCGCAATGGCCAGTGGAGAGCCGACCGGAGAAACAGGAACCGCATCTCAGAATGAAGGAGCCGACAATGGAGCTGTAGAAGGTGATCACGCTCCGTCACAGAATGGTGAACAGAAAAGCGATCTGAAAGCACTCTTAAAGAGCGATCCGGAGCTGAAGAAGCAGTACGACGAGAGCATGCAGAGCATGATCCGGCGTCGTCTTCAGGACCAGGACAAACTCACAAAGAGTAATGCAGAGTATCAGCGAATGGCTTCTCTCCTTGCGGAGGCATTCCCGGATGCCCCACAGGACGGATCCGCAGCATCCATGATGCAATATCTGGAAGGGAAGAACGAGCTCTGGGCAGAAGCAGCTGCGAAGGCCGGTATGAGTGTCGAAACCTATAAGCGCATGAAGTCCTATGAAAGAGAGAACCAGGAGCTTCTTGGACAGCAGCGCGCGCAGCAGGAAGAAATGCGGCGCCAGCAGATGTTCGCGGCCTGGGACGCGCAGGTACCGGAAGTAAAGGCAAAGTACCCGGATTTTGACGTTCAGGCAGAGGCGAGCGACCCGGCGACGGGGCAGCGCTTCACAGATCTTCTTGGCATGGGCTGGAACATGCTGCAGGCGTACGAAGCGATTCATGTAAATGATCTCGTGAACCGTTCTGCCGTAAATGCATCGCAGCAGGCAGCAGCACAGACCGCACAGCAGATCCGAGCGTCCCAGGGACGTCCGGTTGAGAACGGCGCGACAAGGTCTACGGCCGTAAAGAATGAAAAGGATCCTAGCAAGTTCACCGATGAAGACTTTGAACGAATCAATAGACAAGTGAAGGCGGGCGGATACGTATCATTTGATTAACCGCATCCTCCGCCGAAGGAGGATTTATGAAATTTAGAACAAGAAACCTGATTTATCTTGCGCCACTCCAGTTCCCGGACCCGACGCCGTTAAATAAAACCACGTCCGCTTCGGATGGAAATGATCTGTCGCCATCGAACAACAAGACGTACTATGACAAAAATCTGATCCGTCTTGTTAGCCCCCTTCTGATCCACGATCAGTTTGCGGATACCGTGGACATTCCAAAGAATCACGGCACAAAGATGGAGTTTAGAGGCTTTGAACCGCTTGATAAGGCATTGACACCCCTCACCGAGGGCGTAACGCCGACCGGCAAGAAACTCGACATGTACGCAATTCCTGTAACGCTGAAGCAGTATGGTGACTATGTAACACTCACGGACATGCTTCAGATGACGGCGATTGACAATCATGTCCTGGAAGCGCAGGAAGCACTCGGCGACCAGGCAGGCCGGACGCTGGACACCGTAACCCGCGAGGTGATCAATGCGGGCACCAATGTCCAGTACGCAGACGGCTCTGTAAAGTCGAGATCAACGCTCGACTCTACGAAGAAGCTGACACCGGCAGCGATCGCAATGGCGGTGCGTACACTGAAGAAGCACAATGCTCCACGCATCCATGGAAAGTACATGGGCATCATCAGCCAGGATACATCCTACGATCTCATGCAGACGCAGGAATATAAGGACCTTTTCCGCTACACGGATAACACGTCGTTTAAGAACGGCTACGTATTCGACCTGTCCGGAGTTGAGTTCTACGAGACGTCGGAAGCGAAGATCTGGGCGTCGGCCGGAAAGAACGGCGAGGATGTCTACTCTACGCTCATCCTTGGCAAGGGTGCCTACAAGGTAACGGGCCTGGAGGGCGAGGGCCTGGAAACAATCGTAAAGCAGCTGGGATCTGCTGGCGCGAATGACCCGTTGAACCAGCGCTCAACCGTAGGTTGGAAGTCTCTGAAGGCAGTCGCGATTGTAACACAGCAGTACATGGTGCGTATCGAGACGTGCTCATTCTTTAACGAGCACCAGGCGAACTAAGGAGGAAATATGACGGACACAAAGAAGAAGGAAGCTACAGCCGGAAAGGCTGAGGAAGACACAGGCAAGGTGCCGGTACGTCTCCTCTATGACGATGACCACAAGCGTCCTCTGTTCGTATGCGTGAACGGTGTATCGACGAAAATCCCGCGAGGAAAGGTTGTGATGGTATCGCCGGAAATCGCAGAAGCAGTTGAAAACGCGAGAGACCAGGAGGAAGCTGCTATACGCTATCAGGACTCGGTAGCGTATAGAGACCCTGAAAATGCTTGACGGCGTAAAGCCCATAATTGTGCCGGAAGAAAATCTTCCGGCACGTTTACGATGAGGAGAAAACAATGATCAAAGTACGAAACAAGATCCTGTTTATTCCAGATTCAGAGCTTTCGATCGCAGCAGCAGGCGATGCAAATTCCGTAACGCGTGAATTCCATATCGACCGGATGCAGCCGGACGGCATTGATCTTGCAAATCTTCATTTTCGCCTGGACATTCGCTACACGGATACAGATACGACGGACACGGCTCTTCTTGACCTTACGGTAAAAGATACGGAGCTTGTCCTTACCTGGACGGTGCAGGCGGACACGTCGGCACATCCCGGATCACTCTTTGTGAACATCCGGGCCTTTAATGACGACGGCATTGTCCGCTGGAGCTCCTTCCAGGGGGCGTTCTACGTAGAAAATACCGTCGGTGGCGGAACAGCATCTTCCTCACAGCTGAGCGAGCTGGAAGAAATGGAGAAGCGCTACGATGAGACGACGAAGAAGCTGCACGAAGACATGGACTCTTTGAAGAACATGGAGCGTACAGCGACATCCTACGCGGTCGGTGGTGTCTTAAATGACGATGGTTCTCCATTCCGTGAAGGCCAGGACGAGGACAACGCAAAGTATTATGCAGAAAAATCGAAAGAGCAGGCGGAAGCGTCGAAGGACTCAGCAGACGCATCTGCATTGTCTGCGACGGAAGCGAGCGCGTCCTCGGCGGAAGCATTGAAACATTCTGAAAACGCCGCAATTAGCGCCACCAATGCGTCGGCCTACGCCGATGCAGCGAAGAAATTTTCCGAAAAATCGAAGGAAAGTGCACAGGAATCAAAGGACTTCGCGTCAAAGTCGGAAGCATCCGCAGAGAAATCGAAAGAGCAGGCAGCAGCGTCGGAAGATTCGGCAGCAGCATCGGAAGCATCTGCAGGATCGTCCGATCTTGCAGCAACGAGATCCTCGGAATCCGCGGCCGCAGCGGCAGATTCTGCATCAAAGTCCGCGTCCTCCGCGCGGGAATCAAAGGAACATGCTGCAGCATCGAACGCATCCGCGGAAGCATCGAAGGCATCCGCGAAAGAATCGGAAGATTTTGCAACCGCTGCACGGAATAGCGCAGGCTCTGCGGCGTCCTCTGCAGAAAAAGCGGAAACATTGATCAACACAAACGGCCTTGCGACAATCTATATTGATAAAGCGGGGCACATGATCTATGAGGCCGCGAACGGAGCTCTTCTTGACTTCCAGATCGCGGATCACAAGAACCTGGAGGTGAAATATGGCTAACGTAGTTTACAAAGACCTGGGATCGGTGACGGCCTACGCCTCTGCGGTAGAGGGAGGCTACACCGGAACCTATGCGGATTTTTGCCGCGATCAGGCAAACTTCGCAGCGAACGCGACAAGTGTAAGCGAGAACCGGAAGGCAGCAGATCTGAGCGCGACGAAAGCAGCGGCTTCAGAAAAAGCGGCGGCAGCATCCGCAACGAAAGCGGAAACACTCATCAACACATCAGGCCTTGCGTGCCTGTACATTGATGAAAACGGAATTTTAACGATGGAGGCGACGAACGACACAATCGTCGACTTTAGAATCACGGACCATAAGGATCTGGAGGTGACATATGGCTAGTGTGAATAAAAAGCTGGGCCCGGTAACAGCCTATGCGTCCGCCGTGGCGGGCGGCTATACGGGAACCTATGACGAATTCTGTAAGGACCAGGCAAACTTTGCAAAGAACGCTGCGCAGGTAAGAACAGACAGGTCAGCAGCAGAGGCGAGTGCCTCAGCTGCAGCAGCATCAAAGACAGCTGCAGCGACGTCGGAGAAGAACGCAGCCGCTTCGAAAACGGCAGCAGAAGCTGCAAAGACCGCCGCGGAGACAGCTAAAACAGATGCAGCTGCATCAAAAACCGCGGCAGCGGCATCGGAAGCGGCAGCAAAAGCATCAGAAACCGCGGCAGCGGCATCCGCCGAATCAATTGATTTTAGGGGAATGGGCGTGCACGACGGCATGCTCTGCTTCGAAGTAGAAGAGTAAGGAGGAGGAAATGATTACAAAACCATTCATTCTTGATGAAACCGGACAGAAGATGCTGGACGTACTCGTTCAGCAGAACGCTTATCTCGGCATCATCGCTGGAGAAAAGTATGGAACGATGATTACAGACCTTGCACAGGTAAGAAAAATCGTTCAGGCAGGCCTTGCGCCAAAGGTATTTAACATTGGCGATCAGATCGTCGTGAAATGGAGAGATATTGCGGATGGCAACAAGGAATACGATGTGCCGCTTGATATTGTATCTTTTGGAACATCAGCATTGCAGGATGGCGAGGAACTTCCGAGCATGACCGTACAGTGGCACTATGCTACACCGTTCGGGGTGCAGTTCAATCAGTACCAGGCGTTTTTCTATGCGACAGAAGGACTTGCTGCAGGAACGTACTATATTGAGATTGGCACTACATGGGGTGACAAAGGATATTGCGTAGCCGGAAAAAAATACCAGTTTACGCTCACAAAGCCTGTGCCAGCAGGCGGTCAGCTTGCCGGATTCAGAGACGCACCGGATCAGGCACCTTCTACTTGGAAAGTATATTCATACAACAGTAAGACGGCGGTGGACGCTATTGAGACGGTTTCGGTAACAGAAGGAAGTTCCGGAACAAGCCTCGGAGTCTTAAAGTTCGGAGGAGATGGAAAACTCAACTGCTTGCAGAGAACAGCATACGGCTACAACAGATGGTCCCAGTCAGCAATGAGGCAGTGGCTTAACTCTGATAAGGGAGTAGGCGAGTGGTGGACTCCACAGAATGATTACGACAGATGCCCGGATCAGCTTACAGCAAAGGCCGGCTTCTTAACAGGTTTTGACGCAGATTTCCTTGAAGTCCTCAGACCGACAAAGGTTGTAACAGCGCTCAATATTATTACAGACGCTACGAGCAGCAACTCAGTTGATCCGCTCGAAACAACGTATGACAAAATCTATCTGCCTGCGTTGGAGCAGATGTCTATTGAGCCTCAGCTCGCTGGCGAAGGCACCACATGGGACTATTGGAAGAGAGCGTCCAGCATGACAACGAAGATGAAGCGGTATCAGACATACCCTCAGATTCGTACATTTGCGATTGAGAATCACACTTCACCGCAGTACGTCCGCTTGCGCTCGGCTATTCGTGGCGGTTCGTGCAATGCGTGGTGCGTGAACTCTAGCGGCAACGTCTACACCTACTACGCCATCGGCGCCCTTCGCTGCGCCCCGGCTTGTGATTTCTGCTAATCAGCAATCAGTAAATCCCGGCACCCACGGATGCCGGGTATAATTTCAGAGAAAGGAGGAACATAGCGTGTCAGTACCAGTTGGAGAGAGAAGAGAAAGCAGACTGGAAGTATTCGTGCAGGCGTTGGATTTAGTAACTTACACTCTCAGAATCACGAAGAACGAGAAAATTTTTCTTCCGGAATACCAAAGACAAGTTACCGACGACATTATTGAGACTGCAAAGAGTATCTACATCGATGCTTGGGATGCCAACAATGTAAGGGTAACGACTAAAGATGATTGGAGAGTCCGTAGGGAGCTTCAACTTCGTGCGGCCAGGGAATGCAATAGACTCCTGGCTCTGATCGGAATTGCGAAATCCTCGTTTCATCTCAAAAATAAGCGAATCAAGTTTTGGACCGGTAAGGTTTTGAAGGTTCGAGGCATGATCCGTAGTTGGAATGAAAGTGATAGTAAACGCTACTCCCAAATTGTGGAGTAGTTTTCACTATACGGATGTAGGCTAAACGCAGAACGTCCGCTTGCGCTCGGCTAATCGTGGCAATTCGTACAATACGTGGTACGTGAACTCTAGCGGCAACGTCAACAACAACAACGCGAACTGGGCCAATCGCTGCGCCCCGGATTGTGTGGTATTAAGGACATAAAGGCTATTCCGTAAGAATGGCGCTCCAACCAATCAAACACAAGGAGCCTGCATCCGGCCGTAAGGCGAACAACACTGTAGCGATGCGGTCAGCCGTAGAACGACTGTTACCCGCTGTCAACGCTATGGACCTATCTATAAGTTTTATGGATATGGAAGAAGTAATCGGCTTTGAAGCCTTATATGATTCGATGCACAAGTGCAAGAAAGGAGTTATTTGGAAAGAGTCCGTTGCACATTATGTATTGAACAGCCTGGAGGAAACATACAAGCTCAATGAGCAGTTGGAAAATGGAACCTACAAGGCAAGGCAGATAGCAAAATTCACGATAACCAGGCCGAAGAAAAGAGAAATCATCAGTGTATGTTTCAGAGACCGCGTTTATCAGAGAAGTTTGAATGACAATGCACTGTACCTGATAATGACAAATTCGTTCATTCGTGATAATTGGGCCTGCCAGCGTGGCAAGGGTACCGATGATGCGAGAGACAGGATGAAACTATTTCTGCAGAGGATGTACCGGAAGTATGGTACAGAATTTTACGGTCTGCAGATAGATGTGCATGGGTATTACCCGAATATGCGGCACGACTTAACCAACGCAATGTTGGAGAGAAAGTTGGAACCGGAAATAGCAAAGCGAGCCATTGATGTACTCGACGGACAGTACGCCGGAGATGTTGGGTATAACCCAGGAAGTCAGATGGTTCAGATTGTTGGTATATCGGCATTGGACGACCACGACCACAAAATCAAGGAAGATTTGGATGTGGACGAGTTCGGAAGATATATGGACGATTCGCTTGCGTTCCACCCTTCCAGGGAATACCTGGAATACTGCAGAAAGGTGATCGGCGAGATATTGGCCGAGAAGGGGTTAGAGTTCAATCCGAAGAAAACAAGGGTGTTTAGCATTGCGGACGGTTTCACGTTTTTAGGTTTCAAATACCGGCTAACAGATACCGGGAAGGTTATTATGATAATCGATCCGAAGAATGTCAAAGAAAGACGTCGGATATTACGAAGGCTGGTGAGAAAAGCCAAACGAGGCGAAATCACGAAGGCTAAGGTAGACGAGTGTTATTACGCTTGGAGAAACCATGCCGGCAAGGGCAACAGTTTTAAGCTCCTGCAGCGCATGGATAAATATTATAAATCATTATGGAGGTAGCCAAATGGAAGTAAAGAAGAACGGCGGCGATGTCGCAACGATGAGAGCAGCTGAACAGATGGAAGCGGAGCTTATTGATCAGAACTCAAAAATTGATTATCTCGCAATGATGGCAGATGTTGAGTTCCCAGAGGACGAACAAGTTGAAAACATGGAGGAAATCTAAGATGGACGAGAACACAGCAAGAAATGAAACCGCAGAGCATAGCGCATGGTTTGAAAGAATCAAAATGTACTACGGTACTGGAAGATGGAACCTTTCAATGGTCAAGAATGCCGTGAAGAAGGGAAAGATCACAGAAGAAGAGTATCAGGAGATCACGGGGAAGTCCTATAAGTGATCACATGGTAAAAGAAAGCATATAGGCAAAGGGCGGGGGAAACCTCGCCCTTTTTGCTTGGGAACGAAATAGCCGGATACACGATAATGATGAAAAAGAAAGTGAAAGAGGTGAACCATGGCACTCACAGTACAGGAAATCTTACACGAAGTAGATCTCATGCGACCAAACGCGGTTGATGCCGCATTAAAGCTGAAATTTTTAAACGAGATCGAGGCAGAAGTCTTCGATCTCTATCTTGAATTCCTGCCAGCGAAAGAGGTAATAAAAAACAGTCTGGAAGCGCGGACGCATTTCTGGGAAGTAACGGCAAAAAATGAAGAGAATGTAAAAAGAACATTTACAGTAGCCACGGCGCAGGAAGGCGGCACAGACATCGGAGACCCTTTAAACATGGGGTTATCGATAAAAAAGCCGCGGGAGGTCTGGAAGTTTATTCCATATGACGACTCAGAAGGCGACGCAGTAGTGCTGCTGGATGATCGTTTTTCGGGAGTCTACACAAGCTATGTAAAAGCAAAAATCGATTACCTTGAGGATGAGACAGAGAACTACATGAACGATGCAGCCATGCACGAGGCAGAGAAAACGGCGTGGTTATCCTGGATGACGAGGACCCACGAGCATCGACAGCCGGAGGTGAAGGGACTATGAAGCTTCCAAATCTATCATCCATAAATGTTTCAAAAACAAGCGTCGGCGTTTTCCTGGGGCTGAATGAAACGGAGATCATGAAGGATGCAGAATTCTCTGAAATGAAGAACATCTCGTCTGACATGTACCCGGGAATCACTTGCAGAAAGAAGCGAGGAGATGTTCTGAAGAAACTCTCACATCCACATGGGCTGTTCTGGAAGAACGGACTCCTCTACATAGACGGAGAAGAGCTCTATTACAAAGACGAGAAGGTAGGCACAGTAGAAGATTCAGATAAAAAAATTGTCGGCATGGGCGCTTACGTCTGCATCTGGCCGGATAAGGTAGTTTTCAACACAAATGACAGAACACTAAAACAAATCGAAGCGTCCTGGGCACAGTCTGCAGCTGCGACGATCGCACCGGTATCGGCCGGGTCAACCTATGTAAAGATTCAATCGACCGGGATCGGGAAAAACTTCGATCGCTACGATGCAGTGAACCTTTCAGGATTCACAAGCTATGGAGACTATCTGAACGTATCGAAAGTAATCCAGGAAAAGGACGATGACTATATCGTTGTAATTGCTACAGACGGGGATGGCGCTGCACTGAAGAACTTCACACAGAACTCCGGAATCTCTGCGAAGCGCTCCTGCCCGGACATGGACTTTATCTGCGAATTTAACAACCGTCTTTGGGGCTGCAGCTCGAAGAACCATGAGATCTATGCGTCAAAGCTCGGAGATCCTTTAAACTGGAACAGCTTTGAGGGGATTAGCACAGACTCCTATGCAGTATCGATTGGATCGGACGGAGACTTCACAGGAATGATCGCACACCAGGGCTATGTGGTTGCATTTAAGGAAGACCATATTCACACAATCTATGGGACGAAGCCTTCAAACTTTACACTCGATACGATTGAAGCCCGCGGACCGATGAAAGGCTGTGAGAAGTCCTTATGCCATGTCAATGAGACAGTATTCTATGCGGCAAGGAATGCAATCGTATCCTTCGAAGGATCGACGCCGGAACCTGTATCAGACAAGCTTCGCATCCGATACAAGGAAGCAAGTGGGAACCAGTATGATTCAAAATACTTCATTTCTCTGAAAGATGAGAAAGATACCTGGCATCTCTACGTTTATGACACAAGAAGATCTTCGCAATATAATTCCGAGCTCTGGTACGAGGAGGATGACCTCGAGCTCCGATTCTCGTGCTACGCAGAAGGAAAGCTCTACCTCATTGACCAGAATGGAAACCTTCGAACGCTCTATGAAGACGAAGAAGAGCGCCTCATCGATTGGAACCTGGTATCAGGTTACCTCGAGGAGGGGTCAATGAATAAAAAGAAGGTACATCGCATGCAGCTGAATCTGGAGCTTGTACCGAACGCGTCTGTGGAGCTCCTTGTTCGATATGACAATTCTCCACTCTGGGTCCGCATGGCCTCAATCACGGCAGACCGGCGTGGAAGCTACCAGATCCCGATCAGACTGAAGCGCGCGGAGCGATACCAGTACATGCTGCGGGGGAAGGGGAAGTTTAAGCTTTACGGCATGACGAGGATCGTAGAGCAGGGGAGTGAGCGATGAGCGAATTCATAGTCCCGTCGATCTCCATCGACAGCCTCGAAGACCTTCACTCTGTGAAGGAGTATCTTCGTGATCTCACGAAAAAGGTCCGATTTCTGAGCCAGAACGTAGACGAAAATAATTTCGACCCGGAAGCCTACAGCTTATTTTATGAAAACGGAGATGAAGCGCTTGAACTCTCCTACTCCTTGGATGGGTACCGGATTGAACTAAAGGGCTACGGAGATGACGTCGTATCAAAACTCGAGGCGACGAGTAAAGAAATTGATCTCCTGGTAGCAAAAGGCAGCATTACAAACGAGATCAACATTTCAAAAGAAAAGATCTACATAAACGGAAACCGTCTGATCGTAAAATCAAGTAACTTTACCCTCGATGCATCCGGAAACCTCACAATGAAGGGCACGATCAATGCGACCGCCGGGAACTTCGGAAATTACCGGATCGGATCGGATAGCTCCGGATCATACGTCTACAATAATTCGGGCCAGATCACGGCGGCTCACCTGTCTGGTACTGATATTAATGTGTCGGGAACGCTCGACATGGTGACGGACACCTACATTAACGGTTGCTCGATCGATATGTCAAACTGTAGCGTCCAGACGAGCAGGTCCACTTACCTTGGATGGTTCTATTCGGATGACGTCGAAGTGCAGGGAAATTATGTCTACTGTAACTGCGCCAACATTGTGAGTTCTATAAACGTGACGAAGAGGATTTATTGCTATGACGTGTGGTCAATCGATGAAGGTATCGCGTGGTCGGATCGGAGACTGAAAAAGGACATTGAGCGAATTGATGAAGGCTCTGCACTCGCATTCCTTATAAAACTTCGCCCAGTAAGCTATGAGTTGAAGGAACACGGCGACGGAGTCCCACATTATGGCCTGATTGCGCAGGAGGTGCTGGA
>ERZ808246.2661-NODE-2661-length-10915-cov-2.539227_pt1 | contig 10915 bp, 8 predicted proteins | sample MGYA00521083_ERZ808246 | MGnify/ENA primary metagenome ERZ808246 (study PRJEB31516, sample SAMN03275577) | gut metagenome | biome: mammalia-associated habitat; material: feces | host: Papio cynocephalus | place: Kenya | collected 2012-07-07 ...
GAGCCGGTCGGCAAGTTCGGCACGTACACCCGTATCGAGCGCAACCAGCGCAAGACGGTCTTCGGTACGTACCATAATAACCGCGGCTCCCATGCCATCATCGGCAAGCCCCACCGTAACGCCCACACGGGCAAGGAGGGCGACCGCTATAACAACCAGCTCTACATCAACGTGGATGTGACCGGGCGTTCCGCCGCGACGACCACCATGGTCAGCCAGGCGGATGCCGACGAGTACCTGCGCGAGGCGGTCCGCACGGCACGTGAGAACTACGCTGCCGAGCTGGACGCGGAGCGTATCGTCAAGTATGTTGCCGAGCACGGCCATGATGAGGATTTCGCGCCGGAGCTGTCGGGTAATCCCGACATCGCCGTCATCCAGCAGGGCTATTACGACGTCCTGCTCGGCAACAAGTCGAACCTGATGCGCCCCGGCCGTCAGGCCGAGGAGTTCGAGGAGCGTATCTCCGAGGTCGGCGAGCTGGAGACCGATGACGCGGTGGCGGGTGCCCTGTATCGCAGCGAGTTGTCCGATTTGGTGTATCCGTCGGACATGTCGCCCGAGGATATGGTCCGCGCCCATGCCGCCGCGTCGGTGGAATACCGCATCGGCGACTATACGCCTGACGAGAACGGTCAGCGTTTCAATCCGGTTGGCGTGTCGGCGTTCCAGACGTCGGCTTACGGCATCTACCGCAACAACGACGACCTCGTCAAGGCCATGCGCATGCTGGACATCAAGCCCGACGAGCTGAAGGGCGACGATTTCTACACGCAGGCGATGAAGAGCAAGTTGGTCAAGTTCGACTACGCCTCGGCCCGCGCGATGAAGGACATCCAGTCCCCGTTCCTGCACGGCATGTATCAGGAAATTCATGATTCGCTGGAGGCCAACGGCGTCGATTTCAAGGATGATGACATCCGCATCGACGGCAACGGCATCGTGCATTACAAGGGCCAGATTGCGACCTCGGCATATGCGAACGGCAAGAACCCCCTGCAGCAGGTAGAAGGCGAGATTGGCCAGTTCTTCGAGCCGGACGAGCACGGCGTGGTGTACACCAACTTCACGGGCATCGAGAACTACGCGTTCGTCCCGGGCTACGAGGCACACGTGCTGTCGCAGACACCGGGTCATCCGTCGACGGTCGAGGAGCGCACGCGCCTTGTCGGTTACGAGCAGGCGATGCGCCAGAGCATCCGCTACCAGATTCGACAGGATTTCCTGTCGGCGAACCGCGACGGCGTCTACGGCGCCCCGACGAGCGTGAACGACACGTATCGCCATCTATATGACGAGCGTCACGACTATGATTTCGTCGAGCAGTTCCGCGAGCAGGGCATGGAGGACGATGTGCTGTGGGCCATCGTCGAGACCGAGGGGCAGCGCGTCCGCTACCCGAATGCCATTCGCGACGGGTCGACCATCCACGCCGACTACACGGCGCGTTCCTATGGCCGTGACATGGCGAACGACAACACGGGCGATGCCTTCGTGCTGACGGGCGGTCGCAACATGGCCGTGCTGACCGAGGAGTCCGATGGGTATTTCGACCCGGTGGCGACGACGGCGACCAGCACGAACCAGGGCACGCTGCGCTATCTGGTCTCCGGTGCCCACGTCGAGGCGGACGGTCGCATCGCGCCTTCGCCCGATAAGGACGCCCGCTGCGCTATCATGAACCATCCGCTGGCCCGCTACATGGAGTTCAACCCGTTCGACCGCCAGAACATGACGGTATCGAACCTGATGCAGGCGAGCGCCGTGACCCGTCCGGTCAACGTGGCGCAGATGACCTTCGGCGGCTGGACAATGGACGACCAGGTGGTCATCACGAAGCGTCTGGCCGATGAGTACAAGATTCGCACCCGTGACGGACACCTCCGTTCGATGGTGAACGGCGACAAGGTCACCGACCCGTACGGCAACAAGGGCGTCGTCTACGTGATGGACCCGAACATGTCGGACGATGAGGCCGAGCACGATGGCGTTCTCGAGCAGGTGAAGTGGCTGCGCGCCAACCCCGACCTGGATATGGTCATGGCCCCGTTCCCCGCCGTGTCCCGCTTCAACGGCGGCACGGCGCGCGAGCTGATGGAGAACCCGCAGGATTTGACGTCGCCCGACGGCACGGTCATCAAGGGCGCCATGGGTTCCATGCGCATCATTGTGACCGACAAGTCGGCGGATGCGAAGACCCACGTCTACGACGAGGAGGGCGGACGCAAGTTCTCCGCGCAGGCTGCGTGGGCGGCAAATGCCAAGAACTCGCCGGCAATCATGCGCGAGTGCTTTGGCAACAACAGTTCCGTGCTGTCGAACATTCGTGAGCAGCTCATCACGTGCGGCCTCGACATCAGCGAGACGGGCGAGTTCCGTGTGGGCTATCAGCCCCACGAAGGCGAGGCCCGTCGCGTCATCGAGATGCCGGAGCTGAAATATCGCGGGGCCGGTGTGACGCAGGCCGGCCGTCCGACGCTTGACACCAAGGCGATGGACAAGGACTTCGCCGAGCTTATCGCCAAGTCCGGCGGCGTCATGGAGCTTCCGTTCGAGCTGAAGTACCCGACGGGCGAGGCAATCGCCCCGATGAACGACGGCAAGACCGACGTGGTGTACACGACGCAGGAGTGGGAGCGCAAGGGCTATACCCGCAAGGACGGCGTGTACGTCCGTCCGACCACGGTGCATCGCCGTCAGGAGGCGGGTCAGCGCCAGACCGACAACGTCACGTGGGGTCTGCCGGTCATGAGTTCGTACCTGCGTTCCGGTCAGACGTTCGTCGACGGCACGTCCAGCGTACATGACTACACGCACCAGTACATCGAGGTCTTCAACCAGGCCAACATGTACCGCGCCTGCGCAGAGCAGCTCCGCAAGCCCGGTCTGAGCGATGAGACGAAGGACATGCTGGCGACGCAGATGGAGCGCTGCCAGACGACGGCCCAGGCGAGCTTCGACCGCATCACGGGCGATGTCGTGCAGCGTGCCTTCACGGGCAAGCACAACGTGTTTCGCGACGAGGTCATGGCGCACAAGATGCCGAACTCCGCGACGGCCATCTGGAACGCCGACCCGCGTCTGGACATCGACCAGGTGGCAGTCGGTCGCGCGATGGCTGATTCCATCGGCGTGCATGACGATGATTACGTTTTGATTTGGCGTGACCCCATCCTGCGTGACGGCGGTATGCGCTATATGCGCGCCAAGGTCGACGACAGTCTGACGGGTGTCGCCATCAACCCCGTCATGGACAAGTCCTTCGACGGCGACTTCGACGGCGATACCGTTGCCGTAGTCAATTTGACGACGCCTGCGGCACGCCGCGAGGCAATGGAGAACTTCTCCGTGCAGGCGAACCTCCTGGACTACGGCGTCAAGGGCGATGACCCTGACAAGCCGTTCGAGCTGTTCATGCAGCAGTCGCTGGACGTCAAGGTAGCGTTCGCTGACAGCCCGGACTCGCACTTCAAGGAGCGTTTCGACGACATTGCCAAGACGGTGAACTCCAACGAGGCGGACTATCTGGCCGGCAACATGACGAAGGCCGAGATTGACGAGGCCCGCAAGGACACGGTCGAGGCCCTGTCCGGTCTGTACCATGAGGTTTTCTCCGGTCAGTGCGGTCGCGCGGCCATCCGTTACGACAGCCCCGAGTCGCATCTGGAGTCCATCAACGAGGCGTGCATCAAGACGGGCGCCAAGGGCAAGCCGGCGAACCTGTTGAACTACATGCGCTGGGGCGGCATGACAGCGCCGAACATGCAGGATATGGACTTCACCGGTGCCACGATGGGCGAGCACACGGACGCCACCCGTGAGGACAACCAGGAGGTCATGACGGCCTGCGCCGTCAAGTCCTTCGGTACGGGTATCGCCGGCTCCTACTCGCAGCGCGGTGTGTCCGCGATGCGCAACACCTGCCAGAAGGCGGTGCTGGAGCTGACCATGCCTGTCACCCAATCGCTTCTGCAGTCGAAGCACAACGCCGAGGAGGCCCGCCGTAAGTACGAGCTTCTGATGGGTCCCGCACGCGACCTGTGGCGCGGTGCCGAGGTCGCCAAGGATGACAACGGACAGTGGCGTGCCGCCAAGGACGAGAACGGCGAGGTCATCCCCGCCGAGCGCGACGCGTGGGTCAAGAGCTTCAAGAATCTGTACTCCGCGGCCGACGGCCTGAACGTGGCGTTCAACGCCGACTATGTCGAGCAGGTCGCCGACGCCCTGACCGACAAGACGGGGCATATCGTCAACATCGAGTCGACGGACGTCGATATGGCGGCTCCGCTCGATAAGCTGGCGTACGGCGGCAGTTTCGACATGTTGGTCGGTATGTGCCGCGATGGGGAGAACCTCTTCCGCGGTGAGTGCAACAGCCAGTTCGCGCCGCGTTCCGTCAAGTATAATGAGCATGTGCTCGAGGAACGCGAGGCGGGTATCGAGGGCGAGGATGCACACAAGACGATGCGCGCGTTCACGAAGACGGATACCGTGGAGTCCGGGCATGACCGCAAGCTCACGCCGAAGCGCACGGTGTCGGTCGGTCCGCGTCGCCTGCCGAGCAGCAACGTGGCGGGTCCGTCGTCCGACGGTCACGGTGACTTCGGCGACGAATAATTGACATGTGAAGGCGGCGGGCTTTCCGCCCGTCGCCCTTTTATGAAAGGAGTAGATGAGATATGGCAGCATATGAGCACGACAGTGCTGATATGGACATGTTCGACCGCTTCGGCATCACGCCCGAGGAGTACGACGAGGCGATGGAGGAGGCGAGCGAGCTGTATGACGATGGTTACCCTACCGAAGAGGATGATTTCGGCATGCATGTCGACTATGTGGTGTCCCGCGTAATCCCCGAGGCCCACGAGCACCCGTTGACGGCCGAGGACTGGACGAATGTCGCCGACGCGATGGATGAGATTCACATATTGAATGAGGAATATCCGAGCGTGTCCGCGCAGCGTTGGAGCGAGAGCCTGACCCGGTTCGCGAAGGCTTATGGCTTCGTGGCGGGCGAGGACGCCGACATGCGCGTGTGGGCCGATGAGCGTGCTCGCGAGGCGGCCTATTATCAGGGTGAACCGTATACGCGCGGCGACCGTTCGATTGCCGGCGAGCTGGCGCCGACGACGTTTCCCGATGGTATCGAGGACGTGCCGTTCAACAAGATGCTGGACTTCCGTATGGACCACGGTCAGCCGTGGACGCCGGAAGACGGCCGCATGTTGAACGAGAAGATTATCGCGACCCGCGACGCCATCGAGAGGCAAGCCTACGAGGGTGCCATGCAGGAGGAGGCGATGCACGTCGAGGCCGACGATATCGACCGCAAGCGCGAGGTCGACGGCATTCGCGGCGATGAGCCGGATATCCCGTGGTATGAGGCACGCGACCACAAGTTCGGCAAGTCCGCCGAGGACTTGCATGCCGAGGCCGACGAGTTCGGTGAGAACGTGGGGCGCACCTATGCGGACGACATGAATAAGTTCTACGAGACGGTGTACGCGTACGACAACCGCGACTTCGAGGGACTTCCCGCCGAGACCGTCGGCCAGTGTCGCCCGAAAGACCTGCGAGTGAGCCGAGCGACGTACAACGAGCTTGGCGTCGATTACGATAAGTTCTATCAGCAGAAGTTGCAGGACTACGCCGAGCGTCAGTTTGAGCGTGTCGCCTCGGCGAAGTCGGGCATCGACTTCAGCCGCGGCATCGACGCCACGGACTCGCATGCGGCGCAGAAGCAGGCTTCGCAGGTGAAGGCGAAGACCCGCGACCTGTCCGGTCGCGTCAAGCAGGCGCAGCAGAAGTTCGGCGATGTGACCAAGCGGGCAGGTGTGCAGAAGCCGGTCGGCGATTACGGCGACAACGAGTGAGAAAGGAGTGATTGGATATGGCAAATCAGCGTAAGAAGCTGGAGAAGCGCCTCGACAAGGAGCGTGCTGCCCGAGCCAACCGCGAGCGCCGTCGTCAGGACAGCCTGTACCTGAACGATGAGCGCAGCGACGAGCAGATGCAGAAGCTGATGTCGGACGTGGATGACGTCCAGTTCGATATGGTGTCGTTCACGAATCACGGTCAGGCATGGATTGACATCCAGGACAAGGGGGAGCGCACGAACCATCAGCGCATGATGGGCGAGATTATGCAGCGTCGTATGCTCTACGCATGCGCGTCGCAGCTTCGCGGGGGTCTCTCCGCGGGGAAGGTACTTTCCGCAATCGGCATGTATGCCGGTATGGCCGCTCTGAATCCCGCGTTCCGCGACATGGTTACCAACATGAAGGCGCAGGGCCTCGGCACTGCGCTGAACCTCATGGCGGACCATCCCGACAAGAAGTTTCTTGGGCGTAACTTCCTGACCAAGATGATGACGGAGAAGCGAGACAAGTACCTCGCCGCCGCGAACCAGGGGCGTATGCCGTTCACGCCAGAGACTGCCGCCGTGGCGGACATCCGCATGGCGAAGGAAGCCTATATGCAGATGCGTGACGGCAAGCATGACCCCGCAGAGGTCATGGACCGTTACAACGAGGCGCACTCGACGCTCGACTCCCTGATGAAGGCGGACGGCGTGAGCCGTGAGGATATGGCTCGTTCCCAGCGCATCATCATCGGCAAGGCCGTGGAGCGCGACCCGTCCTACAGGGACATGTTCCGCGAGATGGGTTACGGCACGTGGGTCCAGAGCGAGCCGACCGAGGAGCGCGTTCCCGTCTATGACGAGAACAACGTCCCGCACATGGAGACCATGCATGTGTGGCGCGGCGAGTACGAGACATATGACGCGAACGGCACGGCGGTTCCCGTCGATTCCACAGCGACGTTCACTGTGCGCGAGCCGATGACGGACATGGAGTACGCCAAGAACGTCATGCAGGTCATGGACGAGCATGACAATGCCTTCGACCTGGCGAACCCGGATGAGCTTCATACGGCACGCGAGGATATGACCCGTGTGATGCACCGTGTGAACGGCGATAAGACGGCGACTTGCGCATCGCAGAACCCGGACGACCAGATGGCGTTTGCCAAGGCGTGTGCCGACATGTCCGCGTACCGCGATATGGCGATGGTTGACTGGCAGAACACGTCGGGTGCCGAGGGTGTTTCCGCCCGTGAGCATCGCGTTGCCACGATGGGTCTGAACGGTGCCATCTCGAAGCAGGCATCGGTGCTTTTGTACGCGGATTCGTACAGCGATACGGCGACGCCGTTCGATTCGGTGGACGGTCAGCATGCGGCCGACATCTCGTCCCTGGCCGTGGCGTTCGCGGAGCGCACCGCCGGCGTCGATACGTCGTCCGAGGCGTTCGGCAAGCATGTCGCCGATTTGGGCAGCTGGTATGCATGCGCGTCGGCGTGCGTGGACGCGGGCATCGACATGGACTTGACGAATCCGAAGAACCGCAAGGCGGTCAAGGAGTTCATCGCGTCCTCGCCCGAGAACCAGCAGCATTACGACGACATGGCGCGTACGGCGTGCGGCGTGATGTACACGTACGCATCCAGCGTGACGAACATGATGGCCATGGGCGCGTCCAAGGACGAGGCGATGGGGATGCTCCGCTACTCGGAGGACGAGGGCGCCAAGATTTGGTACGAGGGCGATGGTGAGACCATCGACGGCAATGTTCGCGGTCTGCAGGAGGCCCGTGTTTGGGCGGACAAGCAGATTGGCAATCTGGATACGTCCGATTTGGACACGTCGTATGCCAAGGGCTGCTATCAGCAGCAGGCGGGACGTACGGCGCAGTCGTCCAATGCGGAGAGAACCGCGCAGCGTGCACGTCAGGCGGAATCCAAGTTCGGTGGCTTGGGCAATGACGGATACGATGACGGTCCGCAGTATAATTAAGGGAGGCAGTTTCGATGGCAGAGAATAAGCAGCGTCGACTTCCGAATACTCCGTGGCAGGGCAATGCGTCGAGCGACCGTGAGAACGCGTCTCGTTCCGACGGCGCCTCGCTTGCCCTCGGTTCTACCGAGTACCGTGAGCGCGTGGCTGATTTGAGCAGGAACGTCATAAGCTCGCTGGCGCAGGTCTTCGCAGGACCGAAGCGTTCACGCCGACGGACAAACGCGCGGAAGCGCACGACGAAATGGTCGGCAGGCATGCAGAGGAAATACGCGAGCGGTTCGAGGACGACGGGGATGGTGTTCTGTCGACAGGCGAGCGTGTTGTCTCGCATGAGGTTCGCAAGGGCATTGCAGCCGAACGAGTTCTGGACCACGCTGAGGCGATAGCCGCCCATACGGAGACCAAGGAGGACGACAAGTTCGTCAGCCGCCGTCTCCCGAAGGAGTTGACCGAAGCCGTCTACGACGAGGGGAAGGGTGTCGAGGATATTTATCCCGGCATGTCGACCCTCGAGAAGTACATGTAAAGGAGGTAATCGCTATGGGTTTCATCGACGAGATTGACAGCTATCGCAACCCGGCAGTCGTCGAGCGCGAGAAGAAGGAAGCCAAGGAGAATCGCGTCTCGACGCGTGTCATCGACGGCATGCTGGATATCTCCAACCAGCTGATGATGGCGTCCGAGTTCGCGATTCGTATGCAGTACAACGACCGTGCGAACGACCGTCAGATGCGTGACGACGCGAGTGTCGGGCGACTGGAGGAGCAGATGGCACGCGAGGAGTTCCGTGCCAGTTCAGGCCCTGGTGGCGGGCATACCGGCCGTCGCCCCGATTTGGAGTACCGTACGGCTGATTTGGGTGCCCGCGTGGCAAGCCCGTCCGGTCCCCAGGCTGGCATGGAGTTCAATTAGGAAAGGAGTGTAGCGTTATGGCAGAGGTTTCCGACAAGACGGCCCGCCGTCTGCGTCCCGAGACGTTTTCCCAGCGCATGGCGCGTATTCGCAGTGAGAAGATGACGCCTGCCGAGCGCGCTGAAGTCGCGGCGAAGAGAGAACAGCGTGAGCGCGAGCAGCGTATCGAGCGTCTGAAGCTGGAGATTGAGGCCGGCAAGGCCGCGTCCGATAAGTTCTACGAGCCGTAAGTCGTAGTTTCGCTATAGGCAACGAAAGAAAAAGAGCCGAACGAACGTGAGTTTCGTTTCGGCTCTTTTTCTTTCGTTTTGCTTGATTTACGTGCGTTTTTGCGGTATACTGTTGGCAAGGTGGTAATCGGACCCGACTGTGCGCGAGCCTTTCGGGATATGGCTGGCGCGGTTTGCATTATCCCATGAAGACGTTGAACATGTGATTGAATGGAAAAGAGGATGTGACGTGACGAAGAACAAGATAAGCAAGAACCAGTTTCTCGCAGACGTTGCTCGCAATAACGACATGTCCCTCGAGGATATTACGGATGCCTACAATGCCATCGTGAACGGCATCCATGATGTCGTGGCAAGCGGACAGACTCTGTCGCTGACAGGTTTCGGCTCGTTCTATCTGCAGAGGCACAAGGGACACCCGGTGCAGTTCGAGGGACGTTCGAACGTGGGGGACTACGTGATTTTCAAGTTCTCCGCTTCCGATGTCTTGAACAAGCGCTTTCGTCAGGAAGATGCAGACGGACAGATTGTCATCCCGACGTAGAGTGCCGTTATATGCGGCTTTGTTTATGCGAGCGCCCACCGATTTCGGTGGGCGTTTTCTATTGATTTATGAGCGGATTTGCGGTAAAATAGAGTATAGACGCATGATATCGGCGCAGATACGCCGTCCGTGGAAAGGAGCGTGCTGAAGAAAGTGAGCAGAAACAAGAAACAAATCGAAAGACAGCCGAAGCGCAAGGAGCCTCTGCAGGCGTCGCAGATATTGCTATATGCACTGATGGGCGTCCTTGCCTTCGTATCGACGCTGATGGGCATCGCCTGCATCATGTTCGAGCATCTGGTCGAGGGCGTCATCATCATTGCCGCCGTGCTCGTGTTGGTGTTCGTGGTATTCGAGCTGGTCAGCATGGACCGCAAGGCGAACAAGCGTAAGCGCGTGCGCTCGGTGGGTACCGTCTGCGTGGAGGTCAGGGACGTGTCCCTGCGTTGGTCGGACGGCCTGCGCGACTTCGGCAACGTCATGTTGTGCCGGCAGGGCTTCATCATCGACGGCGATGCTGCGCAGGGGACCTATCCCTGGGTGGCGCTGTGCCAGTACACGGTCCCGAACAAGCACGTCATCGAGCTGTGGTTTGCCGAGGACGACCGTTGCCGCGTGACGTGCAACAGCGACATCAAGCTGATGGCCGCCGAGAAGGTCCTCGCCGAACACGTGGTGCGGGGCGATGAGGCATGAGCAGAGAGGTGATGCACATCGTTCTCGGTAGCGGCGCCGTCATCTGCAGTATTGCCCTCATTGTCATCGCCGTGGTGCAGCGACGCTCTGACAAGGCGATGCTGAGGGCTATGACAGGCGAGGAGCGCTACCGCATGACCGGTCAGGTGCAGATTGGGCACAAACCCCGCTGCAAGGGCTATGTGGCGTTCTGCGCCGACGGGATGGTTGTCCACACCAAGGCGGGCGAGGTATTCGCCTCGTACCGTGAGGTCCGCGGCACCTCGGTGAGGGGGCGTTCCGTCCGCTTTGTCGCGGACGGCATCGGGTCCGTCATCGTCACCTCCGAGCATGATGTGCCGATGGACAGGCAGATAATCATGCTCCGGCGATTCGGAATCATGCTGTGACCTGTAAGGATGGTAGTTCGGCGCATAAACGAGCGGAAACGCTTGCAATTTACGGAGACGTGTGGTATAATCGCGTCAGATGACCGATTATGCGCCGGTCGGATAGAGTAAATCGCAAAGGAGCGTGTGTATCATGATGAACAAGGCAGCATTGGTCGATGCCGTCGAAGCCGATTTGGCCGAGCAGGGTTTTCCGATTGAGAGCCATGCGCAGGCATGGCGTATCGTCAACTCCGTCATCGGCACCATCACCAAGACCGTCGTCAGCGGCGAGACCGTCCAGATT
>ERZ808246.2662-NODE-2662-length-10913-cov-6.490053_pt1 | contig 10913 bp, 4 predicted proteins | sample MGYA00521083_ERZ808246 | MGnify/ENA primary metagenome ERZ808246 (study PRJEB31516, sample SAMN03275577) | gut metagenome | biome: mammalia-associated habitat; material: feces | host: Papio cynocephalus | place: Kenya | collected 2012-07-07 ...
CCCCCCCCCTATTTGCTAGGGATGCTGTAGCGGGCTTCTGCGCGGCATTTCCGGGCTGCAGGGACTGCGGTCCCTGCCCTACTTTTTGCGCGGTTTCGGACGGAACTGCGGCGGATTGCTTTTCTCTTTCTTCCTCTTCTCAACAAAGAAGTCTTGCAAGAATGCCTGGGGTGTTCGTGCGGGAAACTCAAGTAAATCCCCAAAAACAACAAAAAGGAAACAAGAAACAATGAATAAACTAGCACTAAGTCTAATCGCCGCAGCCGTGACAGGCGTTGCCGCGGCCGGGTCGTTGAACTGGACGATCAATCTAAACGCTTGGAACGGGGACGGCTGGGACAGCGCCGGACTTGTCAAGGCGACATGGAACGGTTCGTCTTGGCAGACGGCGACCGTGAAGCCCAAGGTCAACGGGAAGGACGTCACCCTTACTACGAAAGGAGGCCTTAACAAGACCTCGTTCGAGAACAATACCGTGTCTGTCGACATTGAGAACTCCTCCGATGTCTTCTACATTCTTGAGTTCTACAACGGGGATGGTGGTACGTCTTTGATTTCCGCGAGCGGCATTTGGTACGGCTCGACGGACAGGGATCCGACGAAAGGCACGCTTTATTCCGGGCAGCAAATCTGGGAGGCAATAAACGGCACGGCAAAGAAGTTTGACTTCGACTCCATCAAAAACACAGACGGCAATTCTACGCACTTGGGCACGCTCAGCATCCCCGAGCCGACAAGCGGTTTGATGCTCGTTCTCGGGGCGGGCATGCTCGCCCTGCGCCGCAAGCGCGTGTCGCGGTCCGCGGTCTGAGGCGTGCAGTACGACGTTCATCCATTACCGTAACGCGAGGATTCCATATGATGCGGCAGGTGCGACATTCCATTCTTTTTGCGGTCGGCTGGCTGACTGCGATCGCCGGGGCGCAATCGCTTGAAGAGGGCTTTGCCGCGCCGCCGCATGATGCGAAACCTCAGACGTGGTGGCATTGGATGAACGGAAACGTCTCTAAGGAAGGCATCACGGCCGACTTGGAGGCCATGGCTGAAGTCGGGCTGGGCGGGGCGCAGATATTCGACGCGGGGTGCGGAATCCCCGCCGGACCTGTCGCCTTCAACAGCCCGGAATGGTTCGACGCCGTCGCCCACGCGGCGAAGGAGGCGCGGCGGCTGGGGCTTGAGTTGTGCCTTGCGAACTGCAGCGGTTGGACGAGTTCGGGCGGACCGTGGATCACGCCCGACAAGAGCATGAAGTTTCTGGCGCACACCGAAACGGAGGTCGCGGGCCCGCTCTCCCCCTGTCGCGTCTCTCTCGCGCAGCCGCCGGATCCGCACGGTTTCTACGAGGATATCGCCGTTTTCGCCTATCCAGTCCCCGCGGCAAGCGAATGGAGCATGACAAACGAAGGCGCGAAGGTCTCGGTCGCCGAGGGAATATGGACCGTCCGGCTGCCCCGTCCCGTCAAGCTCAGCGGGTTCTCGTGCCGGTTCGACTGGCCGTACCAATGGTGCGCCGCGGGGGCAGTGCGTGTCGAGGTGGCGGACGCCGAAGGGGACTGGCGTCTGCTCGAGGAGTGCCCGGTGACTTTGGCGGTGTCGGGCCACGGCGACAAGGGCGTCCGCTTCATCCCGTTTTCAAAGCGTGCGGAGGCGCGCTGCTACCGGTTCATGCCCCGCTTTGACGCCGGTCTGGGGGTTCAGATGGCGGATCTCTCCGTCGAGAAGAAACTTGCCGTAAGCGACTTGCCGGTCAAGACGTTCCGCTTGCGCGCCCCGGTCGACAGCCGGCAGACGCCTTGGGAGGCCGATCAGGTCGTGGACAAGGCGCGCGTCGTGGATTTGACGGAACGTCTGGCGGCTGACGGTTCGCTTGCATGGGATGTCCCGGAAGGCAGATGGCGGATCGTCCGGCTGGGCTATGCCGCGAACGGACGTTGCAACGCGCCCGCTTCCAAGTTCGGCGTAGGGCTGGAGGTCGACAAACTCTCCAAGGAAGCCGTCGACTTCCACTTCGAGACGTATGTCGGAAAACTCTGCAGGATGCTGGGTCCGCTCGCCGGAAACCATTCCAGCGGCGTAAACAACGTCCTTATCGACAGCTACGAGGTCGGTTCGCAGAACTGGACGAAGGGTTTCGAGAAAGAATTCGTCCGGCGCCGCGGCTACGAGATGTTGCCGTACTATCCCGTTTTCACGGGGGCCGTCGTCGGCTCGCCCGCCGAAACGGAGCGCTTCCTGTCCGATTTCCGGCGGACCGTCGCGGACATGTTCGCCGAAAACTATGCGGGCGAAATGATGAAGAAGTGCCACGAATACGGCCTGCAGTTCTCTTTGGAGCCTTACGGGAGCTGCCCGTCCGACAATCTGCAGTACGGGCGCTACGCCGACATTCCGATGGGCGAATTCTGGAGCATAGACGGCACGGGGATCAAGACGACGGGCAACGCGCGCTTTCCGGGGTATCTTGCGCACGTCTGGGGGCGGCGTTATGCCGCGACGGAATCCTTCACGGGCGGGGCGGACGAAGGCAAGGGCACGAGCCGCTGGCAGCGGACGCCTTTCGGGATAAAGGCGCAGGGCGATCGCGTCTATGCGGAGGGCGTCAACCGCATCATCTACCATCAATTTACGCATCAGCCCTGGGCGGGCGACACGTACCGGCCCGGCATGACGATGGGGCGGTTCGGCATCCATTTCAACCGCATGCAGACGTGGTGGAAACAGGCGAAGGATTGGATTGCCTACCAATCGCGGTGCCAGTTCCTTCTGCAGGAGGGGAAGGTCGTGGCGGAGGGGCTGTTCTACGCCGGGGAGGAAGCGCCGAACGACGGCGGCAACACGGACGGCGCGGTGAAACCGCCGCCATCCCTTCCCTACGGCTACAATTGGGACATCTGCTCGCGCGACGCGCTCATGGAGCTCAAGACAGACGACAGGGGGCGCGTGGTCGCGCCCGGCGGCGTCGCATACAATCTCCTGATCCTGCCCGAGAGCGAAAGCATGAGCCTGGAAGTCCTGCGGAAAATCGACGCGCTTCTGGAGGACGGTGCGCACGTCGTCGGGCCGGTCAAGCCGGTCCATACGCCCGGTCTGGCCGGCTATCCGGCGGTCGACGGGGAGTTGCGCGCGCTCGCAGACCGGGTGTGGGCCCGCCCGAACCTGCACAAGGAGTCGCCGGGGCGCGTGCTGGAGAAGCTCGCCATCGCACCGGACTTCGCATGGCAGGGCAAGAAGGGCGACGCTTTGACAAACACCGACGTCGCCTACATTCACCGCGACTACGGTGCACAGGGCGAAGGGTACTTCGTCGCGATGCCGAACGCCGAATCGACGACCGTCGACGTCAGTTTTCGCCAGACGGGGCGGCTGCCGGAGCTTTGGGATCCCGAGACCGGGACGAGGATGCCCGCGCCGGTCTGGCGGGAGGAAGACGGGCGCACGCGCGTACGGCTTGATTTCCGGCCTTCGGGCTCGATGTTCGTCATGTTCCGCAGAAAAGCCGGAAACGAGTCCGTCACGGACGTCCGGGTGAAGGCGCGGAAGACGGCCGATCCGGTCGAGAAGGCTCCATCGGACTGGGAGCGGCGCTGGCCCGAATCGCCGATGAGACCCGCCGAGTCGCCCGATACGGCCGATCCGCTGCCTGACTGCGCCCTTGATGTCGATGGCGAGGGACGGACGCGCGTTCTCGCGTACCGTCCGCTCGAGGCCGAGCTGACCTTGTCTTCGGGCGCGACGCGCACCGTGGCGGCCGAGGTCCCGCCCGCGCGGCCGGTCGAAGGTCCCTGGACCGTGCGGTTCCCCGCCGGGTGGGGCGCGCCGGAGAAGACTGAATTCGCGCGATTGACGTCCTGGCCGGAGAATCTGGACGACGGCATCCGCTATTTCAGCGGCACGGCGGTGTACGAGAAAACGCTTCCGCGCCCCGAGGCGGCAGACGGGACGCCGCTGATCCTGGATTTGGGGGTCGTCAAGGATTTTGCCGAAGTGGAAGTCAACGGCGTCCGCTATCCCGTTCTCTGGAAGCCGCCATTCCGGCTGGACATAACGGACGCCGCCGCGCACGGGGACGAACTTCATCTGCGCATCCGGGTGACGAACCGCTGGATGAACCGCCTGATCGGCGACGACCGGCTTTACGGAGAAGACTGCCAATGGAAGAACGACGAGTTCCGCCAGTCGATCGTCGATCTGCCGCAGTGGGTGAAGGATGGAAAGAAAAGCCCGTCCGGCCGTCACACGTTCACGACCTGGAAGCATTGGAATGCCGGGGATGCCCTGTTCCCGTCGGGACTTTTGGGACCTGTTTATTTGCGTACGGCGGTTTATGCGCAATAAACCGAATCTGCCGAAACAGCAAGAAGGAGGGAACACAAATGAAGCAAATGAAAAGAATCAGTCTGTGGATCGGTCCGGTCTGCACATGCGCGGCGCTAACCGCTTACAGCGGGCGGGCGGAGTCCTATTCCTGGACTCACGCCGGCTGGCTGGACGACATCACGGACGCCGCCTTCACGAACGGGACAAACTGGTCGGGCGGAACCGCTCCTTCGTCGTTGGATCCGCAAGCCGAGATCGACATGAATTTCGCCTCGAGCGGAGACCAATCGTATTATACCTACCAGCGCATCGTCCTTCCGCACGGGGGAGTGACAAACAAGGCCATTTCCGGCTCGATGCCGCGGCAGTGGCTCGAGTTCTCGGGGCGTTCGCCAGACGGGGACCGGGGTAATGTGCTTCTGCGCTTCGACAGGCCCGACGGCTACGAGGGTCTTTGGAGCGTTCTGGCGAAAGGGAGTTCCGGCTTTGCATTTGTCAACGAAGGGGGCGATGCCGTCCCCGAATTGAAATATGTCGAAAACGGCAACCGTACCGTCGTGCGGACGGAGACGGCGCAGACGCGGGCGACCGTCGGCAGCTGGACCGGCGGCGGACTTTTCGTGAAGGACGGTCCCGGCGAGCTGATTTTGAAGAACGCCAGCGGCCTTCAGTCCGCCTGTGAATTGCGGGGCGGGGTCCTGACGCTGGGCCGCAGCGACGCGGAGGTCCCGCAATCCTTCCCGGAAGGAGCCGTTTTTCACTTGGATGCCCAGGCCAGTGAGACGCTGAAGCTGTCCGACGACGGCAAGACGGTGACGGCGTGGTCCGACCTCACGGACGCCGGCCGCGTTTTCGGCGAAGAGACTTCCGTCGGGCTGTACGGCCAGCCGCGGCTAGTGGAGAAAGACGGACGGCCGTTTGTCGACTTCGGGGCGCAGTACGGACGCAGTCCCAAAGAAGGGGAAGGAATGAAATGTCTGAGTTCGGCGAAACAACGCGAAGAACTTGGAGACGCGGCGATGCTGACCCTGCCGTCCGACAAGGGCGTCTCCGTGCGCGAACTCTTCGTCGTCGCCGAAGTGACGACGGACTCGGGCTGCCCCGTCTCGTTCGGCGGACACGAGGGCGTCTATTGCTGGCGCGTCGGTTCAAAAGGCTATCTGGCGCCGCCCGGCTACGGCGGCGCGGAGCTGATGGACGACAAGGCGGCGACAGGCAGGTGGATTGTCGACGGTGTCGAGAAAAAATGGAACAACCAGGCCGTGCGAGGCGCCGTGCGGGTCTATTCGCTCAAAGTCCCCGAGACGGCGAAATTCTCCTGTCTCGGCGGTTTCTTCCAGTTCGAGGGACAGGGAGGGATAACCAACACGGGGTCGTTCGGCGGCATTCGCATAGGCGAGATTCTGGCGTACGACCGCGATTTGACGGATAAAGAACGCAATGGGATCCATCGTCTGCTCATGGACAAGTGGCATGTCGGAAGCGAGCGTGTCTTGTGGGATCTCGGCACGCTGGCGCTGCGCGCGGCGTCGCCCGCGAGTATCAACGTGGAGTCGGGCAGGACGGCGCGCGTGCGGCATGTCTACGGACCGGCATTCTGGGATTCCGCGGCCCAGGCGGCGGTGGAGCAGAAGATCTTGAAGACAGGCCCCGGTCGGCTGATTGTCGAGGACATCTGGCCTGTGGGCGAATACTTCAACGTCCCGATCGTCGTCGCGGGCGGTTCCGTCGCTTTCACGTCCACGGCGGCACGAGAGACCGTCGTGTCGAACAAGCCTGCGCCGGGCGCCTTTTTGCATCTTGACGCGACGAAACTCGACGTGAGTGAAGGTTCGGCCGTCTCCGAATGGAAAGATTGCAACGGCGGAACGGCCGCGATGAAAACGATGGCTGGACGGAGCGACCCGGTCCTGGCTTCGGTTGCGACAGACGGCAATTCGACACGGAGGATCGTTGATTTCGGGGAAGAGAGAACAACCGGCGGCGCGGCGATGGAGTTGACGGGAGGCGACGACGCGGCGTTCTACGATGTATTCGCCGTATTCCGCTGCAAGACGGGGAAGGGCGCGCCCGTGTTCAGCACAAAAAGCGAGTGGATTTTCGTGCAGACGGGGACCAGCCTGTTCAACATGGAAAATGCCGACAGCCAAGCGCGCGGCGCGCTTTATGCGAAGAACGGCCGCCATGTCTTTGGCGACGCGGACGGCACGCTTGACGACGAGCTCAACGTATATTCCGTCTCGTTCGACGGACACGCGCAGAAAGTGAACGCGCTTGCGAATTGGCAGGATTCGGGCGGCGGTTGCCAGATAGGCGAATATCTCTGCTACGACCGGCGTTTGACGGACAACGAACGCCGCAACACGATCGCCTATCTCATGGCGAAATGGGGGATGGGTGCGCATCCGGATACGGCGGTACGCGAGATAAAGGAAATCGTCTTTACGAACGGCGTTCCGCCCTGCGTGGGCACGGATTCGCCGCGGACGGTCAAGAAGATCAAATTCGTCGCGCGAGAAGGCGGTCCGGAACGCGCCGTCCTGACGAAAGAGGGCGCAGGGACGTTGATAGTGGAAGCGATGGAGAATATCGATTCCATCGCGTTGGCGGGCGGATCGCTTTCATGCAGCCAAGACGTGCGTTTGACGGATATCGCGATATCCGCGTCCCAGTTCGAGCCGGGAGCGCCTCTCGTATTGCAAACGGGCGGTACGCTTTCATTCGCGCCTAAAGGCGTGATTCATGTCGAGGTGCCGGCGGACATGAAGTACGGGCGCTGGAAGATCGCCTCGGCACGCGACATCGAAGACGCGGCTAATCTTGCGGGCTGGACGGCCAAGGCCGTTCCAGAGGCGCCCGGAGGGACGATCCCGAACGGGACCTTCAAGCTTTCCGTGCGGGGCAACGACCTGTACTTGCGTTTTGTGCAGCCGGGTTTTCTGATCCGCATGCGTTGACGGAGTGAGAGACTGCATATGGGAAAGATTCTGTCCTTAGTGTTCATGGTTGCGATTTTCGGGTCTGCCCTGGCAGATCCGAAAGCGGGCGGCTCCTCCCAATTCTATCCCGGAACCGGCGGATGGGGTCGTGTCGCCGCGTCCGTCCGGACGGCTCCTTCGCGCATTTATCTTTACGACGGCGACGGGAACCAGACGGTCTGGATGGAGATCTTCGGGCTGGGAGAGACGCAGAACAAGGCTTTCTCCGTCAGCAATACGACGGATGCGCTCGTGGTCGACGCACGTTCGATTTTTGCCGCGGGGGCGACATCCATAACAATTTATTTTCCCGATCTCGATCCGGTTCCCCTGTCCGGGAACCGGTCCGTGACCTCCAAGATCACATGGGAAGGGCCGAAGGGGATGCAGATTCGCGATTACGTCTTCGCCCGCACACCGGAAGACAGGGACTGGCATGACGGCGGAAAGCTCTTTACGGCAAACTTGCGGCGAAAACGCGTTTCGGAGAACGTCTATGCGATCCCCGTGGCGAAACGCGTCTTCCATCGCTTGGACATCCTCTCGCCCGGAGACCCGAAGGATGCAACAGGCGCATTCAAATTGTATCGCATCGAGACCGGAAACTGGCAAGAAATCGGCACCCGGAAGCAGGCTCGCAAGAATATGCCGAAATTGGTGTTTTCCGCATCGTTTGAAGCCGGATTCGCGGCCGATCTTGCGGGTGGCCGCGCAGAACCTGTCGTGACGAATGCCGTGGAGCTCGTGGCTGGCAAGACCGGAAGGGGCGTGAAGTTCTCGAACAAAGCCCGCTCCGATCTGGCATGGCCTGTCCGGGGGAATCTCAACCCCAGGCGCGGGACGGTCGCGTTCTGGCTGAAAAAGGAACTGCCGCGAGACGGCGATAAACATACGCTCTTCTATTGCCGGGGCGCGAACAATCCCGGTGGCGGCACATTGGATTTCTGGACCTCGGGCAGTGCGGTTGTCCTGGAACGGCACGATTTAGACAATTGGCGCGACACGCTTTGGATCGACTGGCCGTCAATCGGTGCGGGCTGGCACTACTACACGATTACATGGGACGATGAGAAAACGGTGTTTTACGTCGATGGCTGGATTATGCCGCGCTATCTCGATACACGCTTGAATGACGACTATTCGCCCATGCGAAACGCCCTGCTGGTTTCCGATCGACGCACATTCGACCGGAAAATGAAAGCCTTCCGGACATTCCATCTGGGAAGCCGGAACGGCGCGCGCGCGCAGGAAGGCGTGTTTGACGACGTGAAGATCTGGTCGGAAGCGTTGACGCGCGACGAAGTTCTGGAATTGGCGCGTCAATCCGGCGTCAAGGAATCCGCGCAGAATGCGAAGGCGAAAACGGGTCGGAACATCTACGAGGGGCCGTCGGAAAAGGTTCCCGGACGCATCACCCGCACCAGGCTCGTCCAGCGCATCCGCCCGGCCGTGGATGCGCATTTCACGAAGGACAATTTTTCCGCGGTCGGACGGCTCTCGACAAATGTTCTGAACGGGGTCGCCTACCTGGAGGCGGGCGGCCGCACGGAGGACCGCTTTGCGATTCGATTGCGCATCGATGCCGGCAAGCCGCTTTACGTGATAGAGATCGACGTTCCGGACGACAAGCGGAGAAGCTGCGAATTCCTTGTGCAGCGTTCGCGCAACTATTATGGAGACGCTGTTTTGGAGTCGGGGCTGTTTTGCGGAGGAAGCCTTCCAAACAGCAATCGCATGCGCACGGAACGCTACGTGTATTGGACAAGCGACGCGGATGTTACGCTTATAGCCTCCACGATCTCGGATTACGCCCCGGCGGCAATCGCTGAAATCAGAATCTACGAGACGGACGGGAAGCTTCCGGCCTGTCTGCCCGCAACCAGGCCATCGCCGAAAGAAACGCCGCGCCGCCATTTCGCGAGTTATTGGGAAGATCCGGCAATCAACTATGATTTCGGAACGGACTTCCGCGATCCGAAGGCCTTCGGCGAGATGATTGACCGGTGCGCGGCCTACATGAAATTTGTCGGACAGGATGTGCTGGCCTTCCCGGCTTGCTTCTATGGCGGGCGGCTGGGAGAGAACCGCTATTTGATCCGCGATCTGCAACCGGGATATCTGGATGCGTTCATGACGCGCTTTGACGAGGAAGGTCTGTTCGTCGTCCCGACGGTCAATCAGCAAGTCGTGCCGATCCAGGACGGCGTGGTGACGCGTGAATCGATGCAGGACGGGTCTTTGCACGGTACGAGCATCGCCATCCATTCGACCGGCTTCCCGAACTGGGGAGGATGGCACGGAACGCCACCCAACTTCAACGTGGCCCATCCCGACGTGCAGAACGAGTTCGCGCGGATCGTCTCGGATCTGGCGAAAGAAGGAAAGTCGCATGCGTCTTTCCTCGGCGTGGCGCTGCATCTGCCCACGTTGAATCCGATGTGGTTCGGATCCATCGAATCGGGGTACAACGATTACTGCATAGACGCGTTTGAAAAAGCCACGGGAATCAAGGTCCCCGTCGACCGGAAGGATCCTTTGCGCGGCAAGGCATACGCCGATTGGCTGAAAGCGAACGCTTATGAAGCCTGGGTGTCGTGGCGGTGCGACGTCGTGACCGGTTTCTATGCGCGTCTCGCAAAAATCCTAGAGGAGGCAAGGCCGGATCTCAAGCTATGGTTGAATGCGATTCCCATATGGTCCGACGAGCCGTCAAAACTGCTGCAGACAAACCATACGCAAAAAGCGTTGTTGGAGGCTGGTTTTGACGTGGACAGAATAACGGCCAGAATACCCAACGTCGTCGTCGGGTTGACGGGGTTTCCGGCCTGGTGGGAGAATGGCATACGCCACGACCAGAGGTTCTTCAACCTTTCCGATGGCGAGGTTTCCGGTCTCCGGGACTGGTCAATCCGGGCGAATCGATTCGGGGTTCTGCGCGACAAGGCGGGAGCCTGGGCACATTTTCATGACATTTACCGCGAGTCGGACGTAGGCCGTCAAAGGATTGGGTTGGAAGTTCTTTCTACCGACTGGCTGGATGAGATAAGCTGGCGCGTGTCAACTCAGCATGCAATCGGGTCGCATGCGCTGAAACCGTTTGCGGAGGCGTTGGCCGGCTGCGACGCCCAGGTTCTTTCGTGCGGAGGTTTTCTGATCGGCACGCTCGGCATGGAACCCGAGTTGTCGCGATTCATGAGAGAGTACCGCAAGTTGCCGGCGGTGAAGTTCGCGGATATGCCGGCGCCGCGAGGCTGGGTGTTTCGCACGGCGGATTGCGACGGTCGACGTTGGGTTTACAAACTCAAGACAAAGTACCCCTATACGTTGAAGGTGGAATCAACTCCGCTCGATTCGAAATAAAACGACAAAGAAAGGGAAAGAAGATGAAGACACTGAATACAAGCAGACGGAACTTCCTCCGCGGCATGGCGGGCGCGGGCGCGCTGACGGCGGCCGGCGGGTGTTTCTCGATCGGCTGCAAAGGCGACGGGCGCATCCGCCTCGCCGCCGTGGGCGTGATGGGCAAGGGATTCACGGACTGGCTGCCGATGCTCAAGTCGGGGCTCGTCAAGATCGTCGCGTTCTGCGACTGCGACTACGGCAAGCGCCGGGAGGCCC
>ERZ808246.2663-NODE-2663-length-10910-cov-3.983971_pt1 | contig 10910 bp, 9 predicted proteins | sample MGYA00521083_ERZ808246 | MGnify/ENA primary metagenome ERZ808246 (study PRJEB31516, sample SAMN03275577) | gut metagenome | biome: mammalia-associated habitat; material: feces | host: Papio cynocephalus | place: Kenya | collected 2012-07-07 ...
CGTCCGCCCGGTCGATGGCACTGATGGAGCGCATGTTGGAGTATTTTTCGATGGCGTCGTCCACCTTGCTTTTCCGGCGCATACCGGCGGTGTCGATAAAACAGTATTTCCCGGTCTCGTTTTCAAAATAGGAGTCAATGGCGTCCCGGGTGGTGCCCGCTACGTCGGAGACGATGACCCGCTCCTCGCCGAGGATACGGTTCAGAAGGCTGGACTTGCCCACGTTGGGCTTGCCCACGATGGCGACTTTGATAACGTCGCTGTCCTCCTCCTCGCCGGAATCCTCCGGGATGTTTTCCAGAACCCAGTCCAGCAGGTCGCCGGTACCGTGGCCGTGGATGGCGGAGGTCTCAAACAGGTCGCCGATGCCGAGACTGTAGAATTCGTACACATCGGGATTCACGGGGCCGACGGAGTCGCACTTGTTCACCGCCAGGGCGATAGGCTTGCCGGATTTGCGCAGCATGGTGGCCACGTCCTGATCAGCGGCGGTGACGCCGGAATGCACGTCCACCACCATGATGATGGCGTCGGCCAGCTCAATGCCGATCTCCGCCTGACGGCGCATGAATTTGAGCATTTCGCTGTCCGTACCCGGTTCGATGCCGCCGGTGTCCACAAGGGAGAAGGTGCGTCCGCACCATTCACAGCTGCCGTAAATTCTGTCCCGGGTGACGCCGGGGGTGTCCTCCACGATGGAGGTGCGCTGCCCTGTGAGTTTATTGAAAAGCATGGATTTGCCCACATTGGGTCGCCCGACAATGGCGACCAGAGGTTTTGCCATGGTAACACTTCCTTTCCATGTGACCGATTAACTTGTTTATTATGACACATCTTTCCTGCAAAAGCAATGCAAAAAAGTGGATTCATACAAATTTAACAGAGCGCTTTTGGTGATTATTGCTTTCTAGGGAAGCTCTGATTAAATCGACGAGAGCTGACAGCGAGAGATTTTGTCTCCAGACAAGGTATGGAAAATGAGGGAATACTGTATGTATTTCCCATTTTTCATACCGAAGGCTGGGGACAAAAGATCCGCTGTCAGCCGAAGGTGATTTAATCAGAGTTTCCCTCAAAAAAAGGCATGGAAAAAGAGGAAGGCGCGACGCACCTTCCTCTGCTTTCCGCTTTTTGGCTTACTCAGCCTCGACAGCCACGACTTGACGGCCATTGTAGGTACCGCAAGCCTTGCAGGCTCTGTGGGGCATGACGGGCTCGCCGCACTTGGGGCAAACCGCTACGCTGGGAGCGGACAGCTTCCAGTTGGAGCCACGGCGCTTATCGCGGCGGGCCTTGGACACTTTACACTTAGGAACAGCCATGGTGACACCTCCTTGGTCAAACTGCTTTTTACAGCATTCATTTTGGACTTACTTCTCAAGAAGCTGCTTCAAAGCAGCAAATCGGGGATCCAGCTCCTTCTGGCAGCTGCAGGGGCCGTCGTTCAGGTTTTTGCCGCAGCGCTGGCAAATGCCCTTGCAGTCCTCCTTGCACAGCAGCTTGGAATCCAGACTCAGGACGAAAACCGTCCGTACAATGTCGTCCAGATCGGCGCTGTCTCCCTCCAGAGGGAATACCCACTCGTCTTCGTTCTCTTCGTCGGCCATTTCCGTCACCAGAACCACGTCGATGGGGAAGCGGACCTCCCGGTCGAAATCTCTGGCGCAGCGGTCGCAGGTGCCGTGGATGCAGGTGGAGATTTCACCGGTCATCACGAGAACGCCCGCGGTGTTCCGCACCGTGCCTTCCGCCATGACCGGCTCGGACACAGGGTAGCTGACACCGTAACAAAGATCACTCAGGTCAACGGTTGTGGAAAAGGTGACTGACGCGCCCGGACTGTCAATGATTTTGGAAAGCCCCAGCAGCATACTTTTCCCCCTTCTCACAGTCGTGCCTAGATATTATATAGGCTTTTGCGTCATTTGTCAAATGATTTTTTCACAAAAAACATATGTTTTCGCGGGTATTTCTCCCGGGCGGCCATGGCGCGGAGGGATGGTCACTTTTTCCGGGCGACCACCACGAACCGGCCGTTCTCCGTCTGGTAGGAACAGGTGACAAGGGTAATGAATTCATCGCCGCACTGGGCAGTGACGCCGGTGTCGTAGAGCGCATGTTCCCGATAATAGGCCATGGCCTCGTCGAAGCTGCTCTGGTCGGAGGTGTCGTAAAATTGGTAGAATTTGAAATTGGTGTCGGTCTTTTTGTAGACCTTGTCGTAAAAGGCGGCCACGACCTCGTATTCCTGTTCCTCGTAAAGGGTGCTGAAGGAAATCACCGGATTGCGCTGCCAGAAATCCTTCTGCTGGTATTTCAGCAGCGTACGGAACATGCTGCCGTCCAGCATGTTGTGGGCATAGATGATACGATTGCCGCTTTCCACATTGCAGGCGGCGTCGATGAAGGGAAGCCCTGCAAAGCTGTAGCCAACCTCAAAATTGGCGTGAAGATACCGCTCCGGCTCATCGGGGGAGTACATGACGGGGTAGTCGATTCTGGTTCCCGGAACGGTGAGCCAGCCCGCCAAATCGGGATTTTTCCCGTACTGCTCCTGAAAGCGGGGGAGGATTTCCCGCGGCTCTGTGGGCGGCACGGTGGCGGCAGTGGTGGACGGGACGGTGGCCTGGGTCTGGGCGGGGACGGTTGGCTCTGTCAGGGCGGCGGTGGATGCCTGTGTGGTTTCTTGGGCAGCCTCCGCGGCCATCCGGTTCAGGGCAAACCGGTTGTGGAGGGCGGAGAACACCGTTACGCCGAAAATCAGCGCCGACACCAGCGCGACAGCGAGAAGAAGCCGGGAAATGGGAGAATTTTTCCGTCCCTTTCGGTCTTGGGGGAGGTATTTCCCATTGTTTTGGTTGGTCATGGTAAATCATCCTCTGAAAAGGCGGTGACGGGAGTACCGTCACCGCCGTGGTTGGGGGTTAGCGTTTTTTAGAAGAAGCGCTTTTTAGTGAAAACAGCCGCAACGCTCACCAGGCCGGACAGAATGGCCACGGGAGCCATCACGTCGCTGGTCTTGGGAACTTTGTCAAGGCCGGTGTTCTCCTTGCCGCCGTTACCGCCGGTATTGCCGCCAGTGCCGGACATCTTGTGGCCGCAGGCGTCGCATTTGCCGTCGTTGTCGTCGTCAAGGTGGGGGCCTTTGCCCATGTTCTTCTTGCAGTTGACGCAGACAAGCTCATGGTAATCAGCATCAAGGTCTTTGCCGCCGGTGAATTCCGCGTGCCATTCCTTGCCGCACCAGTCGCATACGCAGTCTTTGTCATCGTCCTGGCAATAGGAACTATATCCGCAGCCGGGGTCTGTGCAAACGTGAGAGGGCTTCTCGAAATGATGCTCTGCGTTTGCCTTGTATCCGCACTTGTCGCAAACGCCGTCGTCCATCCCAACATGCTCGCCGTCGTCAAGGAGAATATGACAATCATTGCAATAGAGGAAGTGGACATAGTCGCGATATTCCCAGGTCGTGTGCTCATGCTTGCAAGTTGCGGGGTCACCGGGGTTCACGGTATTGACATCTTCTCCGCACACATCACACAGGCCGTCCTTGTTGTTGTCATAATGGGATTCCGGCTCACCGAGACTGGCAAGACACTGAACGCACATCTTTACATGCGTCTTGCTGTCCACCAACCAGCTCCAGCCGCCATCGTGCAGACAGGTAACACCGGGTTCTACAGCACCGCATACAGTGCACTTGTGAGAAGCTGAGTCATAGGAATGGGCTTCATATACATCGAGGGATATGCCGCAGGTATCGCAGAACTGGCAGTGGTCATTTGCGCTGGAGTTGTACCACGAAAAGCTGTGACCCTTGTGGGGGTTCTCAGGCTCACCGGGGTTCTCGGGTTCACCGGGATTCTCGGGTTCACCGGGGTTCTCGGGTTCACCGGGGTTCTCGGGTTCACCGGGATTCTCGGGTTCACCGGGGTTCTCAGGTTCACCGGGGTTCTCGGGTTCTTCACGGTTTCCGTCGTTCCGGGAATCCTCGATACCGGCACCGCCGGGGTTCTCCTGGCCTGCCGCAGCGGAGGGGGTGTCTTCCGCTTCGGCGGCGGCTGCTGCTGTCGGCACAAGGGCAATCACCATGACCAGAACCAGCAGCAATGCGAACAGTTTTTTCATTGCGTCTACCTCCATTGGAGTAAATTTTGGGACGAGTGGTGTGTATTTTCACTTATCCATGAACATTATAGTCTTTTTAACGACTATAGTCAAGCAAAAATTTATAATCTAGAATAAAAATTGCAACGGGAAACCGTAACCAAAAAAGGAGACGCAATAGTGTGATTGTTTACGACCCCTTCTGGAAAACCCTGAAAAAATCGTCTAAAACCACGTATACGCTTATAAAAGATCACCATATATCCAGCTCCACCATCGACAAGCTGCGCAAAAACAAGCCGATCACCACCACGACACTGAACGATCTGTGCCGGATTCTCGGCTGTGAGGTTGACGAGATTTTGGAATACGTCCCCTCGCCGGACGACCAATGCCTTTGAATCAGGACAGTCAGAAGCCGCTTTTCTATAAGGCGGCAGTTTTTTGATGCTTATGGTTTACATAACAACGTTACTTCGCAATCAGAAATTCCGGCCGCCGAAGCATTTTCTGCCCTGCTGGGACATACTCTGTTCCAAACCCATGGCAGGAGCCTTTCTCCTGCCGAGAAGGAGGCTGGCTATGGATCAAATTTATGCGGACATTGCTGCCAGAACCGGCGGCAATATTTATGTGGGCGTAGTTGGGCCGGTGCGTACCGGAAAATCGACCCTCATCAAACGGATCATGGAGGAGCTGGTGATTCCCGGCATCTCCGACCCCTATCGCAAGGAGCGCGCCAGAGATGAGCTGCCCCAGAGCGGCTCCGGGAAGACCATCATGACCTCGGAGCCGAAGTTCGTCCCCGAGGAAGCGGTGGAGATTTCCCCGGACGGGGTCACGAAGCTGCGGGTGCGGCTGATCGACTCCGTGGGCTACATGGTGGACGGCGCTGTGGGCGCGGAGGAGGACGGCGTGCCCCGGATGGTGACCACCCCCTGGTATGACCATGAAATACCCATGACGGAGGCGGCAGAACTGGGGACGAAGAAGGTCATGGAGGGGCACTGCTCCATCGGCATCGTAGTGACCACCGACGGCACCATTACGGAAATTCCCCGGGAGGACTATGTACAGGCGGAAAAACGGGCCATCACCGATATGCAGAAAACGGGAAAGCCCTTCCTTGTGATCGTCAACTCCCGCAACCCGGCGGGGGAGGCGGCGGGGGCGGTGAAGGAGTACCTGCAAAGCACCTTCGGTCTGGAACCCATTGTGGCGGACTGTCAGGCGCTGGACGCCGAGGGTATCGGAAAGCTCATGAAGGCGCTGCTGTACACATTCCCCATGAGCGAGCTGCGGGTACATCTTCCCCGGTGGATGGATGCGCTGGAGCCGGAGCATCCCGTGAAGGCGGCGCTGTATCAGGCGCTTCTGGAAATGGCCGAGGAAATTCACACGCTGGGTCAGGCGGAAGGAGTGCTGGCCGTACTGCGGGAGCTGCCGCAGGTGCAGGACTACAGCCTGCGCAGTGTGGACTTGGGCAGCGGCAGCGTGATCTGCGCTATCGTGTTCCCGGAGGCGCTGTTCTATGAGATTCTGAGCGCCCGGGCGGGAATGCCCATCCGCAGCGACGCCCAGCTGTTGCAGCTGCTCACCGAGCTGTCTCAGGTCAAGCAGGAATACGACAAGATCTCAGACGCCCTTTCCGCCGTCCGGGCGACGGGCTACGGCGTGGTGATGCCGGCGGCGGAGGAAATGAAGCTGGAAACGCCGGAGATCATCCGCAAGGGCGGCGCTTATGGTGTGAAGCTGAAAGCGGGCGCACCCTCCATTCACATGGTGCGTGTGGACATCGACACGGAGATCAACCCCATGGTGGGGGACGAGAAGCAGTCCCAGGACCTGGTCAATTCCCTCATGGGAGAAGACCCGGAAAAGCTGTGGCAGAGCAATATTTTCGGGAAATCCGTGTATGAGCTGATTCAGGATGGGCTGACTACGAAGCTGCTGGGAATGCCGGATGAGGTCAGAGGTAAATTCCGGGGTACATTGACCCGAATCGTCAACGAGGGCGCGACGGGGCTGATCTGCCTGATCCTGTAGGCGAAAATGTGCGTGTCCGGACATTCCTTTCTTGACATTCTTCTCCATGGGAGGTAAACTAAAGAAAAAAGGGAGGAATGCACAGTGTCCATTACCGTTGAATATCTCTGGAAAGACCGCAAGCGTCATCTGGGGATGCCCCTGTCCTTTACCCGCTATCAGATGTCCGAGGATCGGCTGTTCCTGTCCGAGGGGTTCCTGAATATCAAGGATGACGAAGTCCTTCTCTACCGGGTGCGGGATATCGACACCAGACGCACTTTGTGGCAGCGCCTGTTCGGCGTGGGAACGATTACGGTGCTGTCCTCTGACAAGACCATGCCCACACTGGTGCTGAAAAACGTGAAGAATCCGCTCTTTGTCAAGGAGCTGATCCACAAGCAGGTGGAGGACATGAAGCTGAAGCGCCGGGTCCGCTACGGCGAGATCGCAACCGTTGGCGACAATGATGATGACGACGATGACCTTGATGATCGATAAAATTTCTGCTCTGCGTTGCAAATGAGCAGGCCGTATCAGACAGCTAACAGGCACAGTGGGATAATCCTGCTGTGCCTGTTTTTGTATAATTGAATGCCGGCACCCCTTGCCTCTCCCTATGGGAGAGGTGGACGAGCGAAGCGAGGACGGAGAGGGTATACCAGGGTGCAATACCCTCTCAGTCACCTGCGGTGACAGCTCTCCCAGAGGGAGAGCCAAGGGGCTGTCCCGCATTTTGGCGCGAGAAATGGAGCGTATCTGCATTGATACGCTCCATTCACTGTTTTATGACTACCCATCAAAGCGGCGGGGCGATTTTCTGTTTAAGAATTTCTTTGCACGGGAAAATAAATCATCAGGGTGCTTTACCCTTGAGAAAATTCGTGATACAATACATTTTACGATTCAAATTGTTGAGGGGGAGTCCCTGTGAAGCGAACCAGCAGGAAATTTCATTGGAATTATACGGCGCTGGCCTTTGCCATTCCCTGTGTGGGAATGCTGTTTGTCATGCTTATCAGCAAATATGAGCCGTTCGGCAAGTATTCCATGCTGTATTCGGATATGTACCACCAGTATTATCCCTTCTTCGTGGCGTTCCGCCGCGCCCTTCGCAGCGGAAGCGGACTGCTGTACACATGGAGCATCGGCATGGGGATGGATTATCTGGGGCTGATCTCCTATTATCTGGCGTCGCCGCTGAACCTGCTCAGCGTTCTGGTGCCGGAGGGGTGGCTGCTGGAATTCTTTTCGCTGCTGGTGCCGGTGAAGCTGGGATTCGCGGGGATGTTCTTCGCCATCTTCCTCAAGAAGCTGTTTGGCAAGAACGATGCGTCCATTGCGGTGTTCGGCGGCTTTTACGGGCTGTGCGCATGGGCGCTGGGGTATCAGTGGAACGTGATGTGGCTGGACACCTTTGCCCTGCTGCCTCTGGTGGCGCTGGGAACGGTGTACCTGCTGAAAGAGAAAAAGTTTTTCCTCTATACGGTGACGCTGTTCCTGTCCGTCTATTCCAATTATTATATCGGATTTTTTACCTGCATTTTTGTCTTCCTGCTGTTTTTCGTGTATGAGATCTGCCGCTGGGGCGGGTGGAAGAAGCTGTTTGCGGATTTCGGGAGAATTGCCCTGTTTTCCGTGCTGGCGCTGGGGATGACCGCCATTCTGACCTTCCCGGCGCTGTCGGCCTTGCAGACCACTCAGTCCAGCGTGAACAATTTCCCCACCGGCTTCCGGCTGAACATCGCCAAGGAAAACACCATCAAGGGGCTTCTGGACGCCATGCGGCAGGTGGCGGGGAACATGGGCGGCAGCATCGAGCCGACCTTCAAGGAAGGACTGCCCAATGTTTACTGCGGCATTTTCAGTATTCTGCTGATGTTCCTGTACCTGATGGCCAAGGACGTCAAGCGCAGGGACAAGTGCTGCGCCGTGATCCTGCTGCTGTTTTTCAACGTCAGCTTTATCATCCGGCAGCTGGATTTTATCTGGCACGGCTTCCATTTTACCAATATGATCCCCTACCGCTTCAGCTTCCTGTACAGCTTCGTGGTGCTGTACATGGCCTACCGCGCCTGGCTGATGCGCAGGAAGTTCCGCCCGGTGCAGATCGTGATTGCGGGTGTGCTGACGGCGGGGATACTGGCCTGCTCCAATGAGCTGTTTGAGACGGTGCCGCTGGAGCTGGGCAGCCTGACGCTGCAAATCCCTCTCTACTTTATATATAACCTGATTTTTCTGGTGCTGTATCTCACTGTCATGCTCTACGGCCAGTTGGAAGTGCCGGAGGGAACCACGGAGCGTCAGAAAATGCGCGCCCGTGCCAAGCGGAACCGCCAACGTGCCCGGATCCGGATTCTGGCGCTGTCCGTCATGGGCGTGGAGCTGATTGCCACGCTGGTGTGCTTCGGGCTGTATTTCACGGGTACCGGCGTGTCCAACTACCCCAAGGGAACGACTTACACCGCCTCCGTCATCCGCTATATGTACGAGCGGGAGGACGACAACCTGTTTTTCCGGGCGGAGACAACCCATTCCCAGACTCTGAACGACGGCGCACTCAACGGCTACAACGGCATTTCCGCTTTCACAAGCTCCGCCAACGTCAAGGTCACGGAATTCATGCGGGCGCTGGGTTACGGTGCGAAGAACACCTATAACCGCTACTGCTTCGAGGAGAGCTCCCCGGTGGCGAACCTGTTCCTGGGCATCAAGTATATGATCGAGCGGGACGGGAAGGACAAGTCCAGCACCTATTTTGACGAGGTGAACCGCTTCGGCGTTGCGTCTCTGCTGGTCAATACCGCGTATCTGCCTCTGGGCTTCCTGACGGAGCCGGCGCTGGCAGAGCTGGACTTCTCCGCCAGCAGCGGGACGTTTCAGTTCCAGAACGACCTGTTCACCGCCGCCACGGGCATTGATGAGGAGGTCTGGCACAAGCTTCAGGGCGAGAATCTGACCATCACCGGCAACGGCGCAAACATTACGGAGAGCAATTCCACCGGCTACTGCAAGTATTCCGACTGCGTCAGCGGCGCAAACGTGACTTATACCTACACCGCCGACCGGGACGGCTTTGTGTGCGTTCACCTGAATCTGCCCAAGCGGAACGATTTCTATGTCAGCATCAACGGTGTGGAACTTTACAAGGAGACCATCAGCCTGTCCCAGATGATCGCGGTGGGGGACGTGAAGACCGGAGATACCATCGACATCCGCGTCGAGTGCGACAAGGACGAGAGCAGCACCATGACCGTCAGCGCCGCCGTTCTCAACGGGGAACGGTTCGCACGGGGCTATGAAATTCTGTCGGCGTCCCAGCTGAATCTGACCAAATTCCGCTCCACGCTGGTGGAGGGAACCATCGACTGCAATCGGGACGGCCTGCTGTACACTTCCGTTCCCCAGAACGGAAACTGGAGCGTCCAGGTGGACGGCAGGCCCGCCGAGATCAAACTGGTGGGGGACTGCATGGTCGCTGTGAATCTGACAAAGGGCGTCCACACCGTTCGCCTGACGTATCACAACGCCGCGTTCAGTCTGGGCTGGAAGATCAGCCTTGTCTGCGCCGCCGTTTTCGGGGCACTGGCATGGAGCGTCTACAGACCCGACAAGAAGTACAGAAAATAATAAATACGCTGCCATCCCCCAACCGGGGATGGCAGCGTAAACTTTATCGGATTGCTTCCGTGATGGTGCCTCCGCCGACCACCAGGTCGCCCTGATACACCACCACCGCCTGACCGGGGGTGACGGCACGCTGGGGGGCGTCGAATTCCACCCGGGCGAAGCCGTCCGCTTCCGGGTAGATGGTGCCGGGCTGCTCCGTCTGGCTGTGGCGGGTCTTGACTGTCACTTTGACCGGCCCGGTCAGTTCCGGGAAGGGATACCAGACCCAGTTGTTTCCCCGCAGGGCGGAGGAAAACAGCGCCTCATTCGGCCCCACCGTGACGGTATTCTTCTCCATATCCTTCCCGCAGACGTATACCGGTGCGCCCATGGCCAGACCCAGCCCCTTGCGCTGTCCCAGCGTGTAGCACACTGCGCCCCGGTGATGACCGACCACGCGGCCGCTCTCGTCCAGAAAATCCCCGGCGGGGTAATGCCTGCCGGTGTAGCGTTCCAGAAAGGCCGGATAATTGCCGTCCGGCACGAAGCAGATGTCCTGAGAGTCGTGCTTCCGGGCGTTGACGAAGCCGTTTTCCTCCGCGATGGCGCGCACCTCCTGCTTGGTCAGGCCGCCCAGGGGGAACTGGATCCGGGCAAGCTGCTCCTGATTCAGACAGGCGAGGAAATAGGTCTGGTCTTTGGCCTTGTCTGCCGCCTTATATAATAGGTATCGATCGCCGGACTTCCGGATCTGCGCGTAATGTCCGGACACCACGTAATCGCACCCCAGCTCCAGCGCGCGGCGGAGAAGCCGGTCGAATTTCAGGTACCGGTTGCAGTCGATGCAGGGATTGGGAGTGCCGCCGCATTCGTAGCAGCTGACAAATTTCCGGATGACCTGCCGCTCGAAATCGTCCTTGAAGTTGAACACGTAGTGGGGGATCCCCAGACGTCTGGCCACGCTGCGGGCGTCCTCCACGTCGTCCAGACTACAGCAGGTGTGCCCCTTTTCCAGACCGATCATATCATTGTCGTACAGCCGCATGGTCGCGCCGATGCACTCGTAGCCCGCGCGGAGCATCAGCAGCGCCGCCACGGAGCTGTCCACGCCGCCCGACATGCCGATCAGCGCCTTCTTGCCGTCCATGAAATCCCTCCCGATGACTTTT
>ERZ808246.2664-NODE-2664-length-10905-cov-4.411797_pt1 | contig 10905 bp, 7 predicted proteins | sample MGYA00521083_ERZ808246 | MGnify/ENA primary metagenome ERZ808246 (study PRJEB31516, sample SAMN03275577) | gut metagenome | biome: mammalia-associated habitat; material: feces | host: Papio cynocephalus | place: Kenya | collected 2012-07-07 ...
CGTTAGGCATTGAAGAACTTATTAACCTTGCCGTTAAGAATAACGTCGATACGATCGCCATTACCGATCAGGACTGTCTTGCCGGCACTGTAAGGGGAAAGATACTCGGAGAACGCAACGGCATAAAGGTTATACCCGGCGTGGAGCTGTCGTCGATAGACTCCGAAACGGGAAATCAGGTGCATATAATCGCCTATTGCTGTGAGTTTCCCGACAGAATAGAGGGGCTTTGTCACTATAATTCCGCCGCGAGAAAAAAAGCGGGTCAGTATATGATGCTCAAATGCGCCCAGAAGTACCCCGTCAGCGCGGAACTTGTGCTTAAATGCGCCCAGGGGTCTACGAATCTTTATGAACAGCATATCATGCTCGCGTTGATGCACTCGGGTTGTACGAATGAAATTTACGGCGAGCTTTACGATAAACTTTTTAATAAGGACAGCGGCGACAGCATACTCGTCACTCCCAAATTCGCCGATACCGAAAAGGTTATCAAGGCGGTACTCGACGCGGGCGGAATTCCCGTTCTCGCGCACCCCATGCTTTTCGGCGGTATAGATCTTATAGACAGACTTGTTTCATACGGACTCGCGGGTATCGAGGTATGGCACCCGACCTGCACCGAGTCGGACGAAAACAAGCTTATAGAAATCGCGAGAAAGAATAAGCTCCTCATGACGGGCGGAAGCGACTTCCGCGGAATGTACAACAGGGGACGCCGTACGATAGGCGACCGGGTGACTCCGCAGGCACATCTGACGGAACTTCTTAACTATAAAACGAAGATGAAACGTCTTCAGAAGAAAATGGCGGCGCAGAAAGCCGCGGAATAACACGCGCCGTAAAGACGGCGGGAGGCGGTAAACATGAACGACGACAGCGACATCAAAATCTTTACGCCCATGGCGAAAAAAACGGCGGAGGAGAACTTCGCCTATACCGACGAGGTTAAAAAACACCAGCTCAACGGCAATATCAGAAAAGCCCGCGAACTCGGCCGCGCGATAGCGCGCGCGTTCGTTTCGGACGAGTCTGTGTCCGCAAGAGCCGAGCTTGCAAAGGAAAACGGAGTAGAGACAAACGCCGATATATTAAGACAGCTTATGGTTCTGTCCGTTTTTTCGGCTGAATACTGCGTAAGCAGGTGCGTCACGCCCGATATGCTCGCTAAGGAGACCCAGTCCGCCATGTACGCGGAGATGCTCAAATCCGCTCCCGGCGCGTACGACGATCTTCTGCGTTCGGCTTCGTTCTCGTTTTACTACATGACCGTCGGAGACCGCTCGGCTTCGCCCGACGATATCGCGTCGACGTTTGCGATGGTCTGCGGGGACAAGCACAGCAGGGCTTTGTTCGAACTCGGTAAATCTCTTTACGGGAAATGCGCTCACCGTTACGGCAAAATGATTACCGACGTGGATTTTGAAAAATAAATATAATTAATAACGCAGATTATCCCGCCCGTAAAACGGCGGGATTTTTTTTGTATATGTTCGTACCGAGTGATTGAAAATTGAATTAATATTCAACAAAAAGTAATATTCTTGCAACATTCTTTTTATTCTTTGTTTAAAACAGATAAAAACGGATTTTATCGTATTGGGTAATTTTTACGTCGTTTTCTGTTATTAACTGTTGATTTTTATACGCGCATATAATATACTAATATAGCGAAATAATGCACTGTTTTAACAGATGTAATTTTTCAGTCGGATAAATGCGGAGGAACGGAGCTTGATTATGACCGATATACATTGCCATATAATATTCGGTGCAGACGACGGCTCGGGCGGAATAGAGGAGTCGGTTAAGATGTCGGCTCTCGCGTATTCCGGAGGCACGAGACGTATTATAGCGACTCCGCACTGCAACATTCCGGATTCGTACCGCAACTACTGGGACGAGGATATGCTCGACAGGTTAAAGGCGGTAAATCACGCCAACGAAAAAGCGGGCGTTAAAGTCGAGATTCTGCCCGGCAACGAGATATTCTGCGCGGGGAGATTTATTTCGCTGATAAAAAACGGGAAATTGAGAACGCTCAACGATTCGCGCTACGCGCTCGTCGAATTCGATTTCGAAGAGTATGCGGATTCGGCGTATATGAAGCTTTCACAGCTCGCTTCGGAGGGGTACGTTCCCGTCGTCGCTCATCCCGAGCGATACGGCTTCGTCTGCGAGGATTTCGAATCTGCGGTTCGCATGAAAGATATAGGATGCCTTTTGCAGGTAAATAAGGGCAGTTTAAAAGGCTCTTTCGGTCACGAAGCAAGACAGGCTTCGCTCTTTATTCTCGGCGAACGTCTTGCGGATTTCGTCGCAAGCGACGGACACAGCCCGTACATGAGAACGCCGTATTTGGCCGACGCAGAGGAATTTATAAGCGAGGAGTTTTCGCCCGACTACGCGAAGCTTCTTCTTGAATATAATCCCGAATCCGTCGTTGAGGACAGAATAATATCGGGATTTTAGCAATAAATTATCTCGGGCGGTGATAATTATTGCAGTGAAGAGTGAATAGTGAAAAGTGAATAGTGCCGGTGCAAATCCTGACGGATTTGTCATTGTAATAAAAAACTTATTCTGTTCTTTTTCTCTTTTATCTTTTCGCTTTTCTTTTATTTATAGAAATTTCCATGGGGGTTAAGCCATGATAAAAGCTATACGCGCCGTCGTATGCATATTGTTCGCAATAAGCTGTGCAGGCTTCGGATATACGTTTGTACTTGAAAAAAAGAACGAGGACAAGACCGTCCCCGTAATAACCGTCGACTCCGACGTTCTCGAGGTTCCGCTCGACGCGGATGACGCCGACTTCTTAAAAGGCGTTTCGGCTTACGACGAAAAGGACGGCGATCTTACCGATAAGGTTATCGTCGAGTCCGTTTCCAACTTCATAGGCGACGGAATGTGCAAGATAATATACGCAGTGTGCGACTCCGATAATCACGTTGCGACCGCTGCGAGAAAGATATCATACCCCGATTACTACGCGCCCCGTTTTTATCTAAACCGCTCGCTGTGCTTCTCCGTTTACGAAAACGTTGACGCTGCCGCCGCTCTCGGAGTCAAGGACTGCATAGACGGCGATATCTCCAAAAACATGATTATAACAAGCGAGGATTATTCCGGCGTTACGACGGGCGTTTTCTCCATAACCGCAAAGGTTTCCAATTCAAAGGGCGATTCGTCCTCCGTCACGCTCCCGCTTATAATCGAGGACAGAAGTATGTCCGCTCCCGTTATAAATTTAAAAAGCTATCTCGTTTACACCGACGTAAACAAGCCGATCGATCCCGAGTCGTTCGTTTCCTCTGTTACCGACGCGCAGGGGGAGACGGATGAGGATCTTACGGATTCTCTTAAAATAGAGTCGAACGCCGATTATACAAAAGAGGGCGTTTACACCGTACACTATTACGCCTCGGACTCGGACGGAGTTCAGGGCCACACCGTTCTCGCGGTCGTTGTGGGGAAATAATTTATGGATAAGAAAAACAGCAGAATCACAATCGAATGGTTCAGTATTTTAAGGGATCTCATTCGCAATATATGGGTTGTAATAATGGCTGTACTCATAGGATTTATGGGTACGTACGTGTTCGAGCATTTCGTTTATAAGCCCGAATACACAGCCTCGGCGACGCTTGTCGTAACCGCCAAGGGCGGATCGGGCAACTCGTATTCGCTTTACTCCGTTTCGGCGGAGATGGCGGGCGTATTCTCAAACGTATTCGTCGACCCGTCCATGAAAACAAAGGCGCAGGAGTACGCGAAGAATCCCTCGCTCGACGGAACGGTGTCATGCTCGGTGCTGACCGATACGAATATTCTCGAGCTTAAAGTAACCTCGTCGAGTCCGCAGACATCTTACGAGCTTTTAAGCGCGATCATCAAGGTCTATCCGCAGATTTCCGATAAGGTTTTCAACAACGCGATAATTACCGTGTTAAGACAGCCGTCCATGCCGTCGAGTCCGTCGAATTCAATGTCTAATTCGAACAGGAACCTTGTGCTTTCGGGCTGCGCGGTCATAGCCGTGTTCTTTATACTTTTAGCTTCGCTTTTAAGAGATACCGTAAAGACGGAGGAGTCGTTTAATCAGAAAATCGATTCGAAGCTTTTAGGCACGGTTATACATGAGAAAAAGCGTCTCGGATTAAGAGACAGAATGTCCAAAAAGAAAAAGGCTCTGCTTATATATTCGAACGCGTTTATATCACTTAAATTCGTCGAGAGCTTTCAGAAAATCGCGGCTAAGCTTGAATATATGAATCACAGAAACGGCGACAGGGTTTTCGCCGTAACGTCCGTCGCGGAGAACGAGGGCAAGTCGACCGTCGCTTCGAATATCGCGATATCGCTTGCAAGCCGGGGAAACAAGGTCGTTCTTATCGACCTCGACGCGAAGAAGCCCGCGCTTTATAAAATATTCGGAATCGAATACGACGAGAACGCGGAGCTTGGCAACCTTTTAAACGGCAAGCTTAAAAACAACAAGTATCAGTTAAGAAAATACAAGCGTTCGTCGCTGTATCTCGCCGTCAACACGAGGGTTCACGCGGGGTATCAGAAGTGGACGGAGAACGGAGTTATTAATAAGGTTATCAATACCCTTAAACAGAAAGTCGACTATATAATCCTCGATACCGCGCCGATTTTCGCGGGCGGCGGAATTACGGATATTGCGAAAACGGCGGACAAAACGCTCGTTGTCGTACGTACCGACGTTGTCTCCGCGCTTACGATCAACGATTCGATAAGCATGCTCACCGACGCGGGCGCGCATATCGCAGGATGTATATTAAACGACGTTCATCCGGAGTTTGCGTTCTTCGGTATGGCGGGATTCGACGAGAGCGGTTACAGCTATATGAAGCTGGGCAGATACGGAAAGTACGGCAAGTATTCAAAGTACGGCAAGTACGGAAAATACGGCAAGTACGATAAGTATTCCTCCCCCGGCAAGTCGGACGGCTACGGCAAATACGGAGCGTACTCGTCGTACGGAAAATACTCGTCTTACGGCAAGTATTCGTCATACTCGAACTATTCGTCATACGGAAAGTACGGTTCGTATTCGAAGTATTCGAAATATTCTTCATATGACCCGATGTTCTCGGGCGAGGGCGATTTTGAGAGCGTCGACGAGGACAGTATCGAATAATTACCGATTGGAATGAACATAAATGAGTCAGACAGACACTAACTCAAAAGAGAATATGCAGTATGTCAACGAACGCAGGATAACGGTCTATCCGAGCGATTTTATCAAGGGTATAAAAAAGCTGTGGTGGACGTGCATACTTCTGGCGGTTTTTGCAGGCGGCGGAATGTTTTTTAATTCGTACAGAAGCTATACGCCGAAATATACCGTCTCCGCGACGTTTACCGTAAGCACGCAGAACAGCTCGGCTTCGATAGGCGGTATATCCGTTTATTCGTTCTATTACGACTCGACGACGGCGGCTCAGCTCGCTTCGACGTTTCCCTACCTTTTAAACAGCAATCTTTTAAGCGACATGATATGCGAGGACATGGGCATAAGCTCCATTCCCGTAAAAATGAACGCTTCGGCTGTTTCGGGTTCGAATATGTTTACGCTCTCGGTTACCGGCAGGGATCCTCAGCTTACGTACGATATCTTACAGTCGGTTATAAAAAATTATCCCTCCGTCGCAAAGTACGTTGTAGGTAATATCAAGCTTACGATGATTACGACGCCGACCGTTCCGACTAAGCCGTCGAATTCTTCCGACTACGTAACCGACGGAATAAAGGGTGCGGCGATAGGCTTTGCCGCAGGACTTGCGCTCATTGTAATATACGCTTTGAGCAGAAAGACCGTAAGAACCAAGGAGGACGTAAGAAACGAGCTCAACTGCGAGTATATCGGCACCATTCCGCAGGTCAGATTCAAAAAGCATAAGGTTCAGACCGACCGCTCCGTCCTGTTTACGAACGATAAGGCGGGCGCGGGCTTCCTCGAATCCGTACGCGTTTTGAGAAATACATTTACGAACGCTCTGGGCGATAAGGACAAGATAATTATGGTTACGAGCACGGCTCCCGGCGAGGGCAAAACGACCGTGCTTACGAACATTGCGATATCGCTTGCCGATTACGATAAAAGAATTCTTCTGATCGACGGCGATTTGAGAAACCCGAGCGTCGCGAAGATTTTAAAACTCAACCTCGACGATATGAACTGGCACACCGAGACCGAAAAATACAAGATCGCCGACCTTGAAGAGTACAATATTTCGTTCATGTCGATTGACAACAGCGATTTAAGAAAACAGAGATTTATAAACAACAGCGAAATAAGACATATTTTCGACGCGGTCAAGGACAGTTACGATTATATATTTGTCGACGCTCCTCCGTGCGGACTCGTTTCTGACGCGCTTTATATCGCGCAGGAAGCCGACGCGGCGTTCTACGTTATTTATCAGGACGCGGTTCGTATCGGCAAGATAAAGAGCGGACTCGACGGACTTATGTCGACTAACGTTAAGATTATAGGATGCGTCATAAACGGCGCGGTTTCGGGACTCGCGGGTTACGGACACAACTACGGCTACGGTCACTACGGCTATGGTTACCGCTACGGAAGAGGCTACGGCGGAAAGTACAAGAAGGGCTACGGCTACGGTCACAGTTACGGTTACGGCTACGGAACGCCCGAGGTGCCCGATTATGTTGAGGAACAGCGCGCGAAAGAGGAGTCTGCCGCCGAAAAAGAAAAAACTCGCGAAAAGACTAAACAGGCAAAACATCCGTTTAAAAAGAACAAGAAGAAAAAGGACGCGGGCGATGAAGAAATCTAAGGAACTCTCCGTTATGCTCAAAAACATGGCGGGCGAGTGGAAATGGCTGTTCGGCTATATAGGCAAGTATAAATTTACGATAATCCTCTATATACTGCTCGGAGCCGTAAGCACGGTTATGTCCCTGGGCGTTACCGTCGCGTCGAAATATTTAATAGACGCGGTCGTTTACCATACGGATTCGGTTATCGTAAAATACGCAGTAATTGTAATAGGACTTGCGGTATTTCAATATGTTTTCTCGGCTCTTACGTCGTGGATAACCGCCGTCGTCAGCACAAAGACGAACAACGAGATACGCCATGAAATTTATTCTCATATTCTATCGGCGCAGTGGCGCGACATCAGCAGATTCCACTCGGGCGACCTTCTCAACAGGCTCGAGGGCGACGTCGGGGTTGTCGCGAACGGCGTAATAAGCTTCATCCCGAGCATATTCATGCGTTCGATTCAGTTTTTCGGCGCACTGGGCATAGTTCTTTATTATGACAAAACAATGGCGTTCCTTGCGTTGATGAGCGCACCGTTTCTATTTCTTTCATCGAGATTCTTAATACGCACCATGCGTAAATTCAATAAGGAGAGCCGTGAATTGAACGGCAGAATCCTCTCGTACAGCGAGGAATCCATACAGAATATTCAGATAATAAAATCCTTTGATTTAATAAAACAGTATATAAACAATTTCGAGTCGCTTCTGTCCTCTTACCGTTCGGTCAAGCTGTCGTACGATAAGTTCAGCATATTAATGACTTTGTGTCTGTCGCTTATCGGCGTTGTCGTGTCGTACGCGTGCTACGGCTGGGGCGTTTACAGACTGTGGCAGGGGGCGATTTCATTCGGCGTTATGTCGACGTTTTTACAGATATCGGGCATACTGACGACTTCATTCGGCGCGCTCGCGTCGCTTGCCCCGACCGCGGTCACGATAGCCACGTCGGCGGGCAGAATAATGGAGATAACGGCTTTTGACGAGGAGACGGATTCCGACAGGGAAAACGCTCTTGCGGTACTCGAAAACGCAAGGGGAAAGGGCGTAAGACTCGACGTCGGCAATGTAACGTTCCGGTACCCGGACGCGGATTTCGACGTTTTAAAGGACGTTTCGTTTACTGTCAAGCCCGGAGAGACGATAGCCTTGATAGGTCCGTCGGGAGAGGGCAAGACTACAATGTTAAAGCTCCTGCTCGGACTAATGAAACCCGTATCGGGCAGGATAACACTCACTTCGCCCGACGATAAAAGCGTAGAAATTTCGGATTCGACAAGGCGGTTCTGCTCGTTTGTCCCGCAGTCGGTAAATATATTTTCGGGTTCGGTCGCGCAGAATCTGCGCATAGTCAAGCCCGACGCGACGGACGAGGAGATAAGAGAGGTATTAAGTCTTGCAGAGCTTTCGGAGTTTGTCTATTCGCTTCCGGAGGGAGCGGACACGGTAATCGGCGAACAGGGCGCGAATTTTTCGCAGGGACAGCTCCAGAGACTCGCTCTTGCGAGAGCTTTATTGAGAGACGCCATGGTCGTGCTTCTCGACGAGGCGACGAGCGCGCTCGATATCGAGACGGAAAAGCGCGTGCTTAATAATATAATGAAAAACGATTCGGACAAGATCTGCATTATCACGACTCACCGTGAGAGCATGCTTCACTACTGCGACAGGATATATAAGATCGGTTCGGACGGAAAAATGACTGAATTAAGGAATGTGTAATTATGAACAAGAGGGGCATCGGTTCAAAACGCAAATTCAAGCTTGAACACTGGCATATCGTAGCCATACTTTTGGCTGTATACGATATAATGGCGGTCAATTTTTCGTATTTCCTCGCTTTATGGCTTCGTTTCGACGGCATATTTTCGCAGATTCCAAAAGAGTATCTCACGCCGTACATACATTTTATACCTATAAATACGGTCGTTTCGATCCTTATATTTTATATAGTCAGAATGTACCACGGAGTGTGGAAATTCGCGGGTTCGACAGAGCTTTTCAGAACCGTTGTCGGAAGCGTGTCGGCTTCCGCGGCGCACATAATTCTTATAACCGTATTCTTTAAGCGCATGCCTATATCCTACTATCTCTGGGGCGCGTGCTTTCAGATAATTTTCCTCGTCGCGGCGAGATTTTCGTACAGATTTATGATCCTCGAATCGCGCCGTTTCAAAAAATACGAGCATGAGGAAAACGTCAACCGCGTTATGATAGTCGGCGCGGGCGACGCAGGACAGATGATTTTCAGAAGCGTATTAAAAAACAGCTCGTTCGGCGACAGAGTGGTTTGCTTCATTGACGACAACCCGAATCTTGTCGGCAGATATTTTGACGGAATTCCCGTTGTCGGTACGCGTGACGACATTCTTATGAACGTCGAAAAGCATAAAATTGATAAAATTTACGTAGCGATTCCCAGCGCGCCGAGAGAGGACGTCAGGGATATAATCAACATCTGCTCGGAGACAAACTGCGAGGTCAAAAATCTTCCCGACTTTTATCAGTACGCAAACAGCGACATAACCGTAGAGGCGATGCGCAAGGTTTCCGTCGAGGATCTGCTCGGCAGGGAGCCGATAAAAACGGAGATGACGGAAGTCTTTTCGATGATACGCGGTAAGGTAATTCTCGTCACCGGCGGAGGCGGTTCGATAGGAAGCGAATTATGCCGTCAGATAGCCGCGCACGAGCCGAAACAGCTTATAATTCTCGATATATACGAAAACAATGCGTACTCGATTCAGCAGGAGCTTAAGGAGAAATATCCGTCGCTCTCTCTCGAGGTCTTAATAGGCTCGGTCAGAGATTCGAGACGGCTTGACTCACTGTTTAAAGAATTCAGACCCGACATCGTTTACCACGCCGCCGCGCATAAGCACGTCCCGTTAATGGAGGACAGCCCGTGCGAGGCGATAAAGAATAACGTTATAGGAACATATAAAACGGCGTACGCCGCCATGACTTATAACTGTAAGCGTTTCGTGCTGATAAGCACGGACAAAGCCGTCAACCCTACTAATATAATGGGCGCGAGCAAGAGACTGTGCGAGATGGTCGTACAGACGTTTGACAAGAGTATTAAGGAGCATAAGACGGACGGCATCCCGAGACTCTTTACCCACGCGAGCGAAAACGACGAACCCGATCTTACGGAGATACCCGAGAATGTTTCTACGGAGTTCGTCGCGGTAAGATTCGGAAATGTTTTAGGCTCGAACGGTTCCGTAGTTCCGCTTTTCAAGCATCAGATAGAAAAGGGAGGCCCCGTTACCGTTACGCACCCGGAGATAATCAGATATTTCATGACGATTCCCGAGGCGGTTTCGCTTGTCCTTCTTGCGGGAACGTACGCAAAGGGCGGCGAGATATTCGTCCTCGATATGGGTTCGCCCGTCAAAATAGACACTCTTGCGCGAAATCTCATAAAACTTTCGGGACTCAAACCCGACGTGGATATTAAGATAGAGTATACGGGACTGCGTCCGGGAGAAAAATTATTCGAAGAAAAACTTATGAGCGAGGAGGGTATGCGAACCACGCCCAACAAACTCATACATATAGGAAACCCGATACCGATTAACACCGAGAAATTCAGAACCGATCTTGAACGGCTTATGACCGAGGCGTACGGCAACAGCGACGACATCCGCCATCTTGTCGCACAGATGGTACCGACGTACAAGCCGTCAAAACAGTAACAGCGGAGCGTGATTGTTTATCATGGAAAAGAAAAATATACCGTTCAGCCCGCCCGATATAGGCGAAGCGGAAATAAAAGAAGTAGGCGAGGCTATGCGCTCGGGCTGGATTACCACCGGTCCGAGAACGAAAAAACTCGAAACCGAATTAAAAGAATACTGCTCGTCCGCGGGACTCGTATGCCTTAACTCCGCTACCGCCGCGCTCGAACTCAATCTCCGCATGCTCGGCATAGGCGAGGGCGACGAGATTATAGTTCCCGCGTATACGTACACGGCTTCGGCTTCTCCGATAGACCACGTCGGCGCGAAAATAGTATTCGTCGATTCGAAAAAGGATTCGACAGACCTTGATTACGAACAGGTTGAAAAAGCCGTAAACGAG
>ERZ808246.2667-NODE-2667-length-10898-cov-5.468782_pt1 | contig 10898 bp, 9 predicted proteins | sample MGYA00521083_ERZ808246 | MGnify/ENA primary metagenome ERZ808246 (study PRJEB31516, sample SAMN03275577) | gut metagenome | biome: mammalia-associated habitat; material: feces | host: Papio cynocephalus | place: Kenya | collected 2012-07-07 ...
TCCACTCTGGCACAGCCATGAAGGACGGCAAGGTGGTAACCAACGGCGGACGTGTGATCTGCGTGGTAAGCTACGGCAAGGACAAGGACGAGGCCTTGAAGAAGAGCTTCGCCGAGGCACAGAAGATTCACTTCACCGACAAGTACTTCCGCTCGGACATCGGACAAGACCTTTAGTTTTTAATGTTAAATTAGAAATGTTAAATGTTAAATTAGGCTTACGCCTTTATGTTGACTGAAAGATACGCCAATCAGTTAACATTTAACATTTAACATTTAACATTGATATAGATGTTAAGAAAGAAAACTTTTCAGAATAAGGTAGCGGCAAGCCGCTACGCTCTCCCTATCACAGCAACCCTTGCCGCCCTGGTATGGGTTGCTGTAGGTTTATTGGTATCCAACATCTGGATACAGTTTGCCTTCACCATTTTCTCTACCCTGCTGATGGTGGAGCTGAACAACCATAACTCCCTGATGCGCACTTATAGCCGCATGGTATCTTGCAGCTTCTTGGTATTGATAACAATGTCAGCGCTCCCTGCCCCATCCTTCAAGGCATGCATCGTGACGATGTGCTTCATCGCCTTCTATCTCATCGTATGGAACGGCTACCAAGACAAACGGTCGGCAGGATGGACATTCTATGCCTTCTTCTGCATCGGCCTCGCCTCGATGGTCTTTGTGCAGATAGGGTATTTCTTGCCGATACTCTGGTTGATGATGACGTTCTTTACCAATTCCTTCAGTCCCCGCACCTTCGTGGCTTCCCTCCTCGGAGTCGTCAGCCCTTATTGGTTCTCGGCAGGCTACTTCGCCTATACCAACAACATGGATGGTCTCCTCAACCACTTGGCGGACTTCATCGACTACCAAGACCTGTTCGACTATTCGCAGGTTACCGACCACCAAGTAGTCAATCTCGTGTTTCTTGTCATCCTGGGCATCTGTAGTTCCATACACTTCATACACACCGCCTACGCCGATAAGATACGCACCCGAATGATATACGAGACCTTCATCATGGTGAACTTCGTGAGCCTCGCCTTCATCATACTGCAGCCTCAGCACATACTGGAGTTGGGCGGCATCATGATAGTGAACACTTCACCTCTCATCGCTCACTTCATCACCTACACAAAGGGCAAGGTGACCAACATCATGTTCATCTCCATGCTCGTCATCATCGCATTGATATTATTATACAACATATTCATACCAGAGACAACATTACTGACATGGATACAATCATTGGCTTCCTAATCAACTGGGGCTACTGGGGCATGCTGGTATCGGCATTCCTGGCAGGCAGTTTTTTCCCCTTCAGCAGCGAAGTGGTGATGTCGGGATTGCAAGCGGCGGGTCTCGACCCCGTGCAACTGGTCATCTACGGCAGCATAGGCAATGTGCTAGGCTCGATGTTCAACTATGGTGTGGGCAGACTAGGCAAGATGGAGTGGATAGAGCAATACCTCCATGTGAAGCAAGAAAGCCTCGACAAGGCAGAACGATTCATGGCTGGCAGGGGAGCTTGGATGGGATTCTTCGCCTTCATTCCCATACTCGGCAGTGCCATCACCATCGTACTCGGACTCACCAGAGCAAACATCGTGATATCGGTGTTAAGCATCACCATCGGAAAAGTATTGAGATACGTCCTGTTGGTCTATGGACTTAGTTTTATCGTTTAATTCTAAAATTGCATGATTATGAAGAGACTCTTATACCTTATTATATTATGTGGTATCTTGGCAGGATGCAAAGGCACTGCCAAGAAAGCAGGCACAGCCACAGAGGACGGTAAGCCAACTGTGACCGTTACCATTCCTCCTTTTGCCTATTTCGTGGAGAAAATCGCCGACGACAAAGTAAACGTCAACGTGATGGTGTCGAATGGCAACAACCCGGAGACCTACGAGCCATACGCCCAGCAAATGGTGGAGCTATCCAACAGCTCGATTTATTTCAAAGTGGGAAACATCGGATTCGAACAGACCTGGATGAAGAAGTTGCAAGACAACGCTCCACAAATGAAAATCATCGACACCTCGGTAGGCATCACTCCTGCCAAGACACCTGGTGGCAACATCGACCCACATACCTGGATGAGTTGCAAGAATGCCCGCATCATATCCCGAAACATCCTGAAGGCTCTCTGTGAGCTGGAACCTTCAAACAAGGATTTCTTCGAGAAAAACTATCAGTCGTTGCTCAGCATCATCGACAAGCAAGACAGCCTCATCACGGAGCAGGTCACCCAAAACCCAAAGTTCGAACATAGGTTTGTGATTTATCATCCTATCCTCACTTATTTCGCCCGCGACTACAAACTGGAGCAACTCGCCATAGAGGAAGAAGGCAGGGAGCCTAGCGCAGCCCAGCTACAGAGCCTCATCGAAAGAGCCAAACAAGAGAAAATCAAGTATTGCCTCATCCAAGCTGAGTTCGCCAACCGCAACACCACGACATTCATCAAGGAAAGTCACACCAAGGCATTCAATATCAACCCCTTGCAAGGCAACTGGGTGGAAGCCATGAAAGAAGTGACATGGGCACTGCAAGGCACAGAACTCGTAGTAGCAGGAGAAAAGAAGAAATAGAACGAAGATAACACTACAAATAGGACGAAGATACACAGTAAACAAAACGACGATACACTACAACAAAACACAATGACTCCAATCATACAAATCGAGCACCTCGCGGCTGGCTATGATGGCAAGCAAGTGCTCAACGACATCAATCTCACGGTCTATCAAGACGATTATCTTGGCATCATCGGTCCTAACGGTGGTGGCAAGACCACTCTGATGCGCCTTATCCTGAGACTGATGAAGCCTACGGATGGCAGCATCAAGTATTTCAAGGATGGCAAGGAGGTGAAGGAAATCAGCATGGGTTACCTGCCTCAGTACAATTCTCTAGACAAGCAGTTTCCCATATCCGTCTATGAAGTTGTACTCTCCGGACTGAGCCGAAGCAAGAGCCTCTTCTCTCGCTATACCCAGGCGCATCACCAGCAAGTGCTCGACACCCTGGAGCGCATGCAGCTCACCGAATATAAGGACCGCCACATCGCAGCCCTAAGCGGTGGACAGCTACAGCGAGTGCTCTTGGCACGTGCCATCGTATCGAGACCTGATGTCGTCATCCTAGACGAGCCCAACACATACATCGACCGCCGATTCCAAAAGCAAATGTACGAGATGCTGGAACAAATCAACAAGGAGTGCGCCATCATCATCGTGAGCCACGACATCGCCGAGGTATTGAACAATGTGAAGCACATCGCCTGCGTGAACCATCACCTGCATTACCACGATACCGCCGACATGCCTAGGGAAAAACTGGAAGAGCATTTTTTGAATGTATAGGGAATGATAAGCAGGAAGCTTACAAGTAGAAGAAAAAAAGCAGAAACTTTACAAATAGAAGAGAAAACAAGCAGGAAACAAGCTTTTCATCGCATAAATATGCCAATAATATACAAAATTCAATCTTTTTAGTACGAAAAGATTGGATTTTTCTTGTTTTTATATCAATATGTCAAGAATATTATGTACCTTTGCACTCGAATTAGACGAATGAGAGAGATTTCCTGTTATAATGGTTTATAATAGAAGCCATTTCCTATTATAATGGTTTATAATGGAAGCTATTTCCCCCATTATAACAGATTTTATACAAGAAAAAGAGAAAAATATGAACGAGACAATTATTTCTTTGGATATGTTGCAGTCAACTGGCATAGGTGCGTTGGCTTTGTTATTAGGAATGTTGATGACCAGAAACATCAAATGGCTACAGAAATTCTGTATCCCATCGCCTGTATCCGGAGGACTCGTCTTTTCCATAGCCACCCTGATACTTTATAAGTTTTTCCACATCGAGCTGAGCTTCGACGGCACCCTCAAGGATGTCTTCATGCTCGCCTTCTTCACCAGTGTGGGATTCCAATCCAACCTCAAGGTCATCAAGCAAGGAGGAAAGACGCTAGTCTTGATGCTCTGTCTCTTGGTAGGAATCATCATACTCCAGAACGTCATGCCTCTGCTCATCACCAAACTACTCGACGTGAGCCCTTTGATAGGCATGGCAGCTGGAAGCATCTCCATGGCTGGCGGTCATGGCACGGCGGGCGGTTTCGCCTCGGTATTGGAGCACCTGGGATTGAATGGAGCAGGCACCATTTCCATGGCGGCAGCCACCTTCGGACTGATAGCAGGCTCCGTGATAGGCGGTCCTATCGCTGAAAAATTGATTCGCAACAAGCTCACCTTCGAGCACGAGATAGAAAAAGACTTCGAGGTAGATCCTGCCATGGCGGGTATCGAGAGCGACGAGGCATCACCAGCCGGTCGTGAGAAACACCTCAGTAGCCACGAGATTGAGTTCCAGCACTATGCCAACGCCACATACACACTCTTGGTTGTGATGGCAGCAGGCACCGTGATGAGCAAACTCCTGCAGAGCACGGGCATCACCTTCCCTACCTACTTCGGCGCCCTCATCATGGCAGCCATCGTACGCAATATTATCGAACAGACTCCTTGGCGCAAGAAACTCGAAATGGAGAAGATAGTCAGTCTGGGCAATATCTCCCTCTCCGTGTTCCTGGGTATGGCGATGATTTCACTGAAACTTTGGGAACTTCAGACGCTAGCCTTGCCGCTTATCTCGGTATTGGTATGCCAGGTGTTGGTGATGATGCTCCTCACCTACTTCCTCGCCTTCCGCTTGCTGGGGAGCGACTACGATGCAGCCGTTTTGGTAGCTGGTATCTGCGGATTTGGACTTGGTGCCACACCGAATGCGATGGCCAATATGAGTGCCGTTTGCTACAAGTATCACTACACCGTGAAACCATTCCTCATCGTGCCTATCATCGGAGCAATGTTTGTAGATCTCATCAATACGGGTATCATCACCACCTTCCTCAACTGGATAGGGTAAAACTCTATGCGATTTTCGACACTCCCCAATAATCTATATATCTGATATGGCGCAACATCAATATTCCTTGATGTTGCGCCATAAATATATAATATTACCTAAAAAACACGGCATAAAAAGCCCTATCTCTTTTCTTTTTATTATCTTTGCATCGTTTTATATCCTGTTAGCACACCACATCGTGAGCAACAGAGCTAAAACAAGAAGAGAAAGCAAAGTTATAACAAACAAAGAAACATAATACATTAAAGTTTAAACAATAATGAAACAGTACAAATTGGTGGACAATATCTTCGGATGGGTCGCATTCATCATTGCGGCTTTCACTTATTGTTCCACAATTGAACCGACAGCCAGTTTCTGGGACTGTCCTGAGTTTATCACTACTGCTTACAAGCAGGAGATCGGTCACCCACCGGGGGCACCATTCTTCATGCTTCTAGGCAATTTCTTCACACATTTCGCTAGCGACACCACACAGGTGGCGAAGATGGTGAACACGATGAGCGCCCTGCTGAGCGCCGTTTGTATCATGTTCCTCTTCTGGACCATCACTCACTTGGCTCGCAAGCTCATCGTCAGCGACTGGAAAGAGATGACCACCGCCAAGATGATTGCCATCGAGGCATCCGGTATGGTGGGTGCCCTCATCTACACATGGAGCGACACCTTCTGGTTCTCCGCCGTGGAGGGTGAGGTATATGCTTTCTCTTCTGCCTTCACCGCCGTGGTATTCTGGCTGATATTGAAGTGGGAAGACCATGCCGACGAGCCTCACAGCGACCGTTGGCTCGTGCTCATCGCCTATATGACAGGTCTGAGTATCGGCGTACACTTGCTCAACTTGCTCTGTATCCCAGCCATCGTGCTCGTTTACTACTACAAGAAGGTGCCTCATGCCAACCTGAAGGGTTCTTTATTGGCATTGATTATCTCTTTCTTGGTAGTCGTAGCCGTATTGTATGGTGTGGTTCCAGGTATCATCACCGTAGGTGGATGGTTCGAGTTGTTCTTCGTCAACACCCTCGGTTGCCCATTCAATACTGGTGAGATTGTCTATATCATCTGCCTCGTAGCCAGCGTTATCTGGGGTATCTACGAGACTTACAATGCATCAGAGAAGAACCAGAAAAAGCAGAACATCGCCTTCGTTCTCGGTTTCGGTATGCTTGGCATCCCATTCTATGGATACGGCTGGAGCGCAGCCATCACGGGTATCATCGTGCTGGTGATTCTTTGGTTTGTGCTTGGTTACAAGCGCAAGAAGGAAGTGGTTACAGGCGTTGACGAGGCTACAGGCATAGAAAAGAGAAAGATGCAGCTCTTGCCTCTTATCTCTGCTCGCGTCAAGAACACAGCCTTGCTCTGCATGTTGATGTTGATGATTGGTTACTCTAGCTATGCGCTCATCGTAATCCGCTCATCTGCCAACCCTCCTATGGACCAGAACTCTCCTGAGGACATCTTTACCCTTGGTAGCTATTTGAGCCGTGACCAATATGGCGACCGCCCATTATTCTATGGTCAGGCTTATACCTCTCAGGTAGCCCTCGAAGTGGATGGCAACATGTGCAAGCCTGAGATGCAGGAAGGTGCTCCAGTATATCAGCGCAAGGAGAAGGCCAGCAAGGACGAGAAGGACTCTTACTTCGTAGTAAGCCATAAGAATAAGTACATCTATGCACAGAATATGCTCTTCCCACGTATGTATAGCTCAGCCCATGCACAGGCATACGAAGACTGGTTGGGAGGCGTAGATGGAACTGAAGTTCCTTACGACCGTTGCGGTGAGAATATCATGGTGAAGGTGCCTTCACAGGTGGATAACATCCGCTTCTTCCTCTCTTATCAGTGCAACTTCATGTACTGGCGCTACTTTATGTGGAACTTCGCCGGTCGTCAGAATGACATCCAGGGTAACGGAGAACCTGAGCACGGCAACTGGATTACCGGTTTCTCATTCATCGACGACTCTATGTATGGCGACCAAAGCAAGTTGCCAGACGACTTGAAGGAGAACAAGGGACACAACGTGTTCTACTGCATGCCGCTGATTCTCGGTCTTATCGGTCTCTTCTGGCAGGCTTGGTACACACGCAAGCGCAAAGTGGTTAAGAACGGCGTGGAAACAGAGGAGATTCTCCCTGTAGGTATCCAGCAGTTTTGGGTGGTATTCTTCCTGTTCTTCATGACAGGCCTTGCCATCGTCATCTACTTGAACCAGACTCCTATGCAGCCACGTGAGCGTGACTATGCTTACGCCGGCTCATTCTATGCATACGCTATCTGGTGCGGCCTTGGCGTACTCGCCATCATCGACCTTCTCAAGGAGAAGGCTAAGTTGAGCGGCACAGCCGTGGCAGCCATCGTTGGTGTATTGGCATTGCTCGTTCCTATCCAGATGGTATCCCAAACTTGGGACGACCACGATCGCTCTAACCGTTACACCTGCCGTGACTTCGGTCAGAACTATCTGATGTCACTCCAGGAGAAGGGCAACCCTATAATCTTCACCAATGGTGATAACGATACCTTCCCACTCTGGTACAACCAAGAGGTAGAGGGCGTGGGTACCGATGCCCGCGTATGTAACCTGAGCTACTTGCAGACCGACTGGTACATCGACCAGATGATGCGTCCAGCATACAACTCTCCATCTGTGCCAATCACATGGCCAAGACTCGACTTCTGTTCGGGTACCAACGAGTATGTATCTGTAGAGCCTGAGGCAAAGAAGCAGATTCTCGACTTCTACAAGCAAGACCCAGAGAACGCCAAGAAGCAGTTTGGTAACGAACCATTTGAGCTGAAGAACATCTTGAAGTACTGGGTACGCAGCAAGAACTCGGATATGCACTTCATCCCAACGGATACCCTCTACGTAACCATCGACAAGAATGCCGTGAAGAAGAGCGGCATGATGATGGCTTCGGATAGCATCCCAGACAAGATGGTTATCTCTCTCGCAGGCAAGAGCGCTCTCTACAAGGGCGACTTGATGATGCTGGAGATGTTGGCACAGTGCAACTGGACTCGTCCTCTCTACGTGGCTTTGACCGTGGGTCAGGAGAACTACATGAACCTTGGCGACAACTTCGTACAGGAGGGTCTCGCCAACCGTATCACTCCATTCACCACCAACAAGCCAGGTGCCAAGAACTTCGACACAGAGAAGACCTATCATAACATTATGACTCGCTTTAAGTTCGGCAACTTGAAGCAGAAGGGACTCTACATCGACGAGACCACGATGCGTATGTGCTACACACACCGTCGCTTGCTCGCCCAGACAGCCCTCCAGCTCATCGCCGAGGGCAAGAAGCAGAAGGCCATCAACATTCTGAAGAAGGCAGACGTAGAGATTCCTACATACAACGTGACCCTAGACTATATGAGCGGTGGCTTGGATATGGCTCGCGGCTGGTTGATGACAGGTCAGAAGGCTAAGGGTAAGGAATACCTAGAGGCTGTTTGGAAGAACGCTTACCAGTATCTCAACTATTACCTCTCGCTTGATAATGACCGCTTCCTGCAAAGTCAGAACGACTGCATCCGTCAGATTATGATTATGCAGAGCTGCAGCGAGGTGGCAGGTATGGTTAGCCCACAGTTGGAACAGAAGTACGAGAAGCAGCTCAATGCACTCTATACTTTGTACCACGGCAGAGGCGGACAGATGCCACAAGGCGGTAAATAAATACAATATGTAAACCTTGATACGGCTCAATACCCGTATCAAGGTTTATTTTCAACTATCAACTATTATCAAACTCGTATTCCACCAATTAATCAGTTTTTACCATGTTCATAGAGCAACCTGCAAAATGGCTAAGATGGTTATATCCTAAGGCTATCTGGAGAATGAATCCCAAGGAACATTCGGTTTATCTCACCTTCGACGATGGTCCGATACCCGAATCCACCCCATTCATCCTGGAGACTTTGAGGAAATACAATATCAAGGCTACTTTTTTCATGGTGGGTGAGAACGTGTTGCGTAACCACGATCTCTACAATCAAATCATAGCGGAAGGGCACCAAATAGGCAACCACACCTTCAACCACATCGGTGCCTTGAAACATCGTGTCATCTCATATGTCTTGAATACCAACAAGGCGAACGACATCATCCACGCCCATCTATTCCGTCCACCTCATGGATGGATGCGACCGAGCGAGTACTGGTGGTTGCACCGCACCTACAAGGTCATTATGTGGGACTTGGTGACACGCGACTACTCCAAGTGGCTCACGGCAGAAGACGTGGTCAACAATGTGAAGAAGTATGCCCGCAACGGTAGCATCATCACCTTCCACGACTCACTAAAGAGCATCGACAAACTGAAGACTGCGCTTCCACAAGCCATCGAATGGCTGATGGAACAAGGATACGAATTTAAGACTTTCGAATAAATAATGATTCGATTTTAAGACTTTCGAATAAATAATGAGGAACTAATTATGAGCAAAAGAATCAATAGCTACCAAGCTGTAGCATCATTTGTGAGGGGCTTCTTCGAGGCTTACGCCCGTGGCATCATGGACGCAGCCATCGGTGGCGACAACTTCGAGAAGAAGAACGATCCGAAGGAGGTGAAACAGATGATGCTGGAACATTACGGCGAGGTGAACCAATATTTCTTCGACATCATGTTCTCTACACTCGTACGCCTGAACTACAAGACTGCCGAGGAGGCGAACGAGCGCATGCAGAAGAATTTCGAGAGCATGAAGCAAGCCGATCCTACCTTCGAGCCAACAATGCTCGACTATCTGCGTATCGCTTGCAAGTCTAATCAGCTCTACAAAGCGATGGAAGCCGAATACAAGCGCAACTTCACTTGGCTCTTGCAAGGCAAATTCACCACCATCGAGGAACATGTAAGAGACTATACCCACGGCATCCTCATCAGCCTTGCAGATGAACCGATGGCAATTCATCTTCTCGTAAGAATCATCGTGAAGGCATACGCCTCTGGAGTAAAATGCGGTAGCAAAGAAGGAGAGCATACTCAGCTTCATCTCCCTACCCTGCACGGTATGCTTCTGAACAACGTAAACATCCTGCTCAATGAGGCACCTCTCACAAGCGACGGCGACGACCCGGTGGCACTCTTCAAGGAAGCCTGCAAGAACGAGGAGGAAAACATCAATGTACTCTTCAATACATTGAATGATACTATGAAAGAACTGGCAGAGGAATAAAAATAACCTCACATCAGGTGTTGTGCAAGCGCACATCAGCTGATAGACAACCGCCCAACAGCTGTTGTGCAAGCGCACATCAGCTGTTGGGCGGTTTGTTATATTGTATCTTCGAGAAACAAATACGATATTTCTCGAAGACTTATCATGCTTCTTTCGAAGACTTCTAATACGTATTACAAAGACTTACTGCATATCATACACCACTTGCATGAGCTTCTTACCTAGCTCATCAGCCTCTTCCATAGTAGAAGCCTCGCTATACACGCGGATGATAGGCTCGGTGTTGCTCTTGCGAAGATGTACCCACTTGTCAGGGAAGTCGAGCTTCACACCGTCGATGTCGGTAACAGTCACGTCTTTTTCCTTGCCATACATCTCCTTTACCTTGACGAGGATGGCATCTACATCGGTAGATGGAGTCAAGTCGATGCGGTTCTTGGCAATGAAATAGTTAGGGAAGCTAGCACGAAGTTCACTGACCTTGCAACCCTTGTGAGCCAGACTGCTCAAGAAGAGGGCGATACCTACGAGGGCATCACGACCATAGTGGCTCTCTGGATAGATAACTCCACCATTGCCTTCACCACCAATCACAGCGTGAACATCCTTCATCTTGGTTGTTACGTTCACCTCACCTACGGCAGCAGCTGTATATTTGCCACCATGCTTCTCGGTTACGTCACGAAGCGCACGGGTAGATGAGAGGTTGCTCACAGTATTACCAGGAGTCTTGCTCAA
>ERZ808246.2668-NODE-2668-length-10895-cov-4.002675_pt1 | contig 10895 bp, 8 predicted proteins | sample MGYA00521083_ERZ808246 | MGnify/ENA primary metagenome ERZ808246 (study PRJEB31516, sample SAMN03275577) | gut metagenome | biome: mammalia-associated habitat; material: feces | host: Papio cynocephalus | place: Kenya | collected 2012-07-07 ...
TGGAAGCGGTTGAGACCGAAGCTTTAAGAGTTTTAAGACTTTTCGGCGACAAAGAAACAAAGCGCGTTGTTACAACAGTCGGCGCAGAGCAGGAATATTTTCTTGTTGACAAAGAAGTTTTTAACAAGCGCCCCGACCTTAAATATGCAGGCAGAACGCTTTTTGGTTCAAAATCTCTTAAAGGACAGGAGCTTGACGACCACTATTTCGGCAAAATCAAGCCGCGTGTTTCGGCATATATGAAAGAGCTTGACAAGGAGCTTTGGAAGCTCGGCGTGCCGTCAAAAACAAAGCACAACGAAACAGCGCCCGCACAGCACGAATTAGCCCCGTGCTTTACAACCGCAAACATTGCGACCGACCACAACCAGCTTATAATGGAAATGATGAAAACGGTTGCAGACCGCCACGGAATGGTTTGTATTCTTCACGAAAAACCGTTTGAGGGCATAAACGGAAGCGGCAAGCACAACAACTGGTCGCTTTCGACAGACAAGGGCGTTAATCTTTTAGAGCCCGGCGACTCGCCCTCGCAGAACACAACATTTTTGCTGTTTTTAACCGCGGTTATTAAGGCTGTTGACGATTATCAGGAAATGCTTCGCGCGTCGGTTGCCACCGCAGGCAACGACCACAGACTCGGTTCGAGCGAAGCGCCGCCTGCAATAATCTCGGTATTTTTGGGCGACGAGCTTACGGCGATATACAAAGCGCTTGAGGACGGCACTCTTTACAAAGACAAAAAGCCCACCGACCTTAGAATAGGCGCAAAGGTTCTTCCCCCGCTCCCGCAGGACACAACCGACAGAAACAGAACGTCGCCCGTTGCCTTCACAGGCAATAAGTTTGAGTTCAGAATGGTCGGCTCCGCTTCATCTATTGCCGACACCAACACAACGCTCAACACAGCCATTGCCGAGGTTTTAAAGCAGTTTGCCGATGAGCTTGAATCATCAAACGATATAGATACCGACGTTATTTCGCTTATTAAGCGCACCGTAAGAGAGCACGAGCGCATTCTTTTCAACGGCAACAACTATTCCCAGGAATGGGTTAAAGAGGCTAAAAAACGCGGTCTTGCCAATTTAAAGACAGCCGCCGACGCACTTCCTCATATGACCGACAAAAAGAATGTTGAGCTTTTCAAAAAACACGGTGTATTCACGGAGAACGAGCTTATTTCAAGACGCGACATAAAGCTTGATATGTATGCCAAAACCATTCGCATAGAAGCGTCCACAATGCTTGAAATGGTAAACCGTGACATTCTTCCCGCGGTCATTAAATACAAGTCGCAGATAGCTTCGGAGCTGACCGCTCTTAAAGCGCTTGATATTGAAACCGAAACGCCCGAAAAATCGCTTCTTCTTAACATTCAAAAGCTTACGCAAAAGCTTATGAAGGCAGAAAAAAAGCTTGAGCATCTTTTGAAAAACGAAGAGCACATCAACAGCATTGAACACGCAGAGTATTACGCTTATAAAATACTTCCCGCACAAGAGGAATTAAGAAGCGCCGCCGACGCGCTTGAAACCGTTACCGCGCGCGAGCTTTGGCCCTTCCCGAGCTACAGCGAAATGCTTTACAGCGTAAGATGAAGATAATTAAAAAACCTGCACCGAGTTTTTGCGATGCAGGTTTTTTATAAATATGAAGATATTAAAAAACAGAACCGCCGTCACGCGCAAGGACAGCGGTTCTGTTTTTAAGATTTCTTTCAGGAAACAATCTTTTATGTTAACTCCCCGGGACTGAGGTTCAGGTGCCACTCACTACAATGACTCACCTTTACCAAATTGGCGTAGACCCGAAAAGGGAATTACGAAGCCGAAGCGGCTGCGCTTTAAGCAACCGATATGCAATCAGTTGTTGTTATAAAGCGAGCTTAATTCGATGATTTTTACAAGCTTCTTAAAAGAAAAACCTTTTTCTTCCGAAATCTCTTTCATAAGCTTTTCGCCTAACTCGTAATAATTCATCATATTTGTCACTCCTTTTTAATTTGTGACTTCATTATACTCATTTTTTCAAAAAAGTCAAGTGAACTTGCACAAACAAGCGGCATCCTGTTTGTGCAAAATGACGAAAATGCTTTTGCGGCGGTTTATTAAGAGTTGAATAAAACCAACGAGTCCGCCCGATTGTTTTTGGCTATTATGCACAAATAAACTTGCAATTATTACGGCATTATGACGAAAAACAGAATTTATTAAAAATAGGTTACGAAAAAGTTTGTTGAACTTTTTTCAAAATTTTCCAAAAAAATTTCGCAAAAAAACATCAAAAGACGGTTTTTTGCGAAGTATTTTTAATTTATCAGCCACCGAGATATGCTTTAACAATCTCTTCGTTGTTAAGAAGCTCGTCAGCTTTGCCTTCTGCGGTGATTTTGCCCGTTTCAAGAACATATGCTCTGTCTGAAATAGAAAGCGCTTTTTTTGCGTTTTGTTCAACAAGCAAAATTGTTGTGCCCGCCTTGTGATAGTCTTTGATAATATCAAACACCTGGTCAACAAGCAACGGCGAAAGTCCCATAGACGGCTCGTCAAGCATCAAAAGCTTTGGGTGGCTCATCATAGCTCTGCCCATGGCAAGCATCTGCTGCTCGCCGCCCGAAAGCGTGCCCGCTATCTGCGATTTTCTTTCGCCGAGACGCGGGAAGCGCGTGCATATCTCGTCTATATCTTCTTTAATTTTCTTTTTGTCGCTTTGCGTATACGCGCCCAAAAGCAGATTTTCGTAAACGGTAAGCTCCTGAAAAACACGTCTGCCCTCGGGAACCTGGCTCATGCCCATTCCGACAAGCTTGTGTCCGGGAATTTTATTAATCTCTTTGCCGTCGTAAACGACAGAACCGCTTTTTATCGGTATAAGACCCATAATGCTTTGCATTGTTGTGGTCTTTCCTGCGCCGTTAGCGCCGATAAGCGAAACAATTTCGCCCTCCGAGACTTTAAAGCTTATTCCTTTAAGAGCACGGATAACGCCGTAATAAACCTGAAGGTCTTTTACTTCCAATAACGCCATATAAACTCCTCCTTACTCGCCGATATAAGCCTTGATAACCTCAGGGTTGCTGAGAGCCTCGTCTGTTTTGCCCTGTGCCAAGACCGTTCCGAAGTTGAGCACCGTAAGCTCGTCGCAAAGACCCGAAACGAACTTCATATCGTGCTCGATAAGAAGTATCGTCATATCAAATTCATCTCTTATGCGCCTTACAATATCCATAAGCTCGTCGGTTTCGTGCGGGTTCATACCTGCGGCAGGCTCGTCAAGAAGCAAAAGGCAGGGATTGGTGGCAAGAGCACGCGCAATCTCAAGCTTTCTTTGCTTGCCGTAGGGAAGGTTGCATGCAAGGTTGTTGCGCTCGTCATAAAGGTCGAATATTTTTAAAATCTCTTTTGCTTTGTCGCGCATTGCCTTTTCGTTTTTGAAAAACTTAGGCAGACGGAAAATACTTGTGAAAAGTCCGCATTTAAACTCGGGCTGATTGTGAAGTCCGACAAGAACGTTTCTTATAACGCTCATATTATTGAAAAGGCGTATATTCTGGAACGTTCTTGCAATTCCCTTGTGATTAATCTGCTCCTGCGTTTTGCCTTTAAGCTCTTCGCCGTTTAAATAAAACGTGCCGTGAGTAGGAAGATAAACGCCTGTGAGCATATTGAAAACGGTTGTTTTGCCTGCACCGTTAGGGCCGACAAGACCGTAAAGCTGCTTCTTCTTTATCTCAATATTTACATCCTGAACGGCTTTAAGACCGCCGAAGGAAATTCCGAGATTCTCTGTTTTAAGTACAACGTCAGACATCTTTCTTTCCTCCTTTTTGCGGCTTGTCGGGCACAAACTCTTTGCCCTGCTGCATATCTACCGAGAGAATTTCGTCCATCGAAATCTTTGTGGGAACGTTGCTCCACTCGGCTTTATCGTCGTTAATATCTTCGGGCTTGCGCTTTTTCTCAGCCATACGCTGAAGAATAAATCTCGGCGCAATGCGCTCTTTTATGGGCGCAAGTGCGGGCGCGTTGTTAAAGATAACGACAACTATAAGAACAAGCGCATATATCAGGAATTTAAGCGCGGCAAGGTCGCCGGGAAGCTTGTCCTGAAGCTCGTAGTTTATAAAAGTTAAAAGCGTTGCGGCGACTATGGAACCGTTTATGCTTGCCATACCGCCGAGAACGACCATAACAAGAATTTCTATAGAATAGTTATATGAGAAGAACGACGGCTGAACGGGCGTAACGTAGTGTGCGTAAATAACGCCTGCAATACCGGCAAAGAACGCCGAAAATACAAATACAAAGAGCTTATAAAACGTTACGTTTATGCCCATTGCCTTTGCGGCGATTTCGTTGTCGCGTATTGCGGTAATGGCTCTGCCGTGCTTGCTTCTTATGAGGTTATTAATCATAAACAGAACGATAAGCACAACAACAAACGAAACGATATAAAGCGACGTGTTGTCGCGCGTGTCATACTTGATTGCGCTCGTTCTGAGTCCCATTGCTTTTCCGAAGCCGTCAAGGTTTTTAAAGACTGTTCTTACTATTTCGCCGAAAGCGAGTGTTACGATTGCAAGGTAGTCACCCTTGAGCCTTAACGCGGGAAGTCCGACTACAAGTCCGAACACAGCCGCAAGAACGCCGCCGACAAGCATACTTATTATAAGAACCAAAAGCTTGCTTTGGATTACCGAAGAAAGCTGAATTGCAACATATCCGCCGAGGTATGCGCCGATGCACATAAAGCCCGCGTGACCGAGCGAAAGCTCGCCCAAAAAGCCGACCACAAGGTTAAGCGAAACCGCAAGAATTACGCTGTAGGCAACCTGAACAAGAAGATTTGAAAGCGAGCGCGGAAGATTGCCCGTTCTTTGCATAACAAATGAAAGAATGAGCGCCGCGGCGACCATTATGTAACCGCCGTAATTTTTAAATTTAAACTTACTTTTCTTTGTCTTGCTCACGGCTTACACCTTCTCTCTTCTTTTTTTGCCGAGTATGCCGATAGGTCTTACAAGCAAAATAACAATAAGCAAACTGAATTCAACCGCCGTGGTGTAGGGTGCGAGCACCGGCACGGAAAGGCAAACCTTTTCAATAACGCCGAGAAGCACGCCGCCTATCATAGCGCCGGGAATAGAGCCGATGCCGCCGATAACAGCCGCCGTAAACGCCTTTATGCCGGGCATTGAACCGAGCGTAGGCTCTGCGGTGGGAATCTGCAAAAGATAGAAAATGCTGGCGCAAGCGGCAAGAGCCGAGCCGATTGCAAATGTTATCATAATTATTTTATTGACGTTAATACCCATAAGCTGAGCGGCGCCCCTGTCCTCCGAGACGGCAACCATGGCTCTGCCTGTTTTTGTCTTTTTGACAAAAACGGTAAGCACCGCCATTATTATTGCGCCGACGACAAGTGTGACGACAGACGACAGGCTGATTTTTGTGCCGAAAAGCTCAATCGCGCCCAAAGACGGCAACGATACGCTTTGCGCCTTTGCGCCGAAAACAAGCTGTGCAATGCTTTGAAGAAAATAGCTGACGCCGATTGCCGTGATAAGCACCGCAAGCGGAGACGCACCCCTTAAAGGCTTATAAGCCACTCTTTCAATAAGAATGCCGACAACAGTGCAGACAACTATCGAAGCGACAAGAGCTATGGCGACATGACCGCCCATAGAAAGCGTAACGAAAATAGCATATGCGCCGACCATTATTATGTCGCCGTGTGCAAAGTTCAGCATTTTGGCAATGCCGTAAACCATTGTGTATCCCAATGCAATAAGAGCGTAAATCGCGCCCAAGCTGAGACCGTCAAATAAAACACTCATAAAACTACTCCTCATTCGGGAAGAAAAAATAAGCGCGGCAGGAGAGTAAAGCCTCCCCTGCCGTTTTAACCAATAAATAAATAGATAATGAAATTAAGAATAAAATTTATCAGCCAAGCTCAACGATAACGGGGACCTTGTTGCAGGCGCCGCTTGTTTCCCAAGTCATTTCGCCCGTAACGCCCTTATAAGAAAAGTCAGAAGCCGTGACGGCTGCTATCATAGCGTTGCCGAGTTCTGCGGGGTCAACCTTTACGTTGTTGACGCCTGCCTTCTTCATGGCGTTGTAGATAATGTAAACTGCGTCATAGGCGTCAGCCGCGAACTGGTCGGGTAAAGCATTGTATTTTTCTTTGTAAGCCTTAACAAAAGCGCTTACCTTTTCATCACTGCTGTTTACATCAAAGGGAGTGATGTATTTAATCTGGTTCTTGACAGAAGAATCTATCTGGTCCTTAACGCCGTCAAGACCGTCGCATCCGTAAAGAACTGCGCTGCAGCCCTTTGCCGAGCAGGTTTTTGCGATAAGACCCGCTTCGGTGTAATAAATCGGAAGGAAGATTACGTCGCAGTCTTTAAGAGCCTCAACCTGAGTTGAGAAGTCACGCTTGTTGTCTTTATCAAAGCTCTGCTCGATATACTCAACGTTAAGCTTTGCCATTTCGGCTTTAAAAGCGTCGTAAATGCCTGTTGAATATGTGTCGGAGTTATCGTAAATAGCACCGATTTTTTTGTATTGTGAAGTAAGCTCTTCTGCTGCGAGAGTACCCTGGTCGGGGTCGCCGAAGCAAACACGGAAAGCGTATTTGCTGCTCTCAATAATCGAAGCTGCCGAGGCCGAGGGGGTAATGAAGAATAAACCGTCCTGAGCTGCTTTATCGGCAAACTGTTCGCAGGAGCCCGATGTGACAGAACCGAGGGCTACCTGCATGCCGCTTTCATAAAGAGCGTCATAGCCTGTGCCGGCTTCGGTTGCGCCTGCCTTATCGTCTTTAATGTCGAATTTGAAGTTTACGCCGTTAAGACCGCCTGCCGCGTTGATTTCGTCAACTGCGAGCTGTGCGCCCTGCTTTACGGAAATACCGTAAGACGAAGCGTCGCCTGTAAGGGGGCCTGTGGCACCGATAATATACTCTGTGTTTTTCCCCGAATATTCACCCTCTTTGGAAAGGTCATAAGCTGCACCGGAATTGCCGTTGTTTTCACCGGGTTTTGTTGTGGAGTCGTCGGAGTTGCCGCCGCATGCTGCGAAACAGCACACAACTAATGCAAGAGCGAGGACGAGTGCTAATACTTTTTTCATAGTCAATCCTCTTTTCTGGGAGTATATTTTAAAGCGTCATTGCTTTAAACAAAATAAAAAATAACGGTACCGATTCTTTATTTTTCCCGATTATACTTTGTTCGCAATAAACTGTCAATACCTACAAAACAAATTCGACTTTTTTGCTAAAAATAGACAAAAACAAAAACCTCGATTTATCATTTTTAACAACGGGAAAAATGCATTATTTCTGCATATTCCGTAATATATTCAAAAAATATTCACACGCGCCGTTTTCAGGGCGAATTTCTGACGTTTTTTGCCGCCAAATCACAATATTTTATTGAAAAGAGTGGTAAATACTGCTATAATTACGGCGGAGGTAAAAATATGAACGACATTACATTTGAAAACATCTCTCTCGGCGGCTTTTGGGGCGAGCGCCAAAAAACGAACCGAGAGGTTACGGTATACAATGTATACAAAAGATTTAAAGACACGGGCAGATTTGACGCTTTCAAGTGCAACTATAAAGAGGGCGACCAAAAAAAGCCTCACTTTTTTTGGGATTCGGACGTTGCAAAATGGATTGAAAGCGTTGCATATATAACCGCAAAAACGCCTGACGCGCGTCTTGAAAAAATTGTTGACGAAACGGTTGCGCTTATTAAGAAAAATCAGACGGAAGACGGCTATTTCAACATCTATTACACCGTAGTAGAGCCCGGCAAGCGTTTTACAAACCGTATGAATCACGAGCTTTATTGCGCGGGGCATCTTATGGAAGCTGCGGTAGCCTATTACAAAGCAACGGGCAAAAGAGAGCTTCTTGACTGTATGGAAAAATATGCAGACTGCATAGAGCGCGTTTTTGTAAAAGAAGACAGCGCCGCTTTTAACACCCCCGGCCACGAAGAAATAGAGCTTGCTCTCGTTAAAATGGCTGAATGTACAGGCAAAGAAAAATACCTTGACCTTGCAAGATATTTTGTAAACACGCGCGGCACAAGCGAAAAGGACGAAAACTCCCCTTATTTTATAAGCCAGGCATACAGCCAAAGCCATATGCCCGTTCGCGATATGCGCGAAGCCGTCGGCCACTGCGTAAGGGCGGTTTATCTTTACAGCGCAATGGCTGACCTTGCGAGAATAGACGGCGACGAAGAGCTATTTTGCGCCTGCGACGCTGTTTTTCACGATATTGTCAATAAAAAAATGTATATTACGGGCGGCTTGGGCGGCTCGCTTATAGGCGAAGCGTTCAGCGAAGCTTATGACCTGCCGAACGAGCTTGCATATTCGGAGACTTGCGCCGCTATAGGCTTTGCGCTTTTCTGCCGCAGAATGTCGCTTATAAAGCCCTCGGCAGAGTACGACAACGCCGCAGAGCGCGCTATATACAACGCGCTTATTGCGGGGTGCTCGTCCGACGGAAAATCGTTTTTCTATGAGGACCCGCTCGAAATCAACCTTAAAGAGCGCAAAATGATTAAAGAGCATCGCTGTGAGGAACAGCATTTGCCGATAACCGAGCGCGTTGAGGTGTTCGACTGCTCGTGCTGTCCGCCTAACTTCACGCGCTTTACGGCGTCGTTCGGCGACTTCCTTTATTCTGCCGACAGCGACACGGTATATGTTCACCACTATTGCGAATCGGAAGCTAAGTTTGACGGCATTTCGATAATTCAAAACACAGCCTACCCGGCAGACGGCAACGTCGCATTTAAAATAAGCGGTATGCAGGGCAAAAAGCTCGGCTTACGCATACCCGATTGGAGCAAAAACACAAAATTCCTTCACAACTCAAAAAAGGCTTCACCCGAAATTAAAGACGGCTTTGCTTATTTTGACATTGAAGAAGAGAATTGCACAATAAAGGTTCTTTTCGATATGACGCCGCGCCTTATAACGGCTGACCCGCGCCTTGAAAACAGCTTCGGCAGGGCGGCTTTGTGCTACGGCCCGCTTGTATATTGCCTTGAGGGCATTGACAACAGCGCGCCGCTTCGCTCGCTTGCGGTTTCAACGGAGCTTAACGCCGAAATAATCAAAAACGGCGGACCGCGCGTTCCGACAATAGAAACGGACGGCTTCAGGTATGAAAACTCTTCGCAGCTTTATTTTGAATATCCTCAGAAGAAAACGCCCGTCAGACTTAAATTTATTCCGTATTTTGCATTTGCAAACCGCGGTGAAACTGATATGCTTATATTTTTGAGAGTAGAAAACAAATAAAGGGACGGTAAGAGTGAATAAAGCGTTATCAAAAGAGGCTCTGTTTTCTTCCGCCCCCATAAGAAAAGCGGTATTTTCGCTTGCCGCGCCCACGGTTTTAAGTCAGCTTATCACCGTAATCTACAATATGGCAGACACATTTTTTGTGGGGCGGCTCGGCGACCCGCTGAAGGTCGCCGCCGCAACCGTGTCTATGCCGCTTTTTATGCTGCTTACGGCATTCGCAAATCTTTTCGGAATAGGCGGTGCAAGTCTTATTTCACGCGCGCTCGGCGCGGGAAACAAAAACAGAGCCGCCCGATGCTCGGCGTTTTGTATTTTCGGCGCCGCCGCGGTCTCGCTTTTTTACGGCGTACTGATAATGATTTTTGAAAACGCCGTTTTACCGGTGCTCGGCGCGGACGGCGAAACCACGGAATTTGCTTCTTCCTATATTTTTTGGACGGTTGGAATAGGTTCTCTTCCGACGGTTATGAATCCCCTGCTTTCGCACCTTGTGCGCGCCGAGGGGTATTCAAAGCAGGCAAGCTTCGGCATTGCGCTCGGCGGAGTTTTGAATATGCTCCTTGACCCGCTTTTCATTTTTGTTTTTAAAATGGGTATAACGGGCGCGGCTGTGGCAACGCTTATTTCAAACGTTATTGCAACCGTCTATTTCCTTTTGTTCATATTCGTTAACCGACATATTCTTGCGGTGAATTTTTTGCCGAAAAACTTCACATTCGGCGATAAAATTCCGCAAGAGGTTATAAGCGTGGGTCTGCCGAGCTTTTTTATTTCGATGATGGCGACCGTCTCGAACACGGTGCTCAATAACATAATTTCATCTTATGAAAACGCCGCCGTCGCTGGAATGGGCATAGCTAAAAAAATAGACCTTGTGGCGTTTGCCGCCGCACAGGGAATGACCCAGGGCACATTGCCGCTTATAGGCTACAACTTTTCTTCGGGCAACCAAAAGCGTATGCACGACTCGATAAAGGCGCTGTTTTTAATGTGCCTTGTTGTGTCGCTTTCGGCGGCAACAGCGCTGTTTTTCGGCGCAAAGGCAGTAACGGCGTGTTTTATAAACGACGCCGCTACTGTAAGCTACGGACAAACGTTTTTAAAAATAATTTGCCTTGCGTGCCCCACAACGGCTTTAAACTTTTTTGCGATAACCGTTTTTCAGGCGACGGGCAAAAAAATTCAGCCGATTATTCTTTCGCTTTTAAGAAAGGGCAGCCTTGACGTTCTTTTAATGTTTGTTTTCAATTCGCTTTTCGGGCTTTCGGGCGTTGCCTGGGCAACGCCCGCGGCGGACTCTGTTGCACTCATTATTTCTGCGGTGCTTGTTGTTCCTTATATAAAAAAGCTTTGAGCTTCGATTGAATATTTTTATAAGAAAAACCGTGTTTCGGAAAATTTCCGAGACACGGCGTTTTTTATTGTTCAATTAAAATTCGATAGGGACTGTAAAAACTTTTTACAGCCTCAAAGCAGTTTTATACGGAAAAGGGGCTTGTAAAAAACGTTCAGAATGAATTAATCGAATGCTAAACGCCGTTTTCGGCGTTTAGC
>ERZ808246.2670-NODE-2670-length-10884-cov-4.998430_pt1 | contig 10884 bp, 2 predicted proteins | sample MGYA00521083_ERZ808246 | MGnify/ENA primary metagenome ERZ808246 (study PRJEB31516, sample SAMN03275577) | gut metagenome | biome: mammalia-associated habitat; material: feces | host: Papio cynocephalus | place: Kenya | collected 2012-07-07 ...
CTGACGAAGGCACAGCCGGAAAACAAGGCGGCAGAAAAGAACACCGCCCCGGCGGTGCGGGTGACGGGAACGGTGCAGCCGACGGAAAGAGAGAAGGCTGCGGCGATCGCCCGGGGAGATGAAGGTATCTGGGGCGCAATGGCGCAAACGCAGAAGGAAACCTTCGCGCTGGAAAATGAGAGACTGGACAAAAGCCGATTCCGCCAGTTAAACAGCTGGATGGACGCGGATGAACGCCACCGGGAACTGGTAGACCTGATGCGGATGACCGGAACACAGCTGAAAACCGACACCGGCATCAAGGAAACCGACTGGGCAACGCAGGACACGGGCGGAAAGACACCGAAGTACACGGATGCCGATCTGCTGAAAATGGGCTACAGCCAGCAGGAGATCAACGAAGCGCGGGCGTACATTACAGACTATGATGCTATCCCGAATGTAAAAAAAGACCTCGACCGCCTGCAGGACTTTGTTGGAATGGTGATAGACAAACCGATGGGCGGACTCATCGGCGGGGGTGAAGCTCTGGCGCAGAGTGCAAAGGATGCAAATGCTTCCCGCAAGCCTTGGAAAGAACTGCAGGAAAGCGTGCAGGACGACCCACGGCAGGAACGGCTGCTGCGGATGCTGACCGGCGGTACAGAAAGCTCTGGATACTCAGACGAGGGATTGCTGGCAAAGGGCTACACCCAGCAGGAGATCGACGACATGCGCCGGAAGATCAATGCAACAAAAGTGAGCACCAGCGTAGACCCGGAGAAAAGCATCGGATACCAGTGGTCGAAGCAGGGACAAAAGATGGAACAAAGCCTGATGAGCGGACTCTCTCCGCAAGTGCAGTCCGTGGCGGGCATTGCATCCAGTGCGGCGCAGAATCTGGCGGTAGCCCAGTTGATGGGCCCGGAGTGGGTGCTGCCGATGCTGAGCGGCTCGGGTGCATCGGATGCTCTGGTGCAGAGCATGGAACGCGGTGACAGCGCAGGAAAAACCGCATTGAATGTCGGAGGAAAATTTGCGGCCGGATACATCATCAACAGCGTGGGTGCGGCTGACCTTGTGGAGACCATGGGACTGGAAGATGCAAAGAGTACGCTCGCAAGCAGGATCGCAGGAATGGTGCGCAGTATGGCGGCGGACGGCACGCTTGGAAAACAGTACCCGGCCATTGCGAACGCCATCTCCGGCGGCGTGGACAACGCCATGCAGGCCTTTGTGGAAACCTATGCGGACAAGGCCATTGACGCGGCACTGGGAGACAGCGAAGCGGCGGAAAGCATGTTTACAAAAGATACCTTTCTCACTGCACTGGAAAGCGGCCTGACCGGCGGCGCATCCGGTGCGTTGGGCGGTGCTGTGGGCACGGGGCTGGCAAAGGTAAATGGCGGCGACGCCAGCCTTGTGGGCAACGTGGAGCGGGCGCACTATGAAAGCCAGGCAGAAAAGGCACAGCAGGCATTGCAGGACGAAATACGGGCGCAGGAGCCGGTGACCGAGATGCAAGGCCAAAGCGGCACACAGCCGCAGCAGGCAGAAAGCCCGGCGGACGTGCAGAGCACAGCGCCGACCGTGCGCAGTGAGAACCCGGCAGTGCAGCAGCTGGCTGCTGCCATGGCAGACGGAGATCTGACAGGCAAGACCATCAACCTGTTTACGCCCAATGCAGCGAATGCGGAAAACCGTGCAGCTTTTGCGGAAGAATACGGCATGGAGTTGCCGGAGACGGCTGCAAAGACCCGGCAGGTATTGCGGGAAATGGCAGCGCAGCAGACGGCACCGGCAACGGCGGCGGAAACTGCGGCACAGCAGAACGACAACGGGCAGGGCTACAGTGTGAGTGTGAGCAACGACACCATGACGGTGCGCTTTGCGGACGGAACGGAAGCGGTGCAGAAAGTAGACCTTGAAGACCCGAGAACGATGCTGTTTGACCCGGAACAGCTGCACCAGCAGGCACAGGCAGAAAGCAAGACGGTGCAGCAGTCCGCTGTGGAAAACACCGGGGAACGTGTGGAAAGCAGCCCGGCGGAACAGTCTGGCGGGATGCGGGAGACCTACGGCCTTACACAGCAGAGCCTGACCGCAAAGCAGCGGGAGGTACAGCAGGAGCTGACCCGCTGGAAGGTATCGGACGGGGCAAGTAAGACCATCAGCAGGAACATGCCGGCAGAGATCGGGGACACCGGGCGGTATGCGGCCGCAGCCAGCAGCCTGTACCGGCTGGGACAAATGGACGATGTGACCACCTTTGACAAAGCCATGGAACTGGCGCAGGGCATGAGCGGCCTTGCCGTGAACACGGACTATGTACTGGCACAGGATGGCGGCAGGCAGGCTTTGCAGCTGGCATGGCTGCAGGGACACGGCGAACTGGAAGCCGGAAACCTACAGCACGCAAGCCTTGGCGGCAGACTGACGGCAGAAAGCACCAGCGGAAGCGGACGGGTACTGTACAAGGGAACGATGCGCACCGCAAACGAGGTGGGCACGCAGCTGATCGAGCTGAACGCACGGGCCACGGACACCGATGCCGTGCTGAAAACAGTGCTGCAGGGCAGCGACCGGGTGAAAGCCTATGTGGACACCGAGACGGCACGTATTTTCTTCAGCGACCGGGCAGAGGATGTGTTCGGCACGATCCTGCACGAGGACTACCACTGGTACAACTCGCTGGACGCAGAAGGAGCGCAGGCACTGCAGCAGCACGCACTGGAATATCTGGCAAAGAACGAGGGCTTTGAAGGCATTGACGAGATGGTCCGGGGAAAGCTCTCGGACTATGCACAGCAGGGATTGAGCTACGAGGAAGCCGCAGAAGAACTTGTGGCGGACGCATGGCGCGGCATTTTCAGCGACGAAAAGAGTTTTGCGCGCTGGGTGGAGTTCCAGCGCGGGCAGGCCGAGAAGAATGCGGGCAAGGCAGGCACAATCCATAAGGTAATGACCAAGGTAAAGGAACTGCTGAACGACATTGTGAGCCGTGCAAAGGAAGTGTTGGCAAAAGACCCGGAAAACAAAGCAGCCCTGAAAGCTCAGCGGCTTGCAGAGGCGGAAAGGCGGGCGCTGCAGGACGAGTATTTTGCCCATGCGGATAAGGCAATGGAAAATCTGCGTGCTGCAAAAGAAAACGCCGCTGCCCTTGAAAACAAGGGTGCGGCGGAAGGTGCACGGTATTCGATTCTTCGTGATGAAAATGGGGAAAGCTATGTTAAAATTGACGAGGACATTCTGGAAGGCGTTCCAAAAGAAAAGTGGAGAGCTACCGTCAAGCAGGCCATCAAAGAACGCTTCCCGAATGGATTTGAACGTGATGGCTGGAAAATTCTGAACGAAGAAAGGGGACAAAAAGAATTTCTCTGGTCGAGAGAAGCTCAAAGTCTCTGGTCGAAAAAGAAGGACACCTTCGCGGACAAGATGCGCATGGCTGCGAATTTGGATGAAATCATCCAGACGGCAAACGATGTGTATAGAGAAACACCGAAACACGAGCACAAGGGAATCGAGGCGTTCAACCGGGGAAAAATTACGATTCAAGTGGGCTCGAAATTTTACAACACAGATGTAGTTACGGCAATCAAGCCGGATGGGCGTGAAATTTTCTATGATATTGTAAATATCAATCTGCAAAAAAATAGAACTCCCCACGATACCGACCTGAAATCCGAAGATAACAGGGGCAGATTGTGGGCGAGTTCGTCAGAAGATACTCCCACACATCTCCCAATGGATGTGCGGAACACCACTGAGGGCGTTCAGGAAGTATCTTTTAATATGAGTATAGCACAGGAAGCTGCCGAAAACAAGGGAAATGATGGGGCACTGAAGAAAAATATCCGTCTGCAGCTGGATGAACGCTTTGAAGATGAAGTGGACAAAATTGACCTGAAAGCAACATGGTCGAAGCGCATCCGGGTGGGTTCTACATCGGAAGTGCTTCAAAGCATTGGTGTGAAAGATCAGAGCATCTATTGGGACAGCGGAAAAATTCGAAAGATCCTGACAAAGCACAGCGCCGAAAACTTTGCTGCGGGTGTGGATGACTCCATCATGACAAAGGGCATCATCAAACAGGTGCCGCAGGTGTTGGAAAATCCGGTGATCGTGCTGCACTCAGACACCAGCAAAAATGCAGACTATGTAAGCCGCATTTATATGTTCGGTGAAGTGTACGACAAAACCGGAAAGCCGGTAGATGTTTCTCTGGAACTGCTGCCTACAAATAATAAAGGTCTGGAACTGGATAACATCATGGTAACAAGCGCCTACGGAAAGCGAAATGTGCAGGGACTTTTGAACCGCGACCAAATCCTATATATTGACCCGAACAAAAAAAGAACCGATACCTGGTTAGCTGTTAATAGGCTCCAATTGCCGTTACGCATAACCAAGTATGGCTCTATTGCAAGTCTACGCTATGACGAAGGAAATGTCAAGAGTGTAAGCGTAGTTACCGAGGATGGCGCAATGAATACCCGCTACCAGCTGGCAGAGCAGGCCAGCCGGGATGCGAAGAAGAACGACCAGCAGACGGCAAGCCGCACCATTGCGGACAAGGCTGCAGCACTGGACACCCTGAGCCAGTTCTTTGGGCTGACACGGGGCGTGAAGGTGAGCCGGACGGCCATTGAAGGGCTGGCCAGCCGATGGGCGAAAGCCAACGGCAGCAAGGTTGACCGGGCGAAGCTTGCCAGAGAGACCGAAGTGCTGGTGGAATACCTGAAGGCCGACGGTGCGGACATGAACAAGGCGCAGGCGCTGGCGGAAACGCTGGCGGGCGAAGTGCTGGACGGGGCAATCTACCGCAACAGCGAACTGTGGGATGAATACCCGGAGCTGCACAAGCTGGAATATACCGTGAACAGGAGCGGGCAGGCAAAGGCAGAACTGGTGAAAGCATACGGCAGCTGGAGCAAAGCAGTGGCCGAAGCCCGAAAGCACGGAGTGAGCCTGCGGCAGGCCGACGGCGTGAGGGACGGCAACCCGGCGGAACAGTACGAAAGCGTGATCAACGGCAACCGCGCTGCGGACGGCACCAGCGACGGTGCGAAAGCACTGTGGAAGGCAGCGGCACAGCAGGCCGGCGTGGACGGGGCAATGAGCATGGAAAGCACCGAGTGGCTGAACGTGCTGATGAACCTGCACGATGCCATCAAGCCGACGACGCAGAGCAGGTTTGCGGACGACGCGGAGTATGAGGACGCAAAGATCGAGCTGGCAGGCCGGATCATCGGGGATATTCTGGCAACGCCGGAGATGACCGACGCGCAGGCGATTTTTGAGGGCATCCAGCAGCATAACCTGCAGGTGGCGAAAGCGGCTGCGGGCAGTGAGGAACGCGCCGCCGAAGTGGAGAAGAATCTGAAAGGTGTGCAGAAAGCGCAGCAGCGGGAGTTCAACCGCAGGATGTACGAGAACCGGCGCACAGCAAGCCAGAGCGCCGAGGTGCAGCAGGTGACTGAACTGCAGCGGCAGAACGCAAGGGCAGAAAAGCTGCTGGACAAGAACCTTGAGACCTTTGGTGTGGACATTACAAACGTGGGCGACCTGAACGAGAAGCTGACCTTCCTGCGGGAAAGCTACGAGCGGGAAATGAAACAGGAAGTGAAACGCCTGAAGGCCGAACGGCAGGAAATGCTGGATGAGGCAAAGCTGGAAATGCTGAAGCTGCGCAGTGAGAAAAGCGAACTGGAATTACAGTTGAAGCAGGAGCAGCGGCGTGCGGATAAGGCAGAATACAGCCTGATCGTGCAGGAAAATGAGATCATGGAATGGGAGACGGACAACGAACGCAAGCGGGCAGCCTGGGAACAGAAACAGGCCCAGAAGAATGCCCTTGCCATTGAAACGGCACGCCAGCAGAGGGACGAAGACATTGCTGTTGCAAAGGCTGTAGCGGAAAAGCGGGTGCAGCGGGCGCGGGATGCGCGAAAGATGGACGAGTTGAAACGGGGCATCCGGCAGAATGCGGCGCAGCTGAATCAAATGCTGCTGCGGCCCAGCAAGGATAAGTATGTGCAGCGGAGCCTTGTAGATGCAGCAGCAGAGGTGGCAAAGCTGGCGGACATGACCATTTTAAACGAACGTGCAGTGAACCAGCTGACCCGGCTGCAGGATAACATCCGGCAGAGTGCGGGCAGTGAGAACAGCCCCAACGCCATGACCGAAGAGTGGAAACAGACCGGTGTGGACAAGCTGATCCAGACGCTGCGGGAAGACTTGCAGGCAACGAAGAATGCGAAGCTGACGAAGCTGCACGAACAGCTGGCCGAAGCCGAGGCGCTGCCGGACAGCGAAAAGGCGTGGGCTTTGCAGGAGCGGCTGCGCAAAAGGATCAGGGAGACCGAGAACCGCACTTATCTGCCCATGACGGTGGATCAGATGCGGATGCTGAAGGCCATTACCAGCAGCACGCTGCATGTGATCCGGAACGCAAACAAGACGGTGAGCCTTGCGAAGGCCGAGGAAGTGAGCAAAATCGCAGAAGGTGCGGCTTACGAAGTGCAGCAGAGCAAGGGCAACCACCCCGGCGGCAAGCTGGACGGCGTGCACAATTTGCTGACAAAGTATCAGCTGGACATGCTGGGCGGCCAGCGGGTGTTCCGCATGCTGGGCGGCTACGCGAAGAACGGGCAAATGGAAAAGATGGCCAACATGCTGAACGACGGCCAGTACCGGCAGACGAAGATCACTATCGAGGGCGAAAAGCTGTTCAGCAACGTGACCGGAAAAGAGCACGTGAAGGAAATGCAGAATTTTGCAGGGCCGAGTGTGGATACCGTGGATATCGGGCTGACGGATGCGAAGGGCAACCGCGCCCCGCTGACCCACGCACAGCTGTGCAGCCTGTACATGCACCTGCACAACAAGGACAGCATTGAGCACCTGATGAGCGGCGGTCTTGTGATCCCGGATGCAAAGCTGTACAACAAGGGCGACATTGAGCAGGCTTACCAGAAGGGCCAGACTGTGCAGCTGGGAATGCTGACGAATGAAGACGGCACCCCGACGGCAGACAGCATTCTGCAGACGGTAGAAGCAGCCATGACGGATTATGACCGGGCATGGTGTGCGGACATGAAAGAGTTCTTCGACCATTACACCACGAACCTTATCAATGAGACGAGCATGCAGCTGGTAGGCTACCAGAGGGCGACCGTAAAGAACTATTACCCCATTGCAGTGGACAAAAGCAAACTGGCGACCCAGATCGAGGGCCTGAATCTGGACGCGACCATTGAGGGCAGAGGTTTTCTGAAGAACCGTGTGAAGAGCGGACAGCCGATCCTGCTGGAAGAATGCAGCAGCGTGGTACAGCGCAGCCTGCGGGACACCGCAGCCTATGCGGGTCTGGCTGCACCCATCCGGGACGTGCAGAAGATCCTGAACAGCGGCGTGGAGACGCGGGAAGGACTTGAAAACCTGAAAAACGGCGTCATCAAAGAGCAGTGGGGCAAAGATGCGGTGGACTACATCAACGACCTGCTGACCGACCTGCAGACTACCCAGCGCAAGCGGCCCAGCACCTTCAACAAGGTATTGGGGAACCTGCGGGGCAACTATGCAGGCGCGGTGCTGACACTGAACCCGGGCGTTGCCATTGCGCAGGCGGCAAGTCTGCCCACGGCTGCAGCGGTGCTGGGCGGCGACACCATGGCGGCAGTGGTGCCTTTTGTGAAGAACCTCTCGCCCAAGGCGCGGGCAGCGCTGGAGACGGAGATCCGTGAACACGGAGACGTGCTGCTGGACTGGCGCAAGCGCGGAAGCCAGACCGGAGAGCTTGCCAGCATCGGGCAGCGGGAGACACTGGCAGAAAAAGGCATGGACAAGCTGCCGAACTGGCTGACCGGCTGGATCAACGGCATGGACGAGGTGACTGTAGCAGCGCTGTGGGAAGGCAGCAAGCGGTATGTGCGCAGCCACGCCGCTGGATTTGAGGGTGCAGACGTGACCGGCAGCCCGGCTTACTGGGAAGCAGTGAACCGCACCTATCAGAAAGTGATCGAACAGACGCAGCCCAACTACACCGTGATGCAGCGGGCAGGCATCCAGCGCAACCCCAATGAGCTGCTGAAGCAGCTGACCATGTTCACCACCCAGCGCTTCCAGAACTACGGCATACTGGCGGACGCCATTGGCGATTGGAGAGCGCAGGCACAGCGGTACCAGCAGAATCAGAGCGAAGAGAACGCAGCAGAACTGCGACGGGCAAAGGCACAGCGGAACCGGGCCATTGTGAGCCAGGCGGCACAGACAGCGGTGTTTGCAATCATGAAGATCGGCGCGGATTTTCTTTTGCACCGGTGGGATCGAGAGCAGGACGAAAACGGTGACGTGACTGTGAAAAGCATGTGGAACCGATTCAGAAGTCTTTTCACCGAGAGCTTTGCAGGCAATTTCCTCTATGGCAGCGAGATCTACAGCCTGATCGACAACGCGGTGCAGGGCAAAGACTACGATGTGCTGAGCGCGGCAAGCATCAGCGTAGTGAACGATCTGGCGGGTGACGTGCAGAAGTTCTTCAAGGAGTTCCGGAAAGACACCGGCGAAATGGACGAAGAGCAGCTGCAGGAGCATCACAATAAACTGATGCAGCGTGCCATGACCCTGCTGGAAGACGGCTTTGAAGTGGCAGGCGTGCCCTACGGAAATGGCCGGAAAATCGTGGAAGCGGTGCAGGGATATGTGAATGATATCGAAAATATTGCTCACGGCGGGAAGTTCAGCTTTAACTCTGTGCCCCAGAGCGCCACGGGACAGTATGACCGGCTGTACAATGCGTACCTGAACGGGGACAGCATGGAAGCAAAGGCAGCAGTGGAGAAGCTGGACGGCATGGCGGAAGCGGGGGTGATCTCGGAAAACAAGATGTACAGCCAGCTGAAGAGCCGCCTTGTGAAGTACGATGCGAGGGTGCAGCAGGCAGCCGAGGCACAGAATGCAGGCGACGAACAGAAACGGTATGAGCTGGAAATAGAGATGATCGGGCAGCTGAGCGAGGTACTGGGACTGCCGAAGGGACAGCGCGGGGACGTGGTGGACTGCGTGACCGGCGCAGTGAACCAGCTGGCAGATAAACAATTGAAGGGCGAAAACACCAGCGTGACGGACGACCTTGTGGAAGCTGTGGACAGCTGGGACGCAAGTGCCGTGCAGGAAGAATACGACCGGCAGGCGAAGGCGGGCAAGAACCCGACGACGCTCAAGAGAAAGATCACCGAAACGACGAAGCCGGAGTATCTGGCAGGCAGCGACGCAGACCAAAAGCAGATAGAGGACATGCTGCTGGCACTGGTGGACGCAGACGGCAAGGAACTGTACACGGAGAAGACCTTTGCCCAGTGGGTGAATAATGCGGAGAAGGAGGCAGAGAAAGAGACAGAGCCTGATCCGTATGAGGCGGTGAAGTAAGAGAATGAAAAAGCCCCGGCGTGAAGTTCATCACGCCGGGGTGTTGCTTTTTGGAAAATGCGGAGTATAATAAAAGTAGGAAAGTAAGAAAATCTCACAGAACGAAAGGGGCGCGCAAAATGCTGACTGAGCTGAGAACGAAATCGCAGATCACCATTCCGAAGGACATTGTACAGAGAATGGGGCTGCGCGAGGGCGACAAGCTGGAGATCGTAGAGAAGGATGGCGTGATCGAGCTGATGCCGGTAGCGGTGTATCCGAAAAAGTATCTGGACGAGCTGCGCAGCGAGATCAACGAGGCAAAAGCAAAGGTGGCTGCAGGAGAGCAGCCGGTGTTTGACAACGTGGATGCACTGTTTGAGGCGTTGGACGGTGCGGACGAATGAGCTATAAGATCACATACACAAAGCGATTTATCAAAAATCTGAAAAGGCTGAATGCAGCGGAAAAAGCACAGCTGAAAAAGAAATTGGAGATCCTGACCATGGAACCGTTATACCCGTCGCTGCGGACAAAACGCATTCAGGGAACGACGGATCTGTTTGAGTTCAGTGTGAACATGGATGTGCGGGTGATCTGGCAGTATGATGGGGATACGATCATTCTGCTGCTGGATATCGGGCATCATGATATTCTGAATCAGTTCTGAGAAAACAATAACAGTATGAGAAAGACCCCGGCGTGATGAAGTTCACGCCGGGGTCTTTGTGCGCTTTGAAAAAAGTGCGCAGTATTTCTTTGAGTGCGGATGTGGTACGCTGGGGAAAAGACGAAAGGAAGAAAAGAACATGATGGTAAAGATCATCCGGCGGACATTCGGCGGGGTGGAGTTTGGCCCGGAAGTGCGGGTGCTGCACCTGGGCGGGCAGACCAGTGCGAACGTGGAAAAGCTGGAATTTGAGCTGCCGGAGGAATGGGCCGGGTGCGCCGTGACGCTGCACATCCAGCGGCAGGACGGCACGCTGCCGACGCCCATCCTGCTGGACGAGAGCGGCAGCTGCGCGGTGGGCAAGGAGTTCACGGCGTCGCCCTGCGGCAGCTGGATGCTGCTGGCGCTGGGCGAGGACGGATACCGGGCCCTGACAAGACCGGCAAAATACGACTGCTACGAGACACTGGCCACCGACGGCGAGGCGGAGATCAGCCCGACGCAGTACGAACTGTTTGTGGCGCGGGTGCTGGCCTATGCCAACAGCGCACAGGAAAGCGCGAAGGAAACACGAAATGCAGCGGCGCAGGCAAAGCAGAATGCCGAAGCAGCCGAGAAAGCAAAAGGCGCTGCGGAAGAAGCGGCAGGCACAGCGCAGGGCGCGGCAGAAAGCGCGCAGGGTGACGCTGAGAGGGCCGAAGCGGCAGCAGAGCGGGCAGAGAATTTTGCCCCGCCTGCAGAAGGTGCTGTTGTGAGCGTGAACGGCAAAGGCGGCGCGGTGGTGCTGGAAGCTGCAGACGTGGGGGCTGTGCCGGAGAACAGCAGCG
>ERZ808246.2671-NODE-2671-length-10883-cov-2.557259_pt1 | contig 10883 bp, 5 predicted proteins | sample MGYA00521083_ERZ808246 | MGnify/ENA primary metagenome ERZ808246 (study PRJEB31516, sample SAMN03275577) | gut metagenome | biome: mammalia-associated habitat; material: feces | host: Papio cynocephalus | place: Kenya | collected 2012-07-07 ...
AAAACCAGCTGTTTTTGCTGTAACTTTTGTGGTTGAGTCTGTTGAAATAAGAATTCCTGTTGATTGTTGTCTTATATCGACACTTATATCAAAGTAATTTACCACTTCACTATTTGTTATTATACCATTGTTTGTTATTGCCATTGGTGCAACGTTGATTTCGCTCACTTGTGAACTATCAACATTTATTGTTCCAATATTATAGATATTTAAACGAATATTCTTTAACAATGTATTTGAATCAACATTTTCAAACAAAGAATAATTTGTTACACCTTGTGCAAAACTTACTATAGAAATTGTATAACCGTTTCCATCCAAACTTGCAACACTTGTTGTTGATGAGATTGGTGTGTATTCATACAATCTTATATCTCTCATCAAGATATAATGCTCTTCACTTTCTGCATTGAATTTTTCCAAGAATTCATCTGCTGTGAATATTTGAACTGGTTCATCATCATTTAATTCAGCTTTGATTTCTATTGTAAAGTTATATTTGTAAATTGTTCTGTTGCCATCAGGCATTTGAACCGGTATTTCAAGCAACATCTTTTGTGAACCAATTGTTTTTCCAATATAATGGAGCACAGCATCAGTTCCTTCGCCAACTTCACTAAATTCTATAATATTATTCTCTATATATTTGTTTGTTGTTGAATTGTAAATTGGAGTTTTTGTGTCGCCATTTACATAATATAAGTTTGATCTTAATACTTTTGCCTTTGATGAATTGTTAAGAGATTTGTTTACTCCAAATCCATTTTGGCTGTTTGAATAACAATAGTTATTTGAAATAAAGTATTCAAATAGTTTTTTGCCATATTTTGTGTATTTTCCTGCAAAATCAAAGTCTAATTCGTGTTCAAAATAGATATCGCCAAATGCTTTGTCTTTGCTGTTGCTATTTTTTACTGCGGTATTTTCTATATCAAAGTCAAAAGGAATGATGTAGATTAACATTTGTGAAGTTAATGTTTCTTCAATTCCATTGATTACTCTTGATGTTTCAATTGTCATTGTTACATCTTTGAAATTTGTTTCACTTAATGTTACAGTAAATGTTCCCTTTTCATAAGTTGTGTCAATATCTTGCCAATCATTGTTGAATAGAATTGTTCCAAATCCTGTATCAACTTCTTTACCATCAACAACTGATGAAAGTTTATAGTTATTCTTTAATGTTTGTGATTTTTCTTTGATAACTTGAACTGTTAGTGTGTCACCCAAAAGTGCAAAATATGTCCCAGATTCTCCGTCTATACTAAGTCCCGGTGTTACTGGTGGGGTTACTAACAATGAATACATTTGTGTATATAATATAGTATTATCTTTACCATATACATTTATATATATATTAAATATTGTATTTGTCTTAATGTCTGAAGAAGCAAGTGCACGAACATAGAATCTTGAAATATCATTGCTTAGGTTTGAGCTATTTTTGAAAATCTTTACACCATTTTCAATAAATTCAAAATTCATAAGTTTATCAACAAAATATGCTGATGCGTCACCTTCTTCATCGCCCTTTCTCATACTGAGCAAAGCTAATTTTTGACCATTTACAGGTTCACTTGTTACTGTTATATATTCAAAATTAGCATATGAAGGATAAATCATAACATCAAGTAAACTTGGTTTTGTTGTTGATATTGTGTTTGTTGGATAGTAGTTATATCTTTCGCCACCAACAACCTTTGATGTTTCTCTGTATGAGTAGTTATTTACATCAATTCTTATAATTTCTTGGTCAATTACTGAAATTTTTAAATCAACATAAACTGATGAATAAATGTTTCCTGCATAGAATCTAACAATATAGTATGAAGAGTCAATCATGCTTAATTTTTCTTTGTTAAGTTCTATTGATAAATCATAATTTGTTATTTCATTATTTGTATAGCAAGAATAAACATATACATTAAACAAACCTAATTCGTTTTGTTTGTTCACTGTCAAACTTGAAGCGTCTTGACTGAATATTTTGATTCCGTTTTCGTCAAATATTTCACAAGCAAGTTGTTCGTCTTTAACATCCGAGTTAATATTAACTTGGAATTCCAAAGAATCGCTTGCTGACATATTAACTTCTTTTACGGAAATTGCAATGCTATTTGGACCTTGCAATGGTTTTAATGTCAATGTTTTTAGTGTTTCATTTTTAAGTATTTTTGCAAAAGCATCACTAAGTCCGTTGAGTTTTAGGTAAACTGACATATGTAAATCATCATCACTATTTAATGAGATTAAGTGTGTGCCAATTTTGTTTCCAACAACGTTATTAAGTTTTGTTTCATCATCTTTATTTTCAAAAACAACATCAAAATCGTTTGTTTGCAAAGAGAATTTTGTTTGATTTAGAACAATATTATCTTCAAGTGAAGTGATGAATTTTTGAGTTGTACCTTTCTTTAGACCTATTGTATAGCCACTTGGCAATGAATAGTCATTATACGAAATTCCAAAGTTATTTGTATTATATATAACTTTTATGTTCATTGAGATTGGGTCAATGCTTCTATCATATTTTGAGCTAATAGTTAAAGTTGCATCGCCTATATTGTTTATTTGAAGTGTTCCATTTGTCAAAGCCAAAATATTTGAATTTGATTCAATATTTAGACCATAAACACTTGAAATTCCAAACAAATCTAACAAACTGATTGTATTTTTTTGTGTTAACGCTTTATTTTCTCTTTCAGTTAATGTTTGAACTGTTTTGTTTACAAAGAGTATTGCATTATTTTCATCTTGGTTGAAAGATAAGTTTGTTCTTTGAATTTTTAAGTTTTCAAGTTCACTTGCTGTTATTGGAACAATTCTCTTTACATTTTTCAAATATGGGTAACCAAAGTTTTGTTGAGAATCACCATTATTGAGCCAAATTTCTGAACTGCCAAATTTTACACCATTATAAATATAGTTGAAATCGGTTGCAGTTCCTGTCAAAGTTTGACCATTTTGTTTTGTCATATAGAAAGTAAATTCATATGAGTCATTATTCTTGTAAGTAATATAGCTATCTTTTATAACTTTTTTGTCATCAACATTTTGTGAAAGTTCGCCAAAAATCTTTTGAGCTACGCCTAAATTTGCAAAACTTTCTGTGATTTTTGTATTTGCACTGCTAATTTTGCCAACAATGCCAAATATGTTTGCATCAGTTACAATAGCATTATTTTTGCCAAAATTATATGCATAAGATTTTGAAATTATACCATTTTCTGCAATTTCGCCAACCAAACCTGCATACACTTGACCTTGCATAGACATTTGAGCACTACCATCTTTTAAGTCGTAGAAAATTACTTTACAATTTTCAATTTTCCCTGTATTTTTGCCAGCAATACCACCAACAGCAGACAAATTGTCATCTCCAAGAACTGAACCTTGGAAAATTACATTTGAGATTGTGCCATTGTTTTGACCAACAACACCACCAACATATTCACTATTATTTTGAACAAGTGAGTAGTTTTCTTGAGAATATGAATCTATAACAATGCTTTCTATTGTACCATTATTTACATTTGCAATTGAACCTGAACCATTTGTTACATTACATACAACATCAAAATCTGCAACAATTGCACTTTCGCTAATTTCTTCAAACAAATATGAATTTAGTGTTAATGTTGCTTTAAAGTTAGAATTTGAAAGTTGTCCATATAGTCCACCATTGAATTTTCTAAATATCGCTGTGTCAACATTGATATTTGAAATTGCTGTATAGTGTAAATCTTGATTTGTAATTTGACTTGCGTCGGTAATTCTTACGGATGTTTCTCTTGACTTACCATCGGCAACTGTCAAATTTATTCTTGCCACCGGAGTGTTTTCTCTATAGTATGTGTTACCATTACTATCTAGTAAAATTGCATCAGTTGGGACAATGACAATTGTTCCCTTGCCACCATATTCACCTGTTACACTAACAAGTCCATCGTTCGAAATTGTTATGATATCGTTTCTTGTTCCATTATCTGGATAGAAAATATATGAAACATCTTTTACAAGTGCATTTTCTGGAAGCACATCGCATATGATTCTAAAATTGTTATCATTATAATCATTTGATATAGATTTTGCTGACAAATATAAATTATATTCACTATTTGCAACATCAACATTTGTTGGGATAATTTGCTCTACTCTTTGTGCTTGTTGAATTACGAAATTGATTTCCTTTACATAATGAGTCAAATTACCACCAATATCGTTTGCAAAGATGTACATTTGAATCAAGTTGTTACTGTCTTCAACTCTAAAGTTTGCAGTTGCAATAAAATTGTTGCCAACTTTTTCAATAACAAGCTGTGTTTCGTCATATTGTGGTGAGAAATATAAATAAGGAGTGTTCTCTTCAACAACCACACCACTTTCGTAATCTGGAGATTCTGCAAAATAGATTCTATCATATGTTGCAGGAGAATTTGCATCGTTTATTTTTACTGTGAATGTATATTTTGAAAGTGCTTTATTTTTTTCGCCAACTTCGTTATATGCATAAAGTTCAATAACTCTGTCACTTATTGTCAATGATTGAACTGGGTTATAAACTTCAACAAGGAAATATTTATCGATTTCACATTTCACTAATTCATAGTTTTCGTTAAGCATTGAGCCAACGAAAGTTGCCTTTACCCAAACTTTACCAAGTTTTAATGTTGTAAGATAGTCATTTGATCTTAATACTTCTGTGTTCAAAATGTTTGAAGATTGTGACATATTAAGCATTTGACAATCTAACTCATTGAATTTGGAATATTCGCCATCTTCAGCATAAACATCATCATTTGCTGATAATTCTCTATCAAAGAACTCAAACAAAATATTTGATGCCATATTTGATGTAAACTTGAGTGGAACCATACGTCCATTTTTTATTGCAATATAGCTCAAATTTCCACTTTCATCATAGGTCAACTTTCCAACTGCTGACGAAACATAGTTCATTAAATCAACATCAATTCCAACATTTGTTAATCTTTCAATAACTTTGATGTTAGCCTTGATTTGTTGTCCAGACTCAAACTTAAATATTAATGTACCTTCGCCAACTGAATTTTTTAATGCAGATACATGAACTTTGTAAATTGCACTGTTGTCATCCTTTGATACAAACTGAACATGTCCAACAGTGAACACACCATCACCACTAATCAAAACTGACAAATTGTCAATTTCTATGCTTGCTGGAGCAACTGAGAAAAGTATATCTCTTTCATTAAGCAATTGTTCTTCTTGTTCTTCATTTAAAGAAGGCTTGTTTTCAAAATAGAAAGTTTTTTCAGTTTCTATTGTGTCACCTGTAACAAAACCAAAACCTCTTACACCTTCTTTTAGGCTTAGGTTGATTGTTTTTGTGACAACATTCTCACTTTCGTCATCTTTGTTTGTTATTGTTAATGGTATAATTTTGTTATCTTCGCTTACTTTTGCAATAAGGTAGAAAACTTTTCCGCTTACAAAATCAAACTTGCCATTAACAAATTGACCATTAAGTTCTGTTCCGTTTTCATCCATTATTGATATGTATGCCAAGTCTTGTGCATCAACAGACAATACAAAGTTGGAATTGATTGCTGTGAAAGGAATTGCATCAAACTTTACTTTAAGACCTCTTGAATTTGAATAGCTTGTGTACAAATTGAATTGGTCGTTTGTAACGTTTGCATCATTTACACTAACTGAAATTCCTGTTATTTCGTCATATGCAGTAAGAGTGATTATACCAACATTATCTCCATGGTCATCAACTTTATCTTTTGTGCTTGATATAATTTCTGGGAAATCTATATAAGACAATTCAAACCAAACCTTATCAGTTATTGTCCCTGTTTTTTGGGTTTGCAAGAAACCGAACTTGAAAGAATATTCATAGACTTGATTTTGTGTGTCGTTTAAAACATATTGTTCATCAACATTAAGTCCCATATCTCCATATGCATAAACAGGTTTTACATTTATCAATGTTTCATTTTTGCATTTAGGACAAAATAGAGGAAATTTCTTTAATTCCGTATCTTCACGGAGCATTATCCGAGTTTTATTATGACAAATAGGACATAATATCCATTGTTCTAATTTCATTTATACCACCTTCAATATGTAAAATTTATGTTGATAGCAGGTCACCAACGCAAAACCTTATATGTTATAATTCGCTTATTGCGTCTGTGATTTCCATACTGCAAATCCGTTTTGACGGAGCGTACACCGCCGCAAATGCCGCAGCGGAAACAAACACAAGAATAATTATCAGAGAGCTTATCGGAAAGTGCCATATGGCATAAGGAAAATGCTCTGTAATGAGGAAATAATACAGCCGATTACTGATAAGCAATCCGATAACGCAGCCGATAACACAGCCCAAACCGGCATAAGTGAACGCTTCGGCAGCAATCATTTTTGTAATCTGCCGTCCGTCCATACCCACAGCCCGCATAGCTCCGTATTGCTTCATTCTTGCGGACACACTCATTGAAATACTGTTTACGATATTCAACAAAGCCACGAGTGCAATAATCATCAAAAAGGCATATACGCAAAAGACAAATGCCGTATAAGTGCCGGCGGTGCTCTCATCGCGTTTATCACGAAAATCATACTTTCCGCCGACGGCATTTTTAATTGCATTGACATTTTCATCGGTTGCGTTGCCCGATAACTGCACCATAACAAGTGAATAGTCCGAAACACCGGTTAAGCGTTCAAAGGTTTTGCCGGAGGTAATAAGAGTGAGCTTTCCGCTTGCCATACCGTTTTCGCTGAACGGATCATATTTTAGCAGTCCTGCTATATTAAGACTTTCATTCCCGATTTTTATTGTATCTCCTATTTTTATATCTTTATCTGATACCGCCAAAACATAACTGCTGTCCCCGTAGACTTTTGACAGGTCGCTGCATTTTTTCAGTGCACCGTCTTTTTTTAAGGCTCTTAAATCGAAATCGTCATACGAAATCAAGTCGGCCGTATTATATCCGCTTATCTGTGCGGAAACATTAAAGGCACTGCGCCGTCCGTAAACCTCTTTTACACCGTCTGTACTACGGATTGTTTCAAGCAATTCAAGCGAAATCGTATTACCGTCACTGCTTGCAATATCAATATCCGACGCAGCGCTCGACTGCGGCATAAGATAATTTACAAAGTCAATCATAACGGAAAAACTTAAAAACAGAATAATACTGAGTGCGAAAGAGCCTGTCATCAAAACTAAGTTTTTTCTTGCGGAAACTGCGTGATTTATGCCGAGGGCTGTTTCAATTTTCCCGAAATGTATATGTGATGTCCTATGCTTTGCTTTTTCATTATCCGCATTGCCTGATACCGCAGTAACGGGAGATACTTTCGCTGCACGCCTTGCGGGTGCATTTGCCGCAAGCAGTACGGTAACAATACCAACAAATATGCCAAGTGCAATCCCCAAAAAGCTGACCCCAAAGACAGGTATGTTGGAAAACTCCTCGCCGACAGCAAAGCGCAGCACCGCACATAACCCCCAAGTTGCGACAATTCCCATTACAAGACCGACAGGAACAGCCGTTTTACACCAATTCAAAGCCTCCAACCGTACAAAGCGGGCAATTTGCCGCTTGCTCATACCTATACAGCGCATCATTCCGAAAAATTTAATTCTTTCTGCCACGCTACTGTTCATACTGCTTGAAATCATCAGTACACCGGCGGCGAGCACCAGCAGAGATAAAACAATCGCAACCGACAGGAGCGTTTGTCCCGCCGTGCTGTTAAGTATGTCTGCGATTGAAAGGCTGCCGTGTTTTTCAATCAATCGTGTTTCTTCCATTCGTATTCCCATTTCAGCCATACTGAATATTGCCGTAACCATAAAGACAGCGAATATAATACACAGAATTGTCATTCTGTTTTGTTTTCTTTTCACTTTTGCGGAAATCGGAATAAGGTCAAGATAACTTTTCATTGTCTGCACCTCCCAAATCCGTGAGCACTCCGTCAGATACATTCAGCACACGGTCAGCAGTCGCAGCAATAGAGCGGTTATGTGTAATCATAATAATTGTCTGCTCATACTTTTTTGATGTATTTTTTAATAGTGCTATAACTTCACTGCTGTTTTTACTGTCGAGATTCCCCGTAGGCTCGTCGGCAAGAATAAGAGACGGCCTTGTTATAAGTGCCCTACCGATAGCCACTCTTTGCTGCTGTCCGCCGGAAAGCTGGCTCGGCAGATGATTGCGGCGCTCGTTTAAGTTAAGCACTGATAAAAGTTCTTCAAGATACCTGTTATCCGGCTTTTGATAATCCAAAAGCAAAGGAAAAATAATATTTTGCTCAACTGTAAGTTCGGGAATTAAATTAAAAGATTGAAAAATAAATCCGATATTTCTGCGGCGAAATACCGTCAATTTTCGCTCATTTATAGAGAAAATATCTTTTCCGTCAATGATAACCTTGCCGGAGTTCGGCGTATCAAGAGCACCGATTATATTCAGCAGCGTGGATTTTCCTGAGCCGGATTCACCGACGATTGCTGCAAATTCGCCTTTCGCTACGGAAAAACTGACATTTTTCAATGCCTCGACAGCAGTTTCACCGCTGCCGTAGGTTTTACATAGATTTTTGATTTCTAATAAATTCATTGTATAAGCACCTCTTTCTGTAAAGAAAGAATATCATATAAACCCTACTGTAATATGAATTAAATCCTACAATTTTGTAGGATTCAGAAAAGTTATCGTAAACACAGTACCTTTTTGAAGTTCGCTTTGTACTTCAATATTGCCATTGTGAGCTTCAACAATCGCTTTTGCAAGAGAAAGTCCAAGCCCTATTCCTGTTTTATCCTGTGAAAATCTGCTCCGATAAAACCGCTTAAATATATGCGGCAAATCCTCCGAGTGAATACCACTGCCATTGTCTTTTATAATAATCTGAACGGCAGACGCAGCTTTTCTTTGTTCTATCGTTATAACACCGCCGCTTTTTGTATGGTCGAGCGCATTTTTTACAATATTGTCTATCGCTTCCGAAAGCCAATCACGGTCGCAGGCAAGCGTCAAGTTTTTATCACCGGATAAAATTATCTTTTTATTTTCATCTGTCAACCGATATTCAAACCGCTTTTTTACCGATTCCGTTATATCAGATATATTTTCCGGCTTCTTTGAAAAAGTAAGTGTTCCCGAGTCGAGCTTTGTAATCTTCAAAAGATTTTGCACCAATGTTTCAATGCGTTCAAGTTCCTTTTCCGACAAGTCGGAAAATTCCTTTACGGTATCGGTGTTTTCAGGCTCACTTTGCATTATTCCCGTATAAATGTTAAGGGCTGCAAGAGGCGTTTTTAACTGGTGAGAAATATCGGCAATCGTATTTTTTAAGAAAACTTTTTGTGCCTGTTCTCTGTCAATATGTGCGTCCAATATAGCCGACATATTATTGACCTTGTGAAAAAGTTTATAAAGCTCGCCATCTTCGTCACACTCGATTCTTGCATTTTGGTTTCCGTCAATAAATTCCGTTATCTGTTTTTCGGCATTTTCAATAGTGTTGTTTTGTTTATTGAAATAACGGTATAAAACAAGAAATGTTGCAGCGCATAACAAGGCGGTACTTATTATAATTATAATTGTAATTTTAGATACCGCAAAAATGCAAACAGCCATAAATGCAATAAATGCCGTACCAATCGTCAAAAACACGTTTCGTATATTTTTATTCGTAAATATTTTCATTTTTCACAGCTCCATTTATAACCCATTCCCCGTACAGTCAATATTTTTTCGGGTTTTGAGGGATTGTCCTCAATTTTCGTTCTGAGCCGTCTTATATACACGGTAAGCGTGTTTGTGTCAACAAATTTTTCGTTACAGTCCCAAAGTTTTGCAAGGATTGTTTCACCGGATAAAATGATATTCTTGTTTTCCATAAAGAGCCTGAGGAGCTTATATTCGCCGGCGGTCAAATCAAGCTCCGTGTCCTTTTTGTACGATTTGCCACTACGCAGGTCTATTGTAATACCGCTTGAACAAAGCACATTGCCGTTTTCGGAAAAATCGTTGCTTCTGCGCAGTATTGCGCCTATTTTTGACAGCAGCACCGCCAGCTTAAACGGTTTTGTAATATAATCATCACCGCCCATATCAAGTCCCATTATGATGTCGGTTTCTTCATCGGCAGCCGTCAAAAATATAATCGGCACTTTTGAAGTTTCACGGATTTTTTTACAAATATCAAAACCGCTGCCGTCAGGGAGCGACACGTCCAAAATCACCAAATCATATTTTTCGTTTTCAAAAACTTCCTCTGCTTCAATGCGTGTTTTTGCAATATCAAGCTCATACCCTTGTTTTTTTAATGCAAACGAGAGGCCCGTGAGCAAACTTAAATCATCTTCAACTATCAGTATTTTCATTTCTGTTTTCCTTTCTGCGTGCGTCAAGAGGTTTCGCCGCATTTTGCGGAATTACCCAAATGCGGCTGAATTTTTTTGCCCCGTCAATTCTGCCTTCCTCGCATAGCTTTTGTATGCGCCTTTCTGAAATGCTCCATTTCCTTGCAGCTTCCGCTACGGTTATAAAATCCATATCTTCACACTCCAAAACATTATTATACATTATATATTATATACGCTTAAACGAATAAAGTCAAGGCTTATATGATTTATTTAGGTAATCTGATTGATATTTTAACTCGTTTATAAAATATGAATTGAGGTGTAAAATGTATATAGGTGATTTGATATGTCAAAAAGTAAACTGCGTTATGATTTCAAAGCGTTAGGACAAGCGATAAAATCGGCAAGAACAACCGCCGGAATGACGAGGGAACAGTTAGGCGAAAAGTTACACATTGCACCCCGTTATATCGTATCAATAGAAAATGAGGGGCAACAC